>Ga0134126_10000009_pt1 | contig 302179 bp, 302 predicted proteins | sample KB31752_FD_96881 | JGI IMG/M metagenome (GOLD analysis project Ga0134126, IMG submission 96881) | Terrestrial soil microbial communities with excess Nitrogen fertilizer from Kellogg Biological Station, Michigan, USA - KB3-175-2 | ecosystem: Environmental > Terrestrial > Soil > Unclassified ...
CGCGGCTCTGCCCCAGGGCAAGCCCTGGTTCGTCGCTCCACTTGCATGTGTTAAGCACGCCGCCAGCGTTCGTCCTGAGCCAGGATCAAACTCTCCGTGAAGAACTTCACGAAAAGCTGTCATTGGTTTGCGCTCACTCGACGTGCGAAGCACGACGAGCTCACGACTGCCGAGGCCTATACACCGTGGCCCCGACCCATGACGGGGTACTGCTCTACTTGACTCTTTGCCGTCACGCGGATGCCGGCCGATCTGCGATCGGTGGCGCTCCCGCTGACGGGTCGAACCTGGACGCACACCGCGATCGAAGATTCGACCGCAGATGCGCATGCTGTTGAGTTTTCAAAGACCGCCAAGCCTCTTGCAAAAGGTGCTTCCTTCTGAGGAGACCTTCTCGCCCCAGCGTCCGAGGACGCCCTTTGGGGCGAACGACGAAGTATAGCGCTAACCCGCACGCAGACGCCGAAAGCGGCGCTTGCCGACCTTCAGCACCTGCCCGTCGGCACGCGCGACCGGCACATCGTACTGACCGCGTGCGACGGGCGCATCTCCGAGCGTCACGCCGCCCCCGTCGATCAGCCGCCGGGCCTCCGAGCTCGATAGCCCGAACTCGCTGGCCATCACGCCCGGCAGGTGCACGGTGTCGCCGTCGACGGCGACGCGCGCCTCCTCGATCTGCTCGGGCGCCTCATGCGCCACGAACACCCGCTCGAACTCGCGCTCGGCCGCCAGCGCCTGCTCCTCGGAGTGCAGCCAGCTCACGAGCTCACGCGCGAGCGCGCGCTTGGCGTCGCGCGCAGCCGCCCCCGTCGGCGCCGCCTCCGCGCCCTCCGCATCGCCTCGAACGGGCGCGCCCGGCGCGCCACCCCCGGCGCCCGGCGCGCGACGGCCATCGCCGGGCGCAGCCTCGACGGCGCCCGCGGCGGCCATCCCCTGCGACGCCGTCCCCTGCGCGGGGACCCGCTCGCCGTCCAGCAGCAGCCGCCGGTACTCGCCGACGGCCTCGTCGGGGATCGACATGGCCTTGCCGTACATCTCGCCGGGCGGGTCGGTGATGCCGATCTGGTTGCCCAGCGACTTCGACATCTTCTGCTTGCCGTCGGTGCCGACCAGCAGCGGCATCGTCAGGATCGACTGCTCGCGCCTGCCGTAGTGGCGCTGGATGTCGCGCCCAAGGAGCAGGTTGAACTTCTGGTCGGTGCCGCCGAGCTCGACGTCGGCATCGGCGGCCACCGAGTCATAGCCCTGCAGCGGCGGATAGAGCATCTCCAGCAGCGAGATCGGCTCGCGCGCCTGCCAGCGTTTTGAGAAGTCGTCGCGCTCGAGCAGCTGCGCGACGGTGGTCGTGCGCACGAGCGAGAGCAGCTCGGTCAACGGCATCTCGAGCCACTCGCCATTGTGGCGCAGCTCGAGCAGGTCCGAGTCACCATCCAGGATCCGCAGCGCCTGCTCCTGAAACGTGCGTGCGTTGGCGTCGATCTCCTCGGCCGAGAGCATCGGGCGCATGCTCGAGCGCCCGGAGGGGTCGCCCACGCGCGCCGTGTAGTCGCCGATGATCAGCACGACCCGGTGCCCGGCGTCCTGGAACTCGCGCAGCTTGCGCAGCACCACGGCGTGGCCGAGGTGGATGTCCGGGGCGGTCGGGTCGATGCCGAGCTTCACCCGCAGGCGCCTGCCCTCCCTGGCGGCCTCCGCCAGGCGCTCCGCCAGCGCCCCCTGCGGCAGGCTGTCGACGGCGTTGCGGGCCAGGTGCGCGGCCAGTCGAGTGGGGTTCGGAGCGCCCCCGGCACTGGCGTTCGGCATGGGGGCCAATGCTAGACTCTCGCTCGCGCGAAGGGCCTCTGCGCCGCGCCGGCTCGCGGGGGGCGGGCCTGCAGCGATGCGGCCTGAGCTCCGTCAGACGGCGCTCGCGGGGCTCGCCGCGCCGAATCGCCGATGAGCGTTGAGGTCCGCCCCGACATACCCCCCGTGACGGCCGACGAGCCGGACGACCGCGGGACCGGTGCCAAGCCGCGGCTGAAGCGCCTGCGGTTCGTGGCCATCGTCTTCGCCGTGCTCGTGCTGGGACTCGTGTCGTTCGTGTTCGGGATCTTCATATCGGTCGCCTCCGACCTGCCGTCGCTGACGAAGTTCTCGACGCTCAAGGACGCCAAGAGCTCGATCCTGCTCGACGACCTCGGCCATCCGCTCGGCGTCGTCAGCCAGCAGAACCGCGTGATCGTCACGCCCGGGCAGATCCCGCAGATCGTCAAGGAGGCGGTGATCTCGATCGAGGACAAGCGCTTCGAGTCCAACAGCGGCGTCGACATCCGCGGGATCGGCCGCGCCTTCGTTCAGGACGTCCTGCACAAAGGCAGCGTCCAGGGGGCCTCCACGATCGAGCAGCAGTTCATCAAGAACGCGCTGCAGGCCCAGTCGCACCGCACGATCCTCGAGAAGCTGAGGGAGGCGGCGCTGGCCTTCCAGCTCTCGCACAAGTGGTCCAAGGAAAAGATCATCACGGCCTACCTCAACACGATCTACTTCGGCAACGGCGCCTACGGGATCGAGTCGGCCGCGCAGACCTACTTCGGCAAAGACGTCAACCACGTCGGCTGCGGCGAGCCCAGCCAGGAGCTGTGCGTGCAGCAGCTGCAGCCCTGGGAGGCCGCGCTGCTGGCCGGCGTGATCCAGTCACCGACGGCCTATGACCCGGCCACCCACCCTGTGGCCGCGCGCGAACGGCGCAACACCGTGCTGCTCCAGATGCTCGAGCAGGGCTACATCACGCGGACGGTCTACGAACAGAGCATCACCCAGGCGCTGCCGGCGGAGCAGGACATCCAGGCCCCCACGGAGCAGACGATCGAAGGGATCGACGCGGGCTACTTCACGAGCTGGGCGCAGCAGCAGGTGATCGAACGCTACGGCGCCCCGCGCGCCTTCGACGGCGGGCTGCGGATCAAGACGACGCTCGACATCGAACTGCAGCACGCCGCCGAACACGCCGTCGACGCCTACCTGGAAAGCCCCGAAGGACCGACCGCGTCGCTGGTGGCGATCGAAAACTCGACCGGCGAGGTGCGCGCGATGGTCGGCGGGCGCGACTACTCGACGACCCCCTTCAACCTCGCCACCAACGGCCAGCGTCAGCCGGGCTCGGCGTTCAAGGCCTTCGACCTCGCCGCAGCGCTCCAGGCTGGGATCTCGCCGGGCTCCACCTGGACCTCGAAGCAGAAGACCTTCATCGTCCCCGGCTCGGGCGGCAAGGAGAAATTCGTCGTCCACAACGACGAAGGCAACTACACCGGCACGAACACGCTTACCGGCGCCACGGCCTTCTCCGACAACTCGATCTACGCCGAAGTGGGGCTCAAGGTCGGCACCAAGAAGATCGCGCGCCTGGCCCACCGCATGGGGATCACGACGCCGCTCTCCACCAACCCGGCGATGACGATCGGCGGCCTCACGGTCGGCGTCACGCCGATCGACATGGCGCATGCCTACGCGACGATCGCCCACGGCGGGCGCCGCGTCAGCGGCACGCTCGCCGAGAACGGCCGGCCCGTGGCGATCCAGGAAGTAGACGCCGGCAAGCACCTGCTGCCGGACGGCAACCACAAGGACGTCAACCACGTGCGCACGCAGGCCGTGCTGCCGCCGAGCATCGCCGCGACGGAGACCTCGATGCTCGAGACCGTGCTCCAGTACGGCACCGGCAGGGCCGCCGCGATCGGCCAGTTCGCGGCGGGCAAGACCGGCACGACCTCCAACTACGGCGACGCCTGGTTCGTCGGCTGGGACTCCAAGTACACGGTCGCCGTCTGGGTCGGCTACCCGGACAAGCTGATCCCGATGACGACCTCCTTCAACGGCAACCCCGTGCTCGGCGGCACCTACCCGGCGCTGATCTGGCGCGACTTCATGCTGGCCGCGCTCGGCATCGACAAGACGCGCGCCGAACACGCCGCGCAGGTGGCGCTCGAAAAGAAGGAAGGCAAGAAGGTCAAGAGCGGATCGGGCGAAGGCGAAGAAGAAGGCGCGAGCGGCGCCGGCGAAACGCTGCCGGCGCCGGCCGGGGAAGGCGGCTCGCGCTCCTCCGGCCCATCCGGCGCCGGCAAGGGAGGGCGCTCCTCGGCGCCGAGCAGCTCCGAAGCGACCGGTGCGGGCGGCGAAGGCTCGGCCACGCCCGAACAGACCCCGGCGCCGTCGGCTCCGCAGAGCGAAAGCCAGGCGCCGAGCTCGGCCTCGCCGCCGTCGTCGTCTCCCCCCTCCTCCTCCTCGCCCCCGCCAACCGGGGGCGTCAGTCCCAGCGGGTAGGTAGGTTCTGGGGCCAGGTTCTGGGCCTTCCGCCCCAAAAACGATCTTCGGAGGTAGCGATGTCCCTCCTGCGCAAGCTCACGAGCCGGCTGACGCGCCCGCGCATGCGGCGCCCGACCTACGCCAACGTCACCGCCACGCTGGCCCTCTTCATCGCGCTCGGCGGCGGCGCCTACGCCGCGACCAACGTGTTCGTCTCGCGCACCGGCACGGTGCGCTTCTGCGTCGCCGGCAAGGGCAAAGTGACCGTCGTGAAGGCGGGCCACAAATGCAAGCGCCGCCAGACCACGCTGATCCTCAACCAGAAGGGCCGGACGGGCGCTCCAGGCCCGGCCGGGCCGCGGGGCAGGACCGGCGCGTCCGGGTCCCTGACCGGCAACGCAGGCGGGGATCTGGCCGGCAAATACCCGAGCCCGTCGATCCGTGACGGCCGCGTCGTCACCTCGGACCTGGCCGAAGGCGCTGTGACCAACCCCAAGCTCGGCAACGACTCTGTCACGTCGGGCAAGATCCAGGACGGGCAGGTGCGCGCGGGCGATCTCGGCGCGATCGTCGAAGCCACCAAAGGCCTCTCGATCGCAGAAAAAGCGACCGGCACGGTCGCCGTCGAATGCCCGGCCGGCACAAAGGTCCTTTCGGGCGGCTTCGACACGCTGCCGAAAACGGCCGCCGCGAGCAGCTCCAAGCGCACCGGCAATGGCTGGGAAGCGACCGTTACGGCGGGCGAAAGCGCTACGACGACGCTGACGGCGATCGCCTACTGCCTGGAAGCCTGACGCCGGCGCAGCATCGCCGCCCGACCCGGCGCCGCCCGGGTCAGGCGGCGAGCGGCTCCCTGTCGGCCGGCCCGGGCGCCCTGCGCGTCGCGATCACGCGCGCGCCGCCCCCGGGAGCGAACGAGACCGAGCTGCGCGCGGCCGGCTCGGCGTCGGCGGTGGCGGGCCGCAGCTCGAGCTCGCGCAGCACCACCTCGATAACGCGCTTGATCTCGAGCTGGGCGAAGTTGGCGGCGACGCAGCGGCGCACGCCGCCGCCGAAGGGGATCCAGGTGTAGGCGCCGGCGTCGGCTCCCTCGAGGAAGCGCTCGGGGCGGAACTGGAGCGGGTCGGGGTAGATGTCGGCGCGGCGATGCATCAGGTAGATCGAGGGGGCGACGATCGTGCCGGCCGCCAGCTCGTGGCCGCCGAGCTCCATCGGCTCGATCAGGCGGCGCATCACGAGCGGCACGGCCGGGCACAAGCGCAGGATCTCTTTGACGCAGGCGTCGAGGTATTCCTCACCGTCTCCGCGCAGCACCTCGTCGCGCAGGCGGGCGAGCTTCTCGGGGTGGCGCAGCAGCCGCTCGAACACCCAGGCCAGCGAGGTGGCGGTCGGTCCGTCGGACAGCATCGTCACGAGTTCGTCGCGCATCTTCTGCTCGCTGGCGGGCCTGCCGTCCTCGGCGTGCCGGCGCTCGAGCATCGAGTAGATGTCCTCCTCCGCTGGCTCGATGCCGCGCGCACGACGCAGCCTGACCTCGTCGAGCACGACCGACTCGAGTCTTCCCATCGCCTCGCGAAAGCCGCGGTTGGCGGTGATCGAGCGTGAGCCGACGGCGGCCAGCAGCGCAAGGCGCCGCGGCCGGTTGATCCAGTCGGTCAGCTCGGCGATCCGCTCGCGCAGCAGCTCGCCGCGCTCGCGGTCGATCTCCTCGAAGACGGCGCGCACGACGACCTCCATGCTGATGGCCTGCATCCGCGGCCACAGCTCGAACGGCTCGCCGGTGGGCCAGGTGGCGACCTGCTCGCTCGCGATCTGGCTGATGATGGCGCCGTAGTCCTTCATCCGCCGACCGTGGAAGGAGGGCAAGAGGCGCCGGCGATCGCCCATGTGCTGGGGCTCGTCCAGCAGCATCACCGAGCGGGGGCCGAGGAGCGGCTCGAGCAGCGGGTTGGCTTCGCCGGCGCCGGCGCCCATCAGCTCGGCGGGGCGGGTGAACACGCGCTTGACGTGCTCCGGACTGGTCACCAGCACCCACGGCCGGCGGCGGCGAATGCGCAGCGTGAAGATCTCGCCGTAGCGGCGTTCGCAGCGATCCATCAGCTCGAGCGGGCGCAGCGCCCAGATCGCGGCCTGCAACGGCGTGGGGATGCGCGGGCCGGCGGGAAGGCCCGGCTTGGAAGCGGCTTGCGCTGGTGTCATCCGGTTCGCTCCTGATCGTTTCTCTCTTGGCCGTCGCGGCGGGCGATTTCGCCGTCTCGGGCCGCTCCCTGCGCCGACGCCGGGTGCAAGAGTCCAGCAATCTCGGGCGTCTGCACAACGGTTCGGGGAGCGGCCCTCCCTCCTGGTTACACGATCGGGGGGCCGAGCGCGAGCGGTCGGCGGGACCTCTTTTTTGATGCGGCTCTTGCGAGCCGGATATGGCGGCGTGGCGGCCCGTGCAGGCGCTCAGATTCGCGGCCGCGAGACGTTGCGGTCGCCGGCGGCGGCGAAGCGCCAGGGCAGCTCGACGGCATGCGTGATGCCGATGCGAGTGCCGACCGCTATGTCGGGGTCGCTCCAACCATCGGCGCGACGGCGGATGCGAATGGGCCCGCCCGCGAGCGAGCCGCCGTTCTCGTCGAGCCAGATGCCGAGCGCCTGTGTGAGCTTGCCGGGCCCGGAGCAGAGGTCGTGATCGCGCGCGGGCAGGCCGCCGACGAGCCCGCGCCTGACGCGCATCTGCTCGATCCCGTCGACGGGCGCGAGCGCGCGGATCAGCACGGCGGCGCCGACGCCTTCGTCCTCGCAGACGGCGTTGAGCATTGCGTGGACGCCGTAGGAGCGGTAGACGTAGGCGCGGCCGGGGCTGCCGAACAGCACCTCGGTGCGCGGGGTTAGGCCGGCGAAGGCGTGGCAGGCAGGCTCTGACTGGTGGTAGGCCTCGGTCTCGACGATCACGCCGGAGCAGCCCCGGTGCTCGACGGTGCAGCCGATCAGCTCGGGCGCGACCTCGACGACGGGCCGCGCGTAGAAGTCAGCGGGGAGCGCTCTCATCGAGCGCGGGGCGCTGGCTGGCGCTCTGCTCGAGCGCGGCGTGGGCGGCGGCGATCTGCTCGGCCAGGCGCGCCGAGGAGGTGCCACCCTCGGAGACCTTCGACTCGAGCCAGGAGCTCTGCGCGAGCACCGCACGGAACTGAGCCGCGTTGGCGGCCAGCACCTCGCTGTGCTCGGCGAGCTCGGCGTCGCTCAGCTCGGACAGCGCCCTGCCGCCGTCGACGGCCGTGCGCACGAGCCCGGCGACGACGCCGTGGGCCTCGCGGAAGGGCACGTCCAGGCGCACGAGCAGGTCGGCCACGTCGGTGGCGGCGATCAACTCGTCGGAGGCGGCGGCGGCCATGCGCTCGCGGTCGAAGCGCACGCCCGCGATCATGCCGGTGGCGGCGGCGAGCGTCAGCTCGAGCGTGTCGACGGCGTCGAAGAGGTGCTCCTTGTCCTCCTGCAGATCCTTGTTGTAGGTGAGCGGGAGCGCGTGCATGACGCCGTGGAAGGCGGCGAGGTGCCCGACGACGCGCGGCGCCTTGGCCCTGAGCAGCTCGGCGGCGTCGGGGTTCTTCTTCTGCGGCATCAGCGAGGAGCCGGCGCTCCAGGAGTCGGGCAGCTCGCAGAAGCCGAACTCGGCGCTCGACCACAGCACGAGCTCGGCGCCCAGGCGCGAGAGGTGCGTGGCGCAGGTGGCGGCCGCGTTCAGGTAGTCGAGCACGAAGTCACGGCTGGCGACGGCGTCGACCGAGTTGGGCGCGACCTCGGGAACGCCGAGCTCCTCGGCCACCGCCTGACGGTCGGTGTCGAAGTTGACGCCGGCCAGCGCGCCGGAGCCGAGCGGCAGCGATCCGGCCTGCCCTTCGGCGAAGGCGAAGCGGGCGCGGTCGCGCGTGAGCATCCAGAAGTAGGCGAGCAGATGGTGGCCGAGGTAGACGGGCTGGGCGCGCTGCAGGTGCGTGTAGCCGGGCATCGGCCAGTCGGCGTGCTCCTCGGCGCGCGCGAGCAGGGCGGCCATCAGCTCGCCGATCTCCATCCACGCGTGCGCGGCGCGCTCGCGCGTGTAGAGCATCAGGTCGGTGGCGACCTGGTCGTTACGGGAGCGCGCGGTGTGCAGGCGCCCGGCGACGGCGCCGACGAGTTCGGTCAGCCGCCGCTCGATCGCCATGTGGATGTCTTCGTCGTTTGACTCGAAGGCGAACCGATCCACGGTGAACTCCATCTCGACGGCGTCGAGGCCGCGCAGCAGCTCGTCGCGGTCCGCCTCGGAGACGATGCCGCGATCGGCGAGCATGCGCACGTGCGCGCGTGACTGCGCGATGTCCTGCGGCCACAGGCGCCGATCGAAGGCGATCGAGGCGTTCAGGCGGTGGAAGTCCGGGTGCTGGGGTTCGCGGAAGCGGGACACGGCGATCCAGTCTATGCCGAGCGCAGGCCGCGCAACGGTTTTGCGGCGGCCGATGCGAGCGCGCCGCATGCTTTCTCCACGCGGCGTTTACGAGGTTGGGAGGCGGCTCACCGCGGTCTGCAGAGCTGCGCCTATCCGTGTGATCTCGACCTGCTCGAGTCTCGGGAAGAACGGCAAGGCGAGCGAACGCTCGGCGATGCCCTCACACACCGGGAACTCGCCGCCGGAATAGGCGAAGCGCTTCCGGTAGTGGGTCATCAGGTGGATCGCGGGGAGATACGGCTTGCTTTGAATGCCGGCGGCGGCGAGGGCTCGAACGGTCGCATCACGATCGACGCCCTCGGGCAGCTGCACCACGAACACGAACCACCCGCGCACGTCGCCGTCGCGATCCGGGCATGGGAGCCCGACACCCTCGATGTCGGCCAGTGCGTCGCCGTAGAGCCCGGCCACAAGGGCGCGTGCGGCGAGCATGTCGTCGAGTCGCCCAAGCTGCACGATCCCGAGCGCACACGCGATGTCGGTGAGCCGGTAGTTGAACCCGAGCCGGTCGTGATCGAGCCAGCCCATGTCCGGCGCCCTGCCCTGATTGCGCTCCGAGTCGATCTGCTCCTTCATCGCGCCATCGCCGAGCGTGACCATCCCCCCCTCCCCCGTGGTCATCTGCTTGTTGGCGTAGAAACCGAACACGGCCGGGTTGCCGCGGCCGCCCACGACCGCACCGTCGGCGTGTCTGGCTCCGAGCGCCTCGCACGCGTCCTCGACGATCGCGAGGCCGTGCTTGGCGGCGATCCGCTCGAATGCGGGCAGGTCGGCGGGGTAGCCGAAGATGTGCACCGGCAGGATCGCCTTCGTGCGCGGCGTGATCGCGGCCTCTGCCGCCGCCGGATCGAGGTTGAGCGTGACCGGGTCGATGTCGGCGAACACGGGCGTGGCACTGCAGTAGAGGATCGCGTTGGCCGAGGCCACGAACGAGAAGGGGCTCGTGATCACCTCGTCACCGGCTTCGACTCCGACTGCGCGCAGCGCAAGGTGCAGGCCGGCGGTGCCGCTGGAGACGGCGCTCGCGTGGGTCGCGCCCACGCGTTCTGCGAAGAGCTGCTCGAACTCGGCGGCCTTGGGTCCGAGCGAGAGCTGCCCGGAGCGCAGCACCTCGATCACCGCCCGCTCCTCCTCCTCGCCAAGCACGGGCTTGGCGAGCGGGATCAGCTCGTCCGCCACTAACCCTCGCCGCGTGCGCTGGCGGGGGCGGTCCCGGTGCTGCCCGGAGAGGTGCGCTTGGCGGCCCCTGGGGCGGGCCGGCGCGGCTGCTGCATCCCGTACTCGAGCGAGTCCACGAGCGCGTCCCAGGAGGCGGCGATGACGTTCTCGGAGACGCCGATCGTGCCCCAGACGTCGTGGCCGTCGGATGCGTCGATGAGGACGCGCGTGACGGCGCCGGTGCCCTTCGTCTCATCGAGGATGCGCACCCTGAAGTTGACCAATTCGATGTCCCTCAGGTGCGGGTGGAATTCACCGATCGCGTCGCGCAGCGCGGCGTCGAGCGCATTGACGGGGCCATTGCCCTCGGCGGTGCGTACGAAGCGCTCGCCTTTGACCCAGCCCTTGATCGTGGCCTCGGTGATGACCTTGCCGTCGGTGCGCTTCTCCACGAGCACGCGCCATGACTCCAGACGGAAGAGCGGCTCGTAGGCGCCCGCTTCCTTGCGCATCAACAGCTCGAAGGAGCCATCGGCGGCCTCGAACTGAAAGCCCTCGTGCTCGAGCTCCTTGACGCGCTCGACCACGCGCTGGGCGAAGTCCTCGCCCTCCTTGCCCCGCGGCAGCTCCAGCCCCGCCTCGGCGGCCTTCTCGACGACGGTGCCCTTGCCCGAGAGCTCCGATATCAGGACGTCGCGGCTGTTGCCGACGAGGGTCGGATCGGTGTGCTCGAAGGTCTGCGCGTCGGCGCGTACGCCGGCGGCGTGCATCCCCGCCTTGTGCGCGAACGCGTGCTTGCCCACGTACGGCTGGGCCGGGTTGGGCGCACGGTTGAGCAGCTCGTCGATGAAATGGGCCGTCTCGGTCAGACGCGCGAGCTGCCCCGGCTCGAGCAGGCGCGCGCCCATCTTCAGCTGCAGGTCGGCGATGATCGTGATCAGGTTGGCGTTGCCTGTGCGCTCGCCGATGCCGTTGGCAGTGCCCTGCACCTGCGTCGCCCCGGCTTCGACGGCGGTCAGCGTGTTGGCCACGGCGCAGCCGGAGTCGTCGTGGCAGTGGATGCCCAGCGGCGTGCCCGGCAGCGCTTCGCGCACGACCGCGAGCGCGGTGCGCACCTGGGGCGGAAGCGAGCCGCCGTTGGTGTCGCACAGCACCAAGCGCTCGGCTCCTGCGTCGGCGGCCGCACGCAGGCAGTCGAGCGCGTATCCCGGGTCGAGCTGGAAGCCATCGAAGAAGTGCTCGGCGTCGAACAGCGCGCGCTTGCCGTGCGCGACGAGGAAGGCGATCGAGTCGCCGATCATGCGCAGGTTCTCCTCGCGCGAGACGCGCACGACCTTCTCGACGTGCAGCAGCGAGGCCTTGCCGACGAGCGTGCACACGGGCGCGAAGCACTCCGCCAGCACGCGCAGGCCATCGTCGTCGGCGGCGTCGGTCTCGCGCCGGCGCGTCATCCCGAACGCGACGATCTCGGCGTTCCGTAGCGACTCGGCCGAGAGCAGCTCGAACAGCTGCTGCTCCTTGGGATTGGAGGCCGGAAAGCCGGCCTCGATGAGATCGACGCCGAGCTCGTCGAGCGCGTGCACGACGCGCAGCTTCTCCTCGGCGGTCAGCGTCAGGCCGCCGCCGCCCATCCCGTCGCGCAGGGTGGCGTCGTAGAGCTGTATGTCGCCCATCGGCTAGCCGGCGGCGGTCGAAGGGGAAGCCGTCGCAGCGGCCCCGTTGGCGCTGCCGTCGCCGGCCGGGGTCTCCAGGTCGACGGGCCGCACCACGTCGAGCCACTCGCGGTAGCGCTCGGTGCGACCGTGGATGGCGTCCTGGAAGGCCGCCTGCAGCACGCGCGTGATCTCCCCCGGCTCGCCGGTACCGATCGGGTGATCGTCGATCTCGCGCACCGGCACCAGCTCGGCGGCGGTGCCCGACATGAACACCTCGTCGGCGAGCGTCAGCTCGGCCCGTGCCACGTCGCGCTCGACGACCTCATAGCCGAGGTCGCGTGCGATCTGGATCACCGAGCGGCGCGTGATCCCGTCGAGGATCGAGTTGCTCTGGCCGGGCGTGGCGATCGTGCCGTCGCGCACCACGTACACGTTCTCGCCGGTGCCCTCGCAGACGAAGCCGTGGTCGTCGAGCAGGATCGCCTCTTCGTAGCCGGACTTGACCACCTCGACCTTGGCGAGCACGCTGTTGAGGTACTGACCGGAGGCCTTCGCGTGGGGGATCAGCGAGTCGGGGCTGATCCGCCGCCACGAGGAGACCTTGGCGCGCACACCCTTCTCGGCGCCCTCCTCGCCGAGGTAGACGCCCCACTCCCAGCAGGCGATCGTCACGTCGACGCACGAGTCGAGCGGGTTCAGGCCCATCGAGCCGTAGCCGCGGTAGGCGATCGGACGGATGTAGCAGGAGCTCAGCCCGTTGCGGGCGACCAGCTCCAGCGTCGCCGCGCGCAGCTGCTCGGGCGAGTACGGGATCTCCATGTAGTAGAGCTCAGCCGAGCGGTACAGGCGCTCGACGTGCTCGGCGTTGCGGAACACGGCAGGGCCGAGCTCGGTGTCGTAGCAGCGCACGCCCTCGAACACGCCCGTGCCGTAGTGCAACCCATGCGTCAGGACGTGGACCTTGGCGTCCTCCCATGCGACGAACTCTCCATTCATCCATATGAGGTCGGTGGGATCCACGATCACTTGAGCTCCTGTTCGATATTCGCGAGCACTGCCTCGGTCGCCTGCTCGGTAGGAGCCGAGCCTCCGAGATCGGGGGTGCGCAACCCCGCCTCCAGCGCCCCTTCAACGGCCGATTCTACAGCCGCCGCCTCGCTTTCCAAGCCGAGCCCATGGCGCAGCATCATCGCGGCCGAGAGGAACATTGCAAGCGGATTTGCGATCCCCTGCCCGGCGATGTCCGGCGCGGAGCCGTGCACTGGCTCGAACAATCCAGGCCCGGAGCCGTCCGCACCTCCGAGCGAGGCGCTCGGCAGCATCCCGATCGAGCCGGTCAGCATCGCCGCCTCGTCGGAGAGGATGTCTCCGAACATGTTCTCGGTGAGGATCGTGTCGAAGTGGCGCGGCGCCGACACGAGCTGCATCGCTGCGTTGTCGACGAGCACGTGTTCGAGCTCGATGTGGGGGAACTCCCGCGAATGAAGCTCGGAGACGACCTGGCGCCACAGGCGCGAGGTCTCGAGCACGTTGGCCTTGTCCACGCTCGCTACCTTCGAGCGCGCGGCACCGAAGGCGGTGCGGGCGATCCGCTCGATCTCCTCGCTGCTGTAGACGCAGGTGTCGGAGGCGGAGGTCTCGCTGCGGGTCTTCTCGCCGAAGTAGATCCCGCCGGTCAGCTCGCGTACGACCAGCAGGTCGGTGCCTTCGATGCGCTCGCGCCGCAGCGGCGAGGCGTCGTACAGCGCCGGCAGCGGCTTGACCGGACGCAGGTTGGCGTAGAGGCCGAGGCCCTTGCGCAGCCCGAGCAGCCCCTGCTCGGGGCGGGGCTTGGCGGGGTCGGTCGTGTCCCACTTGGGTCCGCCGACGGCCGCGAGCAGCACCGCGTCGGCGCGCCTGCACGCATCGAGCACCTCGTCGGTCAGCGCCGTCCCGTGCGCGTCGATCGAGGCGCCGCCGAAGACGTGCTGCTCGAACTCGAACTCGCCGAGGCGTCCAAGCAGCTCGAGCGTCGGCGCCATGATCTCGGGCCCGATCCCGTCGCCGGGCAGCGTGACGATGTGATGGCTCATCGCCGCCTCTCCGCGTTCCTACAGCGCCGTCGTGGCGACGCGCCGATAGGCGTCGCGCTCGTGCTCTGACTCGTAGGCGTCGATCTCGGCTGCCTGCTCGAGCGTCAGGGCTACGTCGTCGAGCCCGTTGAGCAGGCGGTGGCGGATCCCGTGGTCGATCTCGAACGCCACCTCGCGGCCGCCGAAGCGGACCTCCTGCTCGAGCAGGTCGACCTCCCCCGCGCCGGCGTGCGCGAGCGCGCGACAATCCTCGTCCGCGAGCACGACCGGCAAGAGGCCGATCTTGGTGCAGTTGGAGTAGAAGATGTCGGCGAAGCTCGGCGCCACGATCGCCTGGAAGCCGTAGTCCTGAAGCCCCCACGGCGCGTGCTCGCGCGAGGAGCCGCAGCCGAAGTTCTCGCCGGCGACGAGGATCGGATTCGCCGGCAGATCCCAGCCCGGCTGCTTGGCCCAGTCGTAGAAGAGGAACTCGCCGAAGCCCGTGCGCTCGACCCGCTTGAGGAACTGCTTGGGCATGATCTGGTCGGTGTCTACGTCGGCTCTGTCGAGGTGGCTTACCGGCCCGGAAATGACGCTTATGGGGTCCATCGCTTGTCCTTTGAAGTCGTCAGCGAGCCTTCCGGGCTCGCTTTTGATGTGAACGTCCGACTTCCTGTCGGCCGTGACGCCTGGCTTCGCCTGGCTTTCAACTACCTCTGCTTTCGACTCGGGCTTCGCCCGGCTTGCAACTACCTTTGCCCGCGCACCGCGCTGTGCCGGTCATCGCCACTCGCCCGGCTTGAAAACCACCTTTGCTCACGCACCGCGCCGCACCGGTCATCGCCGCTCGCCCTGTCCCATCATCGCCAGTCGCGGATGTCGACGAAGTGGCCCTCGATCGCCGCGGCGGCGGCCATCTGCGGGGAGACGAGGTGGGTGCGCCCGCCGCGGCCCTGGCGGCCCTCGAAGTTGCGGTTGGAGGTCGAAGCGCAGCGCTCGCCCGGCTGCAGGATGTCGGGGTTCATGCCCAGGCACATCGAGCAGCCGGCCACGCGCCAGTCGAAGCCGGCGTCGCGGAACACGCCGTCGAGGCCCTCGGCCTCGGCCTGGGCCTTGACCTGCTGTGAGCCGGGCACGACCATCGCGTCCACGCCCTGAGCGACCCTGCGCCCCTGCACGACCTCGGCGGCGGCGCGCAGGTCGCCGATGCGCGAGTTGGTGCACGAGCCGATGAACACCCGGTCGAGCGAGATCTGCTCGATCGGCGTCCCCGGCTGAAGGTCCATGTACTGCAGCGCCCGTTCGGTCGCCTCGCGGTCGGCGGGGCTGTCGAACTCCTCGGGTGCCGGCACGCTCTCGGTGGCGGCGCGCACCATGCCCGGGTTCGTCCCCCACGTGACCTGAGGCGAGATCGCGCTCGCGTCGATCACGACCTCCTTGTCGAACTCGGCACCCGCGTCGCTGCGCAGCGTCTGCCAGTGGGCGATCGCCTTCTGCAGTTCCTCGCCACGCGGCGCCCCGGGGCGCTCGACCTCGGTGAACCAGGCGAACGTGGTCTCGTCGGGCGCGATCATGCCCGCGCGCCCGCCGCCCTCGATCGTCATATTGCAGACGGTCATACGCCCCTCCATCGAGAGCGCCTCGATCGCGGGGCCGGCGTACTCGACGACGTGGCCGGTCATGCCGCCGACGCCGAGGTGGCCGAGCGTGCCGAGGATCAGGTCCTTGGCGGTGACGCCGAAGCCGAGCTTGCCCTCGAAGACGATCCGCATCGAGTGCGGCTTCTGCTGGACCATGCACTGCGTGGCGAGCACATGCTCGACCTCGCTCGTGCCGATCCCGAACGCGAGCGCGCCGAAGGCACCGTGCGTGGATGTGTGCGAGTCGCCGCAGACGATCGTCATGCCCGGCTGGGTGACGCCGAGCTCGGGGCCGATCACGTGCACGATCCCCTGACGGTCGGAACCGAGCGAGTAGACGGGCACGCCGAACTCCTCGCAGTTGCGCTCGAGCGTTTCGACCTGCACGCGCGAGAGCTCGTCCTTGATCCGCGCGGCGACGGGCGTGCCGTCGGTGGGCGTGTTGTGGTCGGCCGTGGCGAGCGTGCGATCCGGGCGACGGACCTCGCGCCCGGCCATGCGCAGGCTGTCGAACGCCTGCGGGCTCGTCACCTCGTGCACGAGGTGCAGGTCGATGTAGAGCAGGCCGTGCGCGACCTCGTGCGTCTCCCAGATCTTGTCGAACAGCGTCTGCGGCATCGTCATCGGCCCTTCGTGTCGGTGGTCAACTGCGTCTCAGCCCGGCCGAGACGACCGCCAGGAACGCGGCCTCCTCCTCGGTGGGGTTCTCGAAGTGGTGCGGCAGATCGGCGTCGAAGGTGACGCAATCGCCCTCGTTCAGCTCGTAGCGCTGCCCGTCGCAGATCAGGGCGAGGGCGCCCTGCTCGACGAGCGCCGTCTCGCGGCTGCCGGGCTCGTGCATCGGCGGGTCGTCCGTGGCGCCGGTGGCGCCGCCCGGAGCGAGCGTGTGACGCGAGAGCTCCGCGCGCTGGCCCGGCTGAGCGGCGGTCAGCACCTCGAAGCGATGACCCCGCCGCGCGTTGCCGCCGCGTTGGCGCCGGGAGGCGCGCACGATCGTCACCGCGCCGCCCTCGTCCAGGCGCAGGAGTTGTGAGAGCCGCAGCTCCAAGCCCGCAGCGATCCGCGCGGCGACGGTCAGCGTCGGGCTGGTCTCGCCGCGCTCGACCTGCGAGAGCATCGGCGCGCTGACGCCGCTGCGAGCGGCGAGGTCGCGCAGCGACAGGCCCGAGGCCTCCCGCAGAGCCTTCACGCGAGCGCCGATGATCGCCGGGGACAACGCCTCCGCCGAATCGATCGTCGTCGCCATGCCTGCCACGCTCAACCCTGCTGCCATACGCTTGTACGCTATCACAGACGGCTGAGCGCTCACTACGCCAGCTACGCCAACGCGACGCGCGCCGCGCAGCCGTACCTAGGGCGTCGTCTCGGGCAGCCCGATCGCGTCGCCCGCGCGCGAGCGCGCCACAGCGACGGACAGCGCCCGCACATAAGCGCGCGCGGCGGCGTCGATGATGTCGGTTGAGACGCTCTGCCCGGCCCCGGTGGAGCCGTCTATCTCGAGCACGATCGAGACCTCGCCGAGCGCGTCCTGGCCCTCGGTAACGGCGCCGATCGTGAACTCGCTCAGCTTCGCGGCGATGCCGGTGGCGGCGTTGATCGCCTGGAAGACCGCGTCGACGGGACCGTCGCCGGTGAACGACCCGCTCGCGGTGCCGCCGTCGGGTAGGTTGACCGACACCTTCGCGTGCGGCGGGCGCTGCGAGGAGTCCTGCACCTCGAAGGAGTGCAGCGTGTAGCCGCCGATGTCCTCGCTGCGCAGCTCGTCGGTGACGAGCGCCTCGAGATCCATCGCGGTCACCTGCTTCTTCACGTCCGCGATCTCCTTGAAGCGCTTGAACGCCGTGTTCAGCGCCTGCCCGTCGATCTCGAAGCCCATCTCCTTGAGCGCCTCGCTCAGCGCGTGGCGGCCGGAGTGCTTGCCGAGCACGAGCGAGTTGCTGTTCAGGCCGACGGTCGTGGCGTCCATGATCTCGTAGGTCGTGCGCTCCTTCAGCACGCCGTCCTGGTGGATGCCGGCCTCGTGCGCGAACGCGTTGCGCCCGACGATCGCCTTGTTCGGCTGCACCTGGTAGCCGGTCAGACGCGAGACCAGCCGGCTCGTGCGCGCGATCTCTGTCGTCTCGATACCGGTCCACAGCCGGAGGCTCGGCTCGCGCGTGCGCACGAGCATCGCGATCTCCTCGAGCGAGGCGTTGCCGGCGCGCTCGCCGATCCCGTTGATCGCGCACTCGACCTGGCGGCAGCCCGCTTCCAGTCCGGCCAGCGAGTTGGCGACGGCGATGCCGAGATCGTCGTGGCAGTGCACCGACACGACCGCCTCGCGCAGATCCGGCACGAGCCGGTAGAGCGCTTCGAACATCGCCCCGTATTCACCCGGCAGCGCGTAGCCGACGGTGTCGGGCACGTTGATCGTGCCGGCACCCTCATCGAGCGCGATCTGGATCACTTCGGCCATGAACTCGACGTCCGAGCGCGAGCCGTCCTCGGGCGAGAACTCGACGTCGTCGCACAGCTCGCGCGCTTGCGCAACGGCCGCGCGCACCTGGCCCTTCACGTCCTCGCGCGTCGTCTGCAGCTTGTGCTCGATGTGCACGTCGCTTGTCGCCAGGAACGTGTGGATGCGCGGGCGCCCGGAGTCGCGCACGGCGCTCCAGGCCGCCTCGATGTCCTGGTGGCTCGTGCGCGCCAGGCCGCAGATGACCGGCCCTTCGACCTCGCGCGAGATCGCCTGCACCGACTCGAAGTCTCCCGGTGACGTTATGGGGAAGCCGGCCTCGATGATGTCGACTCCAAGACGCGCGAGCTGATGCGCGATCTCGAGCTTTTCGGCTCGGTTGAGCGAGATCCCGGGCGACTGCTCGCCGTCGCGCAGTGTCGTGTCGAAGATCAGGACGCGGTCGGCCGGATCGCGCTTGCCGGCTCGTGCCTCGGGCGCGCCGCCGTCGGTGGGAGTGTCGTTGCCTGCCGGGGTGCTCATGTCGTTCGTGCTCCTTCTGTCTCTCGCTTGCTCTTCCTCTCCGCTGGGTATGCGGCTACGCGGCCGCCACGCGCTATTCCCCCCGAGGGGGGAGCAGGAGAAGGGCGAGAAGCGAGTTCTGGAACGACATCTGCGACGCAGCCTAGCACCAGCGCCGCCGAGCGCAACTCAGGGTGTGAGGACCACCTTGCCGACGTTCTTGCGCTCGGTGATCATGGTCTGCGCGGCGCCGGCTTCCTCGAAGGAGAAGACACCTCCGACGACAGGTTTGACCGTCCCGTCCTCGATCATCTCGCGCAACGGCGCGATCCACGGCTGCAGCGTCCCCCGGTCCTTCCACAGCGTGAGCATGTTCAGCCCGATCACGGCCTTTGATTCGGACATCTGCTTGATCATGTTGAAGCGCGGCATCCTGATCACGGTGCGCAGCGCCGTGACGAGATTGCGCCGCTGCCCGCTCACGAGCGCGGAGGCGCCGAACGCGACGAGGCGGCCACCCGGCCGAAGCAGGTCGTATCCGGTGCGAAAGCTCTTGCCGCCTACGGCGTCGAGGATCACGTCGAACCGCGGCAGGCTCTTCTCCCAGCCGGGCTCCGTGTAGTCGATCGCGTGCTCGCAGCCGAACTCGCGAATGCGCTCGTGCTTGCCGGGCGAGGCGGTGCCGTAGATCTCGGCGCCCGCGCGCTTGGCGATCTGCGTCGCGGCGATGCCGACGCCGCCGCCGGCCGAGTGCACGAGCACGCGCTCGCCGCGTTGCAGGTTGCCGTAGCCGATCAGCGCCGCCCAGGCGGTGGCGTAGTTCACCGGGATCGCGGCGCCCTGCTCGAAGCTCAGCTCCTCCGGGAGCGGGACGACATCTTCGGCGGAGACGACCACCTGCGAGGCGTAGCCACCGAACGGCGTGCCCGCGAGCACGCGCTGGCCGGGCGTCAGCCCCTCGACTCCCTCCCCCAGCTCGAGGATCGTGCCGGCGACCTCGTAGCCGACCACGCACGGCGTCTTGGGCGCATCCGGATAGAGACCCATCCGCGCCATCACGTCGGCGAAGTTGATGCCGGCGGCGGCGACGTCGATCCGCACCTCGCCCGGGCTCAGCGCGGGGTCGGGCTTCTCCTGCACCCGCAGCACGCCGGGTCCCCCGTGCTTGGTGATGACGACCGCCCGCATCGGCGACACCCTACCCGATCTTGGTTAGCGACCGCTAATAGCCGTCGCAGCCGAGAGCCCTCTGAGGCGGCCGAGGGTCGAGTGAGGCAAGGACGCAGGGAGCGTGGTGTGCGAAAGCACACGAGCGACTGAGGACGCAGCCTCGCGAAGGCCGTCGGTCGCCTCAGCCGAGGTCGACGGGCCAGCCGTTGACGAACCCCTCGGACTCGACGATCTCTTGCACCACGTCGCTCGGCACGGCGGCGTCGGTCGTGACGACCATCGCCGCCAGCCGCTGCCCGCCGGCGCCATCATCGCCGGCGGCGCCGCCGTCCGGCGAATGGCCGACGGCGGCCGAGGAGATGTTGATCCCGTGCTGACCGAAGATCGTGCCGACGCGGCCGATCATGCCGGGGAGATCCTCGTAGCGGAAGACGGTCAGGTAGCGCGCCAGCTCGATCGTCAGGCGCCGCCCCTGCACCTCGACCAGGTGCGGGTCCTGCTTGGGGCCGATGCCGGTGCCGGCGACGGCGACGCGCTCGGAGCCGGCGACCACGGTCACGCGGATCAGCTCGTTGAAGTCCTGCGCCTCGGAGACCGACTTCTCCTCGACGACGATGCCGCGTTCCTCGGCGATGGTGGGCGCGTTGACGGGGTTGACCTGCTCCTCGGTGCGGCCTTCGAGCGCGCCACCGATCACGGCGAGCGTCAAAAGGCGCGTGTCGAAGTCGGCGATGCGCCCGAGGAAGGCGGCCTCGATCCGCTCGACCGAGCTGCCCTCGGCGAGCGCCATCGCCAGGCGCCCGAGCCGGCGCGCCATCGGCAGGAATGGGCCGAGCACCTGCATGTCCTCGGCGCCGATCGAGGGGATGTTGACGGCGGTCGAGACGACGCCCCCGGTGAGGGCGGCGACGACCTGCTCGGCCGACTGGTAGCCGGCGCGGTCGGTCGCCTCGGCGGTGGAGGCGCCGAGGTGCGGCGTGACGACGACGTTCTCATAGCCCTCGAACAGCGGGTAGTCGGTGATCGGCTCGGACGGGAACACGTCCAGCGCGGCGCCGCCGACCTTGCCGGAGTCGAGCGCGTCCTTCAGCGCGGCGTCGTCGATCAGGCCGCCGCGGGCGACGTTGAGGATGCGCACGCCGTCACGCATCTTGGCGAAGGCCTCGGCGTTCAGCCAGCCTTCGGTCTCGGGCGTCTTCGGCAGGTGCACCGTGATGAAGTCGGCCTGCGCGTAGATCTCGTCCGAGTCGGCGGCCTTCTCGACGCCCAGCTCGCGGTAGCGCTCGGCGCTGACGAACGGGTCGAATGCGAGCACGCGCATGCCGAAGCCGCGCGCCCGCTGGGCGACGAGCTGACCGATCCGCCCGAAGCCGACGATCCCGAGCGTCTTCTCATACAGCTCGACGCCTGAGTACTTGGAGCGGTCCCACCTGCCCTCGAGCAGCGACCTGTGCGCCTGCGGGATGTTGCGCGCGAGCGCGAGCAGCAGCGCCATCGTGTGCTCGGCGGCCGTGACCACGTTGGACTGCGGCGCGTTGGCGACGACGATGCCGCGCTTGGTGGCGGCGTCGACGTCGACATTGTCGACACCGACACCGGCACGACCGATCACCTGCAGGCGCTCGGCCTTCTCGATCAGCTCGGCCGTCATCTTCGTCGCCGAGCGGATCAGGATGCCCTCGTAGCCGCCGATCCGCCGTTCGAGCTCGCCGTCCTCCCAGTCGATGCCGAGGTCGACGTCGAAGTGCTCGCGCAAGAGCTCCACGCCGGAGTCGCCGATCTTCTCCTTGACGAGCACCTTGGCACGGCCGTTCGCAGCGCTCATGCGCTCTGCTCCACGACGTAGTCGATGCAGGCGGTCAGGGCCTGCACGTCGGCGGGCTCGATCGCCGGGAACATCCCCACGCGCAGCTGGTTTCGCCCGAGCTTGCGGTAGGGCTCGACGTCGACGATCCCGTTGGCACGCAGCGTCGCGGCCACCTGAGCCGCGTCGACGTCCTCGGCGAAGTCGATCGTGCCGACCACGAGCGAGCGCTTGGCGGGGTCGGCCACGAACGGCGTGGCGTAGCCGGAGCGCTCGGCCCAGCCGTAGAGCTGCTCGGCGGACTGCGCCGACCGCTTGACGCACCCGTCGAGGCCGCCCTGCTCGAGCATCCAGCGCACCTGCTCGGCGAGCAGGAACAGCGTGGCCACGGCGGGCGTGTTGTAGGTCTGGTCCTTCAGCGAGTTCTCGAGCGCGGTCTTGATGGAGAGAAAGGATGGAATCCAGCGGTCGGAGGCGTCGAGCTGGTGCACGCGCTGAACGGCTGCCGGGCTGAGCAGGGCAAGCCACAGCCCACCGTCGGCGGCGAAGCTCTTCTGCGGGGCGAAGTAGTAGGCGTCGGCCTGGGAGACGTCGACCGGGAGTCCGCCGGCTCCTGAGGTGGCGTCGATCAGCACGAGCGCGTCGGCGGCGCCATCGGGCCGCACGACCGGCGTCATCACGCCGGTCGAGGTCTCGTTGTGGGCCCAGGCGATCGCGTCGGCGCCGGCCTGCGCGGCCTGCTCGCCGACGGAGCTCGGATCGGGCGCATCGCCCGGCTCGGCCGTGACGACGACGGGCTCCGCCAGGAACGGCGCGCCCTCGGCGACCGTGGCGAACTTCTGGGAGAACTCGCCGCAGGCGAGGTGCAGGGAGCGCTCCCGGATCAGGCCGAACGCGGCGGCGTCCCAGAAGGCGGTCGTGCCGCCGTTGCCGAGCGCCACCTCGTAGCCGTCGGGCAGCGAGAACAGCTCGCGCAGCCCCGCGCGGATCTCCCCCACGATCGCCTTGACCGGCTTCTGGCGGTGGGAGGTGCCCATCACGGCCGCGCCGTCGGAGGCGAGCGCGGCGAGCGCCTGCGGGCGCACCTTCGAGGGGCCGCAGCCGAAGCGACCGTCGCCGGGCTTGATCTCCTCGGGAAGGATCAGTTGCGTCTCTGCTGCTGCGCTGCTCGGCGTCATCGTGGGCTCCTCGCTCGCTCGGTCATCGAGGGGATATCGGTTCTATGAGGTGCCCAGGCGCGCGGCGTGAACGCTCCCCGCTTCCCGGTGGTCGAGTCCACCTCAGGCGCCAGTCGCGACGAGCAACGCGAGTGTAGCGAATGGGCATTGGCGCTCACGCGTCACCCAGGGGGCTAACCGGCGACGGCGAGGAGACCGCCGCCCACCGCACCACCCGCGAGCAGCGCCGCGGTGACGCGCGTCGCAAGCAGCGGCCGGTTTGCGAGCTTCTCCATACAGACGAGCGCGGTGAGCGCCAGCGTCCACAACAGCCGCTCGCTCGGCACGGCAGCTGCCACGAACATCATCGCCCAGCACGAGCCCAAGCAGGCACCGCCGTTGCGTAGGCCGAAGCGCGCGACGCCGGTACTCGCCCGCCAGCCGCGCGCTGGGAGTGGCGAGCTGAGATGGCACGCACGCAGACAGCGAAGCTTGGGTTGCGTCAGCTGCCACGCGGCCGCGAGCGCTAGCGCGAGGACCGCAAGCGCCCCACTTCGCACCTGTCTGAGCAGCAAGAGCAAGCCGAGCACGGGGACACCGCAGGCGATCCAGATCCCGAGGTAGACGGTCAGGAACTCAGCGATCGCACGGCGGCGTCGCCAGCACAAGCTGTTGACGGCGACGTGTCTCACCGCGGGCAGTGCTGCCGGCAGCATCATCGCGCTTGTCATCAGCGCCCACATCGGCAGGCCCGCTGCGATCGCCGTCAGGGCCGGGCGTCCGGCGCCAGGAGCGACCGCCGTCGTCATCCCCGCCATCTCGCCGGGGGAGCAGAACCACAGTGGTCCTGCCGGAGCCCCGGGGCTTGCGAGCCCTTCGGCGGCGAGCAACGTGAGTAGGGCGATCCAGACGGAGACAAGCAAGAGCTCGGCCGCCAGCGTCGGCCGGCGTTGCCATAGCCGTCGCGGCGCCGGAGATCGACGCAGAACGTCCGTGATCGCGGACGGCGCGCGGCTCGCCCCGGCGCCCGCGAGGCGCATCAACCGTAGGAGACGCTCACGCGGCCGACGCGCACGGGCAGATCCTCATGCGTGGGCGTCGGCGGCGGCGCGTCGGCCCCCTCGGGAGCGAGTAGCCCCAGCGGTCGGAGGGTAACGCGAACGTGCTCGGCATCCCACTCACCGTGCGCCTTGAGGTTCTGCGCGACGTCGGTGATGTCCATGCTCGAGCGAACGCCGTGGGCGGGTTCGTCGCCGCGCGGCTCGCGGGCTTGCTCGAGCCCGAAGAAGGAGAGGTTGCCGACGTGGTGCTCCGCGAGCTGCCGCTCATCCGCATCCTCCGGCAGGTTGACATAGACGCCGTAGACGCTGCCCGGGTTCTCCTTGGCCTCGATGTCCTCGAGATGCAGGGCGATGCGCTGCGGCTCGGAGACGCCCTGTTTGGCGAGAGTCTCGCGGTGCGCGCGTGCGTCGATAGCGACGGGCACCTGCTCGGTGGCGCCGACGAGGCTGACCGAACGCTCCGATGCGCCAACGATCTGGGGTTCCCTTGGGGTTGGTGTGGACACGCTCTTCAACCTCCTCGTGGCCGGTTGGTGGACAGCTGCGCGCTGAGCTGTGCCGCATTTGCTAGGGAGGGGCGACTCACGGTGTCAGCTGGTCGTATTCGTAGCCCAGATCGGCGACGGTGTCGAGCACATCCGCGCAGCTCTTGGAGCTGAGCTGGCCATCGACATCGAAGAACCCGAACGCCTGTCCGCTCCAAGCAGGGTCGACTGGATTTATGCGGCCTTGTGAGTTCCAGCGCGCCCATAGCCGGTCTATCTGCGCGTGGTGCAGCCAGAAGATCGGATCCTGTGCAGCGCGATCGGGGTCGTTCATCCAGCCACCGCGACCCCCGAGCTGGCCGTGCACGGCGTTGTGCGGCGTTTCCTCCAGTTCGCCGGGTTCCCGCCAGAACTGCGGCGTCGGTGGCGCTTCGCCACCACCGAATTCTGTAGTGCCGACGAAGTTGGGGCGCGCGAGCGCGAATTGAGACGTCGTAGCGGCGGGTTGCAGCTGTGCGCCTTCGTTGATCCCGGGCGCGCGCTGCTGCACGTAGAGGGGGTTCGGCGCGCCGTTCGCATTCGGCTCGCGAAATGCCTCGGGGATGCTCGCGTGCTCGCCGCCGAGCTCGTAGTTCCAGTAGGGGAGCGCCCAGTCGGCCGGGCCGCCAGCTTGCACGATGGCCGCGCGTACGATCTCCTCGAAGCAGAAGACGAACATGCGGTGCCATGCGACGAAGTACCACGAGTAGTGCTTGCAGCCGTTCCACAGCTGCGCAAGCGGTCGCTGGTGGGTGCCGTGCATCGCAGCCTGGTAGGACCAGCTTGTGTGGTCGGCGTCAGCTCGAGCCTTCATCGCGGCCACGCCCGTCGCATATGCGGTGAGCGCTCGCTGACCTTGGACGCTGCGTACCTCATGGCGCACGAAAGGCGGACGGGGCGCGTGCCCTTCGCCGATGCCGGGGGTTGGGCTCGGGACGGTTGCCACGTCTTCCTCCCTTCGTCGACTTCCGCCCCGCCGTACGAGCCGATGGCGGGTCGCTCGATCAAGCCTTTGGGCCTTGCTGAGAAAATACCAGAGACCCGATTGTTCCGATACTCTGGAATCGCCTCGAAGGCTTCAGTAATCACTCGTCATGTGCATCTGTGACTGAAGAGAGGAGGAGCGATGGACAAGCAGGCGGTCAAGAACGCGCGCGAGGTCACGCGGCGGCAGCTTGGCAGCGCGCTTGCGGACAAGGCAACGGACGCCTTCTGCCTGTCCTACGCCGACCGTCCCAGGGCGGTTCGGCTGGCATTCGCTCCCGAGTCGATCGCCGCGGCGCCTGAGGGAGAGCGGGCAATCGTCGAGCTGCGCGCTCCCACGCGGGCCGAGCCGGCGGCGGCTGAGGCGATCGCCACCGCGATGGCGGGTACCGGCGCGACCGAGGCAATCGCCTCGATGGCGGCGGCCGTCGCGGTGGGTCGGGAGATCGGTCCATCCGGGCGGGCGCTCGCGCTGCTGGCCCGCCAAGCGGGGATCCGCGCTGAGCGCGACCGCTTCTACCGCGAGTTCGGGGGACTACGTGACGACATCGAGCGAGCCTCGGCGATGCTCGCGCCTAGCGCCGCCGGGCGCCCTCGCATTGGCATCGCAGCTGCGCCCGTTCAGGCCTGCTGGCTCAACGGCACGATCCGGGCGAACACGCACGCGTCGGTTCTGGCCGACATCGCCGGGCACGAGGCCGTGGAGCAGATCGACGTGCCACGCCGGCTCGAACGCGAGGCCGTCGACGTGGTGATCGCAGGCGCAGCGACGCTGAGGGCCGCGCAGCAGCTCAGCGGCACGGGCGTGACCGTCGGAGTGATCGACTCCGAGGTGCAGCTCGGGCATCCGGCCCTGGGTGACCGAGTCGTGCATCGGCGCAATTACACGCAGGAGTCGTTCGGTACTCCGGACTTTCACGGCACTGCGGTCGCGGGGATCATCGCGGGGGCAAGCGGCAGCTTCACCGGAATGGCTCCCGAGGTGCTCGTCTACAACTACAAGATCCTTGCAACGCAAAGTGCACTCGACGGCGAGGACTTCGAGGCGGCCCTCGCGATCCAGCACGCCCTCGAGGACGGTGTGCGCGTCGTCAACTGCTCGTGGGGGGCTGGACCGGCAAGCGACGGATCGGGCCGCGAGGCGCGCGCCTGCGATGCCGCGTGGCAGCGCGGCCTGACGATCGTCAAGAGCGCGGGAAACAACGGCCCGGGCGCACAGACCCTGACGACTCCGGCCGACGCCGAAGGCGTACTCGTAGTGGGCGCTACGGATGTCGGAGGAACGCGCGTGCCCGACTACAGCAGCCGCGGACCGACGCCGAGCGGGCGCAAACGGCCGCACCTGCTCGCGCCCGGCGGAGAGCCCGGCGCAGCGATGGACGGCATCTTGTTGGGTGGCGGGACGGGCGACCTGGGCGAGGTCGGGACCAGCTTTGCGGCACCGCACGTGACCGGCCTGGTTGCGCTCCTGCTCGAGGGTGAGCCGCAGCTGACACCCGACCAAGTGCGCGATCGTATCGTCGCCACATGCGCAGCGCTTACCGGCGTGGACGCGGATGTGCAAGGAAGTGGGCTCGTGAGCCCGACAGCGCTGTAGGTCAGACCGGCTGACCCGATCGGTGCGCTGCTCGAGGCCTCAGCCGCGGGTGACGTGATGCGGCACGTCGATTGCCGCAACCTCGTGCAGACCTGTTAGCGCATGCACGCTCGTGGCGGGTAGCTTCGCGCGCAACGTACGGTTCAGCCACGCCCCACCCGTCACCTCGCCGCCGTAGCGTCTGATCGTCGAGCTGACTGGCTCGACTGCCTTCTCGAACGCCTCGCGCGCCTCGGGGATCGACCTGTCCGCCGGATCCGATGCCAACTCGACGATCACATCCAGCAGCGGGTCGGCGTCATCCTCGCGCATCCGCGATCCAAGTGCAGGCGTAATCTTGCGGCTTTGCTCCTCGCTGCTCATCGGTTCCACATTGTAGATCAGCGACGAGGGCGGGCCAAGCGATCCCACCACCGCGTCGAGGTCATCGCCGCCTGCATGGGATTGCCGTCAGTGCAGACCGATCCGCAGTCGCTCCGAGTCGAACCAGCTAGTCGTCCGAACCGACGCACGTGGCGCCTGAGCAGACGCCTTCCCGAGCGGGGACAGAGCCGGCCGCGCCAGTGCCGGCGAGTGCTCCACTAACGTCAGTCGGACCAGTTGCCCAGCATTTCCCTCGCCGATACGCTCGCCGACCAGCCGGCGGGCAGGCGGGTCGGAGCGACGCCGGCCGGCGGGCCGACGCCCTCGGCATCTTCGGCCAGCAGACAGAACTCCGGCGCTGGCCCCAGTCCGAGACAGCGACGCCACAGGCCGCCCTGGTCCGGCTCCATACCATCGCCGAGGAGCACCGAAAGCGATGGATGCTCGTGGCCGGGCGACCGCGATATCCATACGGCGAGCACGGCGCCGTCAAGGCGAGCGCGACCCTCGATCAGCCGGTAAACGGAGCCGGTTGCGGCCCCGGCAAGTGCGGCGACGCGATCGTGCGCGGTGAGGTGTCCACGCGAAATCGCGGCCGCCTCGAGCACGCCGATCGCCCCCCAGTCATCGAGCAGGTACCAGTCCTCATAGCCGGCCGCCTGACGCGGGGGATCACCGTCGCCGTCTCCGGCCTCACCGGACGCCAGCCACGGCAGATCTGGCACCCGGAACGACGTCGAGCCGCGAAATCCGCTCGGCGGCCGGTGCGCGAGCGAGCGATGGAAGCGCTCGAGCGCCTGCTCGTAGGCGGCGCGATCGACGCCGGCGGCGGCGCGGTGCCAGAAGAGGTAGGCCAGCATGGCGCTCGCTCGCCGCCGGCTCAGAAGGACGGCTTGATCCAGTCCATGTGCGAGCGCAGCTCGCCGCCGACGTGCTCGACCTGCGTGTCGGCCTGCTCGGCGCGCATGCGCAGGAAGTTCTCCTGGCCGGCGCGGTTCTCGGCGATCCACTCGCGCGCGAAGTCGCCGTTCTGGATCTCCTGCAGGATCTTGCGCATCGCGGCGCGCGTCTCGTCGGTGATCACGCGCTTGCCGCGCGTATAGTCGCCGTACTCGGCGGTGTTGGAGATCGAGTACCGCATCCCGGCCAGCCCCTTCTCGTACATCAGGTCGGCGATCAGCTTGAGCTCGTGCAGGCACTCGAAGTAGGCCATCTCGGGGTCGTAGCCGGCGTCGACGAGCGTCTCGAACCCGGCCTGGACGAGCTCGGAGGCGCCGCCGCACAGAACGGCCTGCTCGCCGAACAGGTCGGTCTCGGTCTCGTCCTTGAAGGTCGTCTCGATCACGCCGCCGCGCGTGCAGCCGATGCCCTTGGCATAGGCCAGGGCGAGCGCGCGAGCGTTGCCGGTCGCATCCTGCTCTACGGCGATCAGGCCGGGGACGCCCGACCCTTCGGTGAACTGGCGGCGGACGAGATGACCGGGGCCCTTGGGCGCGACCATTCCGACGTCGACCCCGGCTGGCGGCTCGATCTCGTTGTAGTGGATCGAGAAGCCGTGGCCGAACAGGATCATGTTGCCCTCGGCGATGCCGTCGCGGATCTCGCTCTCCCACAGGTCGTGGTGGCGCTCGTCGGGCAGCAGGATCATCACGAGGTCGCCGCGGCTGGCGGCGTCGACGACGGAGAGCACCTCGAGACCCTGCTCCTGCGCCTTTGCGACAGACGCGGAGTCGGGCCGCAGCCCGACGACGACGTTCGCGCCTGAGTCCTTCAGGTTGAGCGCGTGCGCGTGGCCCTGGGAGCCGTAGCCGATGATTGCGACGGTCTTGCCGTCGAGGAGCTTGAGGTCTGCGTCGTCGTCATAGATCATTGGACCGCGCAGCGTATCGGGTCGCGCACGGCCCGGCCGGCCGAGCCCGAGTCAGGCGCTGGCGGAGGCGAGGAGCGTCCGTGCGGGGATGTCGAGGCTGCCGTCGGGGGCTTCGTAGCGCTCGAACCGCTTCTTCACGGCCTGCTCGATCTGCTCGACCTCGGCCTGTGGGCGAGAGAGCACGGCGTCATGCGTGATTCGAGAGAGGTCGAGCGTGGACTGCCAGTACTCCTCGAAGCTCCGGTGGTGGCGATGGAGGTCCAGCGCCTCGACGTTGGCCTCGGCAAAGCCCGCTCGCTCGAGCAGCTCGGACACGACCTCGGCGCTCCCCAGCGCGAACGGGCCGGGCACCCCTGGCTGCGGCTGCGGGACCAGGCCCCGCTCGCGCAGCTCGAGGCCCGGGAGCTGCGCCCAGGGGTTGCGATCGATCGCGTCCCACACGGCGAGCGCCAAGCGGCCGCCGCTGCGCAGCACGCGCCGCGTCTCGCCGAGCGCGGCGGCGGGATCGACCATCAGCATGTAGCCCCAACGACACAGCACGACGTCGACGCTCGCGACCGGCATGTCGATCCATTCGGCGTTGATCACCTGGAACTCGACGTTGGAGAGGCCGAGCTGCGCGGCGCGCTCGCGCGCTCCGGCGAGCATCGCCTCGGCCTGGTCGGAGATGATCGCGCCGCCGACGGGAGCGACGAGCTCGGCGGCGAGCAGCCCGGTCTCCCCCAGCCCGGCCGCCAGCTCGAGCACGCGCTGACCGGGCTGAGGCGCCACGGCGTCGAGCATCCAGTGGGAGACGGGCGCGCCGAACTCGCGCAGCAGGTCCTGGCTGCGCACCCAGCCGGCGGCGGCCTCTTCCCAGCCGTGCAGGCTCGCGTCGCGGTGCGCGTCGGCATCGAAGCTCACACCGCGCTCCCTTCCGCGCCCACGATCCCCGACCGTCTCCGCATCGACCCCAAGCTCATCACAGCTCCCGGCGTAGCAGCTTGCCCGAGCGCGTTCGCGGCAGCGGCTCCGCGCGCACGAGGAATTGCTTGGGCACCTTGTGCGGGGCAAGCGCGGCCGCGCAGTGGGCACGCAGCGAGGAGATCTCGGGCGAGCCGTTGCCCGCCGGCACGCCACGCAGCACGACGACCGCCGTGACGGCCTCGCCCCACTGCGCGTCGGGACGCCCGACGACGGCGGCCTCGAGCACGTCGGGGTGGGCCTCGAGCACGGCCTCGACCTCGCTCGGCGCGACGTTCTCGCCGCCGCTGACGATCGTGTCGGCCTTGCGCCCGGTCACCCACAGACGCCCTCGCTGGTCGATCGCGCCCAGGTCGCCCGTGTGCAGCCAGCCGTCGCCGGCACGCGCTGCGGGCGCGACGGTCGGTCCGCCGACGAGGATCTCGCCGTCCTCGGCACAGCGCACGCGCGTGCAGAACAGCGGCGGGCCGGCGCCTCGATCCCCCTCGCCGAGCGCGGCGAGGGGCGTGGTCGTCACCTGCGAGCAGCTCTCGGTCAGGCCGTAGGTCATGCTCACCGGCACGCCGGCCCTGGCCGCCCGCTCGACGAGCGCCGCCGGCACGGGGCCGCCGCCGGTCAGCGCGCAGCGAAGCGAGGGCGGGTGCTCGAGGCCGGCGTCGAGCAGGCGCGCCAGCGTCGTCGCGACGAGGCTAACCAGGGTCACGCGCCCCTCGCGGAGCGCCTGCAGCACCGGCTCGGTCTCGAAGCGCTCGTGCACGACTGCGGTCGTGCCGTAGATGGCCGAGCGCACGAGGATCGAGAGGCCGCCGACGTGCGAGAGCGGCAGCGCGCACAGCCAGCGCTCCTGCGGGTCGAGGCCGAGCGCGACGGCCGAGCCGAGCGCGCTCCACAACAGGTTGCCGTACGTGAGCTCGACCGGCTTCGGCGCCGAGCTCGTGCCCGAGGTGTGGATCACGACGGCCGTCGCGTCGAGGTCGTGCGCGGCGCGAGCGAGCTCCCCGCCGACATCGGGCGCCGGGCCCTCGGCTCTCGGCGAGCGCCGGACCGAGCCCGCGCCTGGCGACGGATAGAGCGCACGGTCCAGCATCAGGACGGCACCGGCCTCGATCGCGGCCCGTTCGGCCGGCGACACGCGCAGGTCGACCGGAACGGCGATCGCGCCCAGCAGCATGCACGCGTGCAGGGCGCAGGCGAAGTCGAGTCCGGCGGGCAGCGCGATCGCGACCCGATCGCCCACACCCACCCCGCGCTCGCGCAGCGCTGCCGCCGTGGCGCACGCCCGCGCGAGCAGCTCGGCGTAGGTGCAGTCGCCTGCCGGCGTCTGCACGGCGGTGCGGTCCGCCCCGGCCGCGGCGGCGCGTGCCAGCCATCCCTCGACGAGCATGAGCAGAGGCTAGCCGCAGAGCCGAGATAGCCTTTCGCGCGATGAGTCCGACCTGGAACGACGCCGCGGGCGCCGCAGAGCTCGACTTCGCCGACATCCGTTACGAGAAGTCGGCGGGCGAGGACGAGGGCATCGCCAAGATCACGATCGCCAGGCCGGAGGTCCGCAACGCCTTTCGCCCGCGCACGATCGTGGAGATCTCGCGCGCGCTCGAGGACGCGCGCGAGGACACGGAGATCGGCGTGATCGTGCTGACCGGAGAGGGCCCGGAGGCGTTCTGCTCGGGCGGCGACCAGCGCGTGCGCGGCGACTCGGGCTACCTCTCCGACGACGCCGCCGGCAGAGCGGGCGTCGGGCGCTTTCACGTGACCGACCTGCACATCCAGATCCGGCGACTGCCCAAGCCGGTGGTCGCGATGGTCGCCGGCTACGCGATCGGCGGTGGACACGTGCTGCACCTGGTCTGCGATCTGACGATCGCGGCCGAGAACGCGCGCTTCGGCCAGGTCGGCCCCAAGGTGGGGTCCTTCGACGGCGGCTTCGGCGCTGGGCTGCTCGCGAACCTGGTCGGCCCGAAGAAGGCCAAGGAGATCTGGTTTCTCTGCCGCCAGTACTCGGCCGAGGAGGCGCGCGAGATGGGCATGGTCAACGCGGTCGTGCCGCTCGAGCGGCTCGAGCAGGAGACGGTGGGCTGGTGCCGCGAGATGCTCGCGCTCTCCCCCTTCTCCCTGCGTCTGCTGAAGGCGAGCTTCAACGCCGCCGAGGACGGCCTCAGCGGGATCCAGCAGCTGGCCCACGACGCCAACCTGCTCTTCTACGGCAGTGAGGAGGCGCAGGAGGGTCGCGACGCCTACCGCGAGAAGCGCAAGCCCGACTTCTCTCGCTTTCCCAGGCGCGCATAGCCACGTGAGCGCGGCGCGCATCTGGATCATGGCGGCGCGCGTGCGCACGCTGCCCGCGGCGATCGCGCCGGTGCTCGTCGGCACCTCGCTCGCGCTCGGCGCCGGGCACTTCCATGCGCTCGCGTTCGTGGCGGCGCTGCTCGGCGCCGTCTTCATCCAGGTCGGCACGAACCTGTCCAACGACTACTCGGACGCGCGGCGCGGCGCCGACACCGAGGATCGGCTCGGACCGGTGCGCGTGACGGCCGGCGGCCTCGTACCCCCGAGCCAGGTGCTGCTCGCGACCTACGTCACGTTCGGGCTGGCCGTCGCCTGCGGCGCCTACCTGATCGCCGTCGCCGGCTGGGAGCTCTTGGCCGTCGGCGCCGCGTCGATCCTCGCCGGCGTGCTCTACACGGGCGGGCCCCGTCCCTATGGCTACGAGGGCCTCGGCGAGGTGTTCGTGTTCCTGTTCTTCGGCATCGTCGCCGTCGCCGGCTCCTACTTCGTGCAGGTCCAGCACCTGCCCTGGGAGGCGTTCGTCTGCGCAGTGCCGGTCGGCCTGTTGGCCAGCGCGATCCTCGTCGTCAACAACGTGCGCGACCTCGAGACCGACCGTCGCGCGGGCAAGCGCACGCTGGCCGTCCGGCTCGGCCGGGAGCGGACGCGGATGCTCTACACGGCGATGATCGCGGGCGCCTTCGTCACGGCACCGCTGCCGTGGGCGTTCGGCTCGATGACCGCCTGGCTGCTGCTCAGCTGGCTTGCGATACTGCCCGCGCTCGGCGTCGTGCGCGTCGTGCGCACGCGCGTCGACGGTCCGGCCCTGAACGGCGCGCTGGCGAAGACGGGTGCGACCCAGCTCCTCTTCTGCCTGCTGTACTCGGCCGGCATCCTCGCCAGCGGCGGCATCGGCTCGTGACGCGGCGCGCGCGGGCAACGGCGCGGGGCTCGTGAGGCTCGAGTTCGAGCGACGCACGCTGCGCCTGGCGCGGCCGCTGCAGACCTCCTACGGCGAGGTCGGCGAGCGCGAGCTGCTGGCGGTGGCGCTGACCGGCGAGGACGGCGTGACGGGCTACGGCGAGGCGGCGCCGCTCGAGCCCTACGACGGCGTGCCGCTCGCGCGCGCGCAGTCGGCGCTCGCAAGCTACGCGCCCGTGCTCGCCCGATCGCCGGGGCTGGGCGGGGCGCAGCTGATCGACGCGTGCCGCGCGGTCGACGAGCTGCCTCAGGCGCTCGCTGCGGTCGATCTGGCGCTGTGGGACCGCGCGGGGCGGATCGCGCAGAAGCCGGTCGCGGCGCTGCTCACCGACGATCCCGCGCGCGCGGTGCCGGTCAACGCGACGCTCACCGCCACCGACCGCGCGCGCGCCGCCGAGCAGGCGGCGGCGGCCGTCGCCGAGGGCTTTCGCTGCGTCAAGGTCAAGGTCGGCCTCGCCGACGACGCCGGACGGGTGGCGGCCGTCCGCGCCGCGGCCGGTCCCGAGGTGGCGCTGCGCCTCGATGCGAACGGCGCCTGGGACGTGGAGCAGGCGGTGCGCACGATCGAGGCGCTCGAACCGGCCGGCCTCGAGCTGGTCGAGGAGCCAGTGCACGGCCTCCAGGACGTCCGCAGGGTGCGCGAGCGCGTGGCCGCGCGCGTTGCGATCGACGAGACCGCCGCCGAGCACGGCGCGCTGGGCGCGGGGGTGGCCGACGCGGTCTGCCTGAAGATCTCGCGCTGCGGCGGCATCGGCGGCCTGATCGCCGCCGCCGCGCTCGTGCGCGCTTCCGGCGCCGAGCCGTACGTGTCCTCGACGCTCGACGGACCGCTCGGCGTCGCCGCGGGTGTGCACGCGGCGGCGGCGCTGGCCTCGCGCGGGCCGGTGCCGCACTGCGGGCTGGCAACGCTGGAGCTGTTCGACGAGCTCGAGAACCCGCTGCCGGCGCGTGACGGGGCGATCGCACTGCCGAGCGGCGCCGGCCTCGGGCTCGATCCGCTCTAGACGCGGGCGGCGCCGCCCTGCTCGGGCGCAGGCGTGGGCCGGTCGATCGCACGGGCGAGCTCGGTGGGGCTCTCGAACGTCAGCCTGTGGCCACCGGCGATCGCGAGCAGCTCAGACCCCGGAGCGAGGCGGACGAACCGCTCGGCGAGCGCCCGGAACTTCCCGTCGCGCTCGCCGACGACGATCGTCACCGGCATCTCGAGCTCCCCCAGTCTGCCCCACAGGGACTCCATCGTGCCCGTGCCGAGCCCTCGCATCGCTGCCGCGAGCGCGCGCGGCTCGTTGCGCCGCTGATCGGCGCGCGCGAGCTCGACGACCTCAGCAGGGTCTTCGGCGAACGCGGGCTGTGCGCTCCAACGCTCGATGAAGTCCTCGAAGGGGCTCCGTTCGAGCTCGTCGGCGAGCGCGTCGTCGGCCGCGCGCCGGCGGGCACGGTCGTGCGGATCCTCGATCCCCGGGCTGCTGGACACGAGCACGAGCCGCCCCACGCGCTCGGGGGCGGCGAGCGCGACGTGCAACGCGATCCGCCCGCCCATCGAGTAGCCGCACACGGCGAAGCGCTCGGGGCCCGCCGCGAGCACTGCGTCCACGCACGCCTCGAACGTGATCGGCCGCGGCTGCGAGGCGGCCGCGCCGTGCCCGGGGAGGTCGAGCGCCAGCGGTCGATAGCGTTGCGGGTCGAGTTGCTCGATCACGCGGTCCCACGTGCGATGGGTTCCCCCAAATCCATGCAGCAGAACCAATGTCTCCGGCACGCAGCAATCCTAGGACCGTGATCCGCGCCGTCCGCACGCGCGGCGCTCGCGCGTCGCGGCGAGTGGGCGGCAGGTGAGCGCCACCGACACCTACGTGCTGCTGCGAGCCTTCGTCGAGGAGCTCGTGCGCAGCGGCATGCGCGCCGCCTGCACCTCGCCCGGCTCGCGCTCGGCGCCGCTGGCGATGACGCTCGCAAGCGAGCCGCGACTGCGCTGCTACTCGCACGTCGACGAGCGCTGCGCCGGCTTCTTCGCGCTCGGGCTGGCCAAGGCCAGCGGGCTGCCCGTGGCGGTCACTTGCACGTCGGGCACGGCCGCCGCCGAGCTCCTGCCCGCCGCGATCGAGGCGCGCGAGGCGCGCGTGCCGCTGCTGCTGCTCACGGCCGACCGTCCACCGGAGCTGCGCGAGAACGGCGCCGGACAGGCGATCGATCAGCTCAAGCTGTTCGGTGGCGCGGCCAAGTGGTTCTTCGAGGTGGGCACGCACGAGGCCACGCCCGAGCGACTGCGCTGGATGCGCACGCTCGCCTGCCGCGCCTACGCGGCCTGCGTGAAGGGCAGGCCGGGCGTCGTCCATCTCAACTTCCCACTGCGCGAGCCGCTCGTGACCGACGAGCCGCTGCCACAGGACACGACCGCGCGCCCGGACGGCTCGCCATACGTGCGCCGGCGTCCGCTCGCCACCAGGGAGTGGGGTCACTTCGTCCCCGAGGAAGATCTCGACGTCCTACGCCGGCTGACCAACGGCGCCCGCCGCGGCATCGTCGTCGCCGGGCGCGACGAGCGCGTGTTCGCCGGCTGGTCGCCCGGCGAGGCGGCCGCCGCGTTCGCCGCCGCCGCCGGCTGGCCGCTGCTCGCCGACCCGATGTCCGGCGGGCGCAGGGGCGCGGCGGCGATCGCCCACTACGACGCGCTGCTGCGCGATGAGGCCTTCGCCGGGACGGTGGAGCCCGACCTCGTGCTGCGCGTGGGCGACCTGCCCGTGTCAAAGCCGCTGCGCACCTGGCTCGCGGGCCTCGCCGGCGTCAGGCAGATCGCGCTCGATCGCGAGGCCGCCTGGCAGGATCCCGACGCGGTCCTGACCGACTCGCTCGCGCTCGACCCGGCCGCCGTGCTCGGACCACTCGCGAAGGCGGGCATCCCTCGCGCCGATGAGGACCGGCTCGCGCGCTGGCGCAGCGGCGACGAGCTCGCCGCCGAGGCGATCCGCGGCGCGCTCGGCGCCGAGCTGTCGGAGCCCGCCGTCGCGGCCGAGCTCGGCGTGCTGCTGCCGCAGGAGGCCACGCTGTTCGTCGCCTCATCGATGCCCGTGCGCGAGATCGAGACGTTCTGGCCCGTGCGCGCGGATCCGCCGCGCGTGCTCTGCAATCGCGGCGCCAACGGGATCGACGGCACCGTCTCGAGCGCCTTCGGCGCCGCTGCCGACGACGGCGGCGCCGTCGTCCTGCTGATCGGCGATGTCGCGCTCGCCCACGACCTCGGCGGGCTGCTCGCCGCGCGGCGGCTCGGGCTGAGCCTGACGATCGTGCTGCTCGACAACGGCGGCGGCGGCATCTTCGACTTCCTGCCGGTCGCCGCGAGCGCACTCGCGCGCGAGGCGGTGCCGCCGGACGGCGCCACACCGGACGCGACCGACCGCGCGGCGGCCGGGGTCGCCGCAGCCGCCGGCGCCGCGGAGGACATCTACACCCGCCACATCGCCACTCCAACCGGCCTGGACTTCGCCGACGCCGCCCGGCTCTACGGCCTCGAGCACGAGCGGGTCGAGAGCGTGCCCGCCTTCCGCGCCGCGCTCGAGCGCGCGCTGGCCGGCGAGCGATCGAACATCATCGAGGTGCGCGGCGATCGCGAGGAGAACGTGCGCACGCACGCCCGCGTCTGGGAGGCCGTCTCGGAGGCACTCCGGCCCTGAGCGATCGGTGGGGGCGCCGCGCCGCGCCGCTCGCCGCCGTTCAGGCGGTCAGGAGCGGCAGCAGGGCCTGCAGCTTGACCTCGGTCTCGGCCAGCTCGGCCGCCGGGTCGGAGTCGCGCACGATCCCGTTGCCGGCGTAGCAGCGCGCGACCGATCCGCGCAGGAGTGCGCAGCGGAGGGCCACGCAGAACTCGCCGTCCCCGGTCGCGTCGGTCCAACCGACCGGCCCCGAGTACCAGCCGCGGTCGAGGCCCTCGAGCGCCGGGATCAGCGGCGCCGCGCGCGCGAGCGGCTCGCCGCCCACGGCGGGCGTCGGGTGCATCGAAGCGACCAGACCGAGTGCGTCGATGGGATTCGCCAGCTGCGCGCGGATCGGCGTGGCCAGGTGCTGGATGTTGGCGATTCGCACGAGCGTGGGCTCGGGCGCCGCCGCCACCCAGACCGAGTGCGGGCGCAGCATGCGCTCGATTCCCCGCGCCACGATCGCGTGCTCCTCGCGGTAGCTCTGGTCGCGTAAGAGCTGCTCGCCGAGGTGGTCGTCCACGGCGGGATCGGCGCTGCGGCGGGTCGACCCCGCCAGCGCGAGCGTGCTCACGCGGTGCCCCTCCCGACGCACGAGCAGCTCCGGGCTCGCCGCCACCAGTGCCGCCTCGCCGCGGCCGACGCAGAAGACGAAGCACGAGGGGAACTCCTCGCGCAGCACGCCCAGCACCGCCGCCGCGTCGTAAGCCTGCGGCGCGTGCACCTGAACTTCGCGCGCCAGCACGATCTTCTCCATCTCGCCCGCGCCGATCATCTCGCACGCTCGCGCGACCGCCGACTCGAAGTGCTCCGGCGGCATGGCGCTGGCCACCTGGAAGCGCCCGGCCGGCGCAGGGTCGAGCAGCGGCAGCGTGCGCTCACGCAGCTCGCGCACGCGCGCCAGCAGCCGCGCGAGCAGCTCCTCGGGAAGGTCGTCGGGCGCGGCCAGGGCCGTCAGCGTCATCCGCACCGCCGGCTCGCCGCCGACGCTGGCGCCCGCCGCGACGCCACCGGCGCGCTCGCGGGCGTGGCCCTGACGGCGCGCCAGCACGACCTCCGGCACGACCAGCGAGGCCGGCTCGAAGCCGACCCAGTGTGGCGCCGCGCCGCCATCGGGGGCGAAGGCGAAGCCGCCCAGGGCGATCGGGCCCGCGCCGGGCGCCTCCGGTGCGCCACGTTCGCCGGCACGGTCCTCGCCACCGTGACCGTCGCCGACGGCGGCTGCCGACAGCGCCCGCCAGCGCGCGGCGACGCGCTCGAAGCGCTCCAGCCCGGAGTCCTGGAGCGCGATCGCCTCGCCCAGGCCCGCCAGCGCGGCCCGTCCGCGGTCGGGCTGCTCGAAGGCGAACCACGGCTCCTGCGGGCGGCGCGAAGCGCACGCCACGGCCGTCGGGTCGACGTCCGCCGGCAGCGCGACCGAGATCGTGGCGAGCGTGCGCTCGCCGCTTCTGCGCGCACGCACGACCGCCGCCCGCAACCGCGCGCCGAGACGATCGAGCTGAGCCGGCGTCAGCGCGAAGCGATCATCGGAGGCGCCGTCGCGCGGGCGCGCTGCGGCGCCTGCGCCCGCCTGGACGCCCGAGCCGGCCTCGCTCACGCGCTCAGGTCTCGCTGCGACCCCGCGAGATCGCGATCTCGCCCGTGCGCATCATCTCGATCAGGCCGAACGGGCGGACCATGTCCTCGAATGCCTCGATCTTGTCCGTCGTGCCCGTGATCTCGATGATCACCGCGCGCTTGGTCACGTCGACGACCTTGCCCCGGAAGATCTCCGCGATCTGCATCAGCTCGCCGCGCTGCACGCCGTCGGCCGAGACCTTGAACAGCGCCAGCTCGCGCGCCACCGTGTCGGTCGGCTCCAGGTCGCGGATCTTCAGCACGTTGACGAGCTTGTGCAGCTGCTTGGTGACCTGGTCGATCGGGTGCACCGCACCGTCGACCGTCAGCGTCACGCGCGAGACCTGCGGGTCGTCGGTCGGGCCCACCGTGAGCGTGTCGATGTTGAAGCCGCGGCGCGCGAACAGGCCCGCGATCCGCGTGAGCACGCCCGACTTGTTTTCCACGAGGATCGACAGCACGTGCTTGCGCCCCGTGCGCAGGCCCGCCGACGCTTCGAGCTCCTCGAGGCTGAGCGGTTCCTTCGTCCCCGGCTCGCCCATAAGAGTCACCTCGTGCCGGCATCCAGCCGGCGTATCTGATCGCGACGACCGCCTTCGTGACGCTCGATCATCCCACCATCTCCCGGGCAGCCTGCCCGGCCGGAATCATCGGATACGTGTTCTCCTCGCGCGTGACGCGCACGTCCACGAACACCGGCCCGGGCGTCTCGATCGCACGCTTCATGTCGGCGACCAGCGTGGTCTTGTCCTCGAAGCGCATGCCCGTCGCGCCGTAGGCTTCGGCCAGCTTGACGAAGTCCGGGAACTCGCCCGTCTCGACGTGGCTGTATTTGCCGTCCCAGAACAGCTCCTGCCACTGGCGAACCATCCCCAGGTAGCCGTTGTTCATGATGAACACCTTGATCGGGATCTGCTCCTGCGCGCAGGTCGCGAGCTCCTGCACGTTCATCTGGACCGAGCCGTCGCCCGCGATGCAGCACACGAGCCGGTCGGGGCGGCCGACGGCCGCGCCCATCGCCGCCGGCAGGCCGAAGCCCATCGTGCCGAGGCCGCCCGAGTTGATCCATCGGCGCGGCTCGGAGAAGTCGTAGTACTGCGCCGCCCACATCTGGTGCTGGCCGACGTCGCTCGTCACGATCGCCTCGCCGCCGGTCGCCTCGTACAGCGCCTTGATCATGTACTGCGGCTTGATCTCGTTGTCGGTCGAGTCCTCGTAGGCGAGCGGGTACTTCTCCTGCCAGCCTTCGATGCGAGTCCACCACGCCGACAGGCGCTCCGGGTCGGCGCCGATCGCGCGATACTCGATCAAGAGCTTCGCCAGCACGTGCTTGGCGTCGCCGACGATCGGGATGTGGGCCGGCACGTTCTTCGAGATCTCCGCCGGGTCGACGTCGATGTGGATGAACTTCGCCCGCGGCGCGAACTCGGACAGCTTGCCCGTGATGCGGTCGTCGAAGCGCGCCCCCACCGCGCAGATCAGGTCGGCCTCGTCCATCGCGTAGTTGGCCGCACGCGTGCCGTGCATGCCGAGCATGCCCAGCCATTGCGCGTGCGGTGCCGGGAACGCGCCGAGGCCCATCAGCGTGCACGTGACCGGGAAGCGGTCGGCCGTCGCGAACTCCGTCAGCTCCTCGGCCGCGTTCGCGTTGACGACGCCGCCACCGGCGTAGATCACGGGGCGCTGCGCCGCCGCCAGCGCCTTCGCCGCCTGGCGGATCTGCTTCTGGTTGCCCTCCACGCGCGGCTGGTAGCCCGGCAGGCGCACGTCCGTGACCGGCTCGTAGTCGATCTCAGCCCTCGAGAGGTCCTGGGGGATGTCGACGAGCACCGGGCCCGGACGGCCGCTGCGTGCGATGTGGAAGGCCTCGTGGATCGCCCGCGGGATTTCCTGTGGGTTGATGATCATGAACGAGTGCTTGACGACCGGCATCGTGATGCCGATCGTGTCGGCCTCCTGGAAGCCGTCGGTGCCGAGCAGCTCCGTGCGCACCTGGCCGGTGATGAACACGACCGGGACCGAGTCCATCATCGCGTCGCAGATCGGAGTGATCAGGTTCGTCGCGCCCGGGCCGCTGGTGGCGAACGCCACGCCGACCTTGCCGGTCGCCTTGGCGTAGCCCTCGGCCGCGTGGCCGCCGCCCGCCTCGTGGCGTACGAGGATGTGGCGGATGCCGCCGTTCACGAACGCGTCATACGTTGGCAGGTTGGCTCCGCCGGGGAGGCCGAAGACGACGTCCACGCCCTCCGCCTTCAAGCATTCCATCACTGCGTCGACCGCACGCATCTCATCGACCTCCTTTCATCTGCTCGAGCCACCGAAAAACCCAGTGTACCAGTGGGTTTTTCCCGGCTGAGCGGCGTTTTCCTGGGGTTGGGGACGATCCTGCGGCGCCGCCGGCCCGCCGCCATATCGCGACCGTGTCCTCGCCCTCGAGATCAGGAGGCGCCGAGGCCGACGCCGATCGCGAGGCTGATGGCGCCGCCGACGGCGATGAAGATCAGCGACGAGCGCATCGGGATGTTGAGAAAGCGGTTGCGGATCCACGCGATCGCGAGCAGCTCGACGGCGACGACGACGCCTGCCACGATCAGCGCCTTTTTCACGTCGGCGATGAGGAAGGGCAGCGTGTGGAAGACGCTGCCCAGGACGGTCATCCCGCCGGTGATCGACCCGCGCACGACCGCTGACCCGCGTCCCGTTTCTTCGCCCGTGTCCGATCCGGCCTCTGACCAGCCCATGCTCACCCCCGCACCGAGGGCGACGCCGAGCCCGACGATGAACGCCGTGTGCGAGTCCGACGTGAGCGCCGCCGCGAAGATCGGCGCAAGCGACGAGATCGTGCCGTCGATCAGTCCTACGAGGCCGGGCTGTACGACGCGCAGCAGGAACGCGCGCTCGTCGGCGAAGCCGGCGCGTTGGATCAGGCGGGCGATCAGCGCCGGCCCCTCCTCGCGGGGCTCGTGGCGCGAGGGCGCCGCAGCCGGACTGGGCGGCTCGGTCGCGGTGGGCGGTGTCGTCGTGTGCGTGCTCATCGTCGTGAGCCACACACTAGGGCAAGATTTGGCTTAGGTAAGCCGAATCCGGGTTAGGGCACCCTCATCGGCAGGGTGGCGCCGCGGCTCTCAGGAGCCGGCCGGCGTGCGCTCCCACGATTCGGGAGCGATCGCCGTCTCGGGGAACTCGAGCTCGGTGCCGCAGCGCGTGCAGAGCGCGTCGTAGATCTTCGTCACGCGCCCGCAGCGCGGGCAGCGACGGCGCAGCTCCTCGCGCTCGGATCGGTAGAAGACGGCCGCCAGCAGGCCGAAGAACGGTACGGCGCCCGAGATCAGGAACCACAGGAAGAACGAGCTGCCCTTGATGCGCCCGACGATGCCCCCCGCCAGGCCGAAGCAGACGGCGATGATCACGTATGCCATCGCCGCGGGAACCTACAAGAGGACGCGCAGGGCCCAGATGACCGCCGCGATCGCAAGCACCACGACGAGGATGCTCGCTATCGCCGTGACGATGCCGATCACGAAGTGCAGCAGCACCCATGCGGCAACGAGCAGGATCAACCCCGCGACGACCGTCCTACCGAGCGACCGTGAAGATGTTTCGTTCATGCCTCCAGGGTACTCCCTGCGGGGGATCAGCCGGTGCAGCGGGCCGCGTCGTGCAGGCGGCCGGCCGAGCGCGATTCGGTGGTGCAGCCGGACAGGGAACCGCGCCCCTGTCCGGCTGCACACCCCCGCCACGACCAGAGGGCAGTCGAGACGGGATCGGTGTGGGGACGCCGCACTACGCCCGGCTGAGCCGACCGGACTCGCGGGCACTCGGTGCGGTCGCGACGTCGACCCCTCTCCTGGGGCGCCGACCGACGCTGGCCAGGCGATAGCGACGGATCGGCGGTCGCTGACCGTGTCCATCCACCGACTCCTCCGGCAGCAGGATGAACCGCCGAGGAGAAGCTGAGCTCGAGGTGAGGGATGCGGACTGCATGGGAAGCATCTTCGCGCGGCGCGTGCGCGAGACCATTGGCCTGGAGTCCAAAATCTCGCCGCCCGCAGGCTTGCGAGTGTCAGATCCCCAACTGCTCGTACACGAGCCGCGTGACCTCGCCGCCGTCCGCGCGCCCCTTGGTCTCGCGCATGACCGCGCCCACGATCGGGCCGATCGCCTTGGCGTTGCCGGCGCGCACGCGCTCGGCCGCGTCGGCGTTGGCCGCCAGGGCGCCAGCCACGATCTCGGCCAGCTCGTCGTCGCCCCCGATCGCGGAGAGGCCCTCGGCCTCGACGATCGCGGCCGGGTCGCCGCCGCCATCGGCCACGAGCCTGTCGAGCACCTGGCGACCGGCGCCGACGCTGACCTTCTTCTCGGCGACCAGGCCGACGAGCGCACCCAGCGCGCCCGGCTCCACCTTCGAGCTCGCCGGATCCTCGCCCTCGCCGAGCCGAGCCACGAGGTCGCCGGCGACCCAGTTGGCGAGCGCCTGCGCCGGCGGCGCCGGGTCGGCCGGTGCCGCCAGCGCCGCCTCGAAGTAGTCGCCGAGCTCGCTGCGGAAGGCCAAGAGCTGCGCGCTCTCGGGGCTCAACCCCAGCTCGCGCTGAAGGCGCTCGGCGCGGTCGGCCGGGAGCTCGCTCATCGCCGCCCGCGCGGCCGCCAGCATCGGCTCGTCGATCGCCACCGGCAGCAGGTCGGGCTCGGGGAAGTAGCGGTAGTCGTGCGCCTCCTCCTTGGAGCGCAGCGAGGAGATCGAGCCCGAGCCGGGGTCGAAGTGCAGCGTCTCCTGCACCACCTCGCCCCCGCCTTCGATGATCCCGCGCTGGCGCTCGATCTCGGCCTTGATGCCGCGTTCGATGAAGCGGAAGGAGTTCATGTTCTTCAGCTCCGTCTTCACCCCGAGCTCCTCGGTGCCGGTGGCGCGCAGCGAGATGTTGGCGTCGCAGCGCAGCGAGCCCTCCTCCATGTTCACGTCGCTTACGCCGAGCGAGCGCAGGGTGGTGCGCAGGAGCTTCAGCCACTCGCTCGCCTGCTCGGCCGTGCGGACGTCGGGCTCGGTCACGATCTCCGCGAGCGGCGTGCCGCCGCGGTTGAAGTCGACCACGCTCGCGTCCGAGCCGTGGATGCGCCCGCTCTGCCCCACGTGAGTCAGCTTGGCGGCGTCCTCCTCGAGGTGCACGCGATGGATGCGAACGTCGCCGAGGCGACCGCCGCGGCAGAGGGGCTCGTCGTACTGCGAGATCTGGTAGCCCTTCGGCAGATCCGGATAGAAGTAATTCTTACGATGGAAGATCGACCGCGGCGCCAGCTCCGAGCCCAGCGCGATGCCGATCATCAGGCCGAAGTGGATCGCCTGCGCGTTCGCCACCGGCAGGCTCCCGGGCAGGCCCAGGCAGACCGGGCAGGTCCGGGTGTTCGGCGGCTCCCCGAACGAAAGCTCGCAGCCGCAGAACATCTTCGTCGCCGTCGCCAGCTGCACGTGGATCTCGAGGCCGATCACCGGCTCCAAGCGCGGCCCCGCGCCGTTCGTGCTCGGCCCACCGCCAGGCTCAGACACGCGCCGCCCCCTCACCGAACGCCAACGCCTGCTCGAGCGCGAAGCCCGCATCGAAGAGCCGGTTCTCGCTGAACGCGGGCCCGGCGATCTGCAGGCCGACCGGGAGACCCTCGCCGCTCGGTCCGCCGGGGCCCGCGAGCCCGCAAGGGATCGAGATCGCGGGGATGCCGGCGAGCGACATCGGCACGGTGAAGTAGTCGCTCAGGTACATCGCCCACGGATTGGCCGTCTTCTCGCCGAGGCCGAAGGCGACGTTGGCCGAGGTCGGCGTCACGATCAGGTCGACCTGCTCGAACGCCGTCCTGAAATCCTCGGCGATCTTCGTGCGCACGCGCTGGGCGCGGCCGTAGTAGGCCTCGTAGTAGCCGGAGGAGAGCGCGTAGGTGCCGAGCATGATGCGCCGCTTGACCTCCTTGCCGAAGCCGTCGTGGCGCGTGCGCGTGTACATGTCGAGCAGGTCCTCGGCGTCGGTTGCGCGCAGGCCGTAGCGCACGCCGTCGAAGCGCGCCAGGTTCGAGCTCGCCTCGGATGGCGCCAGCACGTAGTAGGCAGAGAGCGCGTGCGGCGCGTGCGGCAGGCGGATCTCCTGCACCGACGCGCCCAGCTCCTCGGCCAGCTCGAGCGCGCGCTCGAAGCAGGCGCGCACCCCCGGCTCGATCTCGGCCCCGGCGCCGGCCGTGTCGGCGTCGAGCGCGCGCAGCTCGGCCGGCACGCCCAGACGCACGCCGTCGAGGCGCTCGGCGCTGGGCAGCTGGATCTCGTTGGGGAAGTCCAGCGAGGTTGCGTCGCAGCCGTCGCGCCCGACCATGTGCCTGAGCATCAGAGCCGCGTCGGTGACGTCGCGGGTGAGCGGTCCGGCCTGGTCGAGCGAGGACGCGAACGCGATCATGCCGAAGCGCGATACCGAGCCGTACGTCGGTTTCAGCCCGACGATGCCGCACAGCGCGGCCGGCTGGCGGATCGAGCCGCCCGTGTCCGTCCCGAGCGCCCACGGCGCCAGGCCGGCCGCGACCGCCGCGGCGCTCCCGCCCGAGGAGCCGCCCGGGACACGCGCGCGGTCCCACGGGTTGAGCGTCGGGCCGTAGGCGGAGTTCTCCGTGGAGGAGCCCATCGCGAACTCGTCCTGGTTGGTCTTAGCCAGCAGCGTCGCGCCGGCGCCGGTCAGCGCCGTCACCGCGTTGGCCGTGTAGGGCGGGCGGTAGCCCTCGAGGATGCGCGAGCCCGACTGGCTCGGCACGCCCTTCGTGCAGAACAGGTCCTTGACCGCCAGCGGCACGCCGGCGAGCGGGCCCGACCCGGACGTGCCCGTCGCGTCCACCCAGCCAGGCCCCGAGTCGAGCGGCGTGTCTGAGACCCCCTCGGCGACCCACGTGAAGCAGTTCAGCCCGTCCCCGTTCGCGTCCGCATCGCGCTGCGCGCGCTCGCGGTAGAAGTCGAACAGCTCCTGCGCGCCCAGCTCGCCCGCCTCGATCGCCGCGGCGGCCTGCGCGGCCGAGAGGCTGAGAATGTCAGTCACGCCTGGGGGCTCGGGACGAGGAACCCGTCCTGATCGACGGCCGGGGCGCGCCCGAGCGCGACCTCGCGCGGCAGCGACGGGCGCGGCTGGTCGGGGCGCAGCGCGCCGGTCAGCTCGACCACGTGCGAGGTGGGCGGCACGTCGTCGAGGTCCAGCTCGCCGATCTTGGCGATGTGGTCGAGCACGGCCGAGAGCTCGCGCGCCATCGGCTCGAGCTCCTCTTCGCCGAGCGCAAGGCGCGCCAGCCGCGCCACGTGCAGTACCTCCTCGCGGTCGATCACGCCGCGGATTCTAGGCGGCACACCCAGCCGCGCGAGCGACGTCGGTCTTCAGGCGGCTGCGCCGCCGTTGGTGTCCGCTGCTCCCGGCGGCGGCGGCCGCGGCGTGGGCGACGCCGGCGGGTACCGCGAGCGCCGTTCGTCGCGGATCGCCTGCCATGCGCCGGCGAAGATCAGAAGCGTGCCCGCCAGCGCGAGCCATGCGCCCGCGCACACCCCCGTGGCATGGTCGGGTCGCTCGAGCAGGCGCACGATCGCGGCGATCAGGCCGGCGAGCCCCAGCGGCACCGTCCACACGGCGGCCGCCACGGGCAGCGCCGTGCTGCGCTCGGTCAGCGCCGCCGTGAACATGCACAGCGCCGCCGCCGTCGCCGCCAGCAGCAGCGTCGCGGCCGGGCCGAACGTGTCCCACACGGTCAGCGTGCCCGTGACCGACCCTTCGTAGTAGGGCACGAACAGGGCGACGATCACGCAGACGGCTCCCGCCAGCGCGAGCAGCTCGCCTATGCGGACCTTGCCGGCACTCATGACCGACGCTCCTCGACGGTCATCGCTCGATTCCCGCCTGGCGGCGTGCCGCCTGCAGGGTGTTGCGCAGGAGGAAGGCGATCGTCGTCGGGCCTACGCCACCCGGGACGGGCGTGATCGCCGAGGCGAGGAGCGATGCGGCCGCGAAGTCGACGTCGCCGACGAGCCCGCTCCTGTTGCCCGCCTCCTCAGGCGTCAGGCGGACCTGACCGACATCGATCACGACCGCGCCCGGCTTGACGAACTCGGCGCCGATCATCCGCGGACGTCCGATCGCGGCGATCAGCACGTCGGCGCGAGCACAGACCGACGCCAGCTCGCGCGTGCGCGAGTGGCACACGGTCACAGTCGCGTTGGCAGCGAGCAACAGCTGCGCCATCGGCTTGCCGAACAGGTTCGAACGGCCGACGATCACCGCTTCCGCGCCTTCCAGCCCGACGCTGGTGCGCGCAAGCAGCTCCATCACGCCGAGCGGCGTGCAAGGGCGCAGTCCGGGCAGCCCCAGCGAGAGCAGGCCGGCGTTGACCGGCGTGAGGCCGTCGACGTCCTTCTCGGGCGGGACCGAGTTGGTCAGCGTCGGCCCGTCGAGGTGGTCGGGCACGGGCAGCTGCAGCAGGATCCCGCTGACCTCCGCGTCGTCGCGCAGGCGGGCGAGCTCCTCGGCGACGCGCTCGAACGAGGCGTCGGCCGGCAGTCGGATGTCTAAGGGCTTCATCCCCACCTCGGCGCAGGCGCGCTGCTTGCCGGCGACGTACACGGCCGAGGCGGGGTCGTCGCCGATCAGCACCGTGGCGAGGCCCGGCACGCGCCCGGTCTGCTCGCCAAAGGCGCGCACCTGCTCGGCGACGTCGGCGCGCACCTGCGCCGCGATCGCCTTGCCATCGATGATGCTCGCGCTCACCGGCCGGATGCTATTTGCCGGGCTCAGCGACGGCTCACCGGTGCGTACTCGGCCATCAACTTGCGCTCGGAGCCGTCGCCGGCGAAGCGCACGACGATCACCCCGTCCGGCTCCACGCCCGTGACGACGCCCTCGCCAAAGGCCGCGTGGACGACGTCCTCGCCGAGGCGGAACGCAACGGCCGTGCGGGGCGTGCTCGAGCGGGCCCACTCGCCGCCGCCCTCGCCCGCCGAGGAGCCGTGCAGTGCCGTCGCACGGGCGCCGCGACCGAGGCCCGCCGTGATCGGGCCGGCCGGCGCGCCGATGCGCAGGCGATCGCTCGGCTCCACCTCGTCGAGAAGCTCCGCCGGAATCTCGCCCAGGAAGCGGCTGCGCAGGCCCATCGTCTGCGCGCCGAAGACGGCGCGGCGCTGGGCGTAGGTCAGATAGAGCTCGCGCATCGCGCGGGTGACGCCCACGTAGAACAGGCGCCGCTCCTCCTCGAGCCCGCCCTCGTCGAGCGCGCGTGAGTGCGGGAAGACGCCCTCCTCACAGCCCGCGATCAACACGATCGGGTACTCCAGTCCCTTCGCGTTGTGGAGCGTCATCAGCGTCACGAGGCCCTCGTCGTCGCTGCGGGCGTCCGCGTCGGCGACGAGGGCGATCTCCTGCAGGAACACGTCCAGCGTGTCACGCTCGGGCTCCGACCCGGCGTCGAACTCGCGCCCGACCTCGACCAGCTGCTCGAGGTTCTCGATCCTGCCCTGCGCCTCGATCGTGCGCTCGGCGTCGAGCGCCTCGACGTAGCCCGTCTGCGACAGCACCGCCTCGAGCAGGTCGCCGATCGGAACGCCCTCGCCGGCCGTGCCCGTGGCGGCGTCGAGCTCGAGCGCCAGCTCGTCCTCCTCGCGCTCGGCCGTTCCGTCGTCACCGGCCGTCCCGGCCAGCTTTCGCAGCTCGGCCATCGTGTCCATGAAGCGCCGCAGCGCCTTGATCGCGGCAGTGCCGAGGCCCGGGACCTCCTCCGGCGCAGCCGCCGCCTGCCACACCGAGATGTCGGCCGCGTCGGCGTGGGCGAGCACGCGCGCGAGAGACGTTTGACCGAGGCCGCGCCGCGGCGAGTTGGCGATGCGCGTGAAGCTGACCACGTCGAACGGGTTGGCCAGGAAAGAGAGATAGGCGACGGCGTCCTTGATCTCCGCGCGCTCGTAGAACTTGGTGCCGCCGATCACCTGGTAGGCGATCTCGCGGCGCACGAGCATGTCCTCGATCACCCGCGACATCGCGTTGGTGCGGTAGAGCACGGCGATCTCCTCGCGCGAGGCGCCCTCGTCGACGAGCCGCTCGATCTCGCCGACCACGAAGCGCGCCTCGGCGTGCTCGTCGTCGAGGCCGCGCAGGTGGATCGGCGCGCCGTCGCCGCGTTCGCTCCAGAGGCGCTTGGCGATGCCGCCGCGGTTGTTGGAGATCACCGCGTTGGCCGCGCGGAGGATGTTCTCCGTAGAGCGGTAGTTCTGCTCGAGCTTGACCACGCGCGCGTCGGGGAAGTCGTCCTGGAAGTCGAGGATGTTCTTCACCTCCGCACCACGGAACCCGTAGATCGACTGACTGTCATCGCCGACCACCGCGAGGTTGCGATGGCCGGGGATGCTCAGTCGCCGCCCCCGGGCCGGATCCTCGCGCCCACCGCCGACGAGCAGCTGCAGCATCCGGTACTGCGCGTAGTTGGTGTCCTGGTACTCGTCGACGAGCACATGGCGGAAGGCGCTCTGGTAGCGCTCGCGCACCTCCTCGAACAGCTCGAGCAGGTTGACCGTGCGGAACAGCAGGTCGTCGAAGTCCATCGCGTTCATGCGCAGCAGGTCGCGCTCGTAGAGGTCGTAGACGTCGGCCAGCATCTCCGCGAAGGGCGAGTCGGCGCTCTCGCGCAGGTCCGAGGCCGCGCGCAGGCGGTTCTTGGCCGCCGAGATCTGGTTCTGGAGGGCGGCCGGCGTGTAGCGCTTGGGGTCCACGCCGACCGCGTCGGCGCAGCGCTTGGTCAGACGCCGGGCATCGGCCTGGTCGTAGATCGTGAACTGGCGCGTGTAGCCGAGCCGCTCGGCCTCGACCCGCAGGATCCGCGCGCAGGCGGCGTGGAAGGTCATCAGCCACATGCCGCGGGTGCCGCGGCCGAGCAGCCGTTCGACGCGCCCGGCCATCTCCTTGGCCGCCTTGTTCGTGAACGTGATCGCGAGGTTCTCGTTCGGCTGGGCCTCGTCGGTGTAGATCAGGTGCGCGATCCGGTGGGTCAGGACACGCGTCTTGCCGCTGCCCGCGCCGGCCAGGATCAGCAGCGGCCCCTCGCCGTGGGTGACGGCCTCGCGCTGGGGCTCGTTGAGACCCTCGAGCAGCTCCTGGAGGTGCTCGGCGTGCGGGTTGACGGCCATTCGCCCAGCATAGGTGCGCGCCCGGCCGACCGCGAGCCGGCGCCGGCCGGCGAACATCTAGGCTCCGCGGCGTGGCTCGGCCAGATCGAGAGCACCGCGGCAGGCGCCTGGTCTCGGCCGCGCGCCGACTCAATCGGCACCCTGGAATGGTGGACGCGGCCAAACGGACGCGCGAGCGGGTGCTCGGCGACGAGCAGTTCGTGGACCGGCTCTCGACCGCCCGCGGGCGCCCGGCCGATCTCGCCGCGCGCGAGCTCGCAGCGTTCCGAGACGGCGCGCCCGGAGTGCTCGGCGAGTTCGGGCTGACGGCGCTGCAGGCATGGCAGCGGCTGGCCGAGCACCAGGGCCGCGGGCGCGGCGAGATCGACGTCGCGATCCTCTTCACCGACCTCGCCGGCTTCTCGAGCTGGGCGCTCGACGTCGGCGACGAGCCCGCCATAACGCTCCTGCGCGATGTCGCCGGCGCGATCGAGCCGCCGATCCTCGAGCGCCGCGGCGAGGTCGTCAAGCGCCTGGGCGACGGCCTGATGGCCGCCTTCTGGGACGCCGCCAGCGCCGCCGAGGCAGCCTTCGACGCCGGCGAGCGCGCCGCGGCGATCGAGGTCGCCGGCTATCGCCCGCTACTGCGGACCGGCATCCACCTCGGGCGCCCGCGCAAGATCGGCGGCGACTACTTCGGCGTCGACGTGAACATCGCCGCGCGACTGGCCGAGGCCGCCGAGCCCGGCGAGGTGCTCGTCTCCGAGCGCACCCTGCACGACCTCGGCACGATCGAGGTGAGCGCCCGCCGGCGAAGCTTCACCGCGAAGGGCGCCCCGGCCGACCTCGTCGCGCACACCGTACAGCCCGCCGGCTAGCGGCTAGCGGGCTACCCCCCGGCGGGGTTGGGTCCCTTCACTGTCCTCAGCGGGCGCACCTCGGCGACCGGCTCGGGGCTCTCCTCCGACAGCTCCGCCACCGTCCGTTCGAGCGCGCCGATGCGGCTCGCCAGGCCCTGGATCGCCTCCGCGATCGGGTCGGGCAGGTGGATCCAATCGGCGTCCGGGCCCTCCGGGCGCCGGCCCTCGACCCGGACCGGGTGGCCCGGGTTGCCGACGACCGTCGAGTGCGGCGGGACGTCGGTGATCACCACGCTGTTGGCGCCGATCTTGGCGCCGTGGCCGACCGTGATCGGGCCGAGCAGCTTCGCCCCCGAGCCGATCGTGACGTTGTCCTGCACCGTCGGGTGGCGCTTGCCCGTGGCAAAGCCCGTGCCGCCCAGCGTCACCCCCTGGTACAGCGTCACGTCGTCGCCGATCTCCGCCGTCTCGCCGATCACCACGCCCGTGCCGTGGTCGATGAACAGGCCGACGCCGATGCGCGCCCGCGGGTGGATCTCGATACCCGTCATCGTGCGCGTGACCATCGAGATCAGGCGCGGCAGCAGTGGCAGGCCGGCCCCGTCGAGCGCGTGGGCCACGCGGTGCGCCAGCAGCGCGTGGATGCCCGGCCACGTCGCCAGGATCTCGAGCTGACCCACGTCGCGCGCCGCCGGATCTCGTGTGCGCGCCGCCTGGACGTCACGACGCACCTCCTTGAGGACCCGCGCCAGCTCAAAGCCCGCCATCTGAGAAGCGTAGCGCCGAAACCGCGAGATAGTTGACCGTGCAGCTAATTTTGGCGCAGCCCCGCACGGCGGGTTATCGGCCCCGCAAGGGGCCCATCGATAGAAGTCCTCCTCGAGATGTAGTCGCGCGACGAATAGCCGGGGACCGACGCGTCTGGCGGTGCACGGTGGACGTCCGCGGGCTGGTGGCCCGTGGACGGCCGCCGGGTGCCGTCAGGGCGCAAAGAAGGCTTGCGAGACGTAGCGCTCGCCGGAGTCTGGCATGACGACCACGATGCGCTTCCCCTTCGACTCCGGCCGGTCGGCAACCTGCATTGCCGCCCACAGCGCCGCGCCGCAGGAGATGCCCGCGAGCAGGCCCGCGCGTTTCGCGCATGCCCAGGCCGTGTGGATCGCGTCGTCGTCCGACACCACCATCACCTCGTCGAGCAACTCGCGGTTGAGCACCGGCGGGACGAAGCCCGCGCCGATCCCCTGGATGCGGTGCGGTCCGGGGCGATCGCCCGAGAGCACCGCCGAGCCGCGCGGCTCGACCGCCACCACGCGCAGCTGTGGGTTGCGCTCGCGCAGGTACTCACCGACGCCCGTGATCGTGCCGCCCGTGCCCACGCCCGCCACCAGCACGTCGACCGCGCCGCCGAGCGCGCGCGCGATCTCCGGGCCCGTTCGCCTGCGGTGCGCCTCCGGGTTGGCCGGGTTGGTGAACTGATCCGGCAGGAACACGTCGTCGTCCTTGGCCATCGCCTGCGCCGCCTCCACCGCCTCGCTCATGCCTCCAAGCGACTCCGTCACCTCCACCCGCGCCCCGTACAGACGCAGCAGGCTCTCGCGCTCGCGGCTCATCCCCTGCGGCAGCGTCAGCACCAGGTCATAGCCCTTCGCCGCGCACACGAACGCGAGCGCGATGCCCGTGTTGCCGCTCGTCGCCTCGACCACCGTCGTGCGGCCCGGCTCGATCCTGCCCTCCGCCTCCGCAGCCTCGATCATCGCCACGCCGATCCGGTCCTTGACGCTGCCGCCCGGGTTGAACGACTCGAGCTTGGCGAACAGGCGCACGCCGCCGTCCTCGGCCGGCGTCCCCGCCAGCATCCCGCGCAGCTCCACCAGCGGCGTCTCCCCCACCAGCTCCGAAATGTTGATCGGGATTTGGGCCATACGGCCCACGACAATAGTGAAGCCGCTTGCGGCGTCACCGGGCCGGCTTCAGCGGGTGAGCGTCACCTTTTTCGATTTCTTCCACGTCAGGCGCACGCTCGAGCTGCGCGCCAAAGTCGGCGCCGGCAGCGAGCGCACGATCGAGAGGCTCGCGTTGAGCCTGCCGTGGTGGCCGCGGAACAGCGCCCGCCCCTTCTTGTTCAGGGTGATCCTGAGCACGCTGCTCGATGCCGAGCCGAGCGCGAACGATGTCGTGCCGATCGTCTGAAGCCTTGCCCGCTTGCCCTTCTTGCTCCTGTTGAAGCTCAACCGCAGCCTGCCGCGGCAGGTGCCGATCCCCGTCCGCGCCAGACGCAGCGCGACCGTGCGCAGCCCCATCACCGCCAAGCGCTTGTTGCGCAGCGTCAGCCGGCAAGCAGGATCGCCCACGCTGGTCGAGCCGAGCACCCCCTGGGAGCCCGCTCCCGCGCCCGAGCCCGAGCCGCCCTGCGCGTCAGCTCCGCCTGCGCCGGTCGTGTAGCGGAAGCGGTCGCCCGGGTTGATCGCGCTCACGCCCGACGGCGTCCTCACGGTCACGTCAACCGTGCCCGTGAGCCCCGGCGGCGCGACCGCTTCGATCGTCAGCGCCGATTTCACGACGAACGTCGCCGGCTGGGCGTCGAACAGCACCGCTTCCGCGCCCGTGAAGTTCGTCCCTTTGATCTTGACCGTCGTGCCCGCCGGACCCGCCCCCGGGTTCACGTCCGTCACCGTCGGCGGCGGCAGCGTCCCCAACGGCGCGTCCGTGAACAGCCACACCGTGCCCGTGCGCCCGCCGTCGCGCGGCGCCCCGATCGCGATCACGTTGCCGTCCTGCGAGATCGCCGTCGCCGCGCCCGCCCCGCCCTTGCCGAACCCGCCCGAGCCGGCGAGCTGTTCGCCGTCCGCCGACCAGCTCGAGCCCGACCGCCTGAGCACCGTGACTAGGCCGCCCAGTTCGGCCCTCGGCGAGCCGACCAGAGCCGTCGCCCCGTCGCCCGAGAGCGCCACGCTGTAGCCGAAGCGCGGTTCGCCAGATGCCGTCCCCGTGATCTTTTCTCCCTGTTTGACGAAGCCGGCGCCCACGCGCGCGAACGGCCACACCGCGCCGCGGCCTTCCGCGTCCGTCAGCCCGCCGATCAGCGCCGTCGTGCCGTCGCCCGAGAGCGCCACGGCCTTGCCGAAGTGCGCCGGCCCGCTGGCCCCTTCGCCTCTCAGGCTTTTCGGGGCCTGGGTCCAGCTCGTCCCCGAGCGCGTGAAGGCCCACGCCGCGCCTTTGAAGCTCGAGTCCCCAGGGCCGCCCAGGAGCGCCGTGTTGCCGTCGGCCGAGAGCGCCGCACTGCGGCCGACGTGAGCCGTGTGACTTTCCTCGACGTCCGTCAGCCGTGCCTGCAGTTCCCAGCTCGATCCGGCGCGCGTGAACACCCACCCGGCGCCTCGCTGCGCTGAGGCCGATGGGTCGCCGACGAGCGCCGTCGCGCCGTCGGCCGACAGCGCCACGCTCTTGCCGAAGCGACCTTCCCAGCTGCCGCCTTCGCCCGTCAGCACCGCCTCCGGGCTCCATTTCGAGCCCGAGCGCTCGAACACCCATGCGTTCCCAGGCAGTGAGCTCGCCGACGGTTCGCCGATAAGCGCCGTGTCGCCGTCGGCCGAAAGCGCCACGCTGCTGCCGAACGCGCATTCGCCCGCTTCTTCCGGCGATTCTTCCGCGCACTGGTCTTCGCCGCCTTCTTCGCTCGGCGCTTCCGCCCCGGTCAGCTTCGGCCCCTGCTGAACCCACGCCGACCCTTCGCGCACGAACACCCAGGCGGCGCCATGCGCCGCGTTTTCGTCGCGCGGGCCGCCCACCAGCAGCGTGCTGCCGTCCGCCGAGAGCGCCACGCTCGCGCCGAGCAGACCGTCGCCCTGCTCATCGATCGCCGCGAGCTTGCCGCCGACCTGGATCAGCGGATCGATCGTCAACGGGTAACGCGCGTGAGCCGCGTCCACCCGGATCAGCAGCTGCCCGTCCTGCAGAGAGAGCCAGCTGCGCAGCACGCGCCCGCTCGCGTCCGTGCTCAGCAGGTTGCCGTAGCGAAGCGTCGCCCGCCTGCCGGCCAACGTCAGGCTCTGGCCGTCCGCCGCCACCGTCGGCCGCGCGTTCGCGCTCAACGCCAGCTCGAGCGTAAGCGGTTCGTCCGCCACCGGCGCCGGCGCCCGGTCCACCGTGAAGCCCTGCTCGAGACCCGCCGGGCCGTTCGCGTACCACTCGCTGAGCGTCCCGCGGGCGTAGGTAACCCGGTTGGCCTGCGCCGTCGGCGAGGCCGCCCTCGCCGGGCGCCTACGTGCTCCTTCGCCGAAGCCCACCGAGCGCAGGCTCAAGTGCAGGCTGATGGTTGGCGCCGTGACCGACACGCCCGCGCGCGTGAACTCGCTTGTGAGCCCCTGCCTCGAATTGCTCGCCGACAGCGTGCCCGGGGCAACGGTGCGCACGTGGAAGGCCGCCGCGCTCGCTCCCAGCGCCGCCGAGACCTGTGCGCGCGCGGCCTGCGGGATGCCCGGCGATGTCAGGACCCGCCCGGCCGAGCCGGGCGGAGACCCGCCGCTCAGCACGAGCGGGCGGGCGAGCATCGCCGCCAGCGCCAGCACCACGAGCAGCGCAGCAAACGCCGCCGCGAGGAGTGCGCGGCGGGCAGGGGCGTGCCCCGACGCCCGGTCTGCCGCCCCCCAACGCCGTGAACTACTCGCCGTTGCGCGATCCATCGCCTGCAGCGGACTCATCGATCCGAGCTCCAATCCCTTCCCCTAGTCGTCAGTTCCCTGTCAGTTCCCGCCGATAACCCCGAACGCAGGCCCCTCTCCTACGGTCATAACTACCAACGCTTCCAGCAAAGTAAACGCCCGATGACGCGAAGTCAATGAACGTCACGATTCTTGGCCAGGTGCCCAAAGCGGTGCGTTGTGGGCTTGGCAGGTGTATACATGTGGGTTGCGCCGTGCCGGCGCGTCGGTGTCGTGCGGCCGGTTGTGCGATGCGCGTTGGGCTCGAAGCGGGGCCGCGCGGGCTAGATGTGGTACATGCTCGCCCCGGCCTCGCGCGTCTCGCGCTCGATCACATCGGCGATGGTCGTCTGCGAGAGCACGTTGCGCGCCGCCGCCGCCGCATCGGCGAAGGGACCCTGGGCATCGCGGCCGAGCGGTCCGTCCAGCAGCTCGACGACCTCGAGCACGGTCACCTCGGCCGGGTCGCGCGCGAAGCGGTAGCCCCCCTTGACACCGCGTTGGGAGCTGATCACACCCGCCCTGCGCAGCACCGCGAACAGCTGCTCCAGGAACTGCACCGGCACGTCGCGCTTGCGCGCGAGCTCGCCGATCGGCACCGGCTCGGCGCCGCCGCTGCGCCCCAGCTCCGCCAGCGCCAGCACGGCGTAGGGCGACTTGCTAGTGATCGAGATCATTCCCACGGGCGATGCTACGTGAGGGCGGGGATGCGGGGCTGCTTGGCAAAGCCCTGAGACGGCCGATGGGCAAGCGGGTCAAGGACGCAGGGAACGAAGTGTGTCTGTACACGAGCGACCGAGGACGCCGAGCCGCGCCGCCCAGCGGCCGTCTCAGAGCCAGCCGCGCTCTGTGGCGATGAGCACCGCTTGGGCACGGTCGACCGCCCCGAGCTTGCCGTAGATGTTGTGCAGGTGCGTGCGCACGGTGCTCGTGGAGAGCGTCAGCTCGTGCGCGATCTGCTTGTAGACCTTGCCCTCGGCCAGGCGCTGCAGGACGCCGAGCTCGCGCCCGGAGAGCGGGCACGGGTCGACGTGGCGGCGGCGCTGGCTGGGCACGCTCGGCAGTTCGTACATCACCCGGCGCAGCTCGTCCGGGCCGAGGCCGATGGCGCGGGCCGTGCGCAACATCTCGGCCGGGGAGACGGGCGAGCCCTGCTCGTAGTGGGCGAGCATGTCCGCAAGGCGGACCACCGCAGCCTCACCTTCGACCTCAGGGTTGTGGTGGCGCTCGATCGTCGTGGCGATCGTCGCCGGCAGGCCCCAGCGGCGGGCGAGCACGCCGCCGACCAGCGCGTGGTCGACGCCCAGCTCGCGACGCTCCTGGTGGATGCGGTCCTCCGGCGTGCGCGCCCCGCGGTGCACCTGTGACGGGTAGCCGGGGTAGGCGTGCAGCAGCACGAGCTTGCCGATGTCGTGCAGAAGGCTGGTCGCGGTCAGTCGGTCGCGGTGCTCGAAGCCGATCTCGCCGGCAATGCGGTCGGCCGCGTGCTGCGTGGCCAGCGCGTGCAGACGGAAACGCTCAGGCGCGGCCTCCCACACGCTCGAACGCTCGAAGAAGTCGAACGTGCGCAGGCGCCCGGCGAGGCTCTGCACCGTCTGGGGCGTGAGCAGCTCGACCGCGGCGACGGCCGTGTCGACGCGCCCGCGACCGCCGTGTGCCTGGTTGGCCAGCCGCAGCACCGCGATTATCAGCGCCACGTCGGACTCGACCGCCGTGACGACGTCGGCCGTGGCCACGTGATCCTTGGCGATCACCGACAGCAGACGCGCGCGAGACTCGGCCAGCGCCGGGAACGCCTCGAGCGCTTCGAAGGCCATCGTCAGACGACGGCCGTGGCCCTCGTTCTGATGGCGCTCGCCGGACTGGGCCGCCGGACGAGCCGATGCCGGTGCAACCGCCGCCGGGCGCACGGGGGTCGCTGCGGCGCGTGCGGCGACCTGCGTGGAGGGACGAGCCGCCTGGGCGGCGACGCGGCTGCCGGCGCTTGCTTTGCCGTTGGCGGCGCCCGCCGAAAGCTTGCCGTTGCCGCCCGCGCGTCGGGCGCCGTCGGCCTTCGCCGTCTTGGTCTGCGGCTTTGTCTGAGACTTGGTCTTTGACTTGGAAGCGGTTGCTGGCATTCGTGCGCCGGTCAGGGTGTCGGCCATCCGTGGCGGGCCGCTCCCCACCCGTATCGGCAGCTCAGCGCAGGAAATTGAGCGTTCGGGCAATCAATTCCCGGCCACCGTCGCCGCGGCGAGCGCGCCGTCCACGCGCCGAAGCGTCTGCTCTCGCCCGAGCAGGGCGATGCTCTCGAAGATCCCCGGCGAGACGGTCGTTCCGGTCAGGGCGACACGCAGCGGCTGGTAGACCTCGCGCGGCTTCACCGCGAGGCGCTCGACCAGTCCTTCGAGCGCCGCCGCGATCGGTTCCTCCTCAAAGCTCTGCAAAGCTGCCAAAGCCTCGCGCGCCTGAGCGAGCGTGGCGCGTCCGCGCTCGTCCAGCCAGCGCTCGCGCGCCTTGGCGTCCTCGACGGGCACGTCCAGCAGTGCTCCGCTCAGCGGCCAGAAGTCGGCCAGCGTGTGGATCTTCTCCTGGCTGATCTCCACCGCTCGCGGCAACCGCGGATCGTCGCGAAATCCCGCATGAGGCGTGTGATCGAGGTATGACCTCACGTGCTCCAGCAGCTCCTGCGGCGGCAGCGAGCGGATGTACACGCCGTTGAGCCATCGCAGCTTGACCTCGTCGAAGCGCGCCGGGTTGCGACTGACCGTCTCGAGCGTGAAGCGCTCGACCAACTCCGGCGTCGAGAGCACGGTCCGATCGTCGCCCGCCCCCCAGCCCAGCAGGGCCATGTAGTTGCGCACGGCTGCCGGGAGGTAGCCCGCCTCGCGCAGCTCCCCCACCGACGCCGCGCCGTGTCGCTTGGAGAGCTTCTTGCCGTCCGGTCCGTGCAGCAGCGGCAGGTGCGCGTACGTCGGCAGCGGCGCCCCCTCCCCGAGCCCCACCGCTTTCGCCGCCTCCAGCGCCAGCAGCTGCTTGGGCGTGTTCGAGAGGTGGTCCTCGCCACGCACCACATGTGTAATGCGCGCGTCCAGGTCGTCGATCGCGACGGCGAAGTTGTAGAGCACCGAGCCGTCTGCGCGGGCGATGACCGGGTCGTCCATGTGCACGTGCTCGAAGCGCGTCTCGCCGCGAATCGCGTCGTGGACGACGGTCGCGCCGTCGTCCGGTACACGCAGGCGCACGGCGCCGCTCTGTTCCGGCCGGCCGCGGAAGCCGCGCTCGGCGCCGTAGAGATCCTTGAACTGCTTGACATCGGCCGCCGTCGCGCCCGAGCGGTAGGCGAGGTCGGCGTCGAGCAGCGCCGCCAGCGCTTCGCGGTGACGATCGTCGCGGTCGGTCTGCATGATCGGCCCCTCGTCCCAGTCGAGCTCCAGCCACCGCAGCGAGTCGAGGATCTGCTCCACGTTCTCCGGCGTCGAGCGCTCGCGGTCGGTGTCCTCGATGCGCAGCACCAGCTCGCCCCCCTCGTGTCGGGCCAGCAACCAGTTGAACAGCGCCGTGCGTGCGCCACCGATGTGCAGGGCCCCGGTCGGCGACGGTGCGAAGCGAACCCTCATAGCCCGACCCTAGCTTCCGAGCGCGATCTTGGGGCACAAGCGGCGACTGTGGCACCGCGCATGCCGGCCGAGCCGGCCCGTGTAGGCTCGGCGCTCACCCAACCAGAGGAGAGCGAGACATGGCTGTAGGGATCAGGCTCAAGTTCGCAGGCGGAACGCAGGAGCAGTACGACGCGGTCCACTCGCACATGGACGTCGACAACAACCCGCCGCAAGGTCTCATCTTCCACTCGGCCGGGCCGATCGACGGGGGCTGGGGCGTGATCGATTTCTGGGAGTCCTCCGAGGCGTTCGACGCCTTCCTTCAGGGCCGCTTGGGGGCCGCGATCGGGGAGCTAGGCGACCGCGCATTCCAGGGTCCGCCGGAGCGCAGGGACTTCCCGGTTCACCACATCACCAAGCCGTAGGCATCAAGACGCGCCGCCGGCCGGGGCCGCCTCACGCGTGAGCGGCGGGCCGGCGGCATCCGCCCGAATCCCGTCTTCGGTCCGTCGCGGCTCACCCGGCGGCCATGCGAGCCCTCATAATGCGCTCCCGCATGCTGATCGGCGCACACGTCTCGCCCGCCGGGGGCCTGCCGAAGGCCGTCCAGCGCGGCGTCGAGCGGGGCTGCGAAGCGATCCAGATCTTCAACCAATCGCCGCGCATGTGGCGGCCGACCGCCTACGCCGAGGAGGACTTCGCGGCCTTCCGCGAGGCAATCGCCGACAGCCCGATCGAGGCGGTGCTGATCCACGCGGTCTACCTGCTCAACTGCGCCTCCGAGGACCGGGAGATCCGCGCCAAGTCCCGCACATCGCTGGCCCACTCGCTGCGCGTGGGCCAGGCGATCGGGGCCAGCGGCGTCGTGCTGCACCCCGGCTCGGCAAAGACCGGTCACGTGGGCGAGGCCGTCGCTCGCGCCGGCAAGACGATCGCCGAGGCGCTGGGCGACAGCGAGGGCTGCGAGCTGCACCTGGAGAACACCGCCGGTGCCGGCGGCACGCTCGGGCGCTCCTTCGAGGAGCTCGCGGCGCTGATCGAGGCCGCCGGCGGGGACGAGCGCCTCGGTGTGTGCCTCGACTCCTGCCACCTGCTCGCCTCCGGCTACGACATTCGCACGCCCGAGAAGATGGGCCGCGTGCTGCGCGAGTGCTCGCGCAAGCTCGGTCGCGGCGTCGTGCGCTCGCTCCATCTCAACGACTCACAGACGCCGCTCGGATCAAATCGCGATCGCCACGCCAACGTCGGCAAGGGCGAGCTCGGGCGCAAGGGGTGCGCCGCGTTTCTGTCGGCGCCCTCGCTGCAGCGCCTGCCGTGCGTGCTCGAGACGCCCGGCGAGAACCGAGAAGGCCCGAAGCGCAGGGAAGTCGCGCTCGCGCGGCGCCTGCGTGACGAGGGCATCGCCCGGCGCGGCTGAGCCGACGGCGTCCCGAGCACGCGGCTCGATCAGGGCCCGCGAGGACGCGACGACGCCTCGCGGCTCAATCCGAGTCGGGCTGGAACGGCGGCGCCTCGCCCCAGCCCCAGCGCGGCACCGGGGCATGCTCGATGACCTTTGCGCCGGGCTGTGAGTTGTGCTGCGCCAGGCGCGTGCCCCACTCCAGGTAAGCGACGAGCGCCGAGCGGAACTCGGGGTCGTCCGGGAGCCTCGCGTCATCCGCCGCGAGGCTCATCAGCGAGGCGAAGCGGAAGCGCTGCTCGGGAGTGATCGCGAGGTTCCGGTGCTTGGACAGCATCCGCTCGTAGCCGCCGAGCTCGTCGGTGTAACGGGTCGGGCCGCCGAACACCTCACTCCACCAGGCGATCACGTGCCGGCGATGTTCGCCTCCGACGCCTCCAGGAAACAACGGCGAGAGCAGATCGTCCGCTTCGACCCGGTCATAGAACGTCTCGATCAGACGGGTGAACGCGGCCTCGCCTCCGGCCCAGTCATACAGCGTCGACACGGGCCGATTCTACGGTTAGCGACCATCCCGTATGCGGTCGATCGAGGACGCCGCGAGACGCCGGCCAGCGGCCGCCTACGCGGTGGCGGCCGAGGGCAGCGGGGACAGCACGTGTTCGAGCTCGGCGCGCAGCGTCGGCGTGTGCTGCACGCGGAAGGCCTCGCCGAGCTTCAGCCTGCGCACGCCCGTGCTGGTGTCGACGTCGAGCACGACCTCGGCCGGGCCCGGGAAGTCCTCGATCGCATTCTTCAGATCCTCGATCGCGCCGGCCCCGAGCGCGCTCAGATCGACGCGCAGGTGCACCGGCTCGGCGATCGCAGTCGCCGTCGCGGCGCGGCGCCCGGCCTCGGCGTTGGCGCGCTCGATCTCCTCCTCGCTCGGGTCGAACGGCTCGACGCTCTGCACGACGAGGCAGGTCTTGCCCGCTTCCTTGTGGTCGACGCGGCCCTTGACGAGCACGACCGCATCCACCGCCAACGCCGACTCGTACTCGGCGAGCGCCTTGCCGAACACGAGCATCTCGACGCTGCCGGCGAGATCGTCGAGCGTGGCGAACATCATGTGATCGCCGTTGCGCGTGCGGATCTTCCTGGCCTCGACGATGATCCCGCCGACCGTCACCCAGTCCTTGTCGCGACGGTCGACGAGCGCCGCCAGCGAGCAGTCCACGCGTGCGCGCAGCGCCTCGCGCAACGGCTTGAGCGGGTGCGCCGAGATGAACAGCCCGACCGCCTCCTTCTCGACCGCCAGCAGCTCGGACTGGTCGAACTCCTCGCCCGCGATCGGCGGATGCACCGGCCGCGTGAAGCCAGAGGCGGGTGCGGCGCCCGACCCGTCCGCCGGGCCGTCCCCGCCTTCTGCCAGGTCGAAGATCGAACCCTGGCCGATCTGCGCATCCTGCTGGATCTTCTGGCCCGCGCCCTGCGCCTGCTCGAGCACGGCGAGCATGCCCTTGCGGCTCGCGCCGGTCGAACCGAACGCGCCGCACTTGATCAGGGCCTCGATCGCCTTCTTGTTGACGGCGCGGTTGTCGACGCGCTCGCAGAAGTCCCACAGCGAGGCGAACTCGCCGCCCTCCCCTCGCCCCCGTTTGATCGCCTCAACCGCCTGATAGCCGACGCCCTTGACCGCGTCCAAGCCGAAGCGGATGTTGCCTTCGACGACCGTGAACTCGTGGTCTGAGAGGTTCACGTCGGGGGGCAGGATCTCGATCCCCATCTCCTCGCAGCGGGCGACGAAGAACGGCACCTTGTCCTTCGTGGACATGACCGAGGAGATCAGCGCCGCCATGTACTCGGCCGGGAAGTTGGCCTTCAGCCATGCCGTGCGGTAGGCGATCAGCCCGTAGCAGGCGGCGTGGCTCTTGTTGAACGAGTAGTCGGCCGACTTTTCGTTGGTCTGCCAGAGGAACTCGATCGTCTCCGGGCTCGTGCCCGAGGCGCGGCAACCCTCGACGAACTCCGGCTTCAGCGCCGCCATCGCCGCGCGGTTCTTCTTGCCGATCGCCTTGCGCAGGTCGTCCGCCTTTGCACCCGAGAAGCCGGCGAGCTCCTTGGAGATCTGCATCGCCTGCTCCTGGTAGAGGATCACGCCCTTGGAGGAGGCGAGGATCGGGCGCAGGCGCTCGTCCGCGTAGGCGATCTCCTGCGGGCGGTGCTTGCCGCGGGCGTAGACCGGGATCTGGTCCATCGCACCGGGCCGGTACAGAGCGTTGAGCGCGACCAGGTCGTCGAACTCGTCGGGGCGAACCTTCTTCAGCGCCTCGCGCATGCCCTCTGACTCGAACTGGAACACGCCGATCGAGTCGCCGCGCGCGAGCATCTCGTACGTTCGCGTGTCGTCGAGGGGCAGCGTCGTCATGTCCGGGCGCTGCCCGCTCGAGCGCTCGATGATGTCGAGCGCGTCCTCGATCACGTCGAGGTTGCGCAGCCCGAGGAAGTCCATCTTGAGCAGGCCGATCGTCTCGATCGGCTTCATCGAGAACTGCGTGACCGTGCGGAACACCTTCTCGCCGCTCTCATCGACCCCTGCGTCGGCCAGCTGGAGCGGAACGATGTCCGTCAGCGGGCGATCGGCGATGACGACCGCCGCCGCGTGGATCGAGGAGTTGCGCACGATCCCCTCGAGGCCCTGCGCGACGTCGACGATCTGCTTGGCCTGCGGGTCCTCGTCGACGGCCTTGCGCAGCGGTTCGCCCGGCTTCAGGCATTCCTCGAACGACGGCGCCCGACCCATGATCGGGTCGGGGATCAGCTTCGCCAGCCGGTCGCCCATTCCGTAGTCGAAGCCGAGCACGCGAGCCGCATCGCGCGTCGCCGCACGCGGGAACATCTTGCCGAACGTGACGATCTGCGCGACCGACTCGCGGCCATACTTCTCGGTCACATAGCGCATCACGCGCTCGCGCCCGCGCACGGAGAAGTCGATGTCGATGTCCGGCATCGACACGCGCTCGGGGTTGAGGAAGCGCTCGAACAGCAGGTCGTAGCGAAGCGGATCGACATCGGTGATCGCCAGGCAGTAGCTGACGAGCGAGCCGGCGGCCGAGCCGCGACCGGGACCGACGGCGATGCCGTTCTCCTTCGCGTACTTGACGAAGTCCCAGACGATCAGGAAGTAGGCGTTGAAGCCCATCCCGTCGATCACCTCCAGCTCCATGTTCATGCGCTCGCGCGCCTCGGCCGGCGCGGGGTCGCCATAGCGCAGCTGCAGCCCCTCCTCCACGCGCGCGCGCAGGTAGTCGCGCTCGTCTGAGCCGTCCGGCGTCGGGTAGCTCGGGATCAGCTGCTTGCCGAGCTCGAGCTCGACGTTGCAGCGCTCGGCGATCTCCAGCGTGCTCGCGATCGCCTCGGGCCACTCCGCGAACGCGGCGATCATCTCGCCGCTGTCGCGCAGGTAGAACTCGTTCGTTTCGAACGTCAGCTTCGGCTGGGCGATCGTGCTCTTCGTCTGGACGCACAGCAGCGCCGTGTGATGGTCGTAGTCCTCGCGGCGCAGGTAGTGCACGTCGCCAGTGCCCACCAGGCTGGCGCCGAGCTCGCCGGCGATCTTGACGATGCCCTCGTTGCACTTCTCCTGCTCGGCCAGGCCGTTCTTCTGGACCTCGAAGTAGACGTTCTCGGGGCCAAGGATGTTGCGCAGATCATCGGCGTGGGCGCGTGCGTCGTCGGCGCGGTCCTCGAGCAGCCGCTGGCAGAAGCGCGAGGCCAGACAGCCGGTGAGCGCGATCACGCCCTCCGAGTAGCGCTCGAGCAGGCCCATGTCGACCGCCGGCTTGCCGCGCTGTAAGCCGTCGAGGAAGCCCGCCGAGGAGAGCTTGACGAGGTTGCGGTAGCCGAGGTCGTTGGACGCCAGCAGCGTCAGGTGGTTGCGCTCGACCCTGCCCGGGCCTCGGGCCGCGTGATCGTCGACGAGATAGATCTCGCAGCCGAGGATCGGCTTGACGTCGTGCTTCTTGCACGCCTGGTAGAGCTCGACCGCGCCGTTCATCACGCCGTGGTCGGTCAGCCCCAGCGCCGGCTGGCCGAACTCGGCGGCGCGCTTGGCCAGCGCCTCGATCTTGCACGCGCCGTCGAGCAGCGAGTACTCGGAGTGCACGTGGAGATGGGCGCAGGACTGTGTGCTCAAGGTCTTCCCGATCTTAGGTCTCGCGGCGGCGGCCGATCAGCCGGCGCGCCGCTGTTTGCGTCGTTCTCGCCGCCGCCTGAGCCTGAGCCGCGCGCGCCCGATCAGGGACATGCTGTGCTTGTGCAGCGGATGCTCGACCGCGGCCACGGCCGGCGCCGTCGGCTGCTCCTCGGCGCGCGCCCGCAGCCGCTCGACGGCTGCCGCCAGCGCCTCGGCCATCTCGCCGCCGCGGGGCTGACCCGGCGCGGCCGGGCTCGGTCCTGGCTCGCTTGGTGCTCCCGCGCCCGGTGACTCCTGCGGCGCGGTCACGCCTGGGTCGCCCGCCCCCTGCGCGGGCGGGGCGCTGGCGGGCGGTGGCTGCAGCGGTGGCGGAAGCGGCGGCACGGCGGCGACGGGCGCGGGCGGGGCGGGCGGGGCCGGGGACGGCGGCGGCGGCGCGCTCGCCGTCCTGATTGCCGCCTCGCGCACCCGCGAGACGGTGTCGGCCAGGCCCGCGAGCAGGCTCAGGGCGCCGCGCTGGGCCTGCTGCATCGCGGCGAGCAGGCGCTCGGCGCGCTCGCGCGCGGCGCGCTCGGCCGCCAGCCCCGCCTGCAGCTCTGCGGTGTGCTGCTCCAGCTCGGCCAGGCGCGCACGCAGGGCGCGCGCGCTGCCCAGCGCCTCGGCGCGCTGCGAGGCGGCCGCCTGCTCGGCCTCGGCAAGCTCGCGCTGCGCCGTCTCCAGCCGTGCTCTGAGCGCCTGGGCGTCGAGCTCGCTGGACCGTACGCGTTGCACGAGCCGCTCGGCCTCGGCGCGCGCCTCGCGCTCGATCTCGCCGCAGCGCTCTTCGACCTCGATCCGCAGGCGCTGCTCCGCGTACTCGCGCTGAGAGACTCGCTGCAGCTCGCGCTCGAGCGTCTCGGCGCCGGCGGAGAGCGGCCGACGCCAGCCGGTCTCGGTCGGCTCGGCCTCGCGCGGTGAGCGCGACTGCTCGATGCGCTCGCTCAGCCGCAGGCTCTCCTCCTCGGCGTCGCGCAGGCGCTGCTGCAGGCTGCTCAGATGCGTCTCCAGCGTGCGCACGGTCGCCTCGGCTGCTTCGGCGCGCAACGTCAGCGCGTGCTCACCCGATTCTGCGGCGCGGCGCGCGCGCCGTTCGGCGAACAGATCGCCCTCGCTGCGCCGCCCGCGCCCCTCGGCTGCACTCCCCGACTCGGCCCCCGGCGTCTCGTTGCCCTCGGCGATCACTGTGAGCGCAAACTACGCTCAGCGCCGGACGGTTTCGGCGCCGTGGCAGGAGCCGTCGGAACCGCCGCTCAGGCGGCCAGGCGCCGCGCGAGCACGCCGGCACCGACCAGCGCGGCGAGGGCCACGAGCAGCTTGCGGCGCGATGGCGTGTGGCGGCGCAGGTACCACCTCCCGCCGCGCCACACGACCAGACCGAGGATCTTGTAGCCGGTTCTGTTCATAGCCCGAAAGTACCCCGCGCGAGCCGTGGCTACGCGCGGTGCCGGGCCCGGCGAGCCAGGCCTACTCGTTGCGCAGGCGCCAGGCCATGCGCGACTGCAGCGACCACAGCTCGATGAAGCCGGGCGAGGCGGTCTGAGAGAAGAGGCCGCCCGACTCGGCGAAGGAGGCGAGGCTCGCGTCGTAGACGGCGTTGGGCGAGGAGCGCGTGATCACGCGCGCATGCCCCTTGTAGAGCTTCAGTCCGATCGTGCCGCTGACGCGCTCGTTGACAGCATCCATATAAGAATTCAAATCATCCCGCAGCGGCTCCCACCACAGACCCGCGTATACGAGAAAGGACCACTGGCGGTCCAGGTGCGGCTTGAACTGATTCTGGTGGATCGTGCCGACCAGACGCTCGAGCTCCTCGTGCGCCGGCAGTAGGATCGCCGCGGCGGGCACCTCGTAGATGTCGCGCACCTTCAGCCCGACGATGCGGTCCTCGATGTGATCGACGATGCCGACGCCGTGACGCGCCGCGATCTCGGCGGCGGCTTCGAGCAGCGCCACGAGCTCGAGGCGCTCGCCGTTCAGCGCCACCGGCACGCCGCGCTCGAACTCGACCGTGACCTCCTCGGGCTCGTCCGGCGCCAGCTCGGGGCGCGTGACGAGCTGGAACACGTCGTCCTCGGGCGCGTGGGAGAGATCCTCGATCCAGCGTCCCTCCGAGGAGCGTCCCCACAGGTTGTCGTCGATCGAGTACGGCGCCGCCTCGGTGCCGCCCTTGACCGGAATCCCGTGCTCGCGCGCGTAGGCGATCTCCTCCTCGCGCCCCATCTGCCACGAGCGCACCGGCGCGATCACCTTCAGCTCCGGTGCCAGCGTGGCGATCGTGGCCTCGATCCGGACCTGATCGTTGCCCTTGCCCGTGCAACCGTGCGCGATCGTGTCGCAGCCCGACGCGCGCGCCTGCTCGACCGCGAGCTTGGCGATCAGCGGGCGCCCGAGCGCCGTGAACAGCGGGTAGCCGCCGCCGTAGAGCGCGTTCGCCTTGATCGCCGGCGAGACGTACTCGCGTGCGAACTGATCGCGGGCGTCGATCACGTGGCACTCGAGCGCGCCGAGGCGCAGTGCCTTGCCTTCGATCACCCCGTAGTCCTCGCCCGGCTGGCCGAGGTTGACCGTCAGGCAGACGACCTCGGCTTCGTAGGAGTCCTGGATCCACTTGAGCATCACGCTCGTGTCCAGGCCACCGGAGTAGAGCAGCAGCACGCGCCTGACCGAGGCCGGGTCGGCCTCGTAGGAGGCGGTCGGGGTCGTGTTCACTTGCCTGCTGCTCACGGGCGGGGAAGGCTAGCGGCGCGAGTCGGCCGACGGCGCCCGCCTCGGGGCCCGTTCCATCAGCGGGTAGGGAGGCTTGCCCTCGCTGAAGCCCAGCTTCGTGTAGAGGCCCTGCGCGTCGGCCGTGTTCAGCATCCAGCGCACCTCGCCGAAGGAGTTCTCGACGAGCTCGCGCACGAGCTCGAAGCCGAGGCCGCGGCCGCGATATGGCGCGAGCACGTAGACGTCGGCCAGGTAGGCGAGCGTGACACCGTCGGAGATCGCCCGCGCGAAGCCGACCTGGTGCCCGTCGCGATACAGGCCGAGCACGCGGGTCGAGCCGGTCACGGCGCGCGCCACCGGCTCGCGCGCGCGGCCGAGCCCCCAGTAGGACTCGGTGCTGATGAACGCGTGCACCGCATCGACGTCGATCCGCAGGGGATCGTCGTCGAGCTCGAACCCGCCCGACAGCTCGCGGCGCACGCTCACTCCCCCAGCACGGCGCCCAGCCGGCGCAGCGCCTCGTCGACCTCCGCGGCCGTGACCGTGAGCGGCGGCAGCAGGCGCAGCGTGCTCGGCCCGGTCGCGTTCGTCACCAGGCGTCGCTCGAACAGCGCGCGCCGCGTGATCTCGGGCGCCGGCACGTCGAGCTCGCAGGCGAGCATCAGCCCGCGCCCACGCACGTCGAGAACGTGAGGCAGGCGCGCGAGACCTTCCGCCAGGCGCCGGCCGTGCTCGGTCACGGCCGCGAGCAGGCCCGGATCGGAGCTCAGCTCCAAGGCGCTCAGCGCCGCCGCCGCGACCGTCGGCCCGCCCGCGAAGGTCGAGCCGTGATCGCCCGGCGCCAGCACGTCTGCGAGCCGCTGCCCCGTCACGAGCGCGCCGATCGGCAGCCCGCCGCCCAGCGCCTTGGCCGTGGTCAGCGCGTCCGGGACGACGCCCGTCTGCTGGTAGGCCCACAGCGTCCCCGTGCGGCCCATGCCGCACTGGATCTCGTCGAAGATCAGCGCCGCGCCGTGCGCGTCGCACGCCGATCGCGCAGCCTGCAGGCATTCCTCTGAGAGCACGTGCACGCCGCTCTCGCCCTGGATCGGCTCGAGCACGACGGCGGCCGTCCGCTCGTCGACCGCGCCCGCCAGCGCCTGCGGCGTCGGCTCGACCGCGCGGAAGCCCGGCACGAGCGGCGCGAACGGCGCCTGCTTCGACTCCTGCGGCGTCGCCGACAGCGAGCCGTACGTGCGCCCGTGGAACGCGCCGAGCACGACGACCAGGTCGCCCGCCGGGCGCGCCTTGCGGGCGAGCTTGATCGCCGCCTCGTTCGCCTCCGCGCCGGAGTTGCAGAAGAACACCTTGCCGCCGAGGCTCGACTCCGACAGCGCCCGCGCGAGCTGCATCGCCGGCGCGGTGTAGAAGAGGTTCGAGACGTGCATCAACCTCCCCACCTGCTCGCGCACCGCCGCCACCACGCGCGGGTGACAGTGGCCGAGGTTCGTCACCGAGATGCCGCAGAGGAAGTCGAGGTACTCGTTGCCCTGCTCGTCCCACAGCCGCGCACCCTCGCCGCGCACGAACTCGACCGGCTGGCGCGCGTAGGAGGGGATCACGCTCGTGCGCTCGAGCTCCTGCAGGTCGGCCAAGCTCACGTTGTGGCCTCGATCATCGTGCCGATGCCTTCGTCGGTGAACAGCTCGAGCAGCAGCGAGTGGGGCACGCGCCCATCGAGGATGTGCGCCGCGCTGACACCGGCGTCGATCGCGTCGACGCAGGCCGCCAGCTTCGGTCGCATGCCGCCGAGCAGCGAGGGGATCGCCTCGCGAACCTGCTGCGTGCTCGCGCGCGCGATCCGGCTGTCGCGGTCCCCGGCGTCGGCCAGCCATCCGGGAACGTCGGTGAGGAAGATCACCTTGTACGCGCCGAGCGCACCCGCGACCGCGCCGGCGGCCTCGTCGGCGTTGATGTTGTAGGAACTGCCCTCGCGGTCGGCGCCGACCGAGGCGATCACGGGGATGTAGTCGCTCGCGACGTGCTCGATCACGCCGACGTTGACGCGCTCGATCGCGCCGACGAAGCCGATGTCCTCGCCGCCGGGCGCGCTGCGACGCGCGACGCGGAAGAGCGAGCCGTCATCGCCGCAGAGACCGACCGCCGGCTGGCCGTGGCGATTCAGGCGCAGCACGATCTCCTTGTTGACCTTCCCCATCAGGACCATCTTCGCCACCTCGACCGTGTCCTTGTCGGACACGCGCAGCCCGCCGACGAACTCGACCGGCAGCCCGAGGCGCTCCATGTATGCGCTGATCTCCGGACCGCCGCCGTGCACGACGATCGGGTTCAGCCCGACGTACTTGAGCAGCACCACGTCGCGCGCGAACTCCTCGCGCAGAGCCTCGTCCTCCATCGCGGCGCCGCCGTACTTGATCACGACCGTCTTGCCGTGGAACTCCCTGATGTACGGCAGCGCCTCCAGCAGCGTTCCTACGTCACGCATTCGCAGGTCCCTTCACGTGGTGTACTCGGCGTTGATTCGGATGTACTCGTGCCCGAGGTCGGAGAAGAACACCTCGGTCTCGGCCCCCTCCCCCGGCAGCCCGATCTCGTACTCGATCTCCGCACCCTGCACGGCCGCTGCGAGCGCCGGCTCGTCGTAGTCGATCGCGGTGCCGGCGACGCACACCGGTGTCCCCTCGAGCGTGAGGTCCACCGGCAGCGGTGCCGTGCCCGGGAGCGCGCCGCCGACAGCCTGCACGATCCGCCCCCAGTTGGGGTCGGCCCCGTGCAGCGCCGTCTTCACGAGCGGCGAGTTGGCCACTGCGCGCGCGGCCGCCTCGGCCGTTGCCAGATGCCCACCGCGCACGATCACGCGCCCGATCCGCTCGGCCCCCTCCCCGTCGGCGACCATCATGATCGCGAGCTGGCGCAGCAGCGCATCGAGCGCCTCGCCGAGGCGCAGCTCGTCCTCGCTCTCGCTGCGCACGCGCACGCCGCTCTCGCCCGAGCACATCAGGATCGCCGTGTCGTTGGTGGAGAGCTGGCCGTCGACCGACGCGCGATCGAACGAGCGCTTGACGCAGACGCCGAGCAGCAGGTCGGCCGTGTCCGCCTCGAGCTCGGCGTCGGTCTGCACGAAGCAGAGCATCGTCGCGAAGTTCGGCGAGATCATCCCGGCGCCCTTGCACTGCGCGCTGAGCCGCACCGTTCCCGACGGCAGCTCGACCGCGAGGTTGGCGCGCTTCTCGGACGCGTCCGTCGTCTGGATCGCCTGCTGGAAAGCTGCGTCGCCCGCCGGCCCGAGCTCGGCACGGGCCGCGAGGATGCCCTGCAGCATCTTCTCGACCGGCAGGTGGTGGCTGATGCCACCGGTCGAGGCCAGCGCGACCTCGGCCGGATCGCAGCCGACCGCCATCGCCGCCGCACCCTGGGTCTTGGCGGCGTCGTCGAGCCCGCGCTGACCGGTCGCCGCGTTGGCGCAGCCCGAGTTGGCCAGCACCGCGCGCAGCCCGTGGAGGCGGCAGCGCTCCTGGCTGATGATCACAGGGGCCGCCGGCAGCCCGGTGGCGGTGAACCGCGCCGCGCCGACCGGCGCCTCGGAGTCGCACACGAGCAGGCCCAGGTCGGCGTTGCCGCTCGGCTTGATCCCGCACACGACCCCGGCTGCTCGAAAGCCGCCCGGCAGGCCCGCGTCGGGACCGAGATCGCGCACGTGCTCCGGCGCCGGCGCCCAGCGGGAGTGAAAGAACGGCTGCGGCGGCCCGGTGGCCACACCGCCGAAGACGGGGTTCGTGCTCATCCTTCGCCCCCTTTAGGACACACCAGCCGACATGAGTGCGCAGGGCAAGCTGGACAAGGACGCAGGGAGCGTGGCGTGCTCGGCACGCGAGCGACCGAGGACGCAGGCCCAGCGCCGCCCTGCGCGCTCATGTCAAGCCTTCGGTCTCGGGGAAGCCGAACATCACGTTGAGGTTCTGCACGGCCTGGGAGGAGGTGCCCTTCCACAGGTTGTCGAGCGCCGAGAGCACGACGACCTTGCCGGTGTGCGGATCGGCCTTGGCGAACACGCGGCAGAAGTTGGTCGCCTGCACCTCGCGCGTGCCGGGCGGGGCGCCGACGACCTCGACGAACGGCTCGTGCTCGTAGGCGGCGAGGAACAGCTCGGCGAGCTCGGCGTCCTGCACGCGGCGCGTGGTCGTGACGTAGCAGTCGGCGAGCTCGCCCTGATCGAGCGGGACGAGGTGGGCCTGAAACAGCACGGCGAGCTCGCCCGCGGCGCCGGCCTCTGCGCGCAGCAGCGCGAGCTGCTCCTCGATCTCGGGCGTGTGGCGATGTTCGGCGACCTTGTACGGCAGGATCGTCTCGCCGGCCATCGACTGGTGCGTGGTCTCATCGAAGGCGCGCCCGGCGCCCGAGATGCCCTGCTTGGCGTCGATCACGACGTCCGCGACCAGGCCGGCGCGGGCGAGCGGCGCCAGGCCAAGCAGCGAGGCCGTCGGATAGCAGCCGGGGTTGGCGACGATGCCCGCGTCCGCGATCCGCTCACGGTGGAGCTCGGTGAGGCCGTAGACGGCGTCGGCGAGCAGGTCCGGGCGCGGGTGCTCGCCGTACCAGCGCTCGTAGGTCTGAAGCGAGGACAGGCGGAAGTCGGCGCTCAGGTCGACGACGCGAGCGCCGCGATCGCGCAGCTCGCCGACGGCGGGCGCGGCGGCGGCGTGCGGGTAGGCGACGACGGCGGCATCGAGCTGTCCGTAGGAGTCGAGCTCGAGCTCGCCCAGCGCCAGCGGCACGCGATAGCGCGGGTAGAGGTCGTCGAGGCGCCTGCCGACCTCCGAGCGGCCGGTGACGGCGATGAGCTCGAAACGCGGGTGGCGCCACAGTAGGTGAGCGGCGAGCGCACCGGCGAAGCCGGTCGCCCCGGCGACGATCACGCGCGGCGAGCCGGCGGCGAAGAGCTGCGTCGTTCTTTCTCCGGCGGGCGAGCGGGTGTGGCTCAGCTCAGGCACGAAGCTCACCTCCGAGCTCTGCGAGGGCCGCGACGATGCGCGCCTGCACGGGCGCGACGTCCTCATCGGTCAGCGTCCGCTGCAACGAGCGAAACGACAGCGCCAGCGCGAGCGAGCGCCGTCCCTCGCCGACCTGACTGCCCGTGTACACGTCGAAGATCTGGGCGTCGTCGAGGTCCCCTCCACCGGCGCGCCGCACGGCGTCGAGCACTGCGGCGGCCGCGACGTCGTCGGGCAGCGTCACGGCGAGATCCTGGCGCAGCACGGGGAAGGAGCCGAACGGCTGGAACTCCACGACCTCGGGGGCGAGGGCTGCGAGCTTGCCGAGGTCGATCGCGAAGGCCGCCGTGCGCTCGAGATCCCAGGCGCCGGCGACGAGCGGGTGCACCTCGCCGAGGAAGCCGAGCACGAGCGGCTCCTCGGGCCCGGCGCTGTCTCCATCCTCGGCGCGCGCTCCGGGCGCGGCGGGGAGATTGGCCAGCACGGCGGCGCTGCGCCCAGGGTGCAGGAACGGCCAGTCGCCGCGCTCCTGCACGTGCCAGTCCACGTGCAGCTCATCGAGCAGCCCGGCGAGCAGCGCCTTGGCGGCGAAGAAGTCCGCCCTTGCGGGCGGAGCGAGCCACGAGCGCCGCGCGAGCGCGCCGCTCAGGAGCACTCCGAGCGCATGGTGTTCATCGGCGCCACGCCCGCTGGCCGCGCGACCCCGCCCATCCCCCTCCGGCGCATCGCCTGGCGCGCGATAGACGGTCCCCGACTCGAAGATCGCCACGTCGGGGCCGTTGCGCGAGACGTTGTGGCGAGCGGCGTCGAGCAACGAGCCGAGCAGCGTCGGGCGCATGATCGACTGTGCGTCCGACAGCGGGTTCTCGAGCGTGACCACGTTGCGAAGCGGGTGCCCCGGCGCGAGCAGCAGCCGGTCAAGCAGCGCGGGCTCGGCGAAGCTCCAGCCGACGACCTCGTACAGCCCGCGCCCGACCATCGCGTCCTCGGCGGCCCTGCGCACGCGTTGAGCGTGCGTGAGGCGGCCGGCCGCGCCGCGGCGGGCGGGCAGCGTCGCGGGTAGGCGCTCGAGGCCATCGATCCGCGCCACCTCCTCGATCAGGTCGACCTCTCGCGTGACGTCGTCGCGCCTCAGCGCGGGGACGGTGACCTCGAGACCGGCGTCGGCCGCGCCCTCGGTGCCGGCCTCGTCGCCGGCCGCCGGCTCGCATGCGAAGTCGAGCGACTGCAGGATCTCGCGCTGGCGCGCGACGGGCACGGCGATGCCAAGGATCGAATCGACCCGCGCCTCGCGCAGGCGAAGCACCTGCAGCGGCGGCAGCGGCTCGGCGACGTCGATCGTTCCGGCCGCGGGACGTGCGCCGCAGCACTCGATCATCAGCCGCGTTGCGATCGCCTGCGCGTGCATGCACTGCTCGGGCTGAAGGCCCTTCTCGAAGCGCGAGGAGGCCTCGCTGCGCAGGCCGAGCTTCCACGAGGCGCGGTGGATCGTGGGGCCGTCCCACGTCGCGACCTCCATCAGCACGCGGGTCGTCTCCGGCACGACCTCCGAGCGCTCGCCGCCCATCAGCCCGGCGATCGACGTCGGCCCATCGGCGTCGGCGATCAGGACCGTGTCGGAGTCGAGCGTGCGCGTCTGCCCGTCCAGCGTGCGCACCTGCTCGCCCTCGCTCGCGCGTCGCACGGTCAGGCTGGCCCGGGCGACACGCTCGAGGTCGAACGCGTGCAGAGGCTGGCCGGTGAGCAGCATTGCGTAGTTGGTGACGTCAACGACGTTGTTGATCGGGCGCTGGCCGGCGGCCATCAGGCGCGCCTTCAGCCACGGCGGGGAGGGCGCGATCGTGACGTCCTCGAACACGCGCGCGGTGAAGCGCGGGCAGAGATCGGGGCACTCGACGACCACCTCGGCGCCGGCGACCGGCCCGTCGGAGCCCTCGTCCTGCAGCCAGGGCTCGGGCGCCAGCGGCGCTTCGGTGGCGGCGTGGAGCTCGCGCGCGACGCCGAAGACGCCGAGGCAGTCGGGGCGATTGGGCGTGACCTCGAGCTCGAGCACGTCGGTCTCGATCGCCAGCACGTCGGCCAGCGGCGTGCCCGGAGCGAACTCCGCGTCGAGCTGCATTCGGTCGAGCACCATGATGCCCTCGCCGCCGTCGCCGATCCCGAGCTCGTTCTCGGCGAGGATCATCCCTTCGGAGACGACGCCGCGCAGCTTGGCCCGCCCGAGCCTGGTGCCGTCGGGCATGACCGCGCCCGGCCTGGCCACGGCGACGGTCTGCCCGGCGGCGACGTTGGGCGCGCCGCACACGATCGTTGCCGCACCCGGCTCGCCCCCGTCACCGCTCTCCCCGACGCCGTCGCCGAGATCGACCTTGCAGACGCGCAGCCGATCGGCGTCCGGGTGCTGCTGAACGTCCAGCACGTGGCCGACGACGAATCCGTCGCCGCCGTGCACGCCGTGGTGATGGATCGCCTCGACCTTGGTCCCGGTCAGCGTGAGGCGCTGCTCGATCCCGTGCACGTCGAGCGCCGGATCGCAGTATTCGCGGAGCCAGTTCAGGGGAACCCTCACTAGAACTGCTCCAGGAGCCGCAGATCGTTTTCGTAGTAGAGGCGCAGATCGGGCACCCCGTGCTTGAGCATGGCGATCCGCTCGACGCCCATGCCCCAGGCGAAGCCCTGAACCTTCTCGGGGTCATAGCCGGGGGCATTGGCCTCGGTGGTGGGCACGTATGAATAGACGTTGGGGTCGACCTCGCCGGCGCCGAGCACCTCGAGCCAGCCCTCGCCCTTGCAGAGGTTGCAGCGCGAGCCGTCCCGGAGAAAGCCCTTGCCGTCGCAGTTGAAGCAGGAGACGTCGACCTCGACGCTCGGCTCGGTGAAGGGGAAGAAGTGCGGGCGCAGGCGCACGTCGCGCGCCTCGCCGAACACGGCCTGGGCAAACATCAGGAGCGTCCCCTTCAGATCGGCCAGCGTGATGTCCTCGTCGACGGCGAGCCCCTCGATCTGGTGGAACTGCGGCGTGTGCGTGGCGTCGGAGTCGGGCCGGTAGACGCGCCCGGGGATCACGACGTACAGCGGCGGCGGATGCGCCTCCATCGCGCGCACCTGCATCGGCGAGGTGTGCGTGCGCAGGACCAGCTCCTCGGCGGCGAGCGGGGTCGGAGGGACGCCGGCATCGGCCGGCGCGTCGGCGTCCTCGGCGAGCGGGGGCGCGGCCACGTAGAAGGTGTCCGTACGCGCCCGCGCGGGATGCGTGGGGCTGTGGTTGAGCGCGTCGAAGTTGTAGTGGACGGTCTCGACCTCGGGCCCCTCCATCACGGTGAATCCGAGTCCGAGGAAGATGTCTTCGAGCTCGCGGCGCGTGCTCGTGAGCAGGTGCAGGCGCCCGATCGGCTGGGGCGGCGCGCCGGGCAGCGTGACGTCGACACGATCCTCGCCGAGCCGGCGCTCGAGCTCGGCGCCGCCGAGCTGTCGGCCGCGCCGCTCGATCAGCGCCTCGAGCGCCTGTCGGGCCTGGTTGGCGGCCTTGCCCACGGCGCCGCGTTCCTCTGCCGGGAGCTGGGCGACTCCGCGCAGCAGCTGCGGCAGCTCGGCCTTGCGCCCGAGATAGTGGACCCGCAGCCGCTCGAGCTCCTCGCCGCCGTCGACCTGGGCGATCTCCGCTTCGGCCTGCTCCCGCAGCTCCTGGATGCGCTCGATCATGACGCCCGGACCCTAGATGACGCGGGGGCGAGCCGGCCATCCCGAGTGAGCTCATAGAGCGCGACGGTGGCGGCCATCGCGGCGTTGAGCGACTCGGAGACGATCGGGATCCGCACGCGGCGCTCGCAGACACCGAGCACCTGCGCCGGCAGGCCATCGCGCTCGGCGCCGACGAGCAGCGTGATCGCCGCCTCGCCCGCGGACGCCTGCCGCGGGGCGGCGGCCTCGGCGCCAGCGGCGTCGGCGGCCGCCTGCAGCGATTCGGCGGCATCGGCGACCAGCGCGACGCGCTCGCCGGGCAGCTCGCCGACGTCATCGACGCGCGCGATCGCGACGGCGAAGATCGCGCCCATGCTCGCGCGCACGGCCTTGGGCGAGTGCGGATCGGCGCAGCCGGGTCCGAGCGCGACGCAGGAGGCGCCGAAGGCGTGCGCCGAGCGCAGCACCGTGCCGACATTGCCCGGATCACCGACGCCGTGCAGGTAGACGCACAGCGGGCCGCGCGGTCGGACCCACTCCTGCTCGTAGACGCCGATCACGCGCGTGCCCGAGCCGAGCGAGGAGACCGCACGGAGCAGCTCTGCCTGGACGTCGTGGAAGCGCTCATCGCCCAGCCCGCAGCCGGCGAGGCGGAACCCCTCGACCGCATTCCGACCGGCGTTGCGCGCGGCGAGGACGAGGTCCTCGCCCTCGGCCGCAAAGCGCCCGCTGCGGGCGCGGCCGCGTCGCGTGGCGAGCCGCTTGAGCTCCTTCAGCCTGGGATTTTGTGGAGATTCGATGATGATCGTCACGGTGTGCTGGTCAATCCTCTCGAGACATAAAAAAAGCGCCGTCCTTGCTGAGAACGGCGCCCGGGAGGCTGGTCGATGTCGGCTGCAGGGTCAGGCGGCCGACGCCTCGCGGGCGACCTCGGCAAAACGTCGGAACGTGTCGGCGTCGCGCACGGCGATGTCGGCGAGCACCTTGCGGTCGAGCTCGACGCCGGCCAGCTTGAGCCCATGCATCAGCTGCGAGTAGCTCATGTCGTTCTGGCGCGCGGCCGCGTTGATGCGGGTGATCCACAGGCGACGGAAGTCGCGCTTGCGGTTGCGCCGGTCGCGGTAGGCGTAGGCGTCCGCCTTCAGCAGCGCCTCCTTGGCGCGCTTGTAGTTGGAGTGGGCCTCGCCGCGGAAGCCCTTGGTCAGCTCGAGCGTCGCGCGGCGCTTCTTGCGCGCGTGCACCGACCGCTTGACCCTCGTCATTTGCCCACCCCCAGCATCCGCTTGATCCGCGGCGTGTCGTGGTCGTTCATGATCTTCGGCCCGCCGAGCGCGCGCTTCTTTTTCGGCGACTTCTTCTCGAGGATGTGGCTCGTGAAGGGGTGCCGTCCGCGCACCTTGCCGGTGCCGGTGACTTTGAAGCGCTTCTTCGCGCCGGAGTGGGTCTTCATCTTGGGCATGGGCCGAGAGCCGACGATTATGACACGGCGCCCGTCAGGAGACGGCGTCGGCGGAGGCGTCGGCACGTGCGCCGTCCGCCCCGGTGCTCTCGGCAGAGCCGTCGCCCGGCTCCGCCTTGGCGCCGTCGCCGCCTGCGGCAGCGGCGCGCGCCTCGGGAGTCTCGACCGCCTCGACGGCAGCCTCGTCGAGCGGTGACTGCAGCGCGGTCGAGGCGACATCGCCCTGCTCGCCCGCGGTGAAGACCTCGTCGGCGACCTCGGCGTGATCGGCTTTGCCGGACAGCACGGCCTTCGAGGGCGCCATCATCATCGTCATGTTGCGCCCTTCCTGAATCGGGCGCTGCTCGACGACGCCGAGCTCGGCGAGCTCCTCGGCCAGGCGGTCGAGGATCGCGATCCCGCGCTCGGGGTGCGTGACCTCGCGCCCGCGGAACATGATCGTCACCTTGACCTTGTCCTTGTGGCGCAGGAAGCGCTCGACGTGGTGCTTCTTGGTGTCGTAGTCGTGCTCGGCGATCTTCGGGCGAAACTTGATCTCGCGCACGGTGATCTGCTGCTGATGCTTGCGCGCCTGCTTCTGCTTCTGCGCCTGCTCGTACTTGTACTTGGAGTAGTCGAGCACGCGGCAGACCGGCGGCCGCGCCTCAGGCGCCACCTCGACGAGGTCGAGGTCGCGTTCCTGCGCGAAGGTGAGCGCGTCGGGCGTCTTCAGCACGCCGACCTGGTTGCCCTCGTCGTCGATCAGCCGCACCTCGGGAACGCGAATGCGCTCGTTGATCCTCGTCGTGTCCCGCTCGGGCGGGCGCCGGTCAAACCTGCGCGGAACCGGCACTAGCTGTCTTGCGCGCGCGTCAAGCGGCTAGACGTCGCGCTCTTGAGATGTTTGCAGCTGCAAGGCGGGTGAGTATAGCTCCCCCCGGAGTCGCTCGGAGAACTTCTCGACGGTCGTCGGACCGCTGTCGCCGCCGCGGTGCTCGCGCACCGAGACCGTGCCCTCGCCCTGCTCGCGCTCCCCCACGATCAGCATGTAGGGGATCTTGCGCAGCTCGGCCTCGCGGATCTTGCGCCCGACGGACTCGTTGCGCTCGTCGAGCTCCACGCGCACGCCGTCGGCGAGCAGGCGCTCGCGCACGCCCTGCCCGTAGTCGTTGAAGCGATCGGACACGGGCAGCACGATCGCCTGCACCGGCGTCAGCCACAGCGGCAGCTCGCCGGCGTAGTGCTCGAGCATGATCCCGATGAAGCGCTCGAAGGAGCCGAGCAGCGCGCGATGGATCATCACGGGCCGGTGCTCGGCGTTGTCGGCGCCCGTGTATTTCAGATCGAAGCGCTCAGGCATCGAGTAGTCGAGCTGGACTGTTCCCAACTGCCACGAACGACCCAGCGAATCGGTCATGTGCAGGTCGATCTTGGGGCCGTAGAACGCGCCGTCGCCTGGGTTCAGCTCATACGCGAGCCCCTGCGAGTCGAGCGCGCCCGCGAGCGCGGCCTCGGCGCGGTCCCACATCTCGTCGCTGCCGATCCGCTGCTCCGGGCGCGTGGAGAGCTCGAGCCGGGGCTCCAGGCCGAACAGCCGGTACAGGTCGAAGCCGAAGCGCAGACACTCGACGACCTCCTGCTGCACCTGCTCGTCGGTGCAGAAGATGTGGGCGTCGTCCTGGGTGATGTGCCGCACGCGCAGCAATCCGTGCAGCACCCCGCTGGCCTCGTGGCGGTGCACCAGGCCAGCCTCGGAGTAGCGGACGGGCAGGTCGCGGTAGGAGTGGCGCTCGTCGTTGTAGATCTGGATGTGCGCGGGGCAGTTCATCGGCTTCATCCCCATCGCGCGGCCCTCGACGTCGGTGAAGTACATGTTGTCCTGGTAGCGGTCCCAGTGCCCGGACTGCCTCCACAGCTCGACGTCGTAGAGGATCGGCGTTTTCACCTCGCGATAGCCGCGCGCGAGGTTCTCGTTTCGCCACAGCTCGGTGAGCGAGTTCCAGATCGCCATCCCGGCCGGCTTCCAGAAGGGGCTGCCGGGCGAGAGCTCTGAGAACATGAACAGGCCGAGCTCGCGGCCGAGCTTGCGGTGATCGCGTTCCTTGGCCCGCTCGATCCGCTCCAGGTGCTCCTGCAGCTCCTCCTTGCTGAAGAAGGCCGTGCCGTAGATGCGCGTGAGCATCGTGCGGTCTGAATCGCCTCGCCAGTAGGCGCCGGCGACCGACTGCAGCTTGAACGCGCCGACCGTCTTGGTGCTCGGCGCGTGCGGACCGCGGCAGAGGTCGGTGAACGGACCGTTGGTGTACAGCGAGACGCTCTCGAGCGCCCGCGGCGGGTGCCCGTGCTGGGCGGCCGCGACGAGGTCGTCGATCAGCTCGACCTTGTAGTCCTGACCCTCGGCGGCGAACCGCTCGCGCGCCTCACCCGGTGTCACCTCGCGGCGCTCGAACGGCTCGGCCGCCTTCACGTGAGCGCGCATGCGCTCTTCGATCGCCGGGAAGTCGGCCTCGGAGACGCCCACGCCCGCGGGGAACTCGAAGTCGTAGTAGAAGCCATCCGCGATCGGCGGTCCGATCGAGATCTTCACGCCCGGATACAGCTCGAGCACGGCCTCGGCCAGGACGTGGGCAGCATCGTGTCGGATCAGCTCGAGCGCGCCGTCGCCGCTCTTGCTCGTGAGGATCGCGACGTGCGCGCCGTCGGGCAGCGGGCGCGACAGGTCTCGCGCCTGCGGCACCTCGCCCGCCTCGGGATGGCTGACCTCGACGGCCAGCGCCGCGCGCGCGAGGCCGGGGCCGATCGCGGCGGCCGCGTCGGCGCCGGTCGCGCCGTCGGCCAGCTCGAGCGGCTTGCCGTCGGGCAGTGTCACGGTCACGGTCATCTGAGCGCTGGAGGCTATCCACCCCGCGCGTGCAGAACCATGCAGACAATCGACTGAGAAACACGCATGCAGACGATCGTCTGAATATGCGAAGGTGATCGCGTGCCCGAATCAGATGCGGCGACGATCAAGATCACGCTCTCCCCCGCCCAGGTGGACGACGTCGTACGCGCTGCCGCGCGCGGCAGCGCGCCGAGCATCTCGGCGCTGGTCGCCGACTCGCTGGTATCGCAGCGGGGGCACGACGGCAACGGCTCGGCTCCCTCGCCGCCGGGGGCCGGCGCGAGCGCCGCCCGGCCCTCGCCGCCGCGCGGTTACATGCCGAGCGAGACCAGCGACGCCCGCCTGTCGCGCTCGCTGCTGCGCGGCCTGTCGCTGCTGAGCGGTTTCGGCCCCGACGGCGAGGAACGCGGGATCGTCGAGCTCGCCGAGGAGCTCGGCATGAGCCCGAGCACGGTGCACCGCTACGCGCTCACGCTGGTCGAGGTGGGGCTGCTCGAGCGCTGCCCGCGCACGCGTAAGTACCGGCTACCGCCGAGCTGACCGCCGGCGCCGGCGTCGATCGACGCCTCAGGCGGCGGCGCGCGCGAGCAGCGGGTTGCGGCGCGTGGAGGCCGCCAGGAATGCCTCGACCACGCGCTCGTCGAACTGCGTGCCGGCACAGCGACGCAGCTCCGCGCAGGCGCCCTCGTGCGTACGTCGCGGCCGATACGGGCGATCGCTCACCATCGCCGTGTAGGCATCGGCGACGGACAGGATCCGCGCCTCCAGCGGGATCCGCTCGCCGCTGAGCGCGCGCGGGTAGCCGCGGCCGTCGGGGCGCTCGCGGTGGCAGAGGATCCACTCGCGGATGTCCTCGAGGCTGACGTCGGCGATCAAGGCGGCGCCGAGCTCGGGGTGGCGGTGCACCTCGACCCACTCGGCCGGCGTCAGCGGTCCGCGCTTGCCGACGATCTCGGGCGGTATCTGGTCGCGGCACTGGCCGCACACGAGCGCGGCGAAGCGCACGCGCGCAACCTGCTCACCCTCGAGGCCGAGCTCGCGCGCGGTCAGCTCCGCCAGATGCGCGACGAGCCGCCGCGGGCGCGGCTGGTACTCGACGCTTCCGATCAGCCGCAGCTCGCTGCCGCAGGAGTCGCACACGAGCACGAGCCGCAGCTGCCCCGAGCCCGGGTGGTACCGGGCGCCGCCGCTGTGCAGAGCGGAGTGATCGCACGCCATGACCTCTCCATCGGCATACGCGGTGGCGGACTTGTCTCCTGCAAGCGGCCTATGGACCCGATGCGATGGCGGCCGCGCGGGCGCTGCTCAGCCGCGCGGCTAAGCGGGTAGTGGGCGTCAACACAAGCGCCGCCCGGGAGCTCGGTGCTCACCCGGGCGCGCGCAGCAGCTCGGGGCCCTCGTCCTCGGCGCCCGGCTTGTTCAGAGCGGGGTTGGCGGGCGTGGCCGACAGGCGCGACTCGGCCAACGGCACGCACAGCGCGAGTGCTTCCTCGGCATCGAGCGCCGGATCGAGCCACGCGCTCTGCACGTCGGAGTCGACGAGGATCACGGGCATGCGGTCGTGGATCGCCGCCGCCACGCGGTTGGGCGCGGCGTCGCAGGTCAAGAGCGCGACGCTGTGCACCCACTCGCCGTCGACCTTGGCCGGGGTCCAGAGCGCGGCGAAGGCGAACGGCGCGCCTCCGTCGACGCGGAACAGAAACGGCTGACGGGGCTCGCCGCGGCGCTCCGGTTTCAGCCACTCGTAGTAGCCGTCGGCGAGCTGCAGCGCGCGGCGCGCCGCCCGCGGGATCAGCCGGCGGTAGGCCGGCTTGCTCGTGACCGTCTCGATGCGTGCGTTGATCATCTTGCTCCCGATCGCCGAATCCTGCGACCAGGACGGGATCAGCCCCCAGCGCATCAGCTCGGCCTGCGGCTCGCCCTTGGGCGCGACGATCGTCAGCACCTCTTCGGTCGGAGCGATGTTGTAACGGTGCGTGCCCGCCTCGCCCGGGAACGGGACCTTGAAGCGTTCGTTCAGTTCCTGCACGCCGGCCGTGTTCGTGTAACGCCCGCACACGCCGGCCAGGATAGGCGCTGCTCGGTGCCGCCCGCGAACGACCGAGGGCCCCGCCGCGCGGCGGGGCCCTCTGCTCACTTCACTCGGTTGCCGGCATCGGTGCTCCGGCCGGCAAGTCCGCTTAGCTGGTTTCGACGGTGATCAGCGGCTGGAAGCCACTCCAGCAGCCGGAGTCGAGACGGAAGCTGCCAGTGCCTGCGGTGCCGCCGTCGCAGTACGCCCCACCCCACGTCGAGTCGAGGTAGGCGTCTTCGGGCTGCGGCTGCGAGCCGACCGTCGCCGTGCCCGTCAGGGCGACGTTGAGCGAGTCGTATGGGCCACCTTCGGGCGCGATCGAGCGCTGCGGTTCGGCCCCGTAGTCGCTCGTGTTGTACGCCACCGCGATGATCGCCGGTTTGGGCAGCACGGCGCCCTTGAGCATGAAGCCGATCTTGAACGCCTTGCCGTGGTAGCAGTGACCCATGTTCCACCAGCCACCGTTGCCTGGGCACTTAGTCGCGTTGGCCGAGGGCCGGTAGGGCATCTTGAACGTCTTCGTGATCGCCGCCACGAGCGTCCCCACGCTGTTTTCGGGACCGACCGTGTAGACGTGCAGGGTCACGGGCCATTCGAATTTCGCGCCTTTGGCCGTGACGCACGAGCCGTCTTCGGCGCCGCCGCTCTGACAGGCCCAACTGCTCATTCCGACCTTCACCGCGGTCCTGGTCTGGCTGGCGCCAGCCGTTTCGATCTCGCTGCCGAATTCAGAGGTCGAGGTCGCCTCGAAGGCCTGCGAGGGCACATTGCCCGGCAGCGGGCTCGGCATGCTGTTGTAGATGACCGTGCCACTGGCGCTCGCGGCCCCCGCCGCGATGGCCAGCGATGCGATCGCCGTAACGAGTGCCGCAGCCAGCTTCGCGGCCCTCGTTGGAATCCTTCCGTTCATTGTCTTTCTCCTTGTCGCCATGCGCCCAGGGGCGGTCGCCCACGGGCATCCAAGCCCCTCCAGGGGCCCCAGACGACGCCGCATGGCTCGTGAGTTGTCCTCCACACGAGGAACGGCCGAAACCGTCCCGACCCCCTGCAGCATCCGCCTGGGCGGAACGCTATTGCGCCGAGGAGGTGCTTGTCAAGCCTCGGCGCCGGCGGCCGGCGCGACGGCGCCTTGCGGCTCGCGCCACATCCGCCACAGCGGCGGCGAGGCTCGCCCCAGCGTGAACTCTTCGAGAACCTTGAATCCGTGGCGTTCGTAGAGCGCGCGGTTGCGCGGTGAGGAGGCCTCGAGGAACGCCGGCACCTGCTCGCGATCGCAGCGCGCGAGCACGGGCGCGAGCAGCGCCGTGCCGAGCCCGCGACCCTGCCACTGCGGATCGACTCCGATCGCCGGGAGGTAGTAGTGCGGCGGGTGCTTTGGCTCGGATGGATGATCGCCTTCGAGCACGGTCAGCGCGCGCAGCGCGCGCGGAGTGTGGCGTTTGAACGCCGAGAGGATCGACGGCAGCAGCCGCACCTGCAGCCCGAGCGAGGTCTTCCACTGCCCCGGCGGCTCCCAAGCGGCGACGCCGGCGGCGCTCGCCGTCGTGTACGTCTCCTCGTGCTCGATCCAAACGCGACGCAGGAACAGCTCGAACGCGTTGCGCAACACGGGCATCCGGCCCGAATCGTTCCGCAGCACCCAGTTGAAGGCCGGATCGTCGAAGAAGGCATTGGCGAGCGCGGCCGCCATCGCCGGGATCTGCGCGACATCGGCGCGGTCGATCGTGGCGGCCTCGCGGTTGGCGGCGGCGACGTCGACCATCACGCTCACGCGGCGCGCTCGACCCCGGGCAGCGAGCGCGTTATCGAGCGTGTCAGCGACGCGCGCACGAGCGGCGCGACGCCCGGGATCGGCGAGGCGATGCGGATGTCGTAGACCAGACGCGTGCCGCCGGCGCCTGTCGGCTCGAACGTCATCACGCCGACGTGTCCGCGCAGCGGGCCCCCCTTCGTGATCCGGTACACGATCCGCTGGGAGGGCACGAACTCGGTGACGGTCTCCTCGAACGGCGGCAGCGGGCCAACGCGCAGCTGGCGCATCGAGCCGACCCCGTTGCGATCACCCTCGCCGTCGCGCAGCCGCTCGATCTTGGCGCCGAACAACTCGGCCAGGTTCTCGTGCTCGGCCAGGTGGGCGAAGATCCGCTCGGGTGGCTTGGCGAAGTCGTGCTCAACGTGCACGTGATGTGCTCGCACCCGTCGCAGCCTACCCCAGGTTCGCGGGTGCGCGAGCTGCGCGCGCACTGTGCTTCATGGGAGCAGGATCAGCTTGCCGCGCGTGTGACCGGCCTCGCTCAGCTCGTGCGCCTTGTCAACCTCCGAGAGCGAGAACGTGCCGGCGATCTCGACGTGCAGCTCGCCGTCTGCGATCAGCTCGGCGATGCGCGCCAGCTGATCCCGGCTCGGGCTCATTTTCATCAGCTCGGCGCGCACGCCGCGCTCGGCGGCCTCGACCTCGGGCGGAGCGCCGGCGATCAGGACGAGCGTGCCGCCCTCGCGCACGGTGGGCAGCAGCGTCTTGGTCGTCTCGCCGCCGACCGTGTCGAAGGCCACGTCCACGCCGCTGACTGCCTCGGCGACGTCCTGGGAGGTGTAGTCGACGTACTCATCCGCACCGAGCCCCAGCACGAAGTCGCGGTTGCGCCTGCTGCCCGTGCCGATCACGCGCGCGCCCGCGTGCTTGCCGAGCCCCACCGCGAGGTGGCCGACACCACCGGCCGCGCCGGCGACGAGCAGCGTCTGGCCGGGCGTCAGCCCACCCCGATCGAACAGCGCCTGCCAGGCGGTCAGTGCGGCGACCGGCAGGGCGGCCGCCTGCTCGTGACTGAGGCCCGGCGGCTTCTTTGTGATCGCCGGCGGCGGGGCGACGACGAACTCCGCGTAGGCGCCGTTCGGCGCAAAGCCGAACACGTCCTCGCCCTCGGCGACTCCCTCCACGCGCGTCTGCTCGACGGTGCCCGAGATGTCGTTGCCCAGCACGGCCGGAAGCTGCTTGGGCACGAGTCCGCGGCGGAACTTCCAGTCGATCGGGTTGATCGAGGCGGCACGTACGCGGATCAGCACCTCGCCCTCGCCCGGCTCCGGTCGCGGAACGTCCTCGATGCGCAGGACCTCGGGACCTCCGGTCTCATTGAGCAGCACGGCGCGCATGGCTTCCTCCCTCAATCGGACGTCTCCAGAGCGAGTCTAGCCGCGCACGCCGCACCGACAGGCGGGTCGCGGCCGGGCGTCGCGCGGGCCCTATCGCGGGTCGGCGCGGTCGATGTTCCAGTGGCGCGAGACCGAGCAGAGCCGCAGCCACGGCTCCTCGTCCTGCTCCCCGGCCGGGCGGTGGCGCGGGATCATGTAGAAGCGCGTGATCGTGCGCTGCCCGCCCTCGTGATCGCCGTAGAGCAGATCGACGCTGAGCGGCCCGCCGCTGGCGATGGCCTCCCGCACCGGCGCGTACAGCTCATCCCCGCTGTCACGCAGCGCCGCCTGCCAGAAGCTGATGTCGCCGGCCGGCACGTACAGGTCGCGCGTCTGCGTGCGGAAGTCGTCGAGCACGGGGTGCGGATCCTCGAGGCCCGCGCGCCGCGGCCACAGGTGCCAGCCGTGCAGCACGGCGATGCCCGAGGCGACGTTGCGCAACGGCATCGCGAGGTAGATGTTGCCGTCCTGCGCTTGCTGCGCCACTGCCAAGCCGTCGCGCAGCACGACCCAGTGATCGTCGCCGTAGCCGACCTTCTGCGCCGGGTCCTGTGGGCGCGAGTTGAACAGGACCGGGCGCAGCCCCACCTTCAGCGACTGCTCGGAGACACGCGCTGCGCGATTGGCGGAGCGGGTGGAGCCGAACGTCGCGATCGCCAGCACGAGCGTGCCGCCGGCGGTGGCCAGCGAGGCAATGGTGCTCGCATCTGCCATGCACGCGCAGGGTAGCGTCTGTATTTAATCGGGCGGTGGGAGCGGCGCGCCAGAGCACAAGCGGCCGGTCGCCGGCGCCCGTCTCCGTCGGGGAGCGGCTGCTCGATCGCCGCGAACGGGCGTGGCTCCTCGTCGACCTGCTGATCGTCGCCTGGCTGTGCTGGCTGTTCGACGCGATCAACAACCTCGCCCCAGTGCGCCAGGCGCTGGCGGTGAGCAACGGGCGCTCAGTGCTGCACCTCGAGCGCTCGCTCGGGCTCGATCCAGAGCGCGTGCTCGACGCCTCGCTCTCGCGCAACGGCGCGCTCAGCGTGGTGGTCGTGTTCTGGTACGAAAACGTCCACATCGTGGTGACGCTGATCGTGTTCACGTGGCTGTGGTGGCGGCGTGCGGACTCGCTGTCCGCGCTGCGAGCGACGCTCGTGCTCGTCAACCTGATCGCGCTGAGCGTGTTCTGGAGCTTCCCGGTGGCGCCGCCGCGAATGCTCTCGGGCGAATACGTGGACCTGGTCGCGCGCACCAACCACCTGCCGGTGTGGCAGATCGGCGCCACGGCGCTTCACTCAAATCAGCTCTGCTCGCTGCCCTCGCTGCACATCGCCTGGGCCACTTGGAGCGCGATCGGTGTGTGGCAGCTCAGCGGGCGACACTGGCTTCGGGCGCTGGCGTGCGTATATCCGCTGTTGACGAGCTACGCGGTGATGGCCACGGGCAACCACTACCTGCTCGACGCGCTCGCCGGCGGCGGGCTCACGCTCGTGCTCTACCTCCTGCTCAGCCGCCCGTCGCTCCGCCGATGGCTGGGCGGCACCCGCTTGCGCGCCGGACCCGAGCTCAGCACCTGAGCCCGCGGAGGTGACGGTCCCGCGAGCTAGAGCTCGCATGCTCGCTGGCGGCGATCGACACCGACCTCGGTGATCCCGGCCGAGGTGATCTTGATCCGCGTCGGCACGTTGCCGCGCTCGAGCAGCTTCACGAGCACCGACCCGCCCTTCGTTTCGATCCCCGATCGCAGCGGCTCCTCGACGACCTCGGGCCTGAGCGCCTCCGCGATCTGCACGTACACGTGCTTTTCGGCGCGGCCGTGCTGCACCTTCCAGCGGTAGGTGCAGCCCGGGCGCGGCGCCTGAATCGGCGTGGGTCCGCCGATGATCTCCGGCTGGCTCGCGACGGCCTCTGGCTGTCCCATGGCGAGAATATGGTGCTCGAGCGCAGGCTTCGGAAGGTTCATCTGGCCAGCGTCGGCGAGGGCCAATTGGACACGAGGCGAAGCGCACGCGCGAGGCGGAATGGCGACACGGGATACTGCACTGCGCGTGCTGCGCCTCATAACGATCCCGATCAGTCACTACTGCGAGAAGGCGCGCTGGGCGCTCGCGCGAGCGGGGATCGAATACCGCGAGGAACGCCACGTGCAGGGCGTCCACCGGATCGCGGCGCGGCGTGCCGGCGGCGGCACGACCGTGCCCGTGCTGGTCACGCCGCAGGGCACGATCGGCGAGTCGCAGCAGATCCTCGAATGGGTCGACGAGCGCACGGCGCCCGAGCGCCGTCTGTTCCCGGAGCAGCCGCAGGCGCGGGCCGAGGTCGAGCGCCTCTGTCGCCGCTTCGATGACGTGCTCGGGCCGCGCGGTCGGCGTCTGATGTACGTGCACATGATGCGCGACCGCCCGTTGGCCCTGCGCTTCAACAACGAGGGGGTGCCGGCGTGGGAGGCGCGTGCGGCGCGCTGGGGCTGGCCGGCGATGCGAGGCTTGATCGGACGTGTGCTCGGGATCGTTCCCGGCGTCGAGCGCGAGGACGAGGCGGTCGCCTGGGGCGAGCTCGACTTCGCGGCCGACCTGCTCGCCGACGGGCGCCCATTTCTGAGCGGTGAGCGCTTCACGGCGGCAGACCTCACGTTCGCGTCGCTCTCGGCCGCGATCGTGGTGCCGCCGATCTACGGGGTGGCGCTGCCACAGCCGAAGGAGATGCGCGCCGAGACGGCGGCGCTCGTCGAACGTGCGCGCGCGCACCCCGCCGGCGGCTACGCGCTGTCGCTGTTCGCCAGACGCGAAGCGCTCTGATCGCGACCCGCGGGCGGTCGATCAGACGTCGCGCTTGCCCGCCGGGGCTAAAGGACCGCGAGCGCACTGCCGATCACAACCCACGCCCGCTGACAGACGAGTTCGCCCTGTCGGAATGTCAGGGCCCGGTTCGAATCGGCGGCCGGACTACGGATATGAAGCTCAAAAAGGCCAGAACGATCGTTCTCACAGGCGCGGCGCTTGCCTGCCTGGCCCTGCCGGCAGATGCGCTGGCGGCGGGCGCTTCGACATCGGTGAGCCTGCTGGGCGGCTCCCTGTCGTTCTCCACCACGCCGTCGGCATCGAACTTCGCCTCGACCGCGTTGACCGGGTCCCAGCAGACTATCCGCACCAACCTGGCCAGCTGGGGCGTCACCGATGCGACGGGCAGCAACGCCGGCTGGCACGTGACCTTTCAGGCGTCGCAGTTCACGGGCGCAGGACCGATAACACTTCCTGCGGGCTCGCTCGTGCTGAGCGCGCCCGTGATCACGCCCAACGGCGTGAATCTGGCCGTGCCGCCCCTGCTTCAGGGTGCGAGCTTCACGCTCGACGGCGGATCGGCGGTCGCGATCGCCCACGCCCTGACCGGAACGGGCCAGGGCGCCTGGACGATGACGCAGGCGAACGCGGCCGGAGGCGATCTCGCCCTGACGATTCCCGCCGACGCGGCTGCCGGCACCTACACGAGCAACCTCACCTTCACGCTGGCCACGGGGCCTTAGCGAGCGCCGCCGCCCGGGCTGAGAGCCTTCCGGCATGTCGCGCGTCAAACGGCTGACGCTCACAGCCGCTTGTGCCGTGGCGATCGCGTGTCCTGTCGACGACGCCGCTGGCTCTGGCTCCCCGCTTGGCTACGCCATCACCGCGGTCGGCTTCAGGTCCTACTTCATCTTCGATGCGAGCCCCGGGGAAACGGTTCGCGGCACGCTGCGCTTCGTGAACCTGACCTCGGAGCCGCGCACAATCGTGCTGGCGCCGGTCGATGTCAGCACTGCGGCGGCAGGCGGGCTTCAGTACGGAAACGGCCGGCCGCATCGAGAAGGCCGCTGGCTGACGCTGACGGCGCGCAGCGCAGGACTTCCGGGCAGCGGCTCGAGCGACGTTCCGTTCGCCGTCAAGGTCGGGCGAAACGCTCGCCCGGGCGAGCACTTCCTCGGGATCGCGGCGGTCGATCGACGGGTCCTGAAGCAGCGCGTCGGCGGTCGTGGCCCGATCCGGCTGCGCGTGATCCCACGGCTGGCGATGACGATCGAGGTCCGACTCCCGGGCAAGCGCAAGAGCATGCTGTCGCTTGGTGCCATGAACATCGCCGTCGCGCCCTCGGGCGCGACGCTGGCGATGCAGATCTCCAATCCTGCCAACACGCTGATCTCGGAAACGACCGGCAGCCTCACGGTTTCACAGGGCGCCACGCCACTGTTCACCCAGGACACGACGCTCGCGGCGTTCGTGCCCAAGACGGCGATCACCTACCACGTGCCGTGGGTGGGAACGCCCGTCGAGGGCAACTACCGCGTGAAGGGAGTGCTGCGCCCGGCCGGCGCAAGGCCGATCGTCTTCGACCGGACGGTCAGGTTCGGGGGTGGCGCGATCCGCAAGTACCGACAGCAAACCGGACGGCAGGCCGAGGAGAGCTCGGGCACGCCGATCGTGCTGTTGGTCGTGCTCGGCTTGGCGCTTGCGCTGGCCGTCACGTTCGGCTTTGCCTACATCCGTGCGCGCAGACAGCTGCGCGACCGCGGATGATGCGAGCAGAGGTGACCCGGGGAAGGGCGCGGGCGCGATCGGGCGGCGCTGGGCTGCCTGCCCAGACGCTCAGCTAGTCATCGAACTCGGGCGAGAGGCTGGCGCTGTCGCCGTGACGATGGACGATCTTCCATTCACCGTCCTCGCGGCGGTAGGCGTGGGTGACGCGAACCGTCACATCCTGCATCGGCCGTCCGCTGATCGAGCCTTTGAATCGCTCGTAGCCGACCGTGTAGGCCATGTCCCCGAGTACGTCGGCGACTTCGATCTCGTAGCGGAACTCGCTGACGCTCGAGAAGGTGGCCGCAACCTTGATGAACGTCTGGCTCAGACGATCCCAACCGGACTCGTACATCCCGAACGCCCCGAGCAGGCTCACCGGGTCGCGCCTGGACCAGAGCGCCATCCTCGGCTCGGGGTCACCCTGTACGAACGCGGCCTCTGCCTCTGTCTGGCGGAGGAGAAACTGACGGAAGTCCTCGCCGGGCTCGCCCATCTCAGCCAGCGAGGTTACTAGCGTGGGTGAGAAGCGGTCAGACGGCGATGCGATCGGCGACTCACCCGGCTGTCCACCAAGACCATCTGGCGCGGCGAACCCCCTGCGGGCGCTAGCTCGCAGGGGGTTGCTGCTACTTAGAAGCGGCGTTCTTCGTAGGGGCCGACGACTCGCCCGCGGGCGCTCACCATGTAGATCAGCGACAGCACAACGCCCACGACGCCGGCGATCATGAGGATCAAGCCGATCACCGGACGCGATACTCCCGACACGTGAAACGTCAGCCCGTACCGAATGATCGCGCCGGCCGCGATCAGGAAAATCGACGCACCGAAAGGCATCGCTAGATCCTCCCGCCCCGGCGATAGCCAAACCCGCCTCCTGTGAGGAAGACCGCAAGGGCGACCAGCAGCAGCAGCCACAGCAGAGGGCTCAAACCTATCCCACCCACGATGGCAGCGATCACCAGCACAACCAACAGCAACTCCAAGAGTCCCACTGAACCCTCCTAACGCTAATCGTTCGTTCCCTAATCCCATACCCAGGCATATGCGCCGCAAACCTGTGCAAGCGGGGGTTTTAGGAACTGCGCAAAAAGGCCAACACGCGCGACCTCAAGGGCACTCCCAGTTCTTACATGCAACCACGCGCCGATGCGCTAGAAAGGGGTGCGGAGGACAACTAAGTCCCGGCGGGAGCCCTACCCCGCGCTCCCGCCGGGGCGCTTACCAGCGACGGCGGCCCCGCAGACCTGACACTAGCTAGCCGAACCGGCCAACCGCGAACCACTCGGCCTCGAGCTCTGGGGCGTCAGCGCAGACCTCGACGAGCATGTCGAAGATCGCACGCCGCGCTACGTCGACGCGTTCCTCGCGCGACCACGAGTATCCCTCGCCGTCATCGGTGGTCGCCCGGAGCTCTGCGCCGACCAGGGCAAACGAGACTTCGTCGCGTCGGGGTCCCAAGCGCCGCAGGAGCAGCTCCATCGCATCGGCCGGGGCCGCGTGCCCGGCATGCCGCGTGATTCTGAACCTCATCGCGCGAGACTACCCGCCCGGCGCGTCAAGGACACACAGCCCACCGCGACGCATACCTGGCGGGCGGCGGCGCACGTCCTGCCCAGGCAAACCGCTCGGTATGTTTGCCGTGAGCGCGGCCGGGAAAAAGAGGCACAGGGCCGCTGAGCAGTCAGTGCCCCTAATCCCGCTTCAGCGGGTGTGTAACGCTGCGACGCGCCTTGGTCGATCCGGGGCGCGTCGTAGTTCCACTTTTCCTTTGCGAGATGGAACGCGCTCCACTGAGTCTCGTTCGCTGAGTCTCTCCGGTGAACAAAATAGACTCCCCGTCATGCACCGGCGGGCACAGGCGGCGATCTTGGCGGCGTCGATGTCACTGCTGACCGGTTGCTCCGGCACGGCAGCACGGACGACGCGCGCGTCGGCGCCACGGCCCGATCGCACGAGTCCCGCTGTCGTGACGTGGGGCACGCTCGGAATGGAAGGACACGTGACGACCATCGCGGCGGAACCGCCACCGGCGGTCAAGCGCGCCGGCGGCTCCAGGCTGGCCGAGTTCGAACATGGCCGAGCGGTTGCAGCGCAGTCCGGTTGCCTTGCGTGTCACCGGATCGGGGCGGACGGGAACAACGGCCCTGGCAAGGCTCTCACCTACGTCGGGTCGAGACTGTCGCCGCCACAGATAGACCATGCGCTCACGCATTCGTCCGAGCCGATGCCCTCGTTTTCACGGCTGCCGCGAGCCAAGAAGGCGGCTTTGGTTGAGTTCCTGTCCTTGCTCGATAGGTAGCCAGGGGCGTTCTCGGGTGCTCACGCGGGCCACTCGGGCCGTGGGTCGATGGCGCTGCGATCCGTTTATCGGCCCGCCAGCGCGGGCATTACACGGGCGAGCCGATTCCGGCTCGCCAGGGACGGCAACTGCGACGTGCTCGGACGCGAACCCCCGAGCACGTCGCCCACTTCCGGGCGCTATCGCGCGGGCCTATGGCTACCCCGCAAACGCTATGTTTCCGCGCTCGCGCGGGAGGGAACAATGCCTGCGAGCCGCAATCCTCGAACATGTGGCTCATCGTGATTCTGCGGCGCGTCCCGGACCGATTCTCTGGGCGCGCCGCGGTCTGTATCGGGCCAACGCGACACATGCTTACCGCTTGGGGGAACCGTTTGGACGATGCTCGATCGGGCAGAGGATCTGTGTGGGCGTTCAGTCGTCCGAGATTCAGTTTGCTCAGCGCTAGGCAGTCGTCGGGCACGAGGACAAGGACCGTTGGGAAGCGACGTTCTTGGACTCGTGCCCGTTCTTTCCAGGCGGCAGTAGCAAATGGCAGCACGTCGAGAAGCCCCGGTCAGCTGGAACAGGCGCTGAACCTGCGGCGGACCGGGAACCAGCTCGAAGTCAAATGTGCGCGCCTGGCACATTTTCCTGGCGTTCAGGATCGCGCGAAGCCCACATGAGTCGATGAACCTGACGCGCCGCAGATCGAGCGTGACCCCTTGGGTGCCACCGCGAGTGAGTCGATCCATCACCACCTCCATCTCGGAGGCAGAGGCGATGTCCAATTCGCCCCCGAGGATAAGCGTATGACGACCGCCCGTGAACGCGTCCTGTAATTCGAGCCTGCGCGACCTGCGCCGCGCTTGTCTGCCGCGCTCTGCCCCTGACTCCTGCATGTCCCGTTCCTCCATCACCCCAACTGGCAGACGGTGCGATCCCTTGCGGCCCTGGAGCGCTCACCAACCAACTACTTCAGACGCGAGGTTGAGCCCAAAGTCACAAGCGCCACTACTCCTCGCGGACGGGCTTGTCTAGGAAGTGCGAGATAGGGGTATTGCGGGCTAGAGGGCAACTGCGCCACGGAGCACTCCCCCGGTGTTCCGTGGCCGCCCTTCGCCCCGCCAAACCGTCACTTTCGGCCAAGCGTCGGGCGGATCGGCGCGGCTCACCTACTGCTGTCGGCCGTCGCGCTCGCGTCGCCCGAGTTTAGGTTTAGCGGTGGCTCGGTTGGACAGCAAGAACGCGAAGGTCCGCGCGGACCAGGACGGGGAGCCTGATCGCCAGGTAAGACATGGGCGGGCTCCCCGTCCGTCCTATCTCCGCACGGAGCGTGGCGGCAGTTTAGATCGACCGCAGCCCGGGCAGAGGGCCAGAATGGTGAGGATTCGGAGCGCTCTCGGCCTCGCTTCAGCCGCGGCGGTGCTGGCGGCAGCGCCCGCCGCGGCCTCCACAACCTGTGTTCGCGTGGAACGCCTGCGTGTGTGTAGCTCGCCTGCCCCCAACGGCCAGCGCGTTTGCGTTCAGGGCGTTTATCGCGGGCGGTCGGTCAACTTCTGCGCGATTCACCCAGGCCACCGCCGCCAGCGCTAGCCGCCGCGTCGATCAGCTCCTCGATGCGGACGCTGTGCTCGGTCCCACGGGTCGAGCCAGTCGTTCCTGATACGCATGGCACGGTCGATGCCGATCCGCAGTGGGGTCCGTTTACATGCCGCCCCCGACGGGCAGTCACCAACCGGAGGCAGCGGACCCCGCCGGAGCATGAGCCGTTCATCGAGCCGCGGGAGACGTCCAGGATGAACGGCACAGATGCCAGACGACCATGAGCAAGATCCTCTTCGTACCGTTCAGCGTGCTCGGCGGGATCATCGCCGGGATGGTTGGCAAGAGGACCTTCGAGGCGCTGTGGAAAGCCGTAGACCATCAGGAGCCTCCTGATCCCAAGCATCGCCAGATCGAATGGCAGAAGCTGGTTCTTGCCCTCCTCCTGGAGGGCGCGATCTTTCGCGCGGTCCGAGGTCTGTTCGACCACGGTTCTCGTCGTGCGTTCAGGAAGCTGACCGGAAGCTGGCCAGGCGAGGAACGTCCAGACCCGGCATAGCCCCAGACCGCGTCGCTCGACCGCAAAAAGGGCCCGCACCTTGAGGGGCACGGGCCCCTAGAGGGATGAGGAAAGATGCTGCGTGATCGAACGTAGCTGGGCTGTCGGACGTAACGACGATCGTCGGCCTGAAGTGACGGCACGGGCAACGCTGGGCGCAGCCTCGTGGCGTGACGAATGCCCGTGACGCTCAGGGTGAGGAGATGGGCAGCGTGAGCGAGGTGCCGTCTTCGCCGCCGTAGCGAACCGTGTTGGTGGCAGGCAAGAGCGGCACGAAGCTTGATGTCGCGGGTGCCCCGCTGTTGAAGTCCAACGTCCCCGGAAGGGCGTTGGGCATGTTGTATGAGGTGAGCCGGAGTTGCAGCTGGTGGCCGGGTGCGAATTCATACGCCGTCGGGGCGATCGAGATTTCGTAGTCGTAGAACGCCCCCGGCGTGAGCGGTTCGGGTGTGGTCAGCGTCTGCAGCGGCTGCCTTCTCGTGCTACCGCGTGCGAGCGCTCGCAAGGACGCCCGTAGCTGTCCCTCGGCGACGATGCTCTGGCTGCCGTCCGGTGCGACGTCCGCGATCTTCGCGAACCAGTCGGTGTCGGTGGCGGTGGAGGCCGCGACGAGATGCAGCGCGATCGGCCCGTTCAGTGTGAGCGGCTGCGCGAGCGCAGGTGTGCGCCAGGTGATGCCCTGCTCTTCCTCGAGGCGCTGGTCGAGGGGCACGTACGGTGTGATCGCCACCGTGCCCTGCTCGTCGAAGCTCATTGAGAGCCCGGCGGCCGGGTTGGTGAGATAGCTGGCGCTCGCTGCCGCCGGACGTTTCGGTGTAATCGTCTCGGGACCGAGGTACTGACGGCGGAAGGCCGTCGACGGCGCCGGCCAGGCGGTGGTGTCGAGGTAATGCCCAGCCTGCTGCACGTATACGCGCACACGCGGCAGGCTCGGGACTTCCATACCCATGAGATGGCGCTGGAAGAAGAGCATCTCCTGGGCCTCGATGTTGTCGACTCCGGGCGGTTCGTCGGTGGGATCGAAGGGGAACCCGCAGCCTTTGTGCGTGCAGGGGCCGACGTTGAGCAGCGTTTCGACGCCTTTGCGGCGCTCGAGCTTCCGGTACATCCGGATGTTTCCCCCGACGAAGGCGTCGCGCCAGCCGTCGAGAACGAAGGTCGGGACCTTGATCTTCGCGACTTTGGTTATCGGCGAGCGGTCGTAGTAGAACGGTCCCTCATACGGGTTTTCGAGGTAGTCGAACGCAATCGATCTGCCGGTGGCCTGTTCGAACTTGGCCGTGAGCGTGCCCGGGATCATGCTCGGTTCGGTGTTCGGACCCGTCAATCCGGGCGCACCCTGAACGGCCAGGTACTGGGCGTCGAAGAAGAGCGACTCGATCCCTCCAGGGAACGCCGCGTCGTTGTAGATGTCGGAAAGGGCCTCGTTCGGGGCGATTGCCGCGAGGTGCGGCGGGTCCTGCTCGGCTGTCAGGTACTGGGTGATGCCGAGGTAGGAGCCGCCTGACATCCCAACCTTCCCGTTCGCCCACGGCTGCGTGCCCAGGTACTCGACCAGGTCATATCCGTCGCGCGCCTGGCGCGGCGAGAAGTAGTTGTCGTCGAGGTTGCCCTGGCTGCCGCCCGTGCCACGCACGTCGACGACGGCGAGCACGAAGCCGCGCGTCGCATAGTCGCTTGCCGATTCGCAGGAGCAAAGGCCGTTCCGCCCGTAAGGCGTCACGTTGAGAACGACCGGAAAGCGCCCAGGGGCCGGCTCGCTCCCGTCGAGCGAGGGGAAGGTGATCGTGGCTCCGAGTTCCACGCCGTCGTCCATGCGGATGAACCGCTGTTCGGAATACGTCGCCGGGTACGTCGCGGGCGGGAGGGCGCTCGGCGGCGCTGGGACGTCGGCCGAGGCCGCGGCCGGCCACAGCAACGCACCGGACAAACCCAGCAGAAGCATCAACCGCCTTGCCGGCGGGCACAGAACAGCTCGCACCGTTTGGATCCCCCTCGATCGCATATCCCCGTTCCGCAGGAGTCCGTACCCGCTTCGCCAGCGCCCGAAACGTGAGGCGGGCCAGCAAGTTCGGACCGGGCTTCTGAAGCGCTCTGGACGCTCGCCAATCGCGCACAGCGATCGTGGCCGATCCGCGGTGTCTGTCGCTAATCTGCGGCAATGCCGCGCTCCTCGCTCTCCTTCATCGAGTTCCCGGCTGATGATCCCGCGCGCGCCCGACGCTTCTGGCAGGAGCTTCTCGGCGTCGAGTTCGAGGGTCGTAAAGATTCAGAGGGAGACGGCTGGCAGACGCACTCAGGAGCGCCAGCGGTCGGCATCCATACGCGCGGACGTGGACCAGGCGATTCCGTTTCGCTCCCCTACTTCGCGGTCGTCGACGTCGCGGAGGCTCTGGAGAGGGTCGAGGCGCTAGGCGGCAGCGTCGTCCACCCTGGGGAGCGATGGGCAATCTGCAGGGACTCCGAGGGAAGTCCGTTCGGGCTAGCAGCCGACCCGCTCACGTAAGCTCGGCCTAGTCTGTGCTCGGCGCTGTCGTGTGTGGGCTTGGCGTGTGCACCACTGGCTGCTCGCGCGTTTTCCGACTCGCCGAGCACCCAGATGCCGTGGATGCCCCACAAGCAGACGGCAAAGACACCCAGCGACGAGCAAGGGATGCGTTCCGCCGACATTGGCGAGCGCCTCGATGGCGCCAAGCGCGGCCGCGAGGATGCCGATCAGCCGCCCACACACGGTGCCGGCGAAGAGTGAGAACGCCGGTGTGAACGGACGGACGTGGGTGCGGCCCGGGCCGTGCGGGGAGTAGCATCGCCTCTTGCGGTCCAAGAGAGCGAGCCCAGAGGGAGACCGATGAGCCGAACTGCGCGGCAAGATGCTCTCGGCTTCGCCGGCGGAACGGGCGCGGTCGATTCGGGTGATAGGCAGGCCACGAAACCCGCGATGACGAGTCGGGGAGCACGTGAGGTGCCTGAGACCCACCCGGCCAGCCGGCTATATCGAGTATTCACGGGTCTGTTTGTATTCGGTCCGCCCGCCCTGCTGGCGGCAGCGTTCCGGAGACAGTGGCTCTTGGCAACGCGCACCAACCGCCGCATCTTCGGCTTGTTCTACATCCTGAGCGGCCTCGGCATCACGGCGGGATATCACCGGCTATTCACCCACCGCAGCTTCAAGACCTATCCGCTGATCCGAGGCGCCTTTGCTGTTCTCGGCTCGACGGCGATCCAGGGGTCGGTGCCCGACTGGGTGGCGGACCATCGCAAGCACCATGCTTACGCTGACGAAGAGGGTGATCCGCACAGTCCCCATATCGGCCACAAGGGTGGCCGGATAAGGGGTTTTGTTCATGCCCACTTCGGCTGGCTGTTCGCCGACGAGAAGGCGTCTCGGCAGCGCTATGTCCCTGATTTATTGGACGACCCTGTGGTAATGGCTGTACACCGCCGGTTTGCTCTGATTGTGGTGCTGAGCTATTTTGTGGCACCGGTCACAGTCGGGCTGATCGCGACTCGGAAGCTTCGTGGTGGACTGAGTGCGTTCTTGTGGGGCGGCGCACTGCGTGTCTTCTTCGTTCACCATGCGACCTGGAGCGTGAACTCGGTGTGTCACCTCTGGGGTACGCGCCCGTTCGAAACGAGAGATGAGAGCCGAAACAACCCCCTCGTCGCGCTGGTAGGACTCGGTGAGGGCAATCACCACAACCATCACGCTTTCCCGAGGTCAGCCAGGCACGGCTTGGAACGGTGGCAGCTCGATCCAACCTGGTGGCTCATTTGGACAATGGAGAAGACGGGCTTAGCGTGGGACGTGCAGCGCGTCTCCTTGCAGCAAATGGAGGCCAAGCGAGTAGCCGCCCGACCCTCAGAACGCGCGTCGGACCTGACACGGCCGCATTGGTAAGCGGCGTCCCGCTCGGCGCTCGGCATTCGCATGAAGCCTCCGCCGCTGCTCTCCACCCTGCCACGCACCACGCAGGTGCAGCTGGCCGGGCTCGGCCCGTTGTTGTTCGGGATGGTGTGCGGCTTTCTGCTGGAGGCGAGCGCGGCCGGCTACTGGGTTCTCTCGACGGTGGGACTGCTGGGGGCTGTGTCCGGGGGGATGGAGCACTCGGGAGCCGCTGCCGGCGCGCGCCGCGGGCTGCTCGCGGGCTCGCTTTTCGGCGTCGGCCTCGTGCTTGCCCACGCGATCGCACGCGAGCGTGAGCTGGTTACGATCCCACACCCCGCTGTGATCCTAATCGGCGTCACATCCGTCATTGGCACCGTCTTCGGGGCGGCCGGAGGCGCTGTGAGATCCAGACTCGAGTAGGCGGGTTCAAAGATCGCCTCATCGACCCGCCTGCTGTATACAGCACAGAAGCGGACGATCCAGGATCGAGCAGCCCACATATGAGCGGTAAGAAGCGGTATGGCGACCCCCGCAAGAACCAGGCGCGGGAGAATGCCCAGCAGGCACGACGGAGGTCCAAGCGAGAACTCTCCGCCGGGTTCATCGCCCTCGCATGGATCGTGTTCTTCGCGCTCTGGCTCGTGGCGGGACTATTGGTGGCCGCCATCGTGTTCGGGGCGCTGCTCTTGGGCGGGGTAGCCGCGCTCAGGGTAAGCTGAGGCGGCCGCTGGGCTCCGGGATAGGGATCGCCATCCGCTACCGAAGGAGAACGAATGAGCACTCCAGAAGGAGATCGAGTCAGCACTTCGAGAGAAGATCCAAGGGGCATTCCGGGGGTAGACCCGATGAGGGGCGTAGGAAGTGCGTGGTTCGTCGCGATTCTGCTGCTGATCGTGGGGACGCTGAACGTCTTCTACGGCATCGCCGCCGTTGCCAACTCGAGCTTCTACGTCGCCGATGAACGGTACGTCTTCGGAGGTCTCCACACGTGGGGATGGATCACGATCATCCTGGCCGCTATCCAGCTGACAGCGGCGTTCTCGCTGTTCGCCGGGAACCTGTATGGACGGGTGATAGGCATAGTCGCGGCCACTCTTGGCGCCATCGAGGCGCTCGCCAATGTCGGCGGACCGCACCCCTGGTGGTCATTGGGTGTCTTCGCAGTCTGCTTGTGGGTCATCCACGGGATCTGGGTGCTCGGCGAGCCGAAGAACGGCTGAGCTCGCCGGACGCCAACGCGTCTACGAAACGCGAAGCGCCCCGCGAACACGGGGCGCTTCGGCACTCGCCTGTTAGGTGGGCGATACTGGGCTCGAACCAGTGACCTCCGCCTTGTCGAGGCCGAAGGAAAAGCCCTGCAAATGAGCACTTTTTGTGGCGTTAGCAGGGCTTTCGCTTGCGCGAGCTCGGGCCCGCTTGACCCCGTTTGAGGCCGTTTAGCCCCGCTTGGCGGGGTCCCCTACGGGGTCCGGGTGGCTACGCAGCCGGTAGGTACGGGTTAATGCGAGCCGTGATGTCCTCCTCTGTCCACCCGCGGCGACGCAGCTCGGCCAGGAGGACCGGCACCTGCCCTGGGTGTAAATGGGGGACGTGATTAGCAATCCACGTAGCCGTGACGCGACCGGGAAACTGCAACGCAGGAGGAGGTCCAGAAAGCCATTCAGCATGGATTTGCTCCGCTTTGGCCGCAAGCGCGACCCGCTGTTCGGTCGCCTCGCGTTTCTGTGTCTCCGCCCGCTCGGCGTCTTCGAGCTGTCGCTGCTGCCTCGCAGTCGCCTCGGCGGCGCGTGCCTCAGCCGACGCCCTTTTGCCGCGTGAAATGAGCGGCAATGAAACGATCGCGAGAGCTAGGAGCCCGAGAGCGGCGGCACCGACGTACCGCAGCCCCACCAGCGGGTAGTGGTGGTGCATCCAGACGCCGTTGCGATTTCGTAGCTCATGAAAGGAGGGCGTCAGGTGGAGCGCGTGGCCCCAGAGCGACAGCGGCCACATGACCGCGAGGTAGATCGCATAGATCACGAGTGCTACGAGCGCGAACCCGACCAGCAGCCCCCATCCGCTGACGTCGCCGCTGCGACGCCGCCGTCCGCCACCGTAAGCCGACACCGGCCCAACCCGGACGCCGACCCTCCCCCGCGACGAGAGTTTCAGGGGACCGGCCCGCAGCCAAATCGACATGCGCGAATAGTGTCAGACGAGCGATTCGTGGGCTAGCGCCATCGCTCCCCGGAGCGCGAGTTGTCCCCCTCGCGGCGTAGCGAGTTATGCTCGTTAACTTCAGACCGAGAGGAGCCTTCGATGGGGCGTTACAAGGCGAAAGACGGCACGGAAATCAACACCGACCTCCACGACGAGTTGAGGGATAAGGACGCCTGGATCGCTGAGGACGGGACAATCTTCTCGCGCGACCGAGAGCAGGACGAGGCGGAGCCAGCGGAAAGCAGCGAGGACGACGAGTAGGCACTTCGGTAATCGTTTCGCCAGCTCCTGGGTGTGCAGGGCGACTCAAGTGTCGCGGCGGTCGTAGGCGCGGATCCAGACGTTCGCATCGGCAAGGGGCGACCGGTCGGGCAGACACCGTTGGTCAGCCGTGCCCTAACTGAATTCCCTGGCCAGCTTCTGGAGCTCGACTGCGCTCGCAGCGCGATTGGCGGCCACGAGGTCCCAGAGTTCCCTGAGGCCTGGAATCGGTCTGATGCCGATCATCCCGGCAGCAACGCCACCCCATTCCGCCCGCTCAAGCGTGACCCCTTTGGAGTTCTTGACTTCAAGCTTGATTGGCTGAGCAACGCCTAGCACGCTGCCCATCCCGGTTGCCATGGGTCCCTTGATCAGGACGGTGCCACCGGGGCGGGACGCGAGAAAGGTGCCGCCCTGCGCGTCCACCACCTCCCAAGTAGTACTGCCAGCCCGGGTGCTCGTGATCAGGGCATCGACAAGTTGCGCAAGGGCCTCGGTGTTGTTGGTCATGGCTCTGGAAGTATCATCGCACCGCTCGCCTCGCGTGCCTTGGAGCAGGCGATGCTCATCTTGCCGAGAAGAGACCTGCAGGCATCCTGGACGGCGATCCCGGGGTCGGCCAGGTCGTGAAGGGCCACATCCACCAGTGCGAGCGACTCCCCCATCGCCTCGACCAGCTCGGACGACACCTCAGTGGTCGCGACGACGATTCCCTGTAGGTCGCCGCCGGCACGCCGCCAGCTCAGCGCAGCCTGTATCGCTAGAGGACGAGCTGCGGGTTCCGCGGCCGCTGAGGCGTTGCGAAGGTCGGTTTCGATGCGTTCCAGGTCCCCCGTGCGAGCTAGCGTCAATGCTCCGGAGATCTCCTCGCGCTGCCTGTGGACCGCCTCCCGAACCTCGTCTGCCGTGCGTTTGAGTTTGCGCAACTGCACGACGGCGATAGTCAAGCCGATCCCCGAAACGAGCACCCCGACCGTTCCAACAACGATCCCAACCCAATCTGGCGTGTGGAATGCATTCGGGTCCATGGCCTGAGCCGGAACTGGTCCGGACAAGCGCGCAGGCTACAGTCGCGACACGGAGGATGTGGACGTGCCGATCACCCCAGCCGAGGTAGGCATCGCCGCAAGGGTCGGCGCCAAGATCGCCGGGTGGCTGTTGCCCGGGCGAAAAGACCACGTCGCTCGCCTCAAGCACAACGAGGCTATGCGTGCGGCTCTGCGCGAGCAGATGGCGCTGAACGAGAACAACGAAGTGCCTGAGATCGTCGTCGTGCGGCTCGGGAAGGACCGCAAATATGGTGAGGCCGACAAGCGCCTACTGCCATTGGGCGCGTCGCCGTGGAACAAGTTCGAGGTCAAGGGCATCCAGGACCAGGGCTTGGAGGAGCCTGGCGCGCGAGTTGGAGGTTGAGCTGGCGCGAGCTGCTCGCTACGCCGACGCAGAGGCGTCCGGAGATTGTTCCGCCGGAGGCGGCGGTAGCCTCGTGGAAGGAGACGCGCCGGGCGCGCTCTCCTAAAGGTTGCGGGCGCGATGCTCGCGCCGACCAATAGCGCTAAAGGTCCGACAATGAAGCCCCGGCAGGCAATCCAGCCCGACCGGGGTTTCGTCGCAGTCAGGCGTAGTCCTCGGCGAGCGCTGCGGCGGCGGCGGCGATCTTGGCGGCGACGTCCTCCAACGACGACTCTGCGGTGGCCAATCCGGAACGCGACGCGAGCAGGGCGCTGACGTCCCGAAGGGCATCAAAGGTCGTGCCGTGGGCGACGGGGATTACTCGGTCGGTCGCAAGCAGCGCGGACAGCTCCTTATCCGCGATTCCTTCGGCTTCTAGGCTCCTCAGGAGCTCCGGAGTCACCAGCACGATGCCGACCCGGCTATTCGTCAGGCCCCGGTCGATCTCGCGGAGGAGCGACGTGCCGAGGCCAACGTCCCGCTCGCTAAACCAGACCGTCGCACCGTTGGAGATCAGAAGGTTGTAGAGCTCGGTCGCGCAGCCGTTCCGGTCCGCCCAGGCATGGCAGAGGAAAAGATCGCGACGCTCCGGGTATTGACGCGCTTGCTCCTCGGCCTTGCGAACCAGTGGCTCGATCGAGCGCCACTCGACTGGCGTGTACGCCACGAAGGTCCCGCCGCGCGTACGACGCGACCGCCCGCCCCCCGACGACCCGCCCCCACCGGAGGAACCGCCGCCTACCGCCGGTCTACCCCCGACGCTCGGGTACGAGGTGACGGGCCGGGAGTAGGAGTAGGGGGAGCGGGACGACCAGCCGTACCGGTTCCCGCACGCCGGGCAGTTCGCGGCAGCGCTCGCCGTGCGGTGACCGCGGACAGGTGCTGTGCATTGAGGCATGGGGCCATGCTACATGTGACTTCAGACCTCAGGTCGTAGCCGCGCCGTGGCTGCGGGCGGCCACAGGGGCCACGCCTACGGTGCCGATTTGGGTCCGCGCACACCGGGGCCAGGACTCGCGGTTTCGCGGCCTTACGCGGGCCGGGTGCGCTCCGGGGTCCTATACGGGGTCCAGGCGCCTCTTGACCCCCGCTTTTCGGACCCGACGCACTGTCTCCGGGCGGCAAAAAGCCCCGCATTAGCAGGGCTTTTTGTTGCACTCGCCTGTTATGGGCGATACTGGGCTCGAACCAGTGACCTCCGCCTTGTCGAGGCGGCGCTCTCCCAGCTGAGCTAATCGCCCGGGAGGCCTGAAGCGTATCAACGGCCGAAGCACTCACGGCGCCGTCGATTCGGGGTTTCGCGCGTAGAGAGCAGGCGCCGCCGCGGCCCGGTGACCCGCTCATGACAGTGCGGCGCTCACGTGCCGAGCGGCCGTCACGGCACGATCACGACCGACCCTTCGCGTGCCGTTTCGCCGGATTCAAGTTGGCCTTCTTCGCCGCCCGCTCCGGAGCGCCCTTCGCCGGCGCCTTCGACTTCGCGGGCGCGCGGCCGCAGTTCGGCTTCGCTGGAGCCGAACGGGGCACCCGATCCTGTGGCTTCGGATTCCGCGGCGCGGTTCGTGGCCGAGCCCGACGCGACCCCATGGCCCGCCTCGATCGCCTTGACGGCCTGGGCGACCGTGTCGGAGGAGACGGCAAAGCCGACGCCGGTGCTGCCCGGCTGTGAACCGGCGACGCTTGCGGCCTCGCTTGCGATCTGCGAGTTCACGCCGACCACCTCGCCCTGGTCGTTGAGCAGCGGGCCGCCGGAGTTGCCGGGATTGAGCGCCGCGTCGGTCTGGATGGCTCCCGTGATCTTCGCGCCGTTGGGCGCCGAGATCGTCCGCCCGAGAGCTGAGACGATCCCGCGCGTCAGGGTCTCCTCGAGCCCGTACGGATTGCCGATGGCGTAGACGGCGTCCCCGACCTGCACCGACTTCGAGCTCGCCAGCGTGAGCGGCTCGAGCCCGAGCCCGGACGGGTCGACTTTGATCAGGGCGAGGTCGTCGTTGGCTTCCTCCCCCACGAGCGTCGCCGAGCGTGTGGCCGACGAGGAGCCCTTGGGCGCGACGGTCAGCCTGCTCGCCCCGGCGACCACGTGGTCGTTGGTGAGGATCAGCCCCTTGTCGTTGAGGACGACGCCCGTGCCGCTGTCTTCGCCCTGCGCCGTGACGGCCTTGATCGAGACGACGCCGGCCGAAGCCTGCCTGTAGATCTGCGACGCCGACAGCGCCGTCGACGCGACCTCCTGGCGGGTCCCGGTCGAGCCGGCCGCGAGGTTGGATGCCGTCGTGGTCCTCGACGTCGACGAACTGCCTCCCGCGATGACGACCACCGCGGCGCTCGCGAGGGCCGCGCCGAGCATGGCGGCGAGCATTACTGGGACGAGTAGGCGCTTGTTCACGACTGACCTCCGGGGCTTGGAGCTGGGACGAGGCCATCTTGAGACAGCTCGCTGTGCCCGCGCTAACGCGAGTCGAAAGCGCAGCTAACCGACGCGCAAAAGCTTCGTAAGCACCGGCGGACCGATACGCTTGGGCTGCTTTCGGCGACGTGGCGGAGTGGCTACGCAGCGGCCTGCAAAGCCGTTTACACCGGTTCGATTCCGGTCGTCGCCTCTAGGGCTGTATGCAGGCCCTCAGCTGGAGATCGAGCCGGCGTGCCCGCCGCGGACTCTCGCGAGGTCAAGAATGAGCGTGTGGGCCCTGCGCGCTGCTGCCCACACGCCACTCCGTGCTCCTTAGGCGAGCCTTCGTCGCTACTTCGCCTTGATCTCGATCGCTTCTTCGTTTTCGATGACCAACGGTTTCGGTTTTTCTTCGACGCCGATGATCGTGAGGCCGGTCTGTTCGCTGTGTGATCCCGCTTCGTCGATCCATTCCTGCGTCAAGGTGTGTTTGACGCCGCCTTCGAAGCTTTCGGGATTCTGTTTGCCGCCGGGCGCGAGGTAGCTCAGCTTGAGCGATTCGCGCATGCTGTCGATCGGGGCGATCGCGCCGATCGCCGAGCCTTCGACGGTCACCGGCGTGACGGATGCCGGAGGCAGTCCACATGAGAACGTGAACGACGACGGTTTGAGCTCGAGGCCTACCTTCGGTGTTTCGCCCGCTTTGATGAAGCCGAGTTCGCCTTCGAACTGCGGTTCCATTTCCCCTTCTTTGAGCGGCGTCGCCTGGCACTTCTGCCCCGTTTCGGTCCGGAGGCAGCCGATCAGTTCGAACAGCACGGAGACCGTCTTGGCTGATTTGTATTCGCCCTTGACAACGCCGAAGGCGCACTCGACGGTGAATTTTTTGCCGACTGTTTCGAGCTTGAACTTCGACAACTGGCCTTCGAATTTCGGTTTCGGACCCGGGCCCGGTTCCCAGTTGTAGTTGCCTTGGCCACCGGCCGGCGACAGGCATTTCCTCCCCGTGTATTCCCCGCTGTGGGGCGTTTTGGCGGGCGCGCAGCGCCCGAATTCGGGGAGAGCCGCCTGGGCTGTGGAGCTCGTGATCGCCACGCTCAAGGTGGCGATGATCGTCGCCAGAAACAGAACCGCCCAGCCACGGCCACCTGCACGATGCGCTTCGCGCCTCATCGTCTCCTCCTGAAATCGCTCGGCAAACGCGGCCGCGGCCGCTCCCCAGTTGATAAGAGCTACGACTCAGGCAGTACCCCGGAAAAGTTGCGCTAAACGGACTCCGCGGGCAAGGGGAGCGTCCACCGCTGATTGCGCTCGTTGCCTCTTTGCGGGATAGGCGAGTTCTGGCTCCGTTGATTAGGCTGGACAGGGGGACGCCGACACGCAACCAAGACAGAAGAGGAGGCCCTCATGGCAGTCGTGGTCGTGAACGAGATGCAGGGCGGCGACCAGGGGTTCTACGACGAGGTCACCAGCGTCGTCATGCCCGGTGGCCGGCTCCCCGACGGATGCAAGGCGCACATCGCCGGCCCGGTGGACGGAGGCTGGCGAGTCATCACCGTCTGGGACTCGGACGAGCAGTTCCAGCAGTTTCGAACTGAGACGTTGATCCCGGCGATACAGGCTCAGGGCAGGGATGATGTCGTGGCGCCGAGGATCGACAGCCGGCCGGTCTACCGCCACATCACGGCATAGCCGCCGACGCGTTATCGGGCGCGTGGTTCAGCTCCGCGCGCCCGGTGAGCGGCGGGCATCGACGGCTAAGAGCCCTGCTGCGCGATCGCGAGCTGATCCAGAACGAGGCCCTCGCCGAGAGCCATCGCGACCAGGTGTGCGCGTGAGCGTGCTCCAGTCTTCATCATCGCGTTGCGGGCGTGAGTCCGCACAGTGTCGTGCGCGATCCGCAGCTCCGCGGCGATCTCGGGGCCCGTGTTACCCATCGCCACGAGCCGTACCACCTCTCGCTCACGCGCCGACAGATCAGACTTCTCGTCAGCCGCCACCTTGCGCCGGAAGCGCCCGCCCCACCTCGACGTGCTCAGCGCCACAAGCAGCACGAGGCGACGGCCGCTCATGACCTCCGTCGCAGCCGCCCACTGAACCCCCACGCGGCTACCGTCGGCCGCCCAAAGCTCCGCCTCGCCCGTGAACTGCTCCGTGAGGAGTGCAGATCGCCATTCGGCCGGGGACGCGAGCGGACCGCCGACGACATACCGATATATGGGCCGGCCTATGAGCGCCTCGCGTTGATAGCCGAGAAGGCTCAGATAGGCGCCATTGACGTCCACATGGCGACGACGCTCGTCGAGTAGAACCATGGCGTTGCGAGACTGCATGAACGCCGCCGAAAACAGGACCTGGCGGTCCCCGGTTCCGGCAACGGCTGGGCCGGCAGTCGGCGCCCAGGATCGCCGGCCGGTGCGCGGCCGCTCCTCGACTGTGTCTGGCGCGGCGCGAGGCGAGACCTCGATATCAGGCGTCTGTCTTGGCACGCTTGCGCTCAGAGGGTGCGTGTGTCCTTCGGTTTCGGCGTTTCACAGGCATTCATGGTGACGATGCCGGCACTTCCGACGTCGCCTGTTCGCGAGGCGATCCAGAGCGTCCAGGGTAGGGTCGAACGCGGGTGGCGCATCCACCGAAATGGGTGATACGCGCAACTGCGGTATTCACCTCCTCGACAGCACGGGCAATCATCGCTCCTATGGAGACGACGACTGCCGCCGCCTCAGCGCTGAGACGCGCGGCGTACCGGGCGCGATGATGGAATCCGAAAACGGGCCGCTCGACGCCGCCACGGCAGCCGCCCTGGTTGTCCGCACGATCGAAGAACTCGACGACCGCAGCTGCGACGACAGTGCCGCCCTGCTTTCCGATCTTCTCTGCGCGGCATGGCCATCCCGTTGGTCGCAGGATCAATGATGGCCGGACCCCTACGTTAGGAGCCCTGACCGGACGGGGCCTCCTCGAGCATGAGCCTGCACAGCGCATCGACCAGCTTGCGCAACGTGCCCAGGTCGTGGATCTGCATCAGGATCTCCATCCGGCGGCCCGGTCGCAGCCCCCTCAGCCGGATCGCACCTTCGCGCAGACTCAACTCGTCGTCGAAGGCCGCGCCCAGTTCGATCTGTTCGAGCGAGCGCGCCGCCGCCCTGCGCACGTCCCACTCGCTGTCCTTCCCCACCCTGTCGAGCGTAGGGCCAAGCGCCGTCGAGTCGATACCGCCGCTGCGCGATCTTGCGCCGGTTCACGCGCCTGGCCGGCCCCCTACGCCCTCTTGATGTTTCGTCGAACTCGTCGTCAGCCCCCAGCCGCACGGGTCGGGATCCGCCCCTTGCGCGGAGGTGCCCGAGTTCTCTAGCTCGTTGCGCCGGCGCCGTTGCCTTCGCCCCCGTCTTCGACCTCGGCGATCAGGGTCGCTGAGGCGTCCGCGCTGAGCGCGTGCTTGGAGATTCGGTTGTAACCCTCGAGGCCTCGCTCGAGGCGCTCGAGCACTCGGTCTTCGGCGACCGCGATGACCGCCGAGGTGCCTGGGGGGAGACTGTCTCCCACCTTGCGCAGCTCCTCGTCGGGGAAGCCCTTGTCACGGACCTTTCCCCAGACGCCGCCGCCGGCAGCGCCCACCGCCGCGCCGGCGAGGAGACTCGGCGGGAAGATCAGCCCGACCAGGCCGCCTGCGATCGCCCCACGTTTGGCCCACTTCTTGCCACTCGGATCGGCCGTCTCCTTGAAGCTCACCTTGTCCTGCTGGTCGTGCACGATCACCGCTGCGTCGATCAGGTCGATCGATCCTTCGCGGTCCATCGTCTGGAAGTCCTTGAGTGCGCCTCCGGCCTGGTCTTCGTTGTCAAAGGCCGCGACGAACACCTCAAGATTGCTCGTAGCCATCGCTACCGCCTTTCAGGGTTTGACATCGTTCGCAGCCGGCCACCGATCTTGGCCTCGAGCACAGTCCGTAGGCAGCGGGGGTCGGCCGTGCCCGCACCGTACGCCCGCAGGGGGTGGCCGGCCATCACCCGAAGAGGGTGATCCCGAGACGCGCGCGCTCCCATCAGGCGAGGCGACCGCGCCGCTTACGCCCGGCCGAGGCGCAGGGGTCAGCGAGGACCCCTCGGGACACCTCGGCGAGCTCGTCGACGAGCGCTTTCACGAGCGGTGAGTCAGGGAGCCGCTCCCTGAGGAGCGCCAGCGCTCGCCCGTACTGCGCCAGGCGGCGGCTTCGCTCCCTGTTCGTGATCCCCACGCCCCTCAGCGGCTTGTGCCGCAGCTCGCGCGCCTTGGAGATCTTGTCGGCGGCGAACAGCATCAGCGCCTCGTCGCCGGCCGCCGCCACCTGAGCCCGGAGCGCGGCCTTGCGCTCGCCGTAGCTGGCGATGCGCTCGTCCTCGCTCACCGCCGAGACGAGCGAGGCGACCCTGCCCCCGAAGCGCCGGCGCAGATCGGCCGCCGTTGCCGGCGTCTTCTCGATCACATCGTGAAGCGCCCCGGCCGCGCTGAGGTGATCCGGGGCGCCCGCACCGTGCAGAAGCTCTGCGACCTCTCGCGGATGAGAGATGAACGGCGCACCGTCGATCTTGCGCAGCTGGCCCCGGTGGAGCGCGGCGGCGTAGTCGAGTGCCGCTCGCGTCTGGCGAAGGCCCTCCACCCCCGCTTTCCGGGCGACCGTTACGTCAGGACTCGTGCTGAACACATTGAGCCCCCTAAGGCCCCTGCGGGCTTGCCGGCGACTGGGTGGTGGCGGGAGCGGGCGTCGTGGCCGGCTTTGCCGGCCTCGTGACCGTCGCGGGCGGCTGCGTCACGGTGGTCGTCGGCTGCTTCACGTTGACGCTGATCGAGGTTGTCGTCGACGGCTGCGTCGTCCTGGTTGATGCGGTGGGGGCTGTGCTCGCCGTCTTGCCGTCATCTCCGCTGCTCACGGCCAGCGCGACCCCCACTCCCGCCGCGGCCAGGGCGACGAGGGCGATCGCCAAGAGCCATCCCCTCGAGCCGGAACGGGAGCGCAGCCGAGCGCCGCATCGCGGGCATGCTTGCGCGTCGCGCGCGACCGGCGCCCCGCAGTTCGGACAGAAGCTCGAGGAGGGCGGCTGCTCCGGGGGAGGTGGCTGCGCCGACATCGCCTCGCTTCGCTACGCCTCGATCCGGCGCTCGACGGGCGTTCGCCCCCTATGCACCGGCAGCCACTCCACGGGTCCGAGGCTCCCGAAGCGCCGTCGCGGAGGCATCACCCCCATCGGATGAAATCCTTCCCGCGACGTCGGCCACGCTGGAGGGACCCTCAGGGCAGCGATGGTTACGAGAGATCCACAGCAGCGCCGAGACACCTTTTCGACCCGGATCGGGTCGCTCGCGCGTGCGGTCCGCGAGGACGACGAGGCCCTGGTCGAGGCGGTGCGGGAGCTCAGCCGATCCCGTCGAGTGCTGGCTCCCCTGGCGTTCACGGTCGGCGCGCTCGCGATGCTTCTCCATGGCGTCCGGTTGCTCGTGCTCAACTGGCGGCTGACGATCGTCCAGGTGCTGCCGGCGGTGTGGATCTGGATGCTGATGTACGACCTGAAGGCTCACGTGCTCCACGGCAAGACCTTCCACGTGTTGCGCGGCCCCGTGCTGATCCCGCTCGGCCTGGTGATCATTGCGATCACGACTGCCGCCTTCTTCTTGAACGCGGTGTTCGCGTTCGCGATAACACGCTCCCCTCATCCCGACGTTCGCCCGGCCGTGGCGGACGCGAAACGGCATCTGCGCCCGATCCTGCTGTCGGGCGCGGTCGCAGGCATCCTCGTCGCCCTGGCCACGACCGTCGTCACCCGTTGGGGGCACCCGTGGTTCACATTGGCGTTGGGGATCGTCGTGGGAGCGATGATGGTCGCCTACGTGGCGGTGCCGTCGCGACTCGTCGGCATCAGACCGAGCCATTCCAAACGCGACAAGCTCGCCGCGAGCGCTCTGAGCACGCTGATGAGCGTCACCGTGTGCACACCGCCCTATCTGCTCGGGCGCCTCGGCGTCTTGATGCTCGGATCCAGCGTGCTGCTGGTCCCCGGGATCGTTCTGCTCGTCGTCGGAGCGACACTGCAGGCCGGGGCTACCGGCGCAGTCAGGGCGATCAAGATGAGCGCGAGCCTGGGCGCGGGTCGGGATTCCACGCGGTCCCGGGCACGCTAGCCGGCGCGCACAGAGTCTCGCGTGGGAAGGCAGCTCGTCGCGACCCGCGCGAGCGAAGCCCTCACTAGGAGCGACGCACGCGCGCAGCGGGGAGTGCCGCGACCTGATCCTTGGTGAGCCCGAGCGTCACCTCGTCGGTCGCGATCTCCGTTACCGCGCTGATCGGAATCGTGACATCCCTTCGGCCCCACAGGTGTCCGCGCTTGAGCACGAAATGCGTGACCATGTCCTCCTGATCGAGAATGAACGCCCCCACGCGACCGAGCTGGTGTTCGTCTGCTGAGACCACCAGGCTGGAGCGTCGGATCTCTACGGCATCCTTGGGGATGCGGTCGTACGTCATCTCGACGTCGGCCGGATAGTCGGGGCCATCGAGTCCGCTCTGCTCGTAGTAGGGCACGGAGAGCACGCGCGAGACGCCCACGTCCCAGTTGGGATCGTCGACCGGATAGGCGCCGGGAAAAGAGGCAAGTCCTTCAACCGGTTCGAGCTCACGCACATCCGCGAGCGTGCAGCGAAGCGCAATCTCCGCCTGCCCCTCGGTGGAGTCGACCAGCTCCACCGGCACCAGTCGTGAGCCGACCACCGCCACCTGGTGCCGCGGCTGAACGACCAGATGCGTAACGCAACGCCGTGCCGGATCGATCACCACGTCGGCGACCTTGCCGAGCATTCCGTCTGAACAGCGAACCGATGTTCCGAGCTCGAGTCGAATAGCAGAAACCTATAGCCGAAATCGCTGCGGGCGGATCATCCGCTTGGGGGGATGTGGCGCCGTTGGCCGGCACCTAGCCTGCGCCCATGCCCTCGGCGCCGTCGCGGGTTTCACACGGCGAAGGCGGTTTGCGAGGGTTGACGGAAGTCCGCCGGCCGGTGCGGCGCCGCATCGGCCGACGGAGCGCTTGATCGGCGCCGGCCTGTGAGGGCTGCAACCAGGGGTAGCAACTCGATTCATGAGGCAAGACGTCACGAGCCAGGCCACAGAGCGTCCGCTCCTCATCCTCGGTGCCGACAGCCCGAAGAGCAGCTGGATGCGCGGCCGTCTGACGGACGCGGCGGAACGTCGCGGGATCCGTGTCGTGACGGTCCTCGGAACTGGACTGGCTGCGATCGAACACCTGCTTGCAGGCACGGACGCGATTGCGGTCTGCGCGGCGCCGCGCGAGCAGGCGCTGGTCGCGTCCGTCGCCTCCGGCCAAGACATCCCCGTCAGCTGCATCCCTGCGGGTGGCGAGGATCTGCTCGCGCGTGACGTGGGCAACCCCCTGGACGATCCCGCCGCAGCACTCGATCATCTGTTCTCGCCCGAAGAGCGCCCGTTCGACTTCGGCGAGGTGAACGGCACGATGTTCGTGAACTATGTCGCCCTCGGCAACGACCTCGTGCTGCCACCGGCGATGGCTGACAGCGGGCGCCGATGGGCCACAGTGGTCCGTCACCCATCCGCCCGGCGACTTCGCTACGGCGACCCGGCGTGCTCCTCGGACGCTGCGGCGGGCACGCCAACGCGAGTGCTCGTCATGAACAATCGCTTCGCGCTCGGCCCCGACGGCCTCGGTCTCCGCGGCTGGGCCGATACCGGCCTGCTCGGGATCGCAGTCAGACGGACGCCCGATGATGCGCGCCCCGGAGCAGCCGAGCACACATGGGACGAGTACTCCTGCTCGGACTTCGAGCTGGCCGCCGCCGCGCCGGTGAGCGCGATCGTGGACGGATCGAACCTTCCGCTCCATCCGCCGCTGCGCTTCAGGTGCGTATCGCGGGCCTTGCGCGTGCGCGTCGGAGGCGCACGGACGGCACGCGGGCAGCCCCCGCCGCGGCGCCTTGCGGACCGCTGACTCGAGCCGCCGGCCGACACGCCGGCACTCTTCGGTTAATACGAAACGGGTGGTGCCTGCACCACCGCAAAGAGGCCGGTGCGCCAGCTTGCGTGACGCCAGTTGCTCGGTGATCCTTGACGTCCGTGGCAGCTTAGATCGGGGGAGTGATGTCTCGGAGCAACGAAACCCCGCCGGGCGCCCGACCGAGCGCCCCGCGGGCTCGCCGAGCCAACCGCGCCGGAACGCAGCGCAGCTCCGAGGCGCTTGGAGGGACGAAGACCTCCCACGCTCGCAAGCGCTCGCCCGTGTCGATGCCTCCGCCGGTGGGCGGCTCGGTCTTCGGCGTTGCGTCTCCCCCGCCTTTGCCCGCTCGCGTCGTCTCGCGTCCGCGCCTGCTGCAGCAGCTGGATGAGACCGCCGGTGCTTCGGTCGTGCTGCTTGCAGCGCCGGCAGGCTACGGCAAGTCGACGTTGCTGTCGCAGTGGGCGCTGCAGCAGAAGCGCCCGCTGCGATGGCTCACCGTGGGCCCGCGTGAGGATGAAGCGGAGAACCTGCTCGGCCGTGTCACCGATGCGCTCGAGCAGTTGGCCGGGGCGACGGGCGCAAACGACCGGCGTCCGGGAGATGACGGAGGTCGACGGCGCCGACGGCCGATCGCCCTGGGCGTCCTGGCGTCGAAGCTCGGGGAGCTGCCCGATGGCGCAGTGCTGATCCTGGACGGTGTGGACAATCTGCGTTCGCCCGGCTCCGTGCGGGTCCTTGCCGAGCTGACCGACCTGACCGGCGCCTCGCTGCAGCTGGCGCTGGCCTCTCGTACGGAGCCGACGTTCGGCTGCGGGCGCCTGCGCGCATCCGGACGGCTGTTGCAGCTCGGTCCCAGCGACCTGGAGATGACCGTGTACGAGGCGCGACAAGCGCTGGCTGCGGTCGGACTGGAGCTTGACGAAGCGGGCTTGGCCCGCCTGGTCGATCACACCGAGGGCTGGCCGGCGGGTCTGTATCTCGCGGCCCTGTCGCTGCGCGCGCTGCACGACCCGGGCGCAGACCCCGTCGCGGCCCTCCGGGGCGACGAGCGGATCGCGGAGTACGTCGAGGAGGAGCTGCTGGCGCCGCTGCCCGAGGCCTCGCGCGGCCTGCTCGGCCGTACGTCGGTGCTCGAGAGTCTGTCCGCCGGCCTCTGCGACGCGGTGCTGCAGTCGAGCGGCAGCGGTCCGATCCTGCACGAGCTCGCCGTCACTCACCTGATGTTGCGTTTGCAGCACCCCGGGCACGGGTGGTATCGCTGCCACTCGCTCGTGCGCGAGGTCATGCGTGCCGAGCTCGAGCTGACAGAACCCGACGAGGTTGCGGCGCTGCACCGGCGGGCCAGCTCCTGGTTCGGCGACGCCGGGGACATCGACGCGGCAGTAGATCATGCGGTGGCTGCCCATGATCACCTGCGTACCGGGGCGCTGCTGTGGGCGCTCGGCTCCAAGCACGCCAGCCCGACGGACGACCGGCCCGGGCACTGGCTCGATGCCTTCAACGACCAGCAGATCGCCGCGAGCGCGGAGCTTGCCCTTGCGGCGGCTTACCGCTGCTTGGCGGAGGGCAATCTGCCGCAGGCCGAACAGCTGGCGATGGTGGCCGCAACGGCCGTCGACCACCAATCGCGATCCGAGCGCGCCCCGGCGGTGCTGGCGAGCATCACGCTGCTGCTGGCGGCCGGCGCAGGCGATGGGATCGAACAGATGCAGCGCGACACGACGGACGCATACCGACTGCTCCACGACGCCAGCCGCCTGCGGCCATTGGCGTGCGTGCTGCGGGGGGTTGCGCTCGAGCTGCTCGGCGCACGCCCCGAGGCCCGGTCGCTTCTCGAAGAGGCGCTCCGGCGCATGGCTGGCGGCTCGGCACAGCTCGAGGCGCTCTGCCTTGCAGAGCTTGCGCTGCAGGACGTCAGCGAGGGCGACTGGGGGAAGGCCGGCGACCAGGTCGCGCGAGCGGCCGCCGTGCTCACCGCCAACCAGCTCGAGCACCATCCGACATCGGCGTTGACGTTCGCCGCCTCTGCGCTCGTCCTGAGCCATCGGGGGATCGCCGACGAGGCCAAGCAGGAGCTCGTAACTGCGACGCGCCTGCTCGAAGAACTCGGCAACTACGCGCCGTGGCACGAAGTCCAGGCTCGGATCGTGATGGCGCGAGCGTGCGTGAGGCTCTCCGACGTCGTTCGCGCACGAGCCCTGCTGTCCGAGGCGTCCCGATGGGCTCGGCGCATGGACCCGGTCGAGAGCCTGATCGCTGCCCTGGATGCTGGCTGGGGTGAGGTGGACGCGCTCAGCGCGTCGGCCCTGCGCGGACCGGCCTCGCTGACGATGGCCGAGCTGCGCGTGCTGCGATTCCTGCCGACGCACCTCTCCTTCCGCGAGATCGGGGAGCGCCTGCACGTCTCCGGCAACACCGTGAAGACGCAGGCCCACGCCGTTTACGCAAAGCTCGGCGCGGCCTCACGAAGCGAAGCGGTCGCCCGGGCCGTGGAAGTCGGCCTGATCGAGGCGACGATCGTCTAACGCCCGAACGACCGGGCCTGCCCGGTCGCTATGCCTGCTGCCCGGCGCGCCGCGGCGATCCCGCAATTTGCGGCACGCGGCGGCCACATCTACGCTAGGATCCGCCGAAGATGGGGGAGCCCGACCGACAGGGTACGCTCGCCTCCCGGGGGAAGCTCGCCACGCATGTGGACCTCCGTAGCGATTAGCGCGCACGGCGCGGACCATGCGGAGCCGTGACCTCGGCGCCCGGCAACCAGCGCCTTTCACAATCGGCCGCACGGCGGCCTGAGGATCGCATCGCCGGCAACCCAGCGCGAGCTGGGGCACGCGCAGTGGCACTCGCCCGAGCGCGCCCCAACCAGCTCATCCGCGTTGCGGCGGTCGACCACTCGGCTTTGGTTCGGGAGGGCCTCTCGGCAATTCTCGCCGCTGAGACGAGGATCGAGCTGATCGGGGTCTGCGCGGACTGGCAGGAGCTGGAGCCGCTGATCGCGACGCGGCGGCCGGACGTGGTCGTCACGGATCTGCCGTCCGCGCCGTTGGCCACGGATAAGAGGGCGCTGTCGATCGTCCCGCGCCTTCGCGCGCGGGACCCGGAGATCGGCATCGTCGTGCTTGCCAACGACGCCGACCCGGAGGTCCTCGTTGAGCTGCTGGGCCAGGGGTGCGCCGGCACGGCGTATCTCGTGAAGGATCGGATCGGCGACGTCGGGCAGCTCGTCCGGGCGATCACGGCGGTCCGCGACGGAGACTCCGCGATCGATCCGGGTCTGGTGGATGCGTTGATCAATGCGCGCGGGCACGAGAGCCTCTCTCCGCTCGCGGAGCTCACCTCCCGAGAGCACGAGATCCTGGGCCAGATCGCCAAGGGCATGAGCAATCGGGCGATCGCCGAGTCCTGCGTGCTGACCAAGCGGGCCGTCGAGAAGCACATCAACTCGATCTTCGCCAAGCTCAGGCTGAGGGACTCCCGCGCCGTCAGCCGACGCGTGAAGGCCGCGTTGCTGTTCCTCGCCGACGATGCCGGCGGACAGGTCCCCCCTGCAGAGCGCTCCCCCCAGCCGCCGATCACGCTCCCCCACAAGTCGCTGGGGAGATCCGGCAGCTCCCGGCCCGACGCAGCGCTCGGCGCGCCCGCGCCTGCGCCAAGGCGATCGCCGTCCACGAAAGCCGCGGCATAGCCTCGCCCCCACGGGGGCCGGCGCAGTAGCACCCAGCGCAACCCAGCATCCGCCTCGCGCACGCGTCCGGCCTCATCCGTTGCGAATGATGCGCGTCGAGGGCTCCCCCCTACGCTCCGGCTCGAGGCCCTGCGCAGCAGGCGAGTCCAAACGGGAGGTGCAGGTCATGAGCAGCCACAGCTCCATCGCCGCCGACGGCACAGCAAGCGAGGTGACGCGCTCGGCGAACCGCGGTTACGAGTATGAAATCGACGAGCCCCGGGGGGAGGGCTGGGTCATCTTCGCCGGCGTCCTGATCATGCTCGTCGGGGTGATGAACACGATCTATGGGATCGCGGCGATCTCGAAATCGTCCTTCTACGCCGCCAACACCCGCTTCGTCGTCAGCGATCTGAAAACGTGGGGTTGGATCGTGCTGGCGATCGGAGCGCTTCAGATCTGCGTCGCCGCGGGGGTCTGGGCCCAGGCCCAGTGGGCGCGCTGGACGGGGGTAGGCATCGCCGGTCTCAACTTCATCGCCCAACTGATGTTCATCGCGGCATACCCGTGGCTGTCGATCACGCTCGCCACGCTCGACATTCTCGTGATCTACGCGCTCGTCGCCTATGGAGGCCGTCTGGAAAGAGACTGAGAGGCTCGGCGACAAGCAAGAACACGGCTCGGAAGAACGGAATGGCCGATCGGCGAAGCGATGCGGGGAAGACCTGCCAACCGAGGGTCGCCCCGCGGTCATCCATTCGGGGTGATGCATAGCTCGGGCGAAGACGGCAGGCTGCCCGTCATGAGCCTCGAGGCGTCATCGGGGCGAAGGCGATGCGAAGTGCCCTCGCCTGGATTGCGAGCCGGACGGTGGCGGTGAAGCTGCTCCGCCGTCGTCGGCACGCCGAAGGCCGGGCTCCCTCCGAGTCGGGGGACGCCAGGCCGACGCCGGCGTGGAGTCCTCAGACCGCCGACGAGGTGTCGCTCCTGGTCGGCAGCTACCTGACGGATGGTCGATCGCTCTACCGGGTCGTGCACGCGATCACGGCCGGCGTGGACGGGGATCGGCTGCTCGAGCTCGAGGACTGCCGCACGCTCGAGCTGGCGCTGTGCCCCTATCACGTGCTCAACCAGCTCTCCCTGCGGGTGGTCGGCCGGACGCCGCCCGCGCTCGGCGACGCGCGGGAGCTGGCCGTCGCCTGTGAGTCGATTCCTGACTAGGCTCCCTCGGAGAGAACCCGTCGATCGCCCCCACATCACAGGAGAGGCCAGTTGGCCGAGTCCGGCACATCCATGACGCCGCCGTGAGCGAGGAGGAACGACAGGTCGCGATCGTGACCGGGGCCTCGCAGGGCATCGGCGCGGGCCTCGCGACGCCGATGTACGAGGAGAGCTCATACGCGGAGATCGGCGCACTGCACCCGCTCGGGCGGGCGGGTGAGATCGACGACGTGATCCGCGGGGTCCTCTATCTAGAGTCCGCTCCGTTCGTGACCGGGGAGATCCTGCACATCGACGGCGGCCAGAGCGCGGGACACTGACCGCACATGCTGGAATCGAATCGGCGAGATCGCCAAGCGTGCCCGCGTCGCGGTTGCGAGTTGCGAACGCGCTACACGCCGACGGATGTGGGCGTGCTCACCCAGGAGGAGGCGAGGCGGTTCCTCGCGGGCGGGACGGGTGACCCGAGAACCGACGTGAGCCTGGCCTGGGAGCTGCTGTACCGCCTCGAGCCTGAGCTCTATGACCGGCTCGTCGGTGTGGAGCGCCTCCATCCAGACGTGATCGGCTGGCTGCCGCACGATCTCGAGCGGATCGTCGAGGTGGCTGCGGGCACGGGCCGGCTGACACTCGAGCTCGTTGACCGCGCGCGCGAGGTCGTGGCGATCGAGCCGGCTGCGCCGTTGCGCGAGATCCTGAAGCGCAAGCTCGCGGCAGCGGGCCATGCGCACCACGTGCATGTGACCCACGGCTTCTTCGACGAGCTGCCGGTGGCCGACGATTGGGCCGACGCGGTGGTCGCGTGCTCGGCCCTGACACCGGCGCCGGAGCATGGCGGCGCGGCCGGCCTGGCCGAGATGGAGCGGGTCTGCAGGCCGGGTGGCCGCGTCGTGATCGTCTGGCCGAACGAGGTTCGCTGGCTGTCCGCGCACGGATACCGGCATGTGAGCTTCGATGGCGAGATGTTCGTCGAGTTCGCCAGCCGCGAGGAAGCGGCCGAGCTGAGCGAGATCTTCTATCCGCGCGCAGTCGGCGAGATCCGTCGTGGCAGGTGGCGACGGATCCCATACGACGCGCTTGGGATCAAGCCGCCGCGCGACCTCGCCTTCAAGGTGCTCGCCCAATGAAGGCAGCGGTCACTGCCCCGTGGCGATCCCTCGTTGACCCGCTGAACCGCGGTCGTTTCATCCTTAATATTAATAAATAGAGATCGGTGCGAGTGGCGCTCACGGGGCGAGGCGCTCGATCGCCCAACCGCCCTGCCCGTCGCGCCGGTAGCGCAGGCGGTCGTGCAGGCGATCGCTCCGCTGCTGCCAGAACTCGAACTCCTCGGGGGCCACGCGGAAGCCGCCCCAACCCGGCGGCACGGGCAGCTCCCGATCGCCGTAGCGCTCGGCCAGCTCGGCCACCGCGCGCTCGAGCTGCTCGCGGTCGGCCACCACCTCACTCTGCGGCGAGGCCAGCGCGCTCAGCTGGCTGCCGCGCGGGCGCGTGCGCACGTACGCCGCCGTCTCCTGCGCGCTCGTGCGCGTGACCGGTCCCGTGATCCGCACCTGCCTGCCCAGCGGGTCCCAGTTGAACAGCAGCGCCGCACGCGGGTTCTCGTCCAGGTCACGCCCCTTGCGGCTCGCATAGTTGGTGAAGAAGACGAAGCCGTCCTCGTCGAATCCCTTGACCAGCACCATTCGCACCGACGGCGAGCCGTCCGCGCTCGCCGTCGCCACCGCCGCCGCCTCCGGCATCCGAATCGCGGCGGCCGCCGCCTGCTCGTACCAGGCCGCGAACTGACGCAGCGGATCGGCGTCCGCGTCGGCCTCGCGCAGCGGCTTGCCGTAGTCGGTCTGATCGCTCATCGTGGTGCAGTCTGACCGGCGCATGGGACACCGCGCGGGCGAGGCGCTCGAGCGCCCCCGCGAGCACCGCCACGAGCGAAGGCGCGAGACGCGGGGGTCTGACCCGGCTCACGGCTCCGCTTCGGCCCAGGCGCGTGGCGGCGCCCCGGAGTACGGTCCGCGCTAGGCGAGCGGGCAGGCGATCGACCTGCTCCCGGCCACGTCCAGGCACGTGTCCCGTCGGGTCGGCAGCTTGCGCCGGCGCACGTGAAAGCGCGTGTACGAGCCGATCTCACCCCTCCCGGAGACCCGGATCTCGAGGATCGAGCCCGCCGGGAAGAAGCGCTCGAGCCGATGCAGCCTCGTCCATCGCAGACGCCCGGTCGTCGAGGCCGACGTGCGCCTGCTCCACCGCACCGGGCAGCGGCTGCGGGGGCGGCGGCAGACGGCGCTGATCAGCGTGCCCGGCGGCGCCTTCACCGCCACCTGCGTGAGCCGCACCCTGAACCGATGATCCCTGCCCCTGATCCGCACGATCGGGAACGGGTACATCACGTTCGCGCTCGGCGGGGGCGGTTTCACCTGGATCGTCTCGGCCGCGATGTCCGTCAAGCCCGCCTGATCGGTAACGCGCAGCCTGACGACGTGCGGCGCGGGCGTGGCGAAGGAGGCGCCCGCGATGGCGGCTCCCTCCACGAACGCGCCGAACGGACCGTTGTCGTGGAAGTCCCACGCATAGCGCACGATCCGCCCGCCGGCCTCGGTCGAGGTCGAGGTCAACGTGATCGGCTCACCGATCTGCGGGAACTGCGGCGACCACACGAACGACGCATGCGGGCTGGCGCGCAGGTTGTAGTCGGCCGCCGCAGCGTGATCGGCGGGCGACGCGCAGATCCACAGCGCACAACAGGCGACCAGCGGCGCCACCGATCGCTCCCGCGAGCCCATCACCTACTTCGCATACCCACCGCCCTTGGTCGCTAACCACTCGAGGCGGTCGACCGCGCGGCCATCCGCCCCGGGCTAGGTATTGGCGGCTTGCCGCTGACTCGCCTCGCGCACGCCTGCGCGATCCTTGTGCGTGCGCTCGTACTCGCCTACGCGTGCGGCGCCTGACTCGTCCAATGCGCCGAGCGCGGCGCGTATCTCGCCGATGTTCTGATCGTCGTAGCCGGGCCACGGCTCAGCGCCGCGCAGGCTCGAGATGCTGCTCGTCACCGTGGTGCGGTTGTCGGTGCGGCGCTCGTAGACATCCACCTTCGCCAGGTCTATCTGCGAGAGCTCGGGAAGCTTGGCGATGATCTGATCCGCCGTGAGCTCGTCATAGCCGGCGATCGGCAGGTCCTCCGCGGAGGCGAATGCGCCCTTCACCGTGCCCTCTGCCTGAGCTACGCCCGGAACCCGGCGGGTCTGCCGTGCGGCGCGCTTGGCACGCGCGCCGGTTTTGCGCGCCGCCCGTTTGGTCGCCCCGCCCGCGCGTCGCGCTGCATCCGCCGTTCCGGTCTTTGCCAGGTCATAGGACGGCTCGCCCTTGACGTCCGCGCCAACGACCGCCGACGTCAGATGCGGGATCTCGGCGAGCACGCGGTCGAGCATGCGGCGCTCATCCTCGAGCGCCGACTCTGCGAGCTCCGCCGTCCGCTCATCGCCGACCTCGCGCGCCAAGCGGACGATCGCCGTGTATGTCGCGATCTCGAGCGCCTCCGCAGCTGCCGTGTCCTTTGCGTTCTTCAGCACCTTCTCCTCGCCGCCGCTGCCGCGCAGCAGATCGAGTGGGGTCTTGCCCAGCGCGAGCGCCTGTCCGAGCACGCTCTGCACGAGGCCGACGCCGAACGCCAGCGGGTTACCGCCCGGGCGAAGCTCGCGCAGCCGACCCTGCACGCGGCGCGAGTGCCCGCGTGTCTGCTGCAGATGCGTTTCGAGCGCTTTGCGGTAGCGCCCGCGTGGAGTCATCGCGATCTGGGACTGCAGCACGCGCGTCAGCCCCTCCTCCATCGCGTGCGCCTCGTTGAGGTACTGCACCACCTTCTGCTCGCCCTGGCTCATCGAGCGGCCCTCCTTCTCCATCCGTTTGCGATCGATTGCGATCAATCAACGCATACCCGCTGAGCCGGGCACGAAGCGGGCTCATCGGACTCGCTTGCCCCGGTCGCGGTCTTCGCTCTCGCCGACGAGCAGGAAGGCGAGCGAGACGAACGCGATGCCGGCCACCCCGAGCAGGCAGATGCCGACCAGCGTCGCGGCGAAGCCCGAGGCGAGCACGAGCACCACGACGCCGGCCAAGAGCGACGCGACTGCGCCCCAGATCACACCCCGATCGGCTCGCGTCAGCGGGGCGCCTGAACGTCTGCGCTTCACATCCCCCGGTCTACCCCGGCCCGTGGGCCGGGAAAACGAGCCGCTCGCCGAGGCGCCCGACCGACGGCGCTTGCTCGACCCGGCGTCGCGGCGAGCCGGTCGCGCGCTTTCACGGCTTGACAGCGGGCGCGTCACACCTACACTCCGCTGCGGAGACAAAACGCTCGGCGAGGGAGCCGGGCGCGGGGGGAGGAGTCAGGGATGACGATGGGGAAAGCGCGCTCGGCAGCGCCATACTGGCCGCGTCGGGCGACGAGGACGGGGAGCCAGGCACGCCAGCTCAGGGTGCGCCAGGTGACGATCGCGGCGCTCTTGGCGGACGTGCTCTATCGCGTGGCGATTCGCTCGCACGTGCGTCGCGCGATCGGCATCTAGGCGCAGGAACCGACTGCAGGAACCGACCGCAGGAACCGACCGCAGGAACCGACCGCAGGAACCGACTTGACTCGCATGCGAACATGTGTTCGCATGATGGGAGTCGGCCCATATCGCCCCACGCGCGAGCTCGAAGCGGCGCTCGAGCGACGCGAACTGGACATCGCCATCGGCATCGCCAAGGACATGGCGCGTGAGCGCCGGCCGGTCGGGCTCGAGCTCGCGCTGCGGCTGGTCGCGCTCGTGGCCGAGCAGGGCCCCGACTACGACGTGTGGGCGTGCCGCTGGCTCGCACGCTGGCTGCGCGAGACGCCCCGCACCACGATCTCGCTCGCCGCCGAGGTGGCGGCGACGCTGGCCGACCTGCCCGCCGAGCCGCAGGGCGTCGAGGCCATCCGCCAGCTCGTTCGCTGAGCTTCGCTAAGCCGCGAAGCGCTCAGCGGCCCGCGCGCGCCGCTTGGCCGCCTCGACCTCGCGGTCTTTCGGCGGGGCCGTCGTGACGAGCCCGTCGAGCAGCCGGCGCGTGGCCAGCGTGACCTCCTGCACCGCGCGCTCGAACACCTCCTCGTTGGCATGCGAGGGCTTCCCCGTCCCGCTGATCTTGCGGACGTACTGCAGCGCCGCCTCGTGGACCTCGTGCTCGTCGGCCGGAGGCTCGAAGTTGTGGAGCGTTCTGATGTTTCTGCACATGCTCAGAGCCTAGACGAGACGGGCTCGGCGATCTCATCGGAGCCCGCCGCTCCCGGGCGGGCTCCACATCTCTCTAACGGGCGCGACCCACCAGCCTCCGCGTGACTCCTTCGATCGTCTGCTCGCCGTATCGCATCGACGGATTGCGCGTGCTCAGCACCGCCAGCGAGAAGGTGATGGGCGGGCGCTCGAGGCGCGCCACCTGGTTGACGAGACCCTCGCCTTCCGGCAGCCAGCCACCCTTGAAGTAGACGCGGAACTCGGGGCGGGCGACGGCCGGTATGCCCCAGCTCTCGCGCGCTTCGATCGTGGAGAAGAGCCAGCGCGCGTAGTCGTCGAAGCGGCGCGGGATCATCTCGTCCTGGCGGGAGAAGAAGCGTGCCAGATCGGCTGCCGAAACCTCCGTGAAGCCCCACGTGCCGCGACCCGGCTCGTAATCGCGCATGTGCGCGTCGCGCGCCACGCGGTCCAGCGCCCGCTCGCCGACGATCGCGAGCACCGCCGAGGCCGCGTCGTTGTCGGAGGAGTGGATCATCGGATAGAGCAGCGCCCGGCTGTCCCGATCGAGCGTGCGGTGCTCGCGCGCGAGCCTGCGCAGGTAGGCGACGAGCAGCATCGACTTGACCACGCTCGCCGAATGGAAGCGGCTGCGGAGCTTGAAGCCCTTCAGCCGGCCGCGGTCGTCGACGACCGCGAACGCCTTGCGCCCCGCTCGCTTGGCGATGTAGCGCTGGGCGCGTCGCACGCGTGTCGCCGAGGGGTAGGCCGGACGCTCGCCCGCACTCGGAGCCGGGCCCTCGACGCCCGCCGGGACGTCGTTCGCCGCCAGCGCCGAGGCGGGCGCCGGCGACGCCTCGGCCGGTCCCGCGAGCAGCGCGCAGAGGACCCCCGCGAGAGCCGCCACGCGCGCATATGTCCCCGGCGCGAATACCCGGCTAACCGTACGTTCGCGACCGGCCGGACTAGGACCGTCGCACGCTCGCCATCGCCCGCGCCAGCGTCGCCTCCGTCTGCGGGCCGCGCAGCACCGAGCGGATGCGCCCGTCCGGGTCGAGCACGAACGTGGTCGGCAGCCCCGTCAGGCTGTATTCGTTGCCAACGGTGCCTTCCGCGTCGCGCAGCACCGGGAAGGTCCAGCCGTGCCTGGTCACGAACGCCCGCGCGCCCGAGAGCTCGTCGCTCCAGTCAACGCCGATCAGGCGGCCCCTGCCCGAGGGGCTCTGCGCGAAGCGCTCGAGCGCGGCGGCCTCGCGCACGCACGGCTCGCACCAGCTCGCCCAGAACGTGATCAGCGTGGCGCGGCCGTGCGCGCTCGCGAGCGCGCCGGCCAGCGTCACGGCCGGCCCCGCCAGGCGTTCGCGCGGCAGCTGCGGTGCGGGCCGCCCGACCGGACCGGAGCCGTTCGAGGACAGCCCGAACACGATCAGCGCCGCCAGCGCCGCCGCCACCAGCAGAGAGATCGCGAGCAGCCGGCGACGGCTCATCCGTGCGTCCGATCAGTGAGAGGCGAGCAGCGGCACGTCGTGGGCGATCGTCGCCGGCCTGAAGTTCGCCGAGTAGAGCGTCGTGCGCTTGCCCGAGGCCGTGATCCCGTAGACGAGACCCGAGTGCTCGACCAGGTCCGGGTCCTTGGCGTCGCGTTCGGAGCCCACCCCCCATGCCTTCCACACGCGCGCCAGTTCCTGCGTGGTGCCGATCAGGTACTGCATCCGACCGGTCATCTCGTGATGTTTGAGGAACGCGGTCACCGTCTTTCGGTCATCACCTTTGGAGTCGACCGAGACGGCGATGATCTGCGCCTTGCTCGGACCTTGCGCGCCCATCAGATTCTGCGCCACGCGCAGGTTGGAGGTGATCAGCGGACAGACGTCCGGGCAGTGCGTGTAGATGAACGTGACCAGCACCGGCTTGCCGCGGTAGTCGGCGATGTTGACCGGCTGGCCGAGGTAGTTGCGAAGCGCGAGCGGTGGCGCCGGCGTCGGCGGCGAGAGCACCGCTTCGGCCTTGTAAGCGGCCTTGGCCGCGCTCGTCGTGCTCGTCACCGTCTTCTCCTTCGAGCCCGAGGAGCCGCAGCCGGAGATGAGCGCGAGCGCGCCAACGATCGCCAGGGCGGCGAGCAGCGGGGGCAGCATGCGAGGGTTCGAGCCATCTCGGCGGCGCATCGGCGATCGAGCTTATCGACGCGCGAGCGGGGCCGCGCCTGCACCGCGCCGGCGGCCGTCGGCAAGAACCGTTGCAAACCTCCACGTGCGACGCATCTTGCAAAAAAAGATGCTAGTTTGCAGCGCGTTCGTGCCGAGTCCTTGCCCCCACGGGGGCCAGGGAGCGGGGGACCCAATGCAGCCCAGATGCTGCGGGGGCGAATCGCCACAGGTGTGGCGTAGCGTGATTCACGCGAGCCCGACAGCTAACCCCGTAGGCGCCAAGCAATGTGAGAAAGGACGCCTTTGCATGCCGGGATTCGTTCGTGATCTTGCCGCGGTCACCCCTTGGGAAGCTTCGCTGGAGCGCTCGCGCGCCCGCCGCGCGCGGGCTGGGCGCACGCGCAAGCGCCGTACGACGGGGTCGCGCATCGTCGCGGAGGGGCGCTCGTTCGACCCCTTCGGCATCGCCTCGCTGCTGAAGAACGACCCGCAGCGCCGCGACCTCGCCGCCAGCGAACCGTGGGAGCTCTCGCTCGGGCGCTCGCGCGCGCGGCGCCGCGCGCAGGAGATTCGCTTCGTGCCCAACGGCTCGCGCGCAAAACGCCTCTCGCTCGGAGCGCTTGCCGCGCTCAGCGCCGGCCCCACGGCGAGCCTCGCCGCAGGCGGCGGCACAGCCGTCGCGGCAACGGGCTCCGAACCGGCGACCACGACCGAACACACGATCGCGATCTCCTCCGAAAGCCAGGGCCGTCAGGTCGAACTGCTGCAGGAAGCGCTCGGCGTGGCCGTCGACGGGATCTTCGGCCCCGAAACCGAAGAAGCCGTGCGCAACTTCCAGGCCGATCACGGGCTCGCGGTCGACGGCATCGTCGGGCCCGCCACGATCGCCGCGCTTCGCGGGAGCAGCTCCGCGCATGCCGCCTCCTCGGGCGTACGCCGCGACGCGGTCAACTTCACCTCATCCGAAGAAGGCGAAGGGAGCAGCAGCGCCGTGACGCGCCTGCAGAGCGCGCTGCACCTCACCGCCGACGGTGACTTCGGCCCGGAAACGGAGGCGGCCGTGCGCCGGCTGCAGGAGCGCCACGGCCTGACGGTCGACGGCGTCGTCGGCCCCGCCACCTGGGGCGTGCTCGGCATCTCCAGCGAGGAAACGCTGACGCCGCCGGCCTCGGCGCGGGTCCATTCTCACCACAGCGCTCACACCGCCAGCGTCGCCGACACCGAATCGGGCGGCGGCGAAGAAGGCGGCGGCGACGCCGTCTCGCGCCTGCAGAGCGCGCTGCACCTCACCGCCGACGGTGACTTCGGACCGGAAACGGAGGCCGCCGTGCGCCGGCTGCAGGCGCGTCATGGCCTGACCGTGGACGGCATCGTCGGGCCCGCCACCTGGAGCGTGCTCGGGATCCAGAGCCAGGAAACGCTGAAACCGCCGCACTCGGCGCTGAGTGGTTCCTCCAGCCACGAAAGCTCGGCCGGCGGGGGCTCGAGCGTCGTCGCCCGCGTGATCGCGGCCGGCGATGAAATCGCCACCCGGCCCTACGTCTACGGCGGCGGGCACGGCTCGTTCCAGTCGACCGGCTACGACTGCTCGGGCTCGGTCTCCTACGCCCTGCACGGCGGAGGGCTGCTCAGCTCACCCGAGGACTCCTCCGAACTGGAGTCCTACGGCGAGGCCGGACCGGGCCGCTACATCACCATCTACGCCAACGCCGAACACGCCTTCATGGTCGTCGACGGCAAACGCTTCGACACGATCGCCCAGCAGGAGACCGGCTCGCGCTGGGCCGACTCGGTCGGCGACACCAGCGGCTACGTCGTGCGCCACCCGGCAGGGATGTAGCAGCCGCGACCGGCGCGAGCCGGCTGAGCCTGAAGCATCTCGTGAGATGAAGCATTGCTCTCAGACTCGGGGTGGGCGAGCCCGGGCGGTGATGTCCTCCACCACCCCCAGCACGAGATTCTCGCCGGCCAAGGAAATCGTGTAGGCGGTTGATTCCACCACGCGGGTCGAGCCGTCCGGTCGTGACAAGCGGAATACGACGTTTTTGGCGACACCGTCCCCTCGTGCAGTTTCGATCATCCGCCTGCGATCGGTGCTCTCATACCACTCCCGGAAGTGGCTCGCCACATGAGCCGTCCAAGGCATCCCAAGCGCCGCCTAGTCTCGCGTGCTCTGACAAAGAACTACGACGAGGAGCGCCGGACGATGCTCGCGCGAGCACACACGTTCACGATCGACGGGCTGCAGACGCGACAGGTCAGTGTGGAGGTCGACGTGCGCCGGGGGCTGCCGGCCTTCACGATCGTCGGCCTCGCGGACGCGGCCGTACGCGAGGCGCGCGAGCGGGTGCGCGCCGCGATCCTCAACTCGGGCTATGAGTTCCCGGCGCGCCGGATAACGGCCAACCTCGCCCCGGGCGACGTGCCCAAGGCCGGCGCGGCCCTTGATCTCGCGCTTGCGTGCGCGGTGCTTGCGGCGAGCGGGCAGATCGCGACCGAGCGCCTGGCCAGCCACGCGCTGTTCGGCGAGCTCGCGCTCGACGGACGCGTGCGCCCATGCCGCGGCACCCTGGCGGTGGCGCAGGCGACGCGCAAGGCCGGCCTCTCGACGCTTCTGCTCGCCGGCGAGCGGGCGCCGGAGGCACAGCTCGTCGAAGGCCTCGACGTCGCGGTGACAGAGTGCCTGCGCAGCGCCGTGCGGGTCCTCGGCGGTGGCACCGGCGACGCCGCTCCGGCCCGGGAGCGGCCGTCGCGTCACGTCACACCGTCAGCCGCTGCGCTCGACCTCAGCGACGTGCGCGGGCAGCACCACGCGGTGCGAGCGCTCGTGATCGCGGCCGCGGGCGGGCACAACTGCCTGCTGAGCGGCGCGCCAGGCACCGGCAAGACGATGCTCGCGCAGCGCTTTGGCTCGATCCTGCCGCCCCTGAACCGAGCGGAAGCGATCGAGGTCACCCGCATCCACAGCATCGCCGGCACGAGCGCCGGAGGGCTGGCGCGGCAGCGCCCGCTGCGCGCCCCACACCACACCATCACCGTGGCGGGGATGATCGGCGGGGCTGCCCGCGGCTCGGTCGGCGAGGTCGTGCTCGCGCACAACGGCGTGCTCTTCCTCGACGAGCTCTCCGAGTTCTCGCGCACGGCGCTCGAGGCGCTGCGCCAGCCGCTGGAAGATGAGCGCGTGGCGATCGTCAGGGCCCATCGCTCGGCGATCTACCCAGCGCGGTTCATGCTGCTGGCCGCCACCAACCCGTGCCCGTGCGGATACGCGGGCGTCGGCGATCTGTGCCGGTGCGGCGAGGCCGATCTCGCCCGCCACCGCCGCCGTCTGAGCGGCCCGCTGCTCGACCGCATCGACCTGCTCGCGCGGTTCGAGCACCTCGCGGCGCACGACCCCGACGCGCCTGCCACGGCTAGCTCGCGCGAGGCCCGCGCTCGCGTGCTCCTCGCACGCGAGCGTCAGACGGCGAGGCTCGGCGGGCGAGGCGCTTGCGTCAATGCGCGGTTGGACGCGCGCATGCTGCGCGTACACGCACGCCTGGACGCCCGTGGCGAGGCGCTCCTGCACCGCGCGCACGAGCGCGGGCTGCTGAGCGCAAGAGGACTCCACCGCGTGCTGCGCGTGGCCCGTACGATCGCGGACCTCGACGATCGCCCACGCGTGCGTTCGGGGGATGTCGCCGAGGCGATCGCCCTGCGCGGCGAGACCGGCCTTCGCGGCACGCGGGTGGCATGAGCATGCGAGCGAGCGCTGACTCCATCGCTGGCGCCTGCGCGCAGTGCCTGCGGCGCAGCTGGCTGCTGGGCGAGCTGAGCGCGGTGCTCGACTGCAACAGCCGCTCCGACGGTCGCCTGTATGCGCTGCTCGCGCTCGATGACGCCGAGCTGATCGCCGCGCTCGGCGGGCGCCGACGCGAGCACCTACGCCGAGCACACGCCGAGCTCGGCGCGCGCGAGCTGGCGAGCACCGAAGGAACGACGGCGATCTGCCGTCACGATCCGCGCTATCCGGCCGGGCTGATGCACCCGGTCGCTCCAGCACTGCTGCACGTGGCGGGCGGGCGGGCTCGGCTTCATGCACTCACGGGCCGACCCGTCGTGGCGTTCCCAGCGGCCTCGCGCGCGAGCGACTACGGGCTGGAGCTCGCGTACGGGCTCGGCCGCGGACTGGCCGCGAGCGGCGTCACGATCGAGGGCGGTCGCGGCCCGCTCGCGCAGGCGGCGCTCGCCGGCGCGCTCGCCGCCGAGGGCGCAACGCTCCTGGTCGTGGGCGACGGACTCGGCGTCGGTGGGGCGATGTCGCGGCGCCGCGCACGCGAACGTCTCGAGCACCGCGGCTGCACGCTGGCTGAGCTGCCAGGGAGAGTGCGCGGCCGTCGCTGGGGCGAGAACGCAGCCGAGCGGATCGTGGTGTCGCTGGCGGACGTTGCGATCGTCGTCGAGGCCGAGGAGACGCCACGAGCGCTGGCCGCGCCGCGCCTGGCGCGTGAGCTCGGCAAGCCGTTGGGGGCATGCCCGGGCCGGGTCACCTCGCGCGCATCCAGCGGCAGCCACGCGCTCCTGCGCGAGGGCGCGCTCCTGATCAGGGATGCGTCGGACGTGCTCGAGATGCTCCACGCGACGCACCCTGCTGCACGCGCCGCCGCGGGGGAGCACAGCGATCGCGCCGCGGAGGAGGCCGAACGGGTCCTGCGAGGGCTCTCACCGCGGTTGCGGCTCGTGCTCGAGCAGGTGGGAGCGGGCGTCGACACGCCGGGCAAGCTGGCGGCCGGCTCTACCGAGGCGGGCGAGGTGCTGCGCGCGCTCGGCGAGCTCGAGCTGATCGGCCTGCTGCGACGCGGGGACGGCGGCCGATATCTGCTCAGCGAAGCGCAGCGGTGTCCCGACCTGCGCTAGGGTGCGCGTGCTCAGATGGAGTTCTGAGGCGAGCCGCGCACTGCCGCGCTCCGAACCGCCCGCCGGACAAGGGCTGATGACTCCTTTCGCCGAAGTGACCCCCGCACGCGAAAGGAGCAGTCAGCATGGTGGCGCAACTCGACAGACGTGAGATGGCCGCGATCTTCATCGGCGGAGCGTCGGGCTCGCTGCTGCGCGTGTGGCTCGCACAGGCGGCCGTCGCCCACGTCGCCAGCTGGCCATGGTCGACGTTCGTCGTCAACGTCACGGGCTGCTTCGCGCTCGCGCTGATCGCGACCGGGCTGCAGGAGGGCGAACCGGAATCGCCGCACTGGCACCCGCTGCTCGGCACGGGCTTCTGCGGCGCCTACACGACGTTCTCGACGATGCAGCTCGAGCTGATCGGGATGATCGACCACGAGCGCTATGGACTGGCGATCGGGTACGCGCTCGCGAGCCTGCTCGCCGGCTACCTCGCGATCGTGGCGGGGACGGCGCTCGTGCGCCTGGCAATGGCGCGGGTGGCTGCATGAGCGCCTGGGCATGGCTGGGCGTGGCAGTGCTCGGAGGCGTCGGAGCCAACGCGCGCTTCCTCGTGCACACGCTGGTCGCGGCACGGGCCGGCGGCGAGCTGCCGGTCGCGACGCTCGTCGTCAACGCCAGCGGCTCGCTGCTTCTCGGCCTGCTGGCCGGGGTCGCGTTGAGCGGCGATGCGCTCGTGCTCGCCGGCTCGGCCACGCTCGGCTCATACACGACCTTCTCGACGTGGATGCTCGACACGCAGCGGCTCGCCGAAGACGGACGTCGCGCGGCGGCCGTTGCGAACGTGCTCGTCAGCGTCGCGCTCGGGCTGGCGGCGCTCGCGCTCGGCCGGACGGTCGCCGGCGGCTGAGGCCGGCACAAGGCGGCGCCGCAGCCACCGGCCGCGAGGTCCAGCGCCGCGGGAGAAAGCAGCCAGCCGTAAGTCGAGCAGCGTCCTAGACGTTCGACTAGCGCACGGCGCCGCATTGGAGCCTCGGAGCGCTCGGTTGTGGCCTGAGCTAGACCAAGGTGGGGTACCGTCGGCGCCGCGCCACGAGGACGATGTGGACGCCATGTACAGCCTCACAGAAGCCGCCCACTCGAGCAGTGCGCTACTCCCGCGCGCCCTGCTGGGCGACGAGCGCCTGGCGCGCCTGGTCGAGCGCGGCGACAGGCGCGCGTTCGCGGCGATCTACGAACGCCATCACGAGCAGCTCTACCGCTACTGCCTCTCGATCGTCGGCGAGCGCGAGGACGCCTACGACGCGCTGCAGTCGACGCTCACCAACGCCCTTGTGGCGCTCGGCGAAGGCACCCGCAACGCGCCGGTGCGCCCATGGTTGTTCAGGATCGCCCACGACGAGGCGGTCACGCTCGCTCGCCGTCGCGCGACGGTCGGTCGGCCGCCGCGGAGCGCCGAGCGACTTGCACCCTCGGCGGAGGACGAGGCTGCCGAGCGGGCCAGCCTGGCGCTGTTGATGGCAGACCTGCAGGCGCTTCCGACGCGTCAACGCAACGCGCTGCTGATGCGGGAGGTGAGCGGACTCTCCCATGAGGAGATCGGCCTCGCGCTGGGGATCTCCGCGGCGACCGTGAAGGGGGCGGTCTTTCGCGCGCGCTGCGCCCTCGCCGAATCTCGCGAGGGCCGTGGCGTGGCATGCGAGACCGTGCGACGCGCCGTCTCGGACAACGAGGCGAGCGCGCTCCGGCGCCGGTACGTGAGCGCTCACCTGCGCGATTGCAATGGCTGCGCCGAGTTCGCCGCGGCCATCCCCGCGCGCCGCAGAAACTGGCACGTGCTGACCGCCCCGCTGGCGCCGCTCGCCTCGGCCGGCCTGCTCGCGCACATCATCGGCGCGGGCTCGGCACAGAGCGCGACGGGGGCCGGCGGCGCGCTCATGGGGGCCGGCGGCCAGGCCTTCGCCGCCAGCCTGGCGGCAAAGACGGCGCTCGGCATCGTGATCGCCGCCTCGGCGGCGGCGACGCTCCACGGCGTATCCAAGGGCGATGGTCAATCGAAGGCGACACCGACCGTCGTAAACCATCGCTCCGTCGGCACGCCGCACCGCCGCGCAGCTGCGACCCGGGCGCGAGCATCGTCGCCAGGTCACGCTCGGGTCGCGATCCGCGGCCGCGGGCGGCCGAGGAGCGAGCTTGCCAGCCCCCGCGCCGGCTCGCCAACGACCGCACCCGACGCCAGCGTGGGCAGCCGCCACTCCCCCGCAAGCATTGCCGCCGGGGACCGGCCGAGAAGCGCCGATCGGATCGGCGACGTCGGCGGGCGGGCCAATCGGGCTACCGTCAGCCACCGACCCGCAGCAGCTCCGGCCAAACACGTCAAACCCTTGGATGGGCCGAGCGGTCCGCCCAGACCACGTCCGCAGGTTGCACACGACACCACGGGGGAAAGCAACCGTGCGGGACATGGAGCCGGTTCGGGCGGCCAGCCTGGAGAAGTTCGCCAGGCTGGCGGCCCGGGCGGCCCATCTGTCGAAGGCCGGCAGGGCGGCGGCCAGATCGCACGGCCGACCGAAACGGAAGCTGCGCGGCCCCCTGCCGCCGGCGGCCCGCCGGAAGAAAAGGGTAAGAACGGTGGCGAAACGCCGGCGGCGGCGGGTGGCGAAAGCTCGCCGGCGGCGGCCGGCGCAAGCACGGACTGAGCCGGTCCAGCACAAGCTCGGCGCCGCTCCCGCGGTCGTGGCGGGATACTTGCGGGCGATGTCGCAGGAGAACGTGGAGATCGTCCTCGGCCTGCGGCTGGCCCACGACGGAAATCTCGTGCGACGCGTGCGCGAGGACGAGATGTGGACAGGGTGGCGCGAGTCTGCCGCCTCCGCGTTCCACCCGAACCTCACCACCACGGTACGTCTCTTCGGAGTCGAGCGATCCTATGGAGGCATCGAAGGCTTTCGATCGTTCTGGCTGGACTGGCTCGCCCCCTGGGAGTCGTATCGAATACGGATCGAGCGAGCCACCGACTGCGGCGATCAGACGCTCGTGGTGGTACGTGATTTCGGCCTGCGCCCCGGCGCAAGCGAGGAGGTCGCCGCGAGCAACGCATCCGTGTGGACGTTCGACGACGGACGGATCGCCCGGATCGACTTCTACCTGGATCCGGCCGAGGCCGTCAAAGCTGTGGGGCTGGCGGAGTAGCTCACGTCAATGGCTGAGCCAGAACGCTCCCCCAGGTCGCGTCAAACCTCTCGCGCGGGGCCGTCGTAAGCGGATCGAGAGATCGCCCCGCTGCGGCTGTAGCGGGATACTGGGCAGGCGATGTCGCGGGAGAACGTGGAGGCGGTGCGAGCCGTCTACGAGTGCTGGGGACGGGGCGACTTCCGCTCTACGGCCGACATCGTCGCGCCGGAGTTCGAGTGGGAGCAAGTCCACGGAGTCGTGGAGCCGGGCTCTCACGTCGGAGCGGCCGCGAACCGCGCGTTGCGGCGGATCTTCGAGGTCTATGAGGACTTCCGCGTCGAGGCCGAGGAGTACGTGGATGCCGGGGACGCGATCGTCGTCGTTGCCCACGCTCACGGCACCGCTCGCGGAAGCGGGATGCAGATGGATCAACGGTTGGCGCAGGCGTGGACCGTCCGGGATGGGAAGCCGGTCCGGATGGAGCAGTACCCGAGCCGCGCGGAAGCGCTCGCAGCGGTGGGGCTGACGTAGTAAGTGATGTCGCAGGAGAATGTGGAGATCGTCAAGGACTTCACGCGGCTGTTCGAGCAAGGCGACCGCGACGAGTGGCGCGAGTTCTTCGCTCCGAATGTGGTGTGGGACACCTCCGCGAGCGGAATGCCGGCGGCGGGCATCTTTCACGGCCACGAGGGAATCGTGCGCTTCTTCCGCGACTGGCTCGGGACTTGGCGCGACTACGCGATAGCTGCACGCGAATACCTGGACGCCGGGGATTCCGTCGTAGTCGTCTTTCGCCAACGTGGCACCGGTCGCGGGAGCGGAGTCGAGATCGACCGCGACTTCTTTGGCGTCTATGACCTGAGTGGTCACAAGGTCGTCCGCTTCCGCTTGTTCGAGTCGCGCGTGGAGGCCCTCAAAGCCGTGGGGCTGGCGGAGTAGGCGATGTCGCTAGGTCCCGGCCACTGACCGTTCATTCGCAACGACCTCGCTTGACGCAGCGCGAGCATGCTGTATGGTCGAGGTGGGGCGCGCCTGCGCCAGGCGTGGGTTTCAGACATCGGTTTTGTGCTCGCGCCGCGAGGGTCGGAACGGCATCGAATCGAGGGGACGAGACCGTGCCGGGTCGGGCCCGCCGAGCAATCCGTTCAGGTCGTGGGGGCGGCCAGACGATGCAAACCCCGTTTGACGTCACGCTGCGTTGGTGCGATGGGCAGCGTGCGGTTCGTCTGTCAGGCGAGCTGAGCCTTGAGACAGCACCGGCGATGCGGTCGTTGCTCGAGATCGTGTGTGCAAACGGTGCCACAGAGGTTGAGCTCGATCTTCGAGACGTGACCTTCATCGACTCGACCGGTATCGGCGTGATCATGATGGCCAAGAAAGCCTGTGCAGCGCGGGCCTGCGGGTTCTTCTTGATCCCGAGCAAAGTGCCTCAGACGGTCAGGATGTGGGAGGTGAGCGGCCTCCAAGACAGGCTCAGTTGGCGCGAGGGACCTTCGCCGAGCCCTAGTTCCACGTCTGAGGACTAGCACCGCGCAGCCCGCGCCCCCTTCGAGCCTGAATCGGTCGAGGCTGAGGTCGTCAAGACGTCAGAGCCGGCTAGCTGGTAGCGCCAGTGAGCCTGCCCGATCCTCATCCGATGGCAACAGCCGGTGAGAGATCGCGCTGCTGCGGCCGTAGCGGGATACTGGGCGGGCGATGTCTGAGGAGTCCACGACCCCGGACGAGCTGCTGGCGGCGATGCGGCGAATTACCCACGCCATTGACCGCAAGGACTACCAGGCGGTTCTGGCCGACCTCGATGACGCGGTGGAGATAGACGACACCGACATCCCCGAGGCGACGGGCGGCGACTCCTTTCTCGCCTGGGTCACCCGCTGGGATGAAGCGTGGGACGGTTGGCACGTCGAGGATGTCGATATCCGCGCAGCCGAGGACGACCAGGCGATCTCCCTGTTCACGATGGTCGTCAAGGGTAGGGGTAGCGGCGTCGAGCTTAGGCGCGCCGATGCCCTGGTGGCGTCTTTTCGTGACGGCAAGGCGGTGAAGCTCGGGTACTACAACGACCAAGCGCAGGCCCTCAAAGCCGTGGGCCTGGAGGAGTAGGCGATGTCGCAGGAGAACGTGGCGGTGGTGCGAGACGGTTTCGAGAGGCTGAACGCGGGCATGCCGGACTTCTCGATCTATCACCCGGCGCTCGTTTACCACCCCCGCGCAGACGAGCCTGATCCGAGTCCTCACCTTGGCCGCGAGGCATTTGAACGGCTCGCTCTCGGCTTCCTGGAGTCGTTTCCCAACCTTGTGTTCGACGTGGAGGAGCTGATCGACGCCGACGACCTGGTGATCGCATCGACGGTGATGCGCGGGCAGGGCACCGCGAGCGGCGCTGATGTGACCGATGCGTACGTCTTCGTCTACAGGCTGCAGGCTGGAGTGGTCGTGGAGGGCTGGGAGTACAAGACAAGAGAAGAAGCCCTCAAAGCCGTGGGGCTCGAGAAGTAGGCGAGGAGGGACTGGGACCGCAGAGCCAGCGATCATCGCGACATAGCGACGGTCCGACCCATCGCCTAACCCTTCGGGCGTCGATCCTCGTTGCGGGCGGAGAGCCCGTGCCAGCACAGTCGGCAGAAAACCCCGCTATTAGCGGGGCTTTCTGTGTAAGTGGATGAAGGGATCCGAACCCTCGACCTTCGCCATGGCAAGGCGGTGGTGGGCAGCCGAATGTTGTTCACGCGAGCCTTTGAATCGGCGCCGGCACCCGAGCCCGCGCCAGACCCCGCTAGCCAGGTTAGGGCTCAGCCTGCCCGATCCTCATCCGGCATCCGCCAGCGGGAGATCAACGCTCGTGTAGGCGGCCTCGCAGGAATTCGGCGCGTCCACTCGCTCGGTAGTAGCGTGGCGGTGGCACTATCCCTTGACAAGGAGAGACGCCATGCGATCCATTCGACGCGAGGATGTTCCGGTCGTCATCGAGGACAACGGGGTTGAGATCCGGTTGCGTGATGAGGACGGGCTCACGGTCGGATTCGTGCGCCTGCCCGCCGGTGCGGACCTGCGCCCTGCCACCAAAGGGCTCCCGGACGATCTCTGCCCGTGTCCCCACTGGGGCTACATGCTTAGTGGCGCTGTGCGAATGCACACGCCGGACGGGTCGCAGGACTTCCGCGCGGGCGAGGCGTTCTACTGGGGTCCAGGCCACGCGCCCGAGGCTCTGGAGGACTCCGAGTACGTCGACTTCTCCCCGACCGAGGACTTCAAGCGCGTCGTCGAGCACATCACGTCCGGAGCCGCCACCATCACCTAAGGCGTGGGGCTGGAGGAGTAGGCGATGTCGCAGGAGGACGTGGAGGTCGCGAGGCGAGCGGTGGATGCCCTCAATCGTCGTGATAGAGCCGCGTTTCTGGCGCTCTGTGATCCAGAGCTGGAAAACATTCCCCCTCGCGACTGGCCCGAGTCCGAGCCGATCAGGGGCCGTGAGGCCGTATGGGACTTCTATATCGAGGGAAACGCGCCATGGGAGGGAACGTGCTTCGAGTTCGCCGAGATCATGGAAGCCGGGGACGACAAGGTCGTCGCCGACCTGCGACAGGAGGTGCAGGGCAAGGCGAGCGGCGTAAGAGTCGGCTGGGCCTTCTGGCTGGTGGCCACGTTCCGTGAGACGAAGCAATTTCGTATCGAGTTCTTCGCTAACCGCGCCGAAGCCCTCAAAGCCGCAGGACTGGCGGAGTAGGCGATGTCGCACGAGAACGTGGAGCAGTTGCGGGCGGGCATTGAAAGTTTCCTCGCTGGTACGAGCGAGTCCGCGAGGGAGGACATGCTCAGCAGGAGTGCCGAAGGCTGGGACCCCGAAATCGAAGTGGATACCTCGGAGACACCCGTGCTGGATGTCAGCGGGGTCTACCGAGGAAGGGACGCCGCAAAGCGGTTCTGGCGCGAATGGCTCGCCGCCTGGGAGAGCATGCGGTTCGAGTATGAGCTGGTGGATGCCGGGGACCGCGTAGTCATGCTGTTTGACATGCAGATGCGCGGGCGCTCGACGGGCATCGACATGCCCTTTGGGAAGGTCGCGTGGGTGTTCACGTACCGGGGTGGATTGCTGATCCACCAGAAGTTCTACATGGGCCAGGCGGAAGCCCTCAAAGCCGTGGGGCTGGCGGAGTAGGCGATGTCGCAGGGGAACGTGGAGCTGGTGCGGCGTCTGTACGAGCGCTTCGATGAGACCCACCAGCCGGTCGCCGACATGCTGGCGCCGGACTTCGCCTGGAACATGTCCACCTTCGGTGGCTGGCCCGAGGACCCGGTCTACCACGGCGCCGACGGGATGGCCAGGTTCCTCGCTACCTGGTTGGAGAACTTCGATGAATGGGAACTGCGCCCAACGGGCCTTGTAGATGCGGGCGACGACGTCGTCGTGGCGACCGTTTGGCAGCGAGCACGGTCCAAGGGATCCGGTGCCACCGTGGATATGACCTTCGCGCAGGTCTGGACCCTCAGAGATGGACTCGCAGTTCGCGTGGAGATGTACGCCGACCCCACGCAGGCCCTCAAAGCCGTGGGCCTGGAGGAGTAGGCGGTCCGCTCTCGGATGCAAGTTCTCATAGGACCGCCCGGCCAGTGGGCGTCGCGCTCCTAGCCAGGCGGTCCGTACCACCAACCCTGCGGGGTGTTCGATCCTTGGGCGAGTGCCCGTGCCGAACGCGGTCGGATCAATCCGCGCCGGTCGGGAGCGATTAGCTAGTCGCTCCCGCAAGATGACGACGCCGGAGTCAGGGGAGCCGGCGCCGCTAGCCCGCAAGTGAAAGGAAAGCTCACGGGCAAGATGAAAACTAGGCTGGCTCGGGCTCTGGCCCAACGAGTTGGCGGTAAGCCTCAAGGGCCTCGGCTGCGGGATACGGCACCTCTGAGAATCGCTGGCTCGGAATATGCTCGGCCTGAAACGGCTGAGTGCGACCCAGCAGAATCTCCAGCGTCCGCGTTATCTCAAAATGCTCCTTCTCGGGGGGGTCGAGCAGAACCCTCGCCCTTTTGTGAGCCGTCGCACGCTCCTGGGCTACGCGGTCGGAATCCCCTTTTAGCTCGCGGACCAGGTCGAGCGCGTGAGTGTCCAGGTGCAAGCGCAGCGCGGTCTCTGCCTGCTCTAGGCGTTCCCTGGCAGCGTCGAGACGGGCTCGCCACACTTGCGGATCCACTTCTGCGAGCGCCTTAGAATGCGTCAGGGGTAAACACGGTCATGGTTGGTCCCTTTCAAGGTGCTGCTGGATAGATGACGTGCTGCTGGTCAGGGTGGGCTACTGCGAGCGGTTGGCCGCTGCGTCTACGCGGGCCGCGCGGACCCACGACGTGCTGTGCTTGTTGCGCCCTTAGAGCCCGGGTTGGCTGAGGCCCTTGACGCCGACTCCCCTAACCCTGGCGCTGAAGAAAACCCCGCTGTTAGCGGGGCTTTCTGTGTAAGCGGATGAAGGGATTCGAACCCTCGACCTTCGCCATGGCAAGGCGACGCTCTAGCCAGCTGAGCTACATCCGCGCGGACGGCTCATTCTAGAGTGCGGCGCTCGCGCGCGCACGCCGGAGCCGGCGTCAGCCGGCCTAACCGCGATAGGTCGAGCGCCCGGCGTCGCCGAACGGCTCGTCGCGCTCGCGCACGGCCTCGCGGAAGCCCCGCTCGGCGGCACGTTGCTGGAAGGCATAGCCCTCGGCCGTGTGCCGAGCGATCCCGTCGAAGACGGTGCCGAGCACCTGGCTGGCGTGCAGGCCCTGCGAATAGAGCGTTTGATTGACGAGCAGCTTCATCATCATCAGCTGGTTGATGGGCATCCGCGCGATCCGCCGGGCGAGCGCCTCGGCGCGCTCGTCGAGCTGCTCGGGCGAGGGCGCTTCGATCGCAAGTCCCCACTCGACCGCCTCGGCGCCGGACAGCGAGTCGCCCGTGAACAGCAGGCGCTTGGCCCGCTGCGCGCCGATCCGGTGAGCCCACAGCGAGGTGGTGGGCGAGCCCCATACGCGAGCCGGCGGGTAGCCGATCTTCGCGTCGTCGGCGATCACGAGCAGATCCGAGCACAGCGCCATGTCGGTGCCGCCGGCCACGCAGAAGCCGTGGACCTTGCAGATCACGGGCTTACCGCAGTTGAAGAGGCTCATGAAGCCCTGAGCGTTGCGGCTCATCATCGCGTAGTCGACCATCGGGTCCCAGGTTCCGCTCGGGTCGTGGTTGGCCGCCATCACGGCCGGATCCAGCGGCGAGCCCGGCGGTGCGGAGCGCGCCGGCTCATCCCCCCCTCCCCCGTGCGCCGCCTCGGCGCCCATCCCCTCGGCGCTCTCGACCAGGTCATAACCGCCGCAGAAGCCGCTGCCGGCGCCGGCCAGCAGCAGCACGTGCACGGCGGGGTCGAGATCGGCGCTGCGCACGCACTCCACCAGCCGCGCGATCAACCCCGGCGTGATCCCGTTGCCTCGGGCCGGACGGTTCAAGGTCAGGCGCGCGACGCCGTCGGCGACCTCGTACAGCACGACCGGCTGATCGCTCATGGCCGCGATCCTACCCGTGCTCCCCGCCCCGGCAGCGAGCTCCCGCGTCGAGACACGCTCGCGCGGGCCGGCAGACGGTCGTCGCCGCGCCGGAATGAAATACTGCGCCGATGCCGAGCGACCACACCCTGTCGCGCTTCTCGATGGCGCTCCCGGCCTCGTGGCTGCGAGCGAGCGGCAGGCTCAACGTCCCGCTCTACCGGCTCAGCGGCGGGCGCCTGGGCGGCAAGGTCGGTCGCGCACCGGTCCTGTTGCTGACGACGACCGGGCGTCGTTCCGGCCAGAAGCGCACGGCGCCGGTGCTGTACCTCCGGCACGGCGAGCGGCTGGTGGTGATCGGCTCCAACGCCGGCAATTCACATGCGCCCGCCTGGTCGCTGAACCTCGAGGCCAATCCGGACGCCGAGGTCGAGGTCGGGCGCGCGCACTCGCTCGTTCGTGCGCGCGTGACCGAGGGCGAGGAGCGAGCAGAGCTGTGGCGGCTCATGAACCAGCAGTACGCGGGCTTCGACGCCTACGACGCCAAGACCGCCCGCGACATCGCAGTGTTCGTGCTCGAGCCGCGGTAGTCGAACTACCATCGAGGAGGCCGGCGCGGCAGCGGCGCGCCCCGCCGAGAGTCCCCCAACAAACGACTTCGGGAGCTGACGATGACCCCTTCCACGTCCACCGAGCAACTCATCAGCGGCGTCGACTTCGTCGCCCTGCCCACCCACGACATCAACGTCTCGGTCGACTTCTACGGCGACACGCTCGGCCTGCGCCGCTCGGTGTTCATGCCCGAGCGCAACTACGCGGAGTTCGAGACGGGCAACCTCACACTCAGCGTGATCGATGCGGAGAAGATGGGACTCGAGCACAACATCCAGCGAACGGAGATCGCGCTGCACGTCGACGACGTGCCCGAGGCGCGCACGGAGCTCGAGGCACGCGGCGTCGAGTTTCGCGGCGACACCCTCGACACGGGCGTGTGCCACATGGCCTTCTTCAGTGATCCGGAAGGCAACGCGCTGATGCTGCACCACCGCTACGCGCCCCGCACCACCGAAGCCTGAGCACGACGGCGGAGTGCGTCGGCGCGCCGGTGACCGCGAGCGGGTGACGTGTCGGCGCGCCCGAGCAACGAGCGCGGATCGACTAGCCTGAGGGCATGCTCTTCACACGCAAGCAGACCGAGATGGTCGACCCGGCCAAAGCCCTGCCCGGACGCGAGACCGAGCTGGCGGTGCCGGCCCGTCACGAGGTGCTCGGCACCCCGCTGAAGGGCCCGTTCCCTCCCGGCGTCGAGACGGCGGTCTTCGGCATGGGCTGCTTCTGGGGCGCCGAGCGGATCTTCTGGGAAGCCCCGGGGGTCTACACGACCGCCGTGGGCTACGCGGGCGGCTTCACGCCGAACCCGACCTACGAGGAGGTCTGCAGTGGGCGCACCGGCCACACCGAGGCCGTGCTCGTCGCCTTCAACGTCGAGCAGGCGAGCTTCGAGGACATGCTGAAGCTGTTCTGGGAGGGGCACGATCCGACCCAGGGCATGCGCCAGGGAAACGACGCCGGTACGCAGTACCGCTCGGCGCTCTACTGGCACGGCGAGCCCCAGCGCGCCGCCGCCGAGGCATCGCGCGAGAGCTACCAGGCGCGCCTGAAGCAGGAGGGCTACGGCGAGATCACCACCGAGATCGCGCCGGCCGGCCCCTTCTACTACGCCGAGGACTACCACCAGCAGTACCTCGCCAAGAACCCCGACGGGTACTGCGGGATCGGCGGCACCGGCGTCAGCTGCCCGATCGGGTTGACGGCTTCGAGCTAGCCGCCGCTTCGTGGCGATCGGCCGCCAGCGCGCCGACGACCGTCTGCAGCCAAGCTCGTTCGTCGGCCCCCGCGTGGCGCAACCGCCGAATCGCCCATTGCGTCAGCGCGTCCCGCCCCCCGATCGCCGCCCGCCTGCCGGTCGCGGCATAGCGTCCGTCGGCCAGGTACCACAGCCCGCCGGCTTCGTCGCGACGGATCCGGAGCTGCTCGACCACCGGCTGGCCGCGGATCACCCTGATGTTGCCCGGGTCTCCTTCATCCGCCCCCCATGGCCACGTCGAGAACACGGGCCGGCGGGCAAGGATCCGTCGGGCCGGCCGCGGCGGTGGGCCGACCGGACCCGAGTGCCAGCGCTCGGTGAGCTGCTGGACGCCGCGCGCAGAGCGCACGCGCGTGAGGACGTGGAGCACGTCGCCGGCGCGCAAGCGCGTCGAGCCACGCGGAGGAATCGCATCCTCGCCGCGGACGATCACGTTCACGAGGGCGTCGCGCGGAAGCCCGAGATCGCGCACTCTGCGGCCGACGATCGCGTCGTCGTCGGCGACCGGGTATTCCAGCACCTCGGCCCCGAGGCGGTGGATCGTCCCGGAGTCGGCCAGCGGGCGCGGAAGCGCCGGCTCGCTGCTGGTCAGCCCTAGGCGGCGGGCAAGGGGCTCGAAGCTCGCCCCCTGGACGAGCGCCGACAGCACGACGGCGAAGAAGACGATGTTGAAGAACTGCAGGCTGTGCGGCACATGCGCGATCACCGGAAACGTGGCGAGCACAACGGGGACGGCACCGCGCAGACCGGCCCAGCCGAGGACGAGCCGCTCCGCGGCGCTGTAGTCGCCGAGGGCCGTCGCAAGCCAGGTCGCGGCCGGTCGCGCGACGAACATCAGCACGAGCGCGAGCGCCGTGCCCTCGAGCGCGACATCGCCGAGTTGCGAAGGGAGCACGAGCAGGCCGAGCACGACGAACATCGCAAGCTGCGCCACCCAGGCCAGCCCCTCGTGAAACGCCGTGATCGTGCGCTTGGCCGGGATCGCTGCGCTCCCGAGCACGAGCGCGCTGAGATAGACCGCGAGGAAGCCCGACCCATCGATGCTCGCGGCGCCCCCATAGGCCAGCGCTGCAACCGCCAGCGAGACGACCGGGAACAGACCGCCGGTCGCAAGGCGGATGCGCTTGAGCGCCCAGACGGCGACCCAGCCGACGCCGACTCCCACGACGATCCCGATCCCGAGCTGCCTGATCACGAGCGTCACCATGTCGGCGACTCCGTAGTGCGGGTCGGTGATCCATTCGATCAGCCCCAGCACGAGCACGACGGCGACCGGATCGTTGAAGCCCGCCTCGCCCTCGAGCGTGCGCGCGAGCTTGCGCCGCAGCGTCGACCCCCGTAGCAGCGCGAGCACCGCGGCGCCGTCGGTCGAGGCGACGATCGAGCCGAGCAGCAGCCCCTGCAACGTCGAGAAGTCGAACAGCAGCGTCGCGAACAGGCCCACGACCAGCGCCGTACCGAGCGTGCCGAGCAGGGCGAGGCTCACGGCCGAGCCGAACACCGGGCGGATTTCGGCGAACCCGGCGGTCAAGCCGCCCTCGAACAGGATCAGCACGAGCGCGATCGTGCCCACCCGGCGGGCGAGCGCGTAGTCGGAGAACTCGAGCCAGCCGAGACCGTCGGAGCCGACGAGCATGCCCACTCCGAGGAACAGCACGAGGCCCGGGATGCGCAACCTCCAGGCGACGAACGAAGCCACCAGGGCGCCGGCGAGCAGCGCCCCGGCGGCGAGGATGAAATGAGCGTCAGTCACTCCGAAACGATCTCACGAGCGATTCGCGCAGCGGCTTTCAACGGAGCGGCCCCGCCGAGGCGGGGCCGCTGTCCGTCGTGTCCAAAACCAGGGCGCGTCCGGGGGGATTGGACGCGCCCTGGGCTCCAGGCCCCCGGCCTATGCGCCCGACGGCGCAGGGCTGGGCTGCCACGCCGGCGGCGCGTGCGGCCCACCGAGCGTCGGAACGTCCGAGGGGTAGACCTCGTTGCCGTGGATCGCGTGATCGCCGATCTCGAGCTCCTCGTCGGAGAGCCTGAGCGGGACGAAGATCCCCACGATCTTGAGCAGGATGAACGTCATGACGCCGCTGAACAAGATCACGAACAGCGCCGTCTCAGCCTGCCAGCGCAGCAGCGTCCAGCTGCCGTGCACGACGCCCGAGATCCCGGGGATCGCGGTCGCCCCGCCCGACACGCCGATGTACTCGATGATGTGCGGGTCGGCGAAGATGCCCACGAGCAGACCGCCGGACAATCCGGCGATCCCGTGCGTATACACGACCCCCAGCGTGTCGTCGACGTTTCGGAAGACCGGTGCGCGACTGAGGAAGCGGATCGCGAACCACACGACCGTCGAGGCGATGATGCCGATCGCGCCCGCGCCCCAGCCGTTGACGAAACCGGCCCCGGGCGTGATCGCGACCAACCCGGTGATCATCCCGTTGACCGACCCGATCAGCGATGGCTTGTCGCGGAAGATGTAGTCCCACGCGATCCACACGAGCATCGCCACGGCGGTGCACAGGTTCGTGTTGACCACCGCCACCGAGGCGTTGGCTCCGGCGTAGTAGGAGTCCCCACCGTTGAAGCCGTTCCAGCCGAGCCACAGCAGACCGGCCCCGACGGCGACCATCAACAGGTTGTTGGGCGCGTCGACCTCGCGATCTCGTTGCAATCGCGGCCCGATCACGGCCGCTGCGACGAAGCCCGAGATACCGGCGGCGAGGTGGATCACGTAGCCACCGGAGTAGTCCAGCGCGCCGTGCGCGGAGAAGAACCCACCGCCCCAGATCAAGAACGCGTTGACCGTGTACACGAACGTGATCCACAAGAGCACGAACGGAATCCATGCCTTGAAGTTGATCCGCCCGAGCACCGACCCGAGCATCAGGATCGGCGTGATCGCGGCGAACACGAACTGGAAGTAGATGAGCGATGCCTGCGGGAAGTGGAACGGCGGCCCGACCGAGATCGATGGGATCACCGCCTGCTTCTGCAGTTCTCCGGCCCCGAGGACGGTCCCCGACTTACCCCAGAAGGTGTCGAAGAAGCCCTTGCCGCCCCCGATTGGGCTCCCAAAGCCCATCTTGAACGCCCACAGCACCCACGCGACCAGCACGAGCGAGAAGGCGGCGAACGTGAGCATCATGCTGTTGACCGACCAGCGCTTCTGCATCACACCGCCATACAGGACCGCCAGGCCGGGCAGGCTCATCAGCCCGACGAACGTCGCTGCGGTCATCTGCCACGCGTTGTCGCCGGGGTTCAGCCACTGGTGCGCCCCTTCAAGGTATGGAACCCAAGTAGGCATTTGCGCGCAGTTCCCCTTTCGTCAGTCGGGTGACAAACCCCACCTCGCACATGCGAGCGGCAGCGCACCACAACGATCCGGGAATGAAACAGGGCCGCCCGGAGGGCTTGTAGGGACAGATTGGCCAACACTTCGATTGGCCCTTTCGACATCTGTCTAGACGCCCCGCAACGACTGCCCTGCTCTGGCGGAAAGCCCCTGTTTGCGGGCCTCGGCGCGATCCGCGGCGGCCCCGAGAGGCGAGTGGCTAGTCGACCGGGAAGCCGGCGCGCCGGCACGAGGCGCTGAGCGTGTCGGCGATGCCCCGCTGGCGCGTCGCAGTGGCGCACAGCTGGCGTGCCTGCCCGCCGCAGCCGTGGATCCTGACCGCCCCCAGCGTGCTCGGCGCGAACGCCTCGACGCAGTCCGTGCGCCCGGGCGAGCCGCTCGTCAGGGCGTAGGCGCCGAGCGCGATCAGCGCCGCCACGACCACGGCCAGCAGGCTGCCGACGGCGATCTTCTCGCGGCGCCCCCATTGCAGCGGCGTCGAGAGCCGCTTGGCGCGGGCCTCCATGATCATGCCCCGAGCCTAGCGAGTGGCGCAGCCCGCCTGCGCCGCGCGGGGCGCAGCGCCGAGCAACGAGCGCCGCCGCTCAGGAGGTGGTCGGGTCGGCGGGCGTGGCCGCCGCGTCGGTGTCGGTCGCGTCCGGCGCGGCTGCCTTGCCGCTGGGCTCGAACTCGAGCGCGGCCGAGTTGATGCAGTAGCGCTGGCCGCCCGGCCCGGGGCCGTCGTCGAAGACGTGACCGAGATGGCCGCCGCAGGTGCGGCACAGGACCTCCGTGCGGTGCATGAACAGGCTGTTGTCCGGGCGCAGCTCGACCGCCTCGGCGACGGCCGGCTCGGTGAAGCTCGGCCAGCCCGTGCCGGAGTCGAACTTGGTGTCGGCGTCGAACAGCTTCGTGCCGCACGCCGCGCAGCGGTAGTCGCCGGAGGCCTTGTTGTAGACGTAATCGCCGGTGAACGGAGGCTCGGTGCCGGCCCTGCGCAGCACGTCGTACTGGGCCGGCGTCAGCTGCTCGCGCCACTGCTCCTCGGACTTCTCCACCTTGTGCTCGCTCATGCCCTCGTTCTAGCAGGACGGGCGCGCCCCGCGAGGACCGTCCGGCCGGATCGCCCTCGCCCTCGGAGCGCTGCCGGCACTGCTAGGGTGATCTTTACGTTCACGTCAATTTTTATGGATCGGAAGAAAACCGCCGAAGCGCGCTTCGGCGTCGAGGCGGGACACGCGAGCTACAAGTGGTGGGCGCTCTCGTGCACGAGCCTCGGGATGCTGTTGGCCGCGACCAACTCGGGCACGCTGATCATCGCGCTGCCCGACCTGGAGCGCTCGTTGCACACGAGTCTGCTCGCGCTCGTCTGGGTGATCCTCGCCTACCTGATCGCCGCCACCGTACTGGTGCTGATGGCCGGACGCCTGAGCGACCTGTTCGGGCGCAAGCGCGCCTACGTCGGCGGATTCCTGCTGTTCGCGCTGGCCTCGCTCGGGGCTGGCTTCTCCGGCGACGCCACCGTTCTGATCCTGTGGCGGATCCTGCAGGGCATCGGCTCGGCCTTCCTCTTCGCCAACGCCGCTGCGCTCGTGACCGACGCATTCCCCAGGGAGGAACTAGGCCTCGCGATGGGCGCCAACACGATGGTCGCCGCGATCGGCCTCGTGCTCGGCCCCGTGCTGGGGGGCGCGCTCGTCGCGATCGCGTGGCAGTGGGTGTTCTGGTTCAACGTCCCCTTCGCCCTCGCCGGCGCCGCCTGGGGCGCGCTGATCCTGCGCGAGCTGGCCAAGCAGGACAGCGCGCCCAGCTACGACGTGCTCGGCACGAGCACCTTCATCGTCGGCCTCACCGGCCTCGTCTACGGCGTCTCGCGCGGCGGCATCTCGGGCTGGAACGACGGCCTCGTGATCGGCGCCCTGATCGTTGCGGCCGCGCTGTTGCCGCTGTGGGTCGTCATCGAGCGCCGCTCGCGCGCGCCGATGCTCGACCTCGGGCTGTTCAGGAACCGCCTGTTCGCGGCGGCGAGCGCGGCGTCGTTCCTCAACGGCCTGGCGCGCTTCGCGCTGATGTTCCTGTTCGTCTTCTACTTCCAGGGCGCGCAGGGCGACTCGCCGATCACGGCCGGCATCAAGCTGATCCCGCTCGCGCTCGGAATGCTGATCGCCTCGCCAATCGCCGGCATCTACGCCGACCGCCACGGCTCGCGCGCGCTGGCCTCGATCGGCATGCTCGTGACCGCCGCCGGGCTGGCCGGGATGACGACGCTCGACGTGCACACGGCGTACTGGCAGAGCGGGCTGTGGCTGGCCCTGGTGGGCGTGGGCTCGGGCATGTTCAACAGCCCCAACACGGCCGCCATGATGGGGGTCGTGCCGGCCCAGCGGCGCGGCATCGCAGCGGGCGCCCGCACGCTGCTGCAGAACACCGGAGCCGTGCTCTCGATCGCGTTCGTGCTCGCGATCGTCACCTCGGCCGTGCCCAAGGCGACGCTGTTCGCAATCTTCTCCGGGGTCGCGCAGGGGCTCTCCAGCGAGAAGCTTTCGCCGTTCATCGAAAACATGCACGTCGCGCTGTGGGTGCTCGCGGCGACCTCGGTGATCGGCGCCGGCGTGTGCCTGCTGCGCCCGAGTCACCGAAGCGAGGCGGAGCGCACGCTCCAGGCCCCCTCGCCGATCAGGCCGTGGGAGGAAGCGATCGCCGACGAGGCGTTCGTGCCGGGCCGCGACGAGACGGTCGCCGGCGAGGAGCCCTCCCCCCTGCCCGCCGACGCGCGCCTGGGAGCGCGGACGTGAGCTCGCACCCGGCACAGCCCAACCCCCAAGGCGGGGTCGCGGCGCGCGCCGAGAGCCTGCGCATCGGCGACGTCGCCCGCCTGGTCGGCACGACGCCTCGCACGATCCGCTACTACGAGGAGATCGGCCTGCTGCCCGAGGCGCCGGCGCGGCCCTCCGGCCGCCACCGCCTCTACACCGAGGCCGAGGTCGAGCGCCTGCGCGAGCTGATGCGCCTGAAAGACCTGCTCGGGGTCTCGCTGGAGGAGCTGAAGACGCTCTTGAGCGCCGAGGAGGCGCGCGCCGAGGTGCGCGCTCAGCTCAGGCGCGAGGACGTCGATCCCGACCGCCGGCGCGAGCTCCTGCTCGAGGCGCTCGGCCACATCGACCGCCAGCTCGAGCTCGTGCGAAAGCGCGCGCGCGAGCTGGACAAGCTCGAGCACGAGCTGTCGGACACGCGAAAGCGCGCGCGCCGCAAGGTCCGCGAGATCGACGCGCGCGCCGAGGGCTCGTTCCCGCCGGCGCTCGAGACGGCCGAGGGCTCGAAGTGAGCGAGCCCGCGCCTGCGCGCCGACCGGAGCGTGCGGCGACGGCGCCCGACCCGGCCGTGCTCGTCGACGACCTGATCGTGCGCTTCGGGGAGACCGTGGCCGTCGGCGGCGTGTCGTTCGCGGTCGCGCCGGGTGAGGTGTTCGGACTGCTTGGCCCGAACGGCGCCGGCAAGACGACGACGATCCGCGTCCTCACGACGTTGCTGCCACCCACCGCGGGCCGCGCACTGGTGGCCGGGCACGACGTACGCGCCGAAGGCCTCACCGTACGCGCCTCGATCGGCTACATCCCGCAGGCGATCTCCGTCGATGGCGCGCTGACGGCGCGCGAGAACCTCGACTTCTACGCGCGCGTGACGGGTGTCCCGGGGCGCGAGCGCAAGCAGCGGATCGAGCAGGCGATCGCCTCGATGAACCTCGAGGCGATGCTCGGCCGGCTCGCGCGCACGCTCTCCGGCGGCATGCTGCGCCGTCTGGAGATCGCCACGGCACTGCTCAACCGCCCGGCCGTGCTGTTCCTCGACGAGCCCACCGTCGGCCTCGACCCCTCGGCGCGGCGGATGGTGTGGGAGCACCTCGGCGCATTGCGCGAGCAGGTCGGCACGACGATCCTCGTCACGACGCACCTGATGGAGGAGGCGGAGCGCTACTGCGAGCGCCTGGCGATCATGGACATGGGCCGCCTGGTCGAGCAGGGCGAGCCGTCCGAGCTGCTCGAGCGCCACGGCACGGACAGCCTCGAGGAGGTCTTCACGGCCGTCACCGGCCGCGCGATCGACGAGCAGTCGGAAGGGAGGATCGCGGATGTCCGCGCACAGCGCCGCGTTGCCCGCAGGCTCTCCTAGCGCCGGGCCGGGCATGGGACTGGGCTCGGCCGGCGGCGCGAGCGGCGGCCTGCTCACCGCCGCCGGCTTGCGCGCGCTCGGCAGCGGCGCCTACGCGATGGCCCAGTCGGAGATGCGCAAGCTGCGCCACGACCACCTCGACATCCTCACGCGCTCCGTGCAGCCGCTGTTGTGGCTGTTCATCTTCGGCACGGCGCTTAGCCATACGCGCTCGCTGACGCTCGGCACGCTCGAATACCGCGCCTATCTCGCGCCGGGCGTGATGGCGCAGGCGGCGATGTTCATCGCGATCTTCTTCGGCCTCGCCGTGATCTGGGAACGCGACGTCGGCCAGCTGCAGCGCCTGCTCGCCACGCCCCTGCCGCGCACGGCGATCGTGCTCGGCAAGGCCGTCGGCGCGTGCGTGCGCGCGCTCGTGCAGGCGCTCTTGCTGCTCGCAGTGATCGCCGTCGCCGGCATCGGCGTGCGCTGGAGCGTCGACGGCGTGCTCGGCGCGCTCGCGCTGTTGATGCTCGGCACGGCGGGCTTCGCCTGCATGTCGATGCTGCTCGCGGCCGCCGTGAAGGAGCGCGAGCGCTTCATGGGCATAGGCCAGCTGATCATGATGCCGCTGTTCTTTGCCTCAAGCGCCCTGTACCCGCTCAGCGTGATGCCCGGTTGGCTGCACGCGATCGCGCGCGTCAACCCGCTCACGTACGAGGTGCAGGGCCTGCGCCAGATGCTCGTCGGCGTCGGTGGCGCCGGCGAGGTGTGGCTCGACTTCCTCGTCGTCGCCGGCTTTCTGCTGGCGATGCTCGCCGCTGCCACGCGCGCCTATCCGAAGGCGATCCTCTGACCGCACCCCTCTCCCCCGCCGACCAGGAGGTCTGAGCCATGCCCAGCATCGAGGTCAAGCCAAGCCCGCGGGGCGTGCCCGGCGCCGTCTCCGATCCCACCCGGATCAGCGGCGAGGAGCTGACCTACCCCGGCGCCGATGGCGACGAGGTGAACGGCTACCTCGCGCGCCCGGCCGATGCGGCCAGCCACCCCGGCATGATCGTGATCCACGAGGCCGGCGGCCTCGGCGAGCACATCCGCGACGTCTGCAACCGCCTGGCCAACATCGGCTACGTCGCGCTCGGCGTCGACCTCTACACGCGCGAAGGCGGCCCGCCCGACACGAGCGACATGCAGGCGACGATGGCGCGGCTGTTCGCGATGTCCGACGCGACCGCGCTCGGTGACCTGGAGGGAGCCGCCGACCACCTGCGCGGGCTCGACGGCGTGAGCGGGCGGATCGGGTGCATCGGGTTCTGCATGGGCGGGCGCTACACGCTGCTGTTCGCATGCGCCTCCGATCGACTCAACGCCGCCGTCGACTGCTGGGGAGGGTTCATCGACCGCGCCACGCCCGATCAGCGTTCGACGCCGGAGCGCCCGATACCGCCGCTGGAGCTGGTCGCCGACGGCCTGGACTGCCCCCTGCTCGCGGCGATCGGCGCCGAGGATCAGAACCCCTCGCCGGCGCTCGCCGGCGAGCTGCGCGATCGCGCGATGCGCTCACCCGCCGCCGGCTCCGGCGGGGAGATCAAAGTCGACGTCTACGACGGCGCCGGCCATGCCTTCTTCGCCGACTACCGCCCGACCTACAGGCCCGAGCCGGCCGCGAGGCTGTGGGCCGAGATCGTGCCGTTCCTGAGCAGGCATCTGAACTCCCGCTAGCGCCGCGACGGGCGCGCATGTGCCGAGCGCTCGCGCGCCGCGCTCAGGAGCCCCATTTTCAACCGCGGGCTCGTCGAACTTGATAGCTTCACCACGACAGGCCCGACGGGCCGGTCGGGCCGCGAGGGAAGGAGGATCGGCATGGCCGATCGAGTCCTCTTCATCAGCTGGGGAACACCAGTGCGGGGCCGCGAGGAGCGCGGTCTCGAAGTGTTCAACGAGACCATGGGGTTCTACGGCCGGCTGCAGCAGGAGGGTCGGATCGAGAGGTTCGACGTCGTCCTGCTCGGGCCGAGCGGCGACATCAACGGCTACATCGAGGTGCACGGCTCGGCGGAGCAGCTCAACGCCCTCCGCGAGGACGAGGAGTTTGAGCGCAACACGATCGAGGCGAGCCTGATCGTGGACGAGTTCCGCCAGGTCGAAGGCGTCACGAACGAGGAGATAGCACGCCAGATGGCGCTCTACCAGGAGAGCGTCGCGCGCGTGCCGCAGACCACCTGAGCATGGATCCGGTGAGCCGGTGCCCCGCCTGAGCGGGCGAGGCACCGGGACCGGATGTGACTTCCGCCGCCGCGCCGGGTATCCCTTTGCCCCATGGCAGACGACCCCCGCGTCCGGCTGATCGCCACACACGTCCGCTCGATCTGCGCGCAAGAAGAGCCGGGCGGTGAGCTGCTGGCCGCCGCGATCATCCGGCGCTGCCGGCCAGACGGCGACGATTGCACCGCGCCCGCGGCGCTCCAGTGGGTGCGTCGCTGGGGCCCGAACGGCCCCGCCTACCTCCCGCCCGTGTGCTCGTGCGCGGGCGGACGCTGCGCCGTCTGCAACTGACCCGCCGGACGGAGCCCGCGATCGGCGGGACCGGCATCTCGGCGCTGGGCACCGTGTTCCGCGGCGTTCATATAGTGCGTCGCAATCGCACGAGGGCAATCGGGTAAGGAGCTGAGGTGGAGCGCAAGTGGTGGACGCTGATCGGGGTCTCGGTGGCGATCTTCATGCTGCTGCTCGACATCACGGTCGTCAACGTCGCGCTGCCCGACATCCAGCGCTCGCTGCACTCGAGCTTCCAGGACCTGCAATGGGTCGTCAACGCCTACTCGCTGACCCTGGCCGCGTTCCTGCTGACCGCCGGCGCGCTGGCCGACCGCTTCGGGCGCAGGCTCGTGTTCACGACCGGGCTGGTCGTGTTCACGCTCTCCTCGGCCGCCTGCGGCCTCGCCTCCTCGCCGCTCGCGCTCAACCTCTTCCGCGCCGTCCAGGGCACAGGCGGGGCGATGATGTTCGCAACCTCGCTCGCGCTGATCGCGCACGCCTTCCACGGCAAGGAGCGCGGCGTCGCCTTCGGCGTGTTCGGCGGCGTGATCGGCGCGGCCGTCGCCGTCGGGCCGGTGATCGGTGGCGTGATCACCTCGGGCATCGGCTGGGAGTGGATCTTCTTCGTCAACGTGCCGATCGGGGTCGGCGCCGTGTTCCTCACGCTCACGCAGGTCGCCGAGTCGCGCGACCCCGCGGCCCGCGGCGTCGACTGGCTCGGCCTCGTGACGTTCTCCGGCTCGCTGTTCCTGCTCGTGTTCGCGCTGATCCAGGGCAACGAAAAGGGGTGGGGCTCGACGCGGATCCTCTCCTTCCTGATCGCCTCGGCCATCCTGATCGTGCTGTTCGTGATCGTCGAGCGCCGCCAGACCCGGCCGATGCTCGACCTGACGCTGTTCCGCCGCCCGGCGTTCGCCGGCGCCAGCATCGTCGCGTTCGCCGTCTCCGCCTCGATGTTCTCGATGTTCCTGTACCTGACCCTCTACATCCAGGACGTGCTCGGCTACACCCCGCTGCAGGCCGGCCTGCGCTTCCTCCCTGTCACGCTCGTCTCCTTCGTCGTCGCCCCGATCTCGGGGCGCCTGTCCGTGCGCGTACCGGTCCGACTGCTGCTCGGCTGCGGGCTCGTGCTCGTCGGCGCCGGGCTGATCTCGATGACCGCCGTCGACGCCAGCTCGGGCTGGACGACGCTGATCCCGGGGTTCGTGCTCGCCGGCGCCGGCGTCGGGCTGATCAACCCGCCGCTCGCCTCGACCGCCGTCGGCGTCGTGCACCACTCGCGCAGCGGCATGGCCTCGGGCATCAACAACACCTTCCGCCAGGTCGGGATCGCCACCGGCATCGCCGGCCTCGGCGCGATCTTCCAGCACGACATCACGCGCAACACCGCGGCCGCGCTGGCCGGCGGCCCCGGCCGTGCGGTGCTGCGCGACGGGCACGAGCGGCTCACCGGCGCGCTCGTCTCCGGCGAAGTCGGCCACCTCGCCGATTCGCTGCCGGCGGCCGGACGTGCGGCGCTGATGCACGCCTACCGCGTCGGCTTCACCGAGGCCTTCACGAGCATCCTGATCGTCGCCGCCGCCGTCGCGCTGGTCGGCTCGGTGTTCGCGTTCGCGCTCGTGCGCAGCAGTGACTTCGTGGCCTCGACCGAGCCCGCCGACGGCGAGGGCCAGGAAGGCGAGCCCGCCGCGGCCGTCGCCGGCTGAGCGCAGCGCGTCGCGTTGAGCGGCTGCGCGCGCCGCGCGAGCCGCCCGCGGCCATCTTCGGAGATCATCAAAAGAATCAGGTCTGCCGGCGCTCGTAGCCGGCGCACTCGAGCACCGGGATGCGGGGGTAGCGCGGATAAGCTGGATCGACGCGCGAGAGCTTGCACAGCGAGAAGGTCGAGCCACGTGTGTTGCGCACCTCCTGCTGATGGGCGCATGAGTCGCACAGGCCCGCTCGAGCCGTCTCGCGCGGCGGAGTGCTCGGGCGCTCGGACATGGAGCAAGCTTAGGCGCCGATCTGGGCCGCCGGATACACCCGCCGGCAGGCGCCTGCGATAATCGTTGACCGTACAACTATGGCCACCTTCTACCGACTGCTCGGATTCCTTCGGCCCTACAAGCGGGGGCTGATCGCATCTTGGGCGCTGGCCAGCATGGCGATGGTCGTGACGGTGACGATACCCTACCTGACCGGCTCCGCCGTCGAAGCGATCCGGCACGGCGACGAGCACTCGCGCCACGACGAACTGGCGCAGCGCGCGCACGATCGCCACACGCTGGTGGTGCTCGCGATCGTGATCGCCGTGATCGTGCTCGCGCGCTGGCTTTTGACCTACACGCGGCGGATGATCGCCGGGCGCGTCTCGCTCGGCATCGAGTTCGACCTGCGCGAGCGCATCTACGCGCACCTGCAGCGGCTCGAGCTCGGCTTCTTCGATCGCCAGCAGACCGGTCAGCTGATGTCGCGCGCCACCGTCGACCTGCAGGCCGTTCGCTTCTTCCTCGGCTACGGGCTGGTGTTCATCCTCCAGTCCGCGCTCACGCTGCTGCTCGCCGGCATCGCCATGATCGCGATCAACCCCGAGCTCGGGCTGATCGCGATGGCCCCCACCCCGCTGGTCGTGTGGATCTCCCAGCGCTACGGACGCACCGCGCGGCCGGCGATCCAGGAGGTCCAACAGCGCATCGGCGAGCTCACGGCCGACGCCGAGGAGAACATCTCCGGCGTACGCGTGGTCAAGTCCTTCGCGCGCGAGCCGCAGCAGCTCGAGCGCTTCCGCCACTCCGTCGCGCGCGTGTTCGACCAGTCGATGGTCGCCACGCGTCTGGAGGCCGTGTTCAACCCGGCGATCGGCTTCCTGCCGCAGCTCGGCCTCGCCGCCGTGCTCTTGATCGGCGGCAACCGCGTGATCCACGGCCATCTCACGCTCGGCCAGTTCACGCAGTTCTACCTCTACCTGAACATGCTGATCGGGCCGATGCGCTCGCTCGGCGTCACGCTCGGGCTCGCCCAGCGCGCGACCGCCTCGGGCGCGCGCATCTTCCAGGTGCTCGACCGCGAACCGCGCATCGTCGCGCCGGCCGGCGCGCCGGCGCTGCCCCCCGGCAACGGCCACGTGCAGCTGCGCGACGTCACGCTGCGCTACGACGAGGCCGACGACTTCGGCGCCGTCCACGCCGGCCCTCGCGAGCTCACGCTCGACAGCGACAGCGAGGGCAGGCCGCGTGCCGCGCGAGCTGCGCGCGACGTGCTCAGCCATGTCAACCTCGACGTGCCGGCCGGGCGCACGGTCGCGCTCGTCGGCGCCACCGGCTCGGGCAAGACCAGCCTGGTCGCGCTGATCTCGCGCCTCTACGACACGAGCTCGGGGGAGGTGCTGCTGGACGGCGCCGACGTTCGCAGCGTCGATCTCGCCTCGCTGCGCCAAGCCGTCGCAGTCGTCAGCGACGACCCGTTCCTGTTCTCCGCCACGGTCGCCGAGAACATCGCCTACGGGCGGCCCGGCGCGAGCCTGGCCGAGGTCGAAGCCGCCGCGCGCCACGCGCAGGCGTTCGACTTCGTCGCGCGCCTGCCGCAGGGCTTCGACACCCGCGTCGGCGAGCGCGGCCTCTCGCTCTCGGGCGGTCAGCGCCAGCGCCTTGCGATCGCGCGGGCGCTGCTGGCCGACCCGCGCGTGCTGATCCTGGACGACGCCACCTCCTCCGTCGACGCCTCGACCGAGCAGAGCATCAAGCTCGCGCTCGACGAGGCCATGGCCGGGCGCACCACGTTCGTGATCGCCCACAGGCTCTCCACGATCTCGCTTGCCGATGAGATCGTCGTGCTCGACCACGGGCACATCGCCGCCCACGGCGACCACCAGCATCTGCTGCAGGCCTCGGAGCTCTACCGCGAGATCGTCGAGAAGGGCCTGCCCGACCAGGTCTTCCTCACGCGCAAGCCGCTCGAGCCCGAGGTGAGCGGCCTGTGAGCCCGATGGTCATGCGCGGCGGACCCGGCTCCACCTGGACCGGCGAGCGGGCAAGCAAAGGCACGCGCGGGCGCAACCTGCGCGGGCTGCTCGCGCTGATCAAGCCCTATCGCGGGCGAGCCGCGCTGACGGTGCTCGCGCTCGTGCTCGGCACCGCCGCCTCGCTCGCGCCGCCGCTGCTGGCGCGGGCGGCGATCGATGACGGCATCGAGCGCCAGGACTTCACCAAACTCGTGCTCGTCGTCGTCGCCTTCCTGCTCGCCGCGCTGCTCGTGTGGGCGATGACCTACGCGCAGACCTACCTCGTCGGCTGGGTCGGTCAACGCGTGCTCGCCGACCTGCGCATCCGCATCTTCAAGCACCTGCAGACGCTGCCGATCGGCTTCTACGAGAGCCGCCCCGCAGGCGTCTTGATCTCGCGCATCACCAACGACGTCGAGGCGCTCGACTCGCTCGTGACCGACTCGGTCGTGACGCTGTTCCAGGCGGGGCTGACGCTTATCGGCACCGTCGGCATCCTGCTCTACCTCGACGTCAAGCTCGCCCTCATCACCTTCTGCGTGCTGCCGCTCGTGCTCGCCGGCTCGCTCTGGTTCCGGATCATCTCCGCCGGCGCCTTCCGGCGCACGCGCGAGACGATCGGCTCGATCACCGCCTACCTGCAGGAGACGCTCTCGGGCATTCGCGTCGTGCGCAGCTTCGCGCAGGAGCCCGTGCACGAGAGGCAGTTCGTCGCGCTCAACGAGGACAACCGCGACGCCAACATGACGACGGTCAAGCTCAACGCCGTCTACTTCCCCTCGGTCGAAATGCTCTCCGGCCTCGCCGTCGCCGTGATCGTCCTCTACGGCGGCCTGCAGGCGATCGAAGGCAACATCTCGATCGGCACGATCGTGGCCTTCGTCGCCGCGCTCTCGAACCTGTTCGAACCGATCCAGCAGCTCTCCCAGCTCTATGCCACCTACCAGTCGGGCATGGCCGCGCTGGAGAAGATCTTCCAGCTGCTCGACGTCAAGCCCGACCTCGAGGACCGCGCCGACGCCGACGAGCTGCCTCAGATCGCCGGCGAGGTCGACTTCGACGACGTCTCCTTCGCCTACAAGCAGCGCCGTGGCGAGGAGCGCGCCGAGCAGGTGCTGGCGCTCGAGCACGTCAACCTGCAGATCCCGCCGGGGCAGACGGTCGCGCTCGTCGGCGCCACCGGCGCCGGCAAGTCGACGATGGCCAAGCTGATCGCGCGCTTCTACGATCCCACCGGCGGGGCGATCCTGATCGACGGCCACGACCTGCGCGAAGTCTCGAGCCGCTCGCTGCGCTCGCAGATGGGAATCGTGCCGCAGGAGGCCTTCCTCTTCAGCGGCACCGTCGCCGAGAACATCGCCTTCGGGCGCCCCGACGCCACGCCCGAGCAGATCCGGGCCGCCGCGGCGGCCGTAGGCGCCGAGGAGTTCATCTCCGAGCTGCCCAGCGGCTATGACACCGAAGTCGGCGAGCGCGGCACCCAGCTCTCGGCCGGGCAGCGCCAGCTGCTGGCGTTCGCCCGCGCGCTGATCGCCGACCCGCGCATCCTCGTGCTCGACGAGGCCACCTCCAACGTCGACCTGCATTCGGAGGCGCGCATCGAGCGGGGCCTCAGGCGCCTGCTCGCGGGGCGCACGTCGATCGTGATCGCCCACCGCCTCTCCACGATCCGCCAGGCCGGGCGCATCGTCGTGCTCGAGCACGGCCACATCGCCGAGCAGGGCACGCACGACGAGCTGATCGCCGCCGAGGGCCGCTACTACGAGCTGTATCGCGACTGGGCCGCCCAGGCCGCCGCGGCCTGAGAGCCGCGGCGGCCCCGGCCTGGGACGCGCTCCTGCCCAGGGTGGCGGGACCGACCGCTTCAGCGGTCGGTCCATGTAGCCTTCCGCCCAGCAACGGTACGACAACGGGCTCGACGGTGAGAGGGGCTTTTGGCCAGACTCGGCAGACTCGCGCTAGCCGTCTTCGTGATGGCGATGCTGACGCTCTCGATCGCGGCGTCGGCTTCGGCCACGTCCGAAGAAGGCATCCACAAGATCCAGCATGTCGTGATGATCATGCAGGAGAACCGGTCGTTCGACTCCTATTTCGGCACGTACCCCGGAGTCAACGGGATCCCGGCCGGAACGTGCGAGCGCGATCCGCTCAACGGCGGCTGCGTGGCGCCCTTCCACGACGCCAAAGACAAGAATGCGGGCGGGCCGCACGGCCGCCTCGCGGCGCTGAAGGACATCAACGGCGGCGCCATGGACGGCTTCATCGAAGCCGCTGAGGACGCCAAACACTGCTCGACCGCCAACCCCAACTGCAGCCAGTGCTCGGGGACCGAAGTCAGCGCCTGTACGGAGGTCATGGGCTATCACGACGCGCGCGAGATTCCCAACTACTGGACATACGCCGAGAACTACGTGCTGCAGGACGACATGTACGAGTCGCAGCTGTCGGCCAGCGAGCACGAGCACAACGCCATGGTCTCGGAGTGGAATGCGAAGTGCCCCAGAGGCGACGTCAACCCGATGGACTGCGTCAACTATCCCGAAGGCGCCTTCGGTGACCGCCCGCGAGCCTGGACGGACATCACCTACCTGCTCGCCAAAGCCAACGTCAGCTGGCGCTACTACATCTACGAAGGAACCGAGCCCGACTGCGAGTCCGACGAAGCCACGAGCTGCGCGCCGGTGCAGCAGGGTCCGACCACGCTCGGGATCTGGAATCCGCTGCGTGAGTTCACCGACGTCGCCCAGGACGGACAGCTCGGCAACATCCAGGGGCTGAACGAATATTTCAGCGCCGTCAAAGAACAGGGTCGTTGCGGGTTGCCGAACGTCGCCTGGATCGCCCCCAAGTTCAGCGTCTCCGAACACCCCAACGGCTCCGTCGCCGCCGGCCAGGCGTACGTCACCACGCTGATCAACGCGATCATGCGCAGCCCTTGCTGGGACAGCACCGCGATCTTCCTCTCCTGGGACGACTGGGGTGGCCTCTACGACCACCAACCGCCTCCGGGGATCGACGTCAGCGGCTACGGGCTGCGCGTGCCGGGGCTCGTAATAAGCCCGTACGCCAAGACCGGCTTCATCGACCACCAGCAGCTCAGCCACGATGCGTACCTCAAGTTCATCGAGGACGACTTCCTCAGCGGCGCGCGCCTGAACCCCGCCACCGACGGCCGCCCCGACAAACGCCCCGACGTGCGCGACGAACTCCCCGGCCTCGGCGACATCGCCACCGACTTCGACTTCGAACAGGAGCCCCGTTCCCCGGTCCTGCTTTCGCCGCATCCGGAACCCGGGCCAGCCTCCGAACCGCCCGGCGGCGAATCGAACCCGCCCGCCGTGCTCACCGGCGCGGCCGACGCCATCACGCAGACGAGCGCTCGACTCAACGCAACCGTCAATCCGAACGGCTCCCGGATCGGCGACTGCCGCTTCGAATACGGAACCTCCGTGTTCTACGAAGCCAGCGTACCCTGCGTCCCCTCTCCCGAAGGCGGGCGGGCGCCCGTGGCCGTCTCGGGCAGCCTCGAAGGGCTACTGCCCGACACGACCTACCACTTCCGCATCCTCGCCACGAACGAACACGGGACGAGCACGGGCGCTGACCGCACGCTCGACACCCTCCCCGAAGCGCCCGTCGTGAGCTCGGTCTCCCCCGTCGCCGGCCTCGAAGGCGGCGGCACCTCGGTCACGCTCGAAGGCAGCCGCCTCGGCGGAGTCACGGCGGTGAAGTTCGGATCGACGGCGGCGCACAGCTTCACGATCAACTCCGACAGCTCGATCACGGCCGTCTCGCCGAGCGGCGCGGGAACCGTCGACGTCACCGCGGCCAACGCGGGCGGCACGAGCGCGACCGGCTCGTTCGATCGCTTCATCTACGTGCCCAAAGGCCCCCGGCCAACGGTCACCGGCGTCGCCCCCGCCTCGGGGCCGGCCGGCGGCGGCACGAGCGTGAGCGTGGCCGGCACCGGCTTCGTCGGCGCCACGTCCGTTCGCTTCGGCGCGAGCCGCGCCTCCACCTATACGACCGAATCGTCGAGCGCGATGACGGTGAGCTCGCCCGCCCTGCCGGCCGGCAACGTCGACGTAACCGTGACCACGCCGAACGGGACGAGCGCCGTGACGCTGAGCGATCGCTTTCGCGCCGGACCTCCCACGATCACGGGCGTGAGCCCGAGCTCCGGACCGGCGAGCGGTGGCACGAGCGTGACCGTCAGCGGCAGCGGCTTCGCGCTCGGCTCGATCGCAACCAAATTCAAATTCGGCTCCACCGCCTCCGGCGGGCTCGAATGCACCACGCTCTCGCTCTGCACCGTGGCAGCTCCGCCGCACAAAGCGGGCGTCATCGACGTCAGAGCGACCGTGGCCGGGCAGAGCAGCGTCAAGGCCGTCGCCGATCGGTTCTCCTACGAATAGGCCGGAGCGTCGGCTCTCCCGATCATTGCGATCGCGCCGCTGCAAACGGGATACTGGACGGGCGATGTCCGAGTGCCGCAATCTCCGCACGTGGTTCCCAGGCCGCACGGTTCTCGCCGTCGCCGTCGCGATCTCGGCCTTCGTCGGGTCGGGATGCGGGTCCGGCGGCGATTCCGGCGCCGGCCAGACGCCGCGCTCGGCACAGGGGGTGCAGGCGACGCTGACATCCTTCGAACAGGCATTCAAGGAAGGGCCGGCCAAGGACATCTGCCAGCGCTATTTCACGGCCCAGGCGATCACCACGATCGAAACGATCAGCGGCAGCAAATGCGGGGCGGCGGTCGCGACGTTGAGACGCACCGGAAGCGCCTTCGACTTCACCCATGTCCGCTCGATCAAGGTCTCGGGCGATCAGGCGACCGTGGTCTCGGGTGGCGTTATCGGACCGGCCAAACTGGTTTACGGCGACGGTCGCTGGCTGTTCGAAGCGCGTTCGCCGAGATTCGAAGGCGGCGGGTCGGAATGACCCGCCGCCCGGCCGTCGTGACGGACGTCGAGGTCCTGACGGCGAGCGAGCTTCAGGCGCCGCCCGACGCGGTGTGGGCGCGAGTCGCCTCGATGAAGGGCATCAACCACGAGCTCGGACCGTGGATGCGCATGACCGCGCCGCGCGGTGCCGAGCTCTCGCCCGAGGCCGTCCCGCTGGGGCGGCGCTGGTTTCGCAGCTGGATCCTGCTGTTCGGCGTGGTCCCGTTCGACTACGACGACCTCTGCGTGGAGCGTCTGGACCCGGGCGAGGGGTTCCTCGAGCGCTCAACGATGCTGAGCGCTCGCACATGGGAACACGAACGCACGCTCGTGCCGCTCGACGGCGGCCGCACCCGCCTCACCGACCGAGTCGCCTTCGTTCCCCGGCTGCCCGGGATCGCGGCCGTCCACCGGGCCGTGATCGCCGCGATCTTCCGGCATCGCCACCGGCGCTTGGAGCGGTTCTTCGGCAGCTAGGAGGTGCCCGCGTCGGAACGTCCGTTCGGCACCGAGGCGTTGCGCGCCAGCCGCCCGGCAGGGCTCGGGTATCGTCCTCAGCGATGCCGAAGGGCGGAACGCGCCTGGATGTCTCCGCGCCGGACGGTTCGATGCTCCGCGCCGAGCTCTTCTCACCTGTCGGCGCGGGGCCTCACCCCGGCGTCGTCGTGCTGCACGAGTCATTCGGCCTCAACGACGACATACGCCGAATCGCCCGTCGCTTCGCCGACGCCGGATACGCCGCACTCACCCCCGACCTGTACTCGCACGGCTCGCGGATCGTATGTCTCAGCCGAGTCATGGTCGACATGGTGCGGGGCAGCGCGGCGCGAGAGATCTCGGACATCTGTGCCGCAAGAGATGCGCTCGCCGCTCGGCCTGAGGTCGACTCGGAGCGGATCGCCGTCGCCGGGTTCTGTCAGGGCGGCGGCTTTGCCCTCATCGCCGGCACGCAGCCGGGTTTCTCGGCGGCCGCCGTCAACTACGGCGATGTGCCTGCCGATCGCGCTCGTCTCGACGGCGTGTGTCCGGTGGTCGCAAGCTACGGGGGCAAGGACCACGTGGTGGGGCGCCGGATGGCGGTGCGCCTGGAGCGTCACCTCGCTTCCCTCGGTGTGCCCCACGACGTGAAGACCTATGACCAGGCCGGACACTCCTTTTTCTCTCAGGTCGACGGCTGGCAAGGCTGGCTCGCGCGAGTGCCCACACCGATGGCGGTCGGCTACGACGAGCAAGCCGCCCGCGACGGCTGGGAACGGATACTGAGCTTCTTCGATGAGCACGTGCGCTGAGATCCGGCTCGCGCCCGGGTGAGGAGACCCCTGGGGCTCGCTTCGATCACCGCGAGCACCCGCTGGCGGCGAGCGGCTAGGCTTGTGCGGTTGCACGGGCAGCGCGACGGAGATAGGGAGAGGCGACGCTGGAGATGAAGCAGATTCCCCCACTCGATGCCGTCTGGCTGGCTCTCGAGTCGCGCGACACGCCGATGCACGTCGGTGGGCTGTTCGAGTTCACGCTGCCCAAGAACGCACCGGCGGATTACCTCAAGCTGGAGTTCGAGCGAATGCGCGAGGCGCGGGCGATCCCGTCGCCGTGGAACCTGAAGCTCGTGGAGCCCCCGCTGCTCGGTGGGCGGGCGCCACTCATGCGCGAGACCCGCGACGTCGATCTGGACTACCACGTGCGCCACTCCGCGCTGCCCCATCCCGGCGGCCAGCGCGAGCTCGGAATCCTCGTCTCACGCCTGCACAGCCACCAGCTCGATCTGCACCGGCCACTCTGGGAGGTGCATCTGATCGAGGGGCTCGAAGGGAACCGCTTTGCGATGTACAGCAAGATTCACCACTCGCTGATCGACGGCGTCAGCGGGATGCGTCTGATCATGCGCGCGCTCTCCAAGGACCCCGATCGGCGTGGCATGGCCTCGTTCTGGACCGTCGGCGCGGGCGAACGTCCTCGCCGAGACGCCGACCGGGACGGCGCGCTGGGAGCGCTCGGGCGCCCGCTCAGCGTCGTTCGAGGCGCCGCCGCAGCCGCCGCCGGGCTTTCCCGCGCGGCGTTTGAGTTGGCCGTCGCGGCCGTCGACGATCGCGCACTTCAGGCGCCCTACCGCGCCCCCAGCTCGGTGCTCGGGGGGAACCTCGGCGGACAGCGGCGCTTTGCGACCCAGCAGTACCAGCTCGCGCGCATCAAGCGCCTGGCGAAGGCCGCCGACTGCACCCTCAACGACGTCGTCCTGTATCTCAGCGGGAGTGCCTTGCGCCGCTATCTCGCCGAGCACGCGCGGATCCCCGATCGCCCGCTCACCGCTGGGATCCCGGTGAACCTGCGTGAGGCCGACGATCAGTCGATGGGAACCGCGATCGGGATGATGGTGGCCGAGCTGGGCACCAACGTCGCCAACCCGAGCGAGCGCCTCCGGGCCATCACACGCTCAACCGCCGAGGCAAAGCGCCACCTCAGCGGGCTCCCGTCCGAGGCGCGCACCTCCTACACGCTGCTGATCAACGGTCCCTACATCGCGGGCCTGATGGCCGGCCTGGCCGGACGCTCGCCGATTCCGTTCAACGTCGGGATATCGAACGTGCCGGGCCCCCAGGAGCCGCTGTATCTGAACGGCTCGCGCTTGGATTCCCTGTCTCCCCTGTCGCTGCTGCTCCACGGCAACGCACTCAACATCACCTGCGTCAGCTACGCGGGCACGCTCAACTTCGGGCTCACCGGCGCTCGCGACACGCTTCCCCACCTGCAGCGCCTCGCGATCTACATGGGCGACGCCCTTGCGGAGATCGAGGGGGTCGTGCTCGGCAGGGACAAGCGCAAACGAGCCGCAGCGAAACGGACCTAGGCGCGCGGCTCAGAGCCACTTCGAGCGCCTGCTGCTGTATCGCCTACTCCGCCAGCCCAACGGCTTTGAGGGCGGCCTGCTCGTCGTAGAACTCGCGGTATCGAGCGATCTTGCCCGCGCGGATCGTGAAGGCCATGTAGATGCGAGAACTCACGCTCGCCCGGCTCACCCTTCCGCGCGCGTGCTCGTGAGCAATCACGAGCACGTCGTCGCTGCAGTCGATGAATCGCTCGGGCTCGCCCCCGTACTCATCCCAATGCTCGAGCCATCGTTCAAAGGACTGTTGCACACCTTCGTGCCCGTAATAGACGCGGCCATCGGCGCGTTGCGGGTCCTCGACCCATTCGATGTCGGGGGCGCACGCTTGCGCGATGAAGTCGGGCAGGGCCGCGAGCAACGCCTGCTTGTCGACGCTTCCGGTCCCGGCGAGGAGACCTTCCACGAACTCCACGTTCTCCTGCGACATCGCCTACTCCGCCAGCCCAAGATCGGCGAGCGCCTGATCGCGGTGCCAATAGAGGACAAGTCGGATGACCTTGCCATCGCGGACGTGCCAGACCTCGGCTCCGTCTGCCTGCGTCTCCTCGATCTCGAGGCCGCTGGCCTTTCCGCGCCCGCTCAATCGGACGAGCACGAGCACCCGCTCATCGTCCAGATCGCGGTACTCCTGACCCTGGATCCCGTAGTCCTCCCATGCGCTCATGAATGCTCGGACGCTCGCGTTCATCTCGGCGATGCCATTCCACGTGCCCGGTTCGGGGCCGCCGACGACTGTGTACTCGATCTCGGGATGCGCCCAGCTGACCGAATGGAAATCGGCGCGCTCCCATTCAGCGAGGATCGAGCGCACAAGGTCCAGACTGCTCCCCATGGTCGCAATCACCACAGCGCCACGCTAGGGCGTGATGAGATCCTCCAACTCGAACGCCGTGACTTCGGCGTCCAGGGGAGCGCCGACCGCTTGGAGCACGGGCGCGAGACGCTCCTCATCGAAGCGCCGCGCGTACTCCTCGGAGTCCCAGATCTGTGCAACTTGCACCCGTCCGTCCTTTTCGCTGACCCCGTGCATGATCAGGCCGAGCGGATGATTGCGGTCGATGTCCAGCATCTCGCGCATGGTGTCGTAGGTCTTCCGATCCAAGCCTCGGCTGACGATCCTGAGGATGGTCACGGTGCCCCCTTCGTTGTGTTCCCCCGCTTGAGCCTACGCTTCTCTAGGCGCGGATTCCCTGTCGGCACGCGCCATCGGCGACATGCCAAGCGAGTCGAGGCAGCGGCGTAGCGCCCGCTCGCCGCCCAACTCGTATTCGGCCGCCGCGTTCACATCGCCGGTCTTGTCGTCGAAGCGGCCGTGAAGGTCACACCCTGCCGAGACGCTGCGCCAGCGCTTGAGCGTCGGCAAGACGCAGAGCGGCCGGCTCGGGCGGGCTGACGAGCGGCGATCATCGTGCCGCTGCGACCGTACGCGCACCAGCGGCGCGCAGCGCGAACAGTCCGCGAACGCTCCGGCAACGGCGCACCGCGTCGAGGAAGTCGGCTTGAAGTACGGCCCTCGAAAACGACCGGCGTCGGTCCGTCGATTACCCGGTGCTCGATGCGGCTTGCATGGTAGTCAGGCATGAGGCCGTCTAGCAGTACTGCGTACCGCTAGGCGCTGGCGCTCCCCTGGGAAGCACTCTCGCGGTCTTGCGCCTCCAGATACGGCGCCAGGTACTTGGCGACGATCTTCCGCGGCGGCGACCAAGCCGGGCTCTCGCTGATCTCTGAGCTGAACCCGTGTCCACCGGTGATTCGAGCAGTGAGGTATCGCGGCTGCTCATGGGTCAATAGCATCCCGTGAATCACGGGGTCGAAACGCTCAGGCGTCACGGTCGCGCCAGCTAGAGCCGCGATCGACTTCGCAGCAACGTCGGCCTGTTGCGATCCGACGCCACCCTGCTTGACTGGGAAGTCGGTCGCGTCGCCGGCTGCGTAGATGCGGTCGACATCTGGTACCGCGCAATGCGGGTCTACACGGATGAAACCGTTTTCGCCGAGCGGAATGCCGCGCACGACGGGACCATAGAGCTCGGGCAACGCGATCACCCGGTCGACCTCCAGGCGCCGTTCGCCGGGGTTGATCAGCACTTCGCCGTAGCTGGGAACCTCGGCATATGCGGACCCGACGGTCTGGACATTCGCCGTGGCAAGCAGGTCGACGACAGCCGCGCTAGCCGCCGACCCGAAGATCGCCAGCGGCATCTCCTCGGGGGTGACGATTGTCGTCTCCAGCTCGATCTGCATGTCATAGGCGCGCCCGGCAGTCATCAGCGCGAGCTCGTACAGCGGCAGTGGCCAAGCCATCCGCCCGGGCGCGACGAATGCCAGCTTGTGGATGTAGTTCCCCTCGATGTCCTGGATCAGCCCGTGTAGGGTCTCGTCCAAGTTGCGGTCGTCGATCGTCAGAGCGTGCGGATAGCGCTCGGTGATCGTGGCGCCGAGCGCCAGCACCAGCGCGTCGTACTCGATGGTCTCATCGTCCTTGGTGTGGACCTCCTGTGCGACCGGATCGATCCAGCCAAGCTCACCTTCGCACAGTCTTGCTCCGGCATCGTTGACGATCTGTGCCAGCGGGTAGCGCTGGGCAGGGCCGTATGCAAATGGCTCGCGGACGACCATCGGCCGGTAGACAAACTCGGTGTTGGGTGCGATGACGGTTCCGTCGGTACGGTCGGGCGCGAGCTCAGCCAAGGCGAGTACGGTCTCCAGAGCCGCGACACCTCCGCCGACGATAACGACGCGGAACTTCCCCTGATGCGAAGCGGTTTTCGACACGGCGGCGACGCTAAGCCTCGACTTCGTGTCCGCAGTTGTGCGCGAGAAGCGATGGATGGTTTAGGTTCAGGACGGCTGCCAACACGCTCATGCGTCTCCCCCACGGAGCTCGATCGCCGTGCACATTACGCCTTTCAGCGCTGGCGCGTAGGACACGTTTACCTGGGCCAAAAGCGGGTCGCGGCGTCTACGATCCAACGGCCGAACGGGTGCCTCTTTGTTGCGGGCACGATGGCCGTGTCCTGGGCCGGCGAGTGTCGACGAGAACGGGGCGGGCCTTCATCGTGAAGGCGAGACCCAGGACGTCAGGCGTGCGAGCTTTGCGCGCACTGGCCTCCGCCTCGGCCAGCGACCCGAACGTCGCGACCGCTGGCCTCGCGTCCGCCAGGGGACCGCGGCTCCTTCACATTGAAGCCCGCGGCACCACCCCATTAGCAGGGCCACCTTCAACTCCGGGACAGGGACTCGAACCCCAAATTCCTGCTCCAGAGGCAGGCGTGTTGCCAATTACACCATCCCGGATCGAGGGCTCCGCGCGCCGCGCGGACCCGATCGCAAGCCCCAAGGATAGTGGGACGCGCCTCGCCGCTGCATACGGGTCGGGGGCGGCGCGAGCGGATCTCGAAAGACGGGCTGCTCAGCCCTCGGGCCCGACCCCGTTGGGCGCAAAGTAGGCCGTGATGGTCTCCTCCAGCCCCGGATCGAGTACGAGCAGCACCTCGTCGCCGGCTTCGATCACGGTGTCGGCCTTGGGCACGAAGCCGGTGCCGCCCCGCAGCACGGAGATGATCAGACTGCCCTCGGGCAGGGCGATCTCGGAGACCGACTTCCCGACGGTGGGCGCGGCGTCTGAGACCTCGAGCTCGATGATCTCGAGCCTCTCCTCTTCGAGCGCGAGCAGGTGCACGAGCCCGTAGCGGGGAACCTCGTGCTCGATCAGCCGCAGGATCAGGTCGGTCGCCGACACGGCCGGCTGGATCCCGAGCAGGCGGAAGTGATCGTGGTTGCGGGGATTGTTGACGCGGGCGATGATGCGGTCGCAGAGGTACTTCTCCTTGGCGACCTGGCACACGAGCATGTTGTCCTCGTCGTCGCCGGTCACAGCGATCACGAGGTCGGCGCGCTGGATGCCCGAGCGCTCGAGCACCCACAGCTCGGTAGCGTCGCCGTACTGGGCGGCGTGCTCGAATTCTTCCTCGATCGCCAGGTAGCGGGGGCGCGAGGACTCGATGATCGTGACCTCGTGGTCCTTGGCGATCAGCTCTCGAGCGAGGTTGCGTCCGACCTTGCCGGCACCGACGATGATCGCGTACATGGCTAGCTCACGCGGGCTCGGGCTCGGGCTGGAGCGCGCGCTCGAACATCTCGATCGCGTGCTTGGTCGGGGAGATCGTGTGCAGCCCCTGTTCGCCGTACCAGCCGGCTCGCGCAGGGTCCATCACGCGCACGATCACCTTCTCCGCCCCGAATCGGCGCTGGGCGATCTGGGCGATGATCAGGTTGGTGTTGTCTCCGTCGGTCGAGGCGATGAACACGTCTGCGCGCTCGATGCCCGCTTGGATCAGCGCGTCGATCTCGAGCGCCGTGCCGACCGTGAACTGACCGCCGGCGTCCTCCCAACTGACGGCCTGGCCGGCGTCCAGGCGCTCGTGGGAGAGCGGGTCCTCGTCGAGCACCGAGACATCGTGGCCGGCGGCGAGCGCCGACTTGGCGACGGCCGAGCCGACACGCCCGGCCCCCACGATCATCACGAACATGCGCCGCAGGTTAGTCGATGTGACGGCCCGCGCAATACCAGGCTGCACCCATATCAGCTCTGCTTCTCGAGGCGCGAGCGGCGCTCGGCGAGCGAGTCGCCGGCGGCCGGCGCGGTCACGATCACGCGACAGCGAGCCTTGTCGATGACGTACTTGGTCACGTCGCCGACGAAGTTCTCGAGCGGGCCTCCGCGCCCGCCCAGACGCGCGCCGCCGCGGATCAGCGAGGGCTCCTCGGCGCCCAGCACGATCGCCTCCACGCCCCGGCGCTTGGCCTCGTCGACGATCGCGTAGCCGGCGCGTCGCGTGCGCACGGTCGCGGTGGCGACCTGCACGCCCGTGTACTCCTCGCCGACGGCCTTGGCGCGCGCAAGCGCCTGACGCGCCTGCTTGACCTGCGCCTCGGGCAGGCGCGCGTCCAGCGGAAGCGACATCGGGATCACGAAGATCCACACAGCCTCGATCGTGGCCTCGTCGATCGCCGCCTCGTCGGTCTGCTCGCCGGCGACGAGCAGCGCCGCGGTCTGCACGATGTCCTCATCCAGGCTCGTGCCGAACAGCGGCACGAGGATCGAGCCGTAGTCGCGCTCGCTCGGCGGCTCCGCGCGCAGCACCTCGGGCGCGACCGTGACCCTGCGCAGCAGCGGCGCCTCGTCGGCGCGCCGATAGAGCACGTACATGACGATGCCCACGACCATCCAGCCCAGCCCGACGTAGCGAGCGGGCTCGTGCACGATCATCACGGCGAGCCAGCCGGCGGCCGAGATCGCGGCGCCGAAGGCGGCCGGCACCGGCAGCTTGCCGCCGCGCCACGCCACCGACAGCGGGATCCGGTAGCCGCGGGGCCCATCGGGCTCGGAGTAGCGCAGCCTGCAGACGGAGACGTGCGCGATCGTGAAGGCCAGCAGCGCGCCGAAGGCGTAGATGCCGATCAGGAAGTCGAGGTCCTCCGGGACGACCAGCCCGGCGGCGACGATGCCGGCGAGGATGATCAGCACGTATGGGGTCGAGCGCTGTGGGTGCAGGCGCCCCAGCCCGCTCGGGATCTGCCGATTGGTGGAGAGCGAGTAGGCCAGGCGCGAGAGGCCCAGCATCGCCGAGTTGGCGGCGGCCACGAGCGTGAGCGCGCCGAGCCCGGCGACGACGTAGCGCAGCGTTTCGGCGAGCCAATGCGGTTTCATCTGCTCGGCCAGGCCGACGACGGGATCGTTGAGGAAGCGCGTGGCCAGGTCGGTGTGGCCGTTGTGGACCGGCAGCGCCGTGACCGCGACGAGCGCGATCCCGACGTAGATGACGATGACCATCGCCGTGCCCGTGCCGACCAGCCGCTTCAGCTGGCCGCGCGAGATCCGCACCTCGCCGGCGAGCCCCGCGGCGGACTCGAGACCGGTGAAGGAGATCGCTGCGACGGTCAGCGCGAAAATGAGACCCGACCACGTCGGCGCGCTGCCGAGGTGGATCGGATCGAGGAGCGTGTCTGGGCTGAAGAAGAGCACGAGCCCGAGCACGACGATCAGGGACTGCAGCGCGAGGTCGGCGACGACGATCATCGCCACGCGACGCGAGCGCCGCCAGCCGAAGCCGCGGACGTTGCCGAGGACGACGAGCAGGATGAACACGAGCGCGAGCCCCAGCGACTCCGCGTAGTGGCCCAGCGGGCTCCAGAACACGCGCAGATACTGCGTGGCCGAGTAGCACGTGACCGCGATCAGGATCACGTAGTCGAGCAGGATCGCCCAACCCGCCACGAAGCTGACGAGCTCGTTGAAGGCGTAGCGCGCGAACACGGTCGAGCCGCTGCGCTCCTGGTGCAGCGAGGCGCCCTCGGCGTATGTCATCGCGGTCAGCGCGAACAGCAGCGCCGAGATCAGGAAGACGAGCGGCGTGAGCCCGAGCGCGTGCCCGGAGATGACGCCGAGCGAGAAGTAGATCGCGCTCGCAAGCGGCGTGTAGACGACCGCGAACAGGGTGGGCGAGCCGACGCTGCGGCGCGCCGTCGAGAGCGAGCGCGCCGAGATCTGTGTCGCGATCCGCTCGGCCTCGGCACGCCCGAGCTCGGCCTGAGCGCGAGCCGTGCGGCTGCCGCCGCCGTCGCCCGTGCCGGCGCCCGCGCCCGAGGCGCAGCCGCCGGCGGCCGGCCCCTGCGCCCCGCCGACCTCCCCGCCCTCGCCGCCGGCGCCCGCCGGCGCTGCGCTGTCGCCGGCGTGCTCGTCCTTGCTCATGCGCGGCGCCCTCTCACCGACGCTGGCCTCGCTTGTGCTCGAGCCACAGGCGCGCGAGGCCGCCGGCCAGGAACAGCACGCCCAGCAGCAGCCGGGCCGAGAGCACGCCGCCGTTGCCCGCGATCACCTGGCCGATCAGAGCTAGGCCGATCGCCGCCATCAGCACTGACAGCACCAGAGTGCCGGAGCGGTGCGCGGTTCGGCCGTTCATCTCATGCTGAGCTTAGGCGTCCCAGCCACGGCCGGCCACATCGAGCCGGCCCTGTCTCAAGTGATGAGCGGGATGATCAGGATCGCGACGATGTTCGCGACCTTGATCATCGGGTTGATCGCGGGCCCGGCCGTGTCCTTGAACGGGTCGCCGACGGTGTCGCCGGTGACGGACGCGGCATGCGCTTCCGAGCCCTTGCCGCCGAAGGCGCCGTCCTCGATCAGCTTCTTCGCGTTGTCCCAGGCGCCGCCCCCGGCCGTCATCAGCACGGCGAAGAAGAAGCCCACGACGATCACCCCGATCAGCAGCCCGCCCAGCGCCTGCTGGTCGATCAGCCCGACGATCAGCGTCAGCAGGATCGGCAGCAGCGAGGGCAGGATCATCTCGCGCTGCGCGGTCTTCGTGACGATGTCCACGCACGCCGCGTAGTCGGGCTCTTCGGTGTTCTCCATGATCCCCGGGTGCTCGCGGAACTGGCGGCGCACCTCCTCGACGACGGCGCCGCCCGCGCGCCCGACCGCCTCGATCGACAGCGACGCGAACAGGCACACCATCAGGCCGCCGATCAAGAGGCCGATCAGCACCGGCGGTTCGTTGATCCCGAAGGAGATCACGTGCCCGACCTTGTCCTCGAGTTCTTTCTGGAAGCCGGCGAACAGCACGACGGCGGCGAGCACGGCCGAGCCGATCGCGTACCCCTTTGTCACGGCCTTGGTCGTGTTGCCGACGGCGTCGAGGCGATCGGTCACCTTGCGTACGTCCTCGGGCAGCTCGGCCATCTCGGCGATGCCGCCGGCGTTGTCGGTGATCGGCCCGAACGCGTCCAGCGCGACGATCAGGCCGGTCAGCGAGAGCAGCCCCATAACGGCGATGCCGATCCCGTAGATGCCGGTCACGCCGCCGCCCGCGAGCTTCCACGAGCCGAGGATGCCGAGCACGATCACCAACGCGGGCAGCGCGGTCGCCTGCAGCCCCGACCCGAAGCCTTGGATGATGTTCGTCGCGTGGCCCGTGACCGATGCCTTGGCCGTCTTCTTGACCGGCGAGAAGCGGGTGGAGGTGTAGTATTCCGTCAGTCCGAACAGCAGCGCGGTGACGGCGATGCCGATCAGCGAGCACAGGTACAGGTGCGACCAGCTCGGGGTGTTGACGGCCTCGCCGACCGACTTGAACGTCAGGTTGCGCATCAGCCAGTAGGTGATCGGCGCGAAGGCGCCGGCGGCGAGCACGCCGGAGACGACGAGGCCCTGCAGCAGCGCCCGCTCGACGTTGTCCGTTTTGGTGCGCACCGCGTAGGTGCCGATGATCGAGGCGATGATCGCGGCGCCGCCGATCACGAGCGGGTACAGCGCCACACGCGTGGCCTCGTGGAAGGTGAGCACGCCGAGCAGCATCACCGCGACGGCGGTGACCGCGTAGGTCTCGAACAGGTCGGCCGCCATGCCGGCGCAGTCGCCAACGTTGTCGCCGACGTTGTCGGCGATGGTGGCCGGGTTGCGCGGGTCGTCCTCGGGGATGCCGGCCTCGACCTTGCCGACCAGGTCGGCGCCGACGTCGGCGGCCTTCGTGAAGATGCCGCCGCCGAGTCGGGCGAAGACGGAGATCAGGGAGCCACCGAAGCCGAGCCCGATCAGCGCGTCGACCGCCGTTTTCGGGCTGTCGTTGAACCACGAGGTCAGCGCGCCGTAGTAGCCGGCGACGCCGATCAGCGCCAGGCCGACGACGAGCAGGCCGGTGGTGGCGCCGCCGCGGAAGGCGACGCGCAGCGCCGGCGTGACGCCCGAGCGCGCCGCCTCGGCCACGCGCGCGTTCGAGCGCACGGAGACGTTCATGCCGATGTAGCCGGTGGAGCCCGACAGCAGGCCGCCGATCGCGAAGCCCACGGCGACGGCGATGTTCTGGATGAAGATCAGCGCCACGAACAGCACCACGCCGACGACCGCGATCGTCGCGTACTGGCGGTTGAGGTAGGCGCGCGCGCCCTGCTGGACGGCGAGCGAGATGCTCTGCATCCGCTCGTTGCCGGGCGAGAGGCGCAGCAGGGAGCGGGTGGTCAGCAGTCCATATGCCACCGCACAGGCGGCGCAAACGAGGGCGACGACGACCCCATGGTTCGTCAGAAAGCTACTCAACAGAAATCCTCCGCGGTCTGATTGGAGTGCCGCGCGAGGATCGTCGCGCGCACGTCTGTCGACCGGTTCGCTCGGTGTCGAGCGGTCTCCCGGTGCAAACGCGCGCGCAGTCTATCGTGCCGGCCGGCGAAATGCCGGCCGCGCGGGTGCGCGTGAAGGCGCCCTGCGCCGCGCCCGTCGCTCGGCGCCCATGGCGCCGCTCAGATTGGCCCGGCGCTCAGCGCCCGGGCACCCACAGCCGCCCGCTCGACTCGGCTGGGCCGGGACCGCGCTGTGGCTGCTCCGAGGGCTGGTCCTCACCGGCGCCGCCGGGGCCCGAACGGCCGCCGCCGGACTCGCCCTCGCCCCCGTCCGCGTCCCCGCCCTCGCCCTCGGCGCCGCCCGAGGACCCCTCCGAGCCGCCGCCGGGCGCCTCGTCGGAGCCCGGCGCGGGCGCCTGGCCGCCGGCCTGAACCTCGCGCGCGTAGGCCATCTGCAGCTGCGAGAGCGCGTCCCGCAGCGGTCGCAGCTCGCCGGGCACGCGCCGCTCGAGGATCTCGAGCAGCGCTCGCACGGCGTCGATCGCGTCGCGTGCCTGCTCGAGGTCCTGTCCGGCGCCGGCCGCGCCCGCACCCGCACCCGCGCCCGCCTGCGCGGCGCCCTCACCGCCGCCGCTCGGGCGCGGAAGCAGCCGGTAGCTGCCGATGTTCAACAGCGAGACGGCGGCCTGCAGCATCATGTCCGAGCTCGTGATGCGGGCCAGCTCCGCTTCGTATGCGGCACGCAGCTGCTCCTCGCTCGGCTCGGCCTCCGCCCCGGGCGCCCCGGTGCCGGCGCCGGCGGCTTGCCGGTCGGCTGCGACGGCGGGGTCCTCGGGCGAGCCTGGGTCGGTGCTCATACGGTCACCTCCTGCGAATAGGTCTGCCGCGTCTCGGCGACGGAGGCGGCGAAGACCTCCTCGCGCGAGGCGCCGGCGTCGATCATCTGGCGCTGGCGCTGGGCGCCGTTGCGCTCGGGGAAGACCAGCTCGACGCCGAGCTCGTTGCGGATCGGCGCGGTCCAGGCGGCGAGCCGGTCGATCGCCTCGCGCGCCGGATACTGCTCGGCGGTGGAGAGGTCAATCATGTGGCCGTCCAGGCCGAAGCGGATGGCGCGCCACATGTTCTCCTCGATCAGCCGGGGCGCCGGATCGACGAAGGGAACGCCGTCGTCGTCGTCGCGCGCGGCCTGCGCGATGCAGGCGGCGATCAGCGAGGCGAGCGCGTCGGACTCCTGCGCGGTGGCCTGCACGTCGCAGATGCGAACCTCGACGGTGCCGAAGCTGAAGTGCGGCCGCACGGACCACCAGACCTGGGTGAACTCGACGATCGACCGGGTGCGGGCGAGGAACTCGATGTAGTCGCGGTAGGCATCCCAGCCGCCGAAGGCATCGGGCACGCCGCAGCGCGGGAAGCTCTTGGTGAAGCTCTGGGTGCGCGCCGACTGCAGGCCGCTGTCGCGTCCGTCGAGGTAGGGCGAGTTGGCGGAGATGGCGAGCAGCAGCGGCAGCACGGGTCGCAGGCGGTCGCACACGCGGATGGCACGGTCGAGGTCGCGGATGCCGAGGTGCACGTGCAGGCTGAAGGTGTTGTTGCGCCAGGCGACGTACTTCAGACCCTCCTCGACGCGGCGGTAGTGCTCGGTGTCGATGATCGGCTGCTCGCGGTAGTCGGCCCAGGGGTGCGTGGCGGTGGCGCCGAGCGCCACCCCCTGCGCGTCGGCGAGCGCGAACAGGCGCTTGCGGTGCTCACGCTGACACGAGAGCGCGTGCTGCAGATCGTTGCCGACGCCCGAGATGATCTCGATCTCGGAGGAGATCAGCTCGCCGGTGATGTGCTCGTGCAGCAGCGGATCCGCCTCCCGCGCGGCCTCCCGGAGCTGCTCGAAGCGGGGCAGCATGTCGAGCGTGCGCGGGTCGAGGATCGAGAACTCCTCCTCTACGCCTACGGTGAAGTCGGTGGCCGCTGCAAACGTCTCGGCCGCTCGGTCTAGGTCCAGGCTGGTCATAGCGTTCGGCGTTGGGTCCGCGTGCGGTGTGGGCGCGGCGCTTGCCTCCCTGAGTGATAGCGCTCGTGGGCCGAGGAGTCCGGTCAGGTCAGATAGAAGTACAGCGCGTAGAGCAGATCTACGGCGGGGCTCGAGGTGTGCACGGTGACCTCCGGGGGCACCAGCAGCAGCGACTCGGAGTAGTTGAAGATGATCTTCACGCCGGCCTCGACGAGCTCGTCGGCGAGTTCCTGAGCGGCCTGCGTCGGCACGGCGAGCACGCCGACGACGATGTCCTCGTCCTCGACGACCTGGCGCAGCTCGCTGGTGTGGCGCACGATCTGGCTGCCGACGTGGGTGCCGACCTTGCGCTCGTCGACGTCGAAGATGGCGACCACCCGGAAGCCGTGGTCGGCGAAGATGTCGGAGGAGGCGATCGCCTTGCCCAGGTGGCCGGCGCCCAGCAGCGCGATGTTGTGCTGGCCGGCGGTGCGCAGGATCTTTCGGATCTGCGAGACGAGCGCCTCGACGTTGTAGCCGACGCCGCGCTTGCCGAACTTGCCGAAACCGGACAGATCGCGGCGGATCTGGGTGGAGTTCACGTGGGTGTAGTCGGACAGCTCCTGCGAGGAGATCGTCTCCTTGCCCATCTTCTTGGCCTGCGTGAGCACCTGCAGGTAGCGCGACAGGCGCGCGGCCACGCCGAGCGAGAGGCGCTCGCTCGAGGCTCCGGCGCCGTCCAGGGGAACCTCGCGCGGGCGGGTGGTGGTCTCGCCGTAGCTCATGGTCGTGACTCTAGTCGCTCGCGCAGGAGCGCCTCGTCGATGAAGTATTCGAACAGCTCGTCGCCGTCGAGCGCGACCACCGGAATGCGCTCGAAGTAGGCGCGCTGGAGCGCCTCGTCGCGGTCGATGTCGCGCTCGGTCAGGTTGAAGCCGAGCTCGCCCTGGAGCGCACGCAGCTCGGCCATGGCCTCGGCGCAGAGGTGACAGTCGGGCCTGGAGTAGACGACGATCTCGGGGCTCATGGGCCGGATCGAGCCGGCGGGCACGCTCGCTCGAGTGCTCTGTTCATCGCCTCAGCGCGCCCGCTCGCCGGTCGCGTAGGCATCGAGCCCGAGATAGCGGGGGTAGGCGAGCTGCTCGCCATAGCGCGCGGCGCTGGCGACCATTGCGGCGTTGTCGGTGCACAGCACGCGCGCGGGCACGTGCAGGGTTACGCCGAGCTCAGACAGCCGTCTGCGCAGAGGGCCGTTGGCGGCGACGCCACCGCCCACTGCGAGGCGATCGCAGCCGCTGCGCTCGAGCGCCCGCTCGGCGCGCTCGATCAGGCTGTCTACGATCGCCGCCTGATAGGAGGCGGCGAGATCGGCGGCGCGTGCGCGAGCCTGGTCGGACCCGAGCTCGCGCAGCTTGTACAGCAACGCCGTCTTCAGGCCGGCGAATGAGAAGTCCAGGCCCTCGGCGAAGGCCTGGCGGTGGGCGCCGCGCCCCCCGCGCGAGCGCTCGCCACGCGAGCCGGGGAAGACGAACGCGCCGGGATCGCCATCGCACGCGAGCCCCTCCAGCGCGGCGCCGCCGGGATAGCCGAGCCCGAGCATGCGCGCACCCTTGTCGAAGGCCTCACCGGCCGCGTCGTCGAGCGTGCGCCCGAGCACCTCGAAGCCGTCGTGCCCGGTGACGTGGGTCAGAAGCGTGTGCCCGCCGCTGGCGATCAGGCATATGAAGGGCGGCTCGAAGGGGCCGTCGCCGGACGAGACGGACGGATCGCCGCCGCCGAGCAGGAAGTTGGCGGCGATGTGGCCCTGCAGGTGGTCGACGGGCGCAAATGGCAGCTCGCGGGCGGCGGCCAGCGCCTTGGCGGTGGAGAGCCCGACGAGCAGGGCGCCGACGAGCCCGGGACCCTGCGTGGCGGCGACCAGCTCGAGCTGATCCAGCTCGACGCCGGCCTGCTCGAGCGCGCGGGCCACGATCGCGTTGACGATCTCGAGGTGGTGACGCGAGGCGATCTCGGGGACGACGCCGCCGAAGTCCTCGTGCGCGGTCTGCGAGGAGATCACGTTTGCGCGCACGTGCCCGTCGGCATCGATCACGGCGGCGCAGGTGTCGTCGCAGCTCGTCTCCAGCGCGAGGATGCTCATGTGGTTGCCCTCACACGGGGCCCGGGTTGGGCACGTCCTCGAGCGACCCCAGCCGCGTGGCGGGGGTGCGCCACATCACGAGGGCGTCCTCGCCGTTGTCCTGGTAGTAGCGGCGCCGGGTGCCGGCGGCGCGAAAGCCCTCGCGCTCGTACAGGTGGATGGCGACGGTGTTCGAGCGGCGAACCTCGAGCGTGAAGCGAGCGCGCTCGTCGCCGACGCGCGCGTAGAGCTCGGCGAGCAGGCGCGAGGCCAGGCCGATGCGCTGGCGATGCAGGTCGACGGCGACGTTCATCACGTGCCAGACGGTGTCGTAGCGCGAGCAGACCAGATAGCCGACGAGCCGCTCCGAGCCGTCCCCCGTCGCGCCGTCCGCGGTCGCGCCGTCGACGGCCACGCGCTCGCAGGCGGCGAGGCAGATGCCGGTCTGCTTGGAGAGCTCGAGCACGAACATGGCAAGCGACCACGGGGTCGGAAACACACGCCGCTCGATCGCGAGCACCTGGGGCAGGTCGGGATACGCCAGCGGGCGGATCTCGATCGCGGGGAAGTCGGGATCCCGGTCGAGCTGTGATGAGGATGGCTCGCTCACGCTCGCGATGACTCCACTGCGGGCGTGCGCTGGCGCAGGGCAAGCGTGGCATCGGGCGAGCGTCGATAGTCGGGCAGGACCCGGGCGAGCGCCTCCTGGCCGCTGGGAGCGGGCGTGCCCAGCGCACCGAGCTCGCAGATCGCGCGGCCGTCGAGCAGATGCAGGGGCGAGCCGGGATCGGGGACCTCGACGCCGCCGGCGCGAAGGGCGTCGAGATAGATCGCGGCGCCGTCGCCGACGGCGCACCAGCGCTGGCCGGCGGGAGCGCCGTGGCGCTCGAGCTGCTCGACGATGCGCTCGAGCTCGGCCGGGCGCAGCGCATGCGCCAGCACGATCTCGGCGTCGCCGAGGTAGCAGCCGGCGAATGCCTCGCCGCGTCGTGCGTCGATCACGGCGATGGTGGCTTGGGCGAGCGATCGGGCGTCAGCGGCCTCGCCCTCGACGCCATTGCGCGCGTATGTCGCGCCCAGCGCGAGCGCGCGCAGGCTCGAGACGCCTACGAGCTGAGCGGGCAGCGACTGGGCGAGCCCGCGTGCGGTGGCGATCCCGACGCGCAGGCCGGTGAAGCGGCCGGGTCCCACGCCGACGGCGATCCGCTCGATCGCGCTCCAGCCGAGCTCAGCGCGCGCGAGCAGCTCGGCGGCCATCGAGAGCAGGCGCGTGGCGTGGCCTGGGTGCTCCCGGGCGGCGGGATCGTCGCGGATGCTCAGCGTCTCCCCACCGGGCAGTCGCAGGCCGACGGCGGTGGCCTGGGTGGCTGTGTCGAAGCCGAGCACGATCATCGTTCGAGCACCTCGATGCGCCTGCGGTCTGCGCCACGATGCGACAGCGAGACCCGCAGGCGGGCCTCGGCGAGGTCGCGCTCGGCGTCTGGCGGCCACTCGACGAAGGCGATCCGCCCCTCCCCGAGGTAGTCGGCCAGCAGGTCGGGATCCTCGTGCTCGAGGTCGGCGAGGCGGTAGAGGTCAAGGTGCGACACGGTCAGGCGCTCGCGGGCGCGGTAGCGGTGGCCGATGCTGAAGCTCGGGCTGGTGACGGGGTCGCTCACGCCGAGGGCACGGGCGGCGCCGCGCACGAGCGTGGTCTTGCCGGCGCCGAGCTCGCCGCGCACGAGCACGACGTCGCCGTCTCTCAGGCCGGCGGCCAACTCGGCTCCGAAGGCTTCGGTCTCGGCCGGGTCGGCGGTATCGACGATGCGGGCAGCCACGACGAGACTGTAGAGCGAAGCGCGCGCCGGGCCGTTAAACGCGATCGACCCGCGGGAGAAAGGGACGCGGGCCGATCGTTACTCCTGGAGGGATGGAGACAGGGCCTGTATCGACAGAGCAGCTGATCGACTTTAGGCCTGGGGACGAAAATCTTCGACATCGCCTGGAAATACCCTCTCTGCAGGGAAAACGCTGGAAACACGCGGCGAATGGGGTCGAACGGACGTCCAGGGGTACTAGAACAGCCCAAGCTGATCGGGCTCGGGCGACGGTATGCCCCCAGCCGCGACCTCGGCCGCGGCTGCGGCCCGAGCGCCCTCGAGCACCGCCTGCGACTCTCCGGCCGTCTCGAGCGCCGCCGGCCCTGCCGGCTCGGGAACCTCGTCGAAGTCGGGCTGCTCGGGCGGGCCGAGCGCGAGCAGCTCGGGCAGCCGGGCGAAGTCGGCACGCAGGGTCTCGAGCATGCGCGGCGTGTACAGCGCGGCGGCGGGGTGGAAGATCGGATAGAGGCGCACGGCGCGCCGCCCGAGCGTGAGCACCTCGGGCTGCCCGTGCAGGCGCGTGATGCCGGTGGGGTCGCCGCGCAGCAGCTTGGTGGAGAAGTTGCCGAGCGTGCAGATCACGCTCGGCTGGATCAGCTCGACCTTCTGCAGCAGGTATTCGTGGCAGTTGTCGAGCTCGATCGGCAGCGGATCGCGGTTGCCGGGGGGCCGGCACATGAGCGTGTTGGCGATGAACACCTCCGACCGCTGCAGCCCGATCTCTCCCAGCAGCGTCTCGAGCAGCTTCCCGGCCCTGCCGACGAACGGGATGCCCTGCTCGTCCTCGGTCGCGCCGGGCGCCTCCCCCACGAACATCAGCTCGGCGTCGGCGTTGCCGGAGCCGAAGACGACGGTCCTGCGCGTGGCGGCGAGCTCGGGGCAGAGCGTGCAGGCACGAGCCCGCAGGAGCACCTCCTTGAGGGCCTCGCGCCGCTCGGTGGCCGCACGCGTGACGTCCGTCGAGGCCATGTGCTCGATGCTAGTGGCTGCTTGGGAGCCCGTGTGCGGCGGCGGAGCGCCGGCGGGCGAGGCGAGCGAGCAAATTCCGAGCTTTCGTGCGGCGATCGCAGAAGGTGGCCGCTGCGCAATGATCTGGGCGTGTCGACGAGCTCGGAGATCGCGGTGAGGGCACCCTTCGCTGGGGTCGTGGTCTCGCTCGCATACGAGCCCGAGCAGCCGGTCGGAGCGGGCAAGGCGCTGCTCGTGCTGGAGGCGATGAAGATGGAGCACGAGGTGCTGGCGGAGACGGGCGGGGTCGTGCGCCGGATCGAGGTCGCGGTGGGCGAGGCGGTCGAGGAGGGACAGACGCTGCTCGTGATCAGCCCCAACGGCGAGGTCGAGGCGGACGCGACGCCGGACGCGCAGGAGCCGGGCGCGGACGGCATCCGCGCGGACCTGGAGGCCGTGCGCGAGCGCCACGCGATCGGGCTCGACCGGGCGCGCCCGGAGGCAGTTGCACGCCGGCGCAAGCGCGGGCGCCGAACGGCTCGCGAGAACCTCTCGGAGCTGCTCGACGACGGCAGCTTCCTCGAGTACGGCCCGCTGCTGTTCGCCGCGCAGGAGGGCAGGCGCTCGCGGGAGGAGCTGATCGAGCGCACCCCGGCGGACGGGCTGGTGGCGGGCGTCGGCGAGATCGACGGGCGCCCGTGCGTGGCGATGTCCTACGACTACACGGTGCTGGCGGGGACGCAGGGCATGCGCAACCACGCCAAGAAGGACCGCCTGTTCGAGATCGCCGAGCGGCGCAGGCTGCCGCTGGTGCTGTTCGCCGAGGGCGGCGGGGGGCGCCCCGGCGACGTTGACATGCCGATCGTGGCGGGCCTGGACTGCCGCGCGTTCGCGCTGTTCGCCGGGCTCAGCGGTCTCGTTCCGCTCGTCGGCATCGCCTCGGGCTACTGCTTCGCGGGCAACGCGGCGCTGCTGGGGTGCTGCGACGTGGTGATCGCGAGCGAGGACTCGAGCATCGGCATGGGCGGCCCGGCGATGATCGAGGGCGGCGGGCTCGGCTCCTACGAGCCGGGCGAGGTCGGTCCGATCGAGGTGCAGGACGCGGGCGGCGTGGTCGACCTGCGCGTGGCCGACGACCACGAGGCCGTGCTCGCGGCCAAGCGCTACCTCTCCTACTTCCGCGGGCGGACGGCACCGGGCGAGATGCCCGACCAGACGCTGCTGCGAGGGCTGATCCCGCAGGAGCGCAAGCGCGTATACGACGTGCGCCGCGTGATCGACGGGCTGTTCGACACGGATTCGGTGCTCGAGCTGCGCCGCGGCTTCGGCGCGGGCATGGTGACGGCGCTCGCCAAGGTCGACGGCCGGCCGCTGGGCGTCGTGGCCAACGTCCCGACCCACCTCGGTGGGGCGATCGACGCCGAGGGCGCCGACAAGGCGGCCCGCTTCATCGGCATGTGCGACGCGTTCGCGCTGCCCGTGCTGTTCCTGTGCGATACCCCCGGCTTCATGGTCGGCCCGGCGGCCGAGCGCACGGCCACCGTGCGCCACTTCGCGCGCATGTTCCTCGGCGGGGCGAACCTGAGCGTGCCCTGCGGCACGATCGTGCTGCGCAAGGGCTACGGGCTGGGGGCCCAGGCGATGGCCGGCGGCGGCTTCAAGGCGCCGCTGTTCACCGTTGGCTGGCCGACTTCGGAGTTCGGCGCGATGGGCCTGGAGGGCGCCGTGCGCCTGGGGATGCGGCGCGAGCTGGAGGCGATCGAGGACGACGAGGAGCGCGAGCGGGCGTTCGACGCCACCGTGGCCGCCGCCTACGAGCGCGGCCGCGGCATCAACATGGCCGCCTACGGCGAGATCGACGACGTGATCGACCCGGCCGACTCCAGGCGCTGGATCGCGACCCTGTTCGACGATACGAGCCCGGAGTGGTGGCAGCGCGCGGGCAAGGCGCGCCCGTACGTCGACGCATGGTGAGCTGATTTCCCGCCTCGCAGCGGGCCGGCTGGGCCAGGCTTGCCGACGCCCGATCGCGCTGTATCATTGGCAGCGGCCGTCACCGGGTCCGCCCGGGCCGGACCGAAGCAAACCGCAGCAACATCTTTTGTCGCGCCGGTATCCGCGAGGAACTGGACCGAAGCCGATGAGCACTGTCACCCCACCCTTTGCCTGCGCATGAGGACCGTGCGCGCCGTGGACGAGCTGCGCTCGGCGCTCGCGCCGGCCCGTCGCGAGGGCAGCACGATCGGCCTTGTGCCGACGATGGGAGCCCTACACGAGGGCCATCTGTCGCTGATCCGTCGCGCCCGGCGCGAGTGCGATGCGGTCGTGGTCTCGCTGTTCGTCAACCCGGCGCAGTTCGACGAGCGCGGCGACCTGGAGCGCTACCCGCGCGAGGAGCGGCGCGACGCCGAGCTGGCGGCGGACGCGGGCGCGGACGTGCTGTTCGCACCGTCGGCCGAGGAGGTCTACCCGTCTGGCTTCGCGACCTCGGTCGAGGTTCTGGGCATCACCGAGCGGCTCGAGGGCGCCTCCCGGGGCGCCGAGCACTTCCGCGGCGTCAGCACGGTCGTGACCAAGCTGCTCGGCATGGCCCTCCCCGACGTCGCCTACTTCGGCCAGAAGGACGCGCAGCAGCTCGTCGTAATCCGCCGGCTCGTGGCCGATCTGAACCTGCCGGTCCGCATCCAGGCCTGCCCGACGGTGCGCGAGCGGGACGGCCTTGCGATGTCGAGCCGCAACGCGCGGCTCGACGCGTCCGAGCGCTCGCGCGCGGTGGCGCTGTCGGAGGGCCTGCGCGAAGCGGCGCAGCGGGCGGCGGCCGGCGAGCGCTCTGCGCAGGCGCTGCTCGAGGCGGCCTGTGCGGCGATGCTCGCACGCGGCGTCGAGCCGGAGTACCTCGAGCTTGTCGATCCCGAGACGCTGCTGCCGTGCGAGCGGCTCGAGGGCGAGACGCTGCTCGCGGCGGCCGCGCGCATCGGCCAGACGCGCCTGATCGACAACGCGATCCTGCGCCCGATGCATGCGTCGAGCGCGATCGCCGGCAATGCCCACCCCCCAAGCGAACAAACGCTCCAGAGAAAGGCGATCGCCTGATGCAACGCGTGATGTTGAAGTCAAAGATCCACCGGGCGACGATCACCGACTGCGATTTGCATTACGTCGGCTCGATCACGATCGACCCGGACCTGCTCGAGGCGGCCGACATCCTCGAGCACGAGCAGGTGCACGTGCTCGACATCGACAACGGTGCGCGCTTCGAGACCTACACGATCGCCGGCGAGCGCGGCTCGGGCGTGATGACTATCAACGGCGCCGCGGCCCGCCTGGTCCAGCGCGGCGACACGATCATCGTCGTCTCCTACGGCACCTACGACGAGGCCGAGCTCGACTCCTACGAGCCCCGGGTCGTCCACGTCGAGGCCCAGACCAACCGGATCATCACCATCGACGACGCGGTGGCCACCCTGCTCACCTAGCGAGGGGTCAACCGCGCCAGAGAGGAAGCACCGACGCAATGTCAAGCCACCCCGACATACAGGCACCCTCCGACCCCGGCCGGTTGCCGATGACGCTGCCGCTGCTGGCCGAGAAGAAGCGGCTCAGCGACCCGATCGTGATGGTCACGGCCTACGACTACCCGAGCGCTCGCGCGGCCGAGTCGGCCGGAGTCGACCTCGTGCTGGTGGGCGACTCGGCGGCCACGACGATGCTCGGCTACAACGCGACGACGCCGGTCGAGCTCGACGACATGCTCGTGCTGGCGCGCGCCGTGCGCCGTGGCCTGCGCACGCCGCTGATGATCGGCGACCTGCCGTTCGGCTCCTACGAGGTCTCCGACGAGCAGGCGATCACGACGGCCATGCGCATGGTCAAGGAGGCCGGCTGCGAGGCGGTCAAGCTCGAGGGCGGCGGCGAGGCCTCGGTCAGGCGCGCGCGCGCGATCGTGAACGCGGGCATCCCGGTGATGGGCCACGTCGGGCTCACGCCTCAGACCTCGACTGCGCTCGGCGGCTGGAAGGCGCAGGGCCGCACCGCTCTCGCGGCGGCCCGCATCGGCGCCGAGGCTCTGGCGCTGCAGGAGGCGGGCTGCTTCGCGCTCGTGTTCGAGGCGATCCCGAGTGCCGTCAGCGAGCAGTTGATGCCGAGCATCGAGATCCCGGTGATCGGGATCGGCGCGGGGCCGGCGACGGACGGCCAGGTGCTCGTGTTCCACGATCTGCTCGGGATCCGCGACGGTCTCGGTCCGCGCTTCGTCAAGCGCTACGCGAACATCCAGGAGGAGATGAACGCCGGCGTCGCGGCTTACGCTGAGGACGTGCGCACCCGCCGCTACCCGGGCCCCGAGCACACCTACAAGATCGATCCGGCGGAGCTCGCCGAGCTGAAGGCACAGCTCGGCTGATCGCCCCGCCGGCCCGCGCCGGCGTGTTTGAGCGGCGCCGGTACGGGTAAACCGGGCGCTGGCGCCCGTGCCGAGGGCGCTTGGTGCCGGCGAGCGAACCCCTCGCGCACCGGCCACCGGTCAACTCCACCCGCCCCCGAAAGGACTCCATGAAGCCGCGTATGCTCCTGCCGCTGTTGCTGGTCTCGCTCGTGCTCGCCCTGCTCGCCGGCGCCTCCAGCGCCTCCGCCTGGGCGCCGCAGGAAAGCGCCACGATCCACCCGGGCGTGATGACCTTCACGAACGCCTCGTCCTTCCTCGGCGGCGCCTCGCAGTGCACGGCGAACTTCGTCTTCACGGACGCCGCCGGCAACGTCTACCTCGGCCAGGCGGCTCACTGCTCCTCGACCGGCGAAGACACCGAAACCAACGGCTGCTCGACCAAATCGCTACCGCTTGGGACTTCGATCTACTCAGGCGACCTCGTCAACGGCGGCGTCCAGAACGGCACGCTGATCGGCACGCTCGCCTACAACTCGTGGATCACGATGCAGAAAAACGGCGAGAAAGACGCGAACACGTGCGCCTACAACGACCTCGCCCTGATCAAGATCGCGGCTTCGCAGGTCTCGAAAGTGAATCCGACGGTGCCCTTCTGGGGCGGCCCTGAAGGGCTCGCCGCGGGAGCCTCTCCCCAGGGCGAACAGGTCTTCAGCTACGGCAACTCGATCCTGCGGCTGGGCATCAGCGCGCTCAGCCCGAAGACGGGTGTGAGCCTCGGCGACCAGGAAGAAACGCAGGGCTGGAGCCAGGAGCTGTACACGGCCACGCCCGGCATCCCGGGTGACTCGGGCAGTGGCTTCATGGACTCGGCCGGGGACGCGCTCGGCGTGCTCTCGACGGTCGAGTTCGCGCCGCTGCCGGCGGCCAACGGCGTCGGCACGCTCGCGAAGGAGCTCGCCTACGCCAACGCGGCGACCGGGCTCGGGCTGAAAGTCGCCCCGGGCACGGCGCCGTTCAGCTCGCTGCCGGCCGGTTAGGGACACCACTGCAGCCACGCGCCTCCGTCGATCCAGCGCCTCCGCGGGCAAGCGGCCAGGCGCTGGCGGCGGGCGCGCCGTGGCGCAGGCCGATACCGGCACGGCCGCGCGCGGTCGCCGGCCGCGCTCAGTGGGGCGCTAGTCGGTGAGAGGCTCGCCGTAGCGCTCTGAGAAGGCGAACTCGGCCACGGGCTTGCGGGCGAGCCGCTTCGGCCACGCCTCGGCACGCCTGCCGACGGCGATGTACGCCGCAAGCGCGATGTCCTCGGGGATGCCGAGCAGGCGCCTGACCTCGGCCTCGGCGGGGACGAGCAGGGTGGTGAGCGCGGTGCCAAGGCCCTCGGCCCGCAGCGCCAGCAGCAGGTTCTGCACGAATGGGTAGATCGAGGCGCCGCCGACGATGCTCTGCCGCGGGAGCTGGGCGTCGGTGACGGCGAGGTCCTCGAGGCGCACCCCCACGACCAGGTGTACGGGTACGCGGTCGAGCGCGTGCGCGAACTCGTCGGCGCGACGCACCATCCGCACGCGCGCCTGGTCGTGGCCGGCTGGGTCTGCGAGCATGCCGGCCCCGCCGGTGTGCTCCATGTAGGCACGCCAGCTCGGCAGGTACAGGTCACGCAGCTCGCGGCGGGTGTCGGCGTCTTCGACGACCACCACCCGCCAGCCCTGCCGATTGCCGCCGCTCGGCGCGAAGCGGGCGGCCTCGAGCGCACGCACCAGCGCCTCGCGCGGCACCGGGTCGGTCTCAAAGCGCCGCGAGGTGGGCGCGGAGCGCATCGCCTCGTACAGCTCCATCGCCGCCACCCTATCGCTCAGCCGTTGTCGATCTTGCGCAGGACGCGAGCGGGCGCGCCGGCGGCGATCGAGAACGGCTCGAGGTCCTCGGTGACGACGCTGTTGGCGCCGATCACGCAGCGCTCGCCTACGCGGACCCCGCTCGTCACCACCACGTTCGCACCGAGCCAGCAGTTGTCGCCGATGCGCGTGGGGCCCTTGCTCTCAAACCCCTGCCAGGTGATCGGCTTGTGCGGATCGTCGAAGCGGTGGCTCGCGTCACTCACGAAGCAGCCGTTGGCGAGCATGCAGTGATCGCCGATCTCGACGAGCTCCTGCGCCGCCACCATCACGCCTTTGTTGAGGAACGTGCCCGACCCGATCCGCACGCGCGCGCCGCCCGGAGCCGTGATCCACACGCCTGGCTCGAACAGAGCTCCGGCGCCGATCTCGAGTCTGCCGTCGCGCAGCATCTCGAGCACGTTGCCGTGCACAGGCCAGCGCACGAAGGCTTCCCGCCGCAGTGCCGCCCAGTGGATCCGCGCGCGGTTCCAGGGCAGCGCGTTGCGCTCATACCAGCGCCACTTCTGCAGCCACAGGCGCGCCTGGCGGACGACCTCGCTCATGGTCGGAGCTTCGCAGTTGCGCCGGCCACGCGGCGCGAGCGTGGCTACGCGGCCGCCGCGAGCTTCGCGCGTCGCCGGGGCGGGGTCTGCTTCGCGCCGGCGCGCGCCGACGTGAGCAGCGGCGCCAGGAACGCGCCGGTGTGGGAGCCGGGCGTGGCCGCGACCTCCTCGGGCGTGCCGACGGCGACCGCCAGGCCGCCCTCCTCCCCGCCCTCGGGTCCCATGTCGATCAGGCGGTCCGCCGACTTGATCACGTCGAGGTTGTGCTCGATCACGACCACGCTGTTGCCGGCGTGGACGAGCCGATCGAGCACCTCGAGCAGCCGCTGCACATCGGCGAAGTGAAGGCCCGTGGTCGGCTCGTCGAGGATGTAGAGGGTGCGGCCGGTGGCGACCTTGGAGAGCTCGGTGGCGAGCTTCACGCGCTGCGCCTCGCCGCCCGACAGCGTCGTCGCGGGCTGGCCGAGGCGCACGTAGCCGAGCCCGACCGCGTCGAGCGTCTCCAGACGGCGTCGGATCTTCGGTATGTGCTGGAAGAAGCTCAGCGCCTCCTCCACGGGCATGTTCAGCACGTCGGCGATGCTCTTGCCCTTGAAGCGCACTTCCAGCGTCTCGCGGTTGTAGCGCTTGCCGTGGCACTGCTCGCAGGGCACGTACACGTCGGGCAGGAAGTGCATCTCGATCTTGATCTGCCCGTCGCCGCGGCAGACCTCGCAGCGCCCGCCCTTGACGTTGAAGCTGAAGCGCCCCGGCTTGTAGCCGCGCACGCGCGCCTCCTGCGTCTTTGAGAAGAGGTCGCGGATCACATCGAACAGGCCCGTGTATGTCGCCGGGTTCGAGCGCGGCGTGCGCCCGATCGGCGACTGGTCGACCGCGATGATCTTGTCGAGCTGGTCGAGCCCGTGGATCGCCCGGTGCGCGCCCGGTCGCTGGCGCGCGCGGTGAAGCCGGTTGGCGAGCGCCTTGTAGAGCACTTCGTTCACGAGCGTCGACTTGCCCGAGCCCGAGACACCGGTCACGCAGGTGAGCACACCCAGGGGCACGTGCACGTCGATCTCGCGCAGGTTGTGTTCTGAGGCGCCTAGGATCTCGATGTAGCCGCTCGGCGTGCGCCGCTTGGAGGGCAGCTCGATCGTGCGCGTCCCGGCGAGGAACTGGCCGGTGAGCGAGGCCTTCACGCGCTGGACCTGCTGCGCGGTCCCCTGCGCCACGATCTCGCCGCCGTGCTCGCCCGCGCCAGGGCCGAGGTCGAGGAGGTGGTCTGCCGCGCGCATCGTCTGCTCGTCGTGCTCGACGACGATCACGGTGTTGCCGAGGTCGCGCAGGCGCTCCAGCGTCGCGATCAGCTTCGAGTTGTCGCGCTGGTGCAGACCGATCGAGGGCTCGTCGAGGATGTACAGCACGCCAACCAGGGAGGAGCCGATCTGCGTGGCCAGGCGGATCCGCTGGGCCTCGCCGCCCGACAGCGTCGAGGCGGCGCGATCCATCGAGAGGTAGCCGATGCCGACGTTGTCGAGGAACTGCAGGCGCTCTGAGATCTCGCGCAGGATCAGCCGCGCGACGTGACGGTCGGTCTCGGACAGCTCGACCTGCTCCAGCCACTCCAACGCACGCCGCGCCGAGAGCGCGCAGAAGTCCTCGATGCGCGTGCCGCCGACGAGCACCGCACGGGACTCGGCGCGCAGACGCGCTCCGTTGCACACGGGGCACGCGCGCAGCGACATGAACTCCTCGATCTTCTCCCGCGTCCACTCCGAGTCGGTCTCGCGGTAGCGGCGCTCGAGGTTCTTGACGATCCCCTCGAACCGCGTCGCGTACGAGCGCCGCCTGCCGTAGCGGTTGCGGTAGGTGACCTGCACCGGCTCGCCGTTGGTTCCATACAGGAACAGATCCCTGTGATCCTCCGGCAGCTCCTCCCACGGCGCCTCCAGGTCGACGCCGTAGCGGTCGGCGATCGCCTCGGCGACCTGCTCGTAGTAGTTGGAGCTGCTGTTGGCCCACGGCGCGATCGCGCCTTCCCCGATCGAAAGCGACGGGTCGGGCACCACGAGCTCGGGGTCGATCTCCATCTGAGAGCCGAGCCCGGTGCAGCGATCGCACGCCCCGTGCGGCGAGTTGAACGAGAAGATCCGCGGCTCGAGCTCGACCAGCGAGGGTCCGTGCTCGGGGCAGGCAAAGCGCTCGGAGAAGGTGAAGATCGTGCCGGGCTCGGGCGCCTGGCCGGGAACTATCTGCGCCGCCGCCGCACGCGCGCCCTTGGCTCCCCTCGCCCCCTTGGTCGGCTCGGCGCCGGAGTCCGCCTCGCCCTGCTCGGAGGCGCCCGCGCGGCCGACGACCTCCAGCTCGACCAGTCCTTCGGCGCGGGCGACTGCGGTCTCGATCGAGTCGGCCAGGCGCTTGCGCACGTCGTGGCGCATCACGAGGCGGTCGACCACGACCGAGATGTCGTGCTTGTAGCGCTTGTCGAGCACGATCGACTCCTCCAGCATGCGCACACGGTCGTCGATCTTCACCCGTGCGAAGCCGTCGCCGCGCAGCTCGTCGAGCAGCTTGCCGTACTCCCCCTTGCGGCCGCGCACGACCGGCGCGAGCACCATGAAGCGCGTGCCCTCGGCCAGCTCCATCGCCTGGTCGATGATCTGCTCGGCCGATTGGCCGACGATCGGGCGTCCGCAGATCGGACAGTGGGGCTTGCCCACCCGCGACCACAGCAGGCGCAGGTAGTCGTAGATCTCGGTGACCGTGCCGACGGTCGAGCGCGGGTTGCGCGAGGTGGTCTTCTGGTCGATCGAGATCGCCGGCGAGAGGCCCTCGATCGAGTCGACGTCGGGCTTGTCCATCTGGCCGAGGAACTGACGCGCATACGCGGACAGCGACTCGACGTAACGTCGCTGTCCCTCGGCGTAGATCGTGTCGAATGCCAGCGAGCTCTTGCCCGAGCCGGACAGCCCCGTGATCACGACCAGCGCCTCGCGCGGCAGTGACAGCGAGATGTCCTTGAGGTTGTGCTCCCTGGCCCCGGAGACGACTATCTGGTTGCCCGTCGGCATCAGGCATTCATTCTATGAGCACGAACAGACGTTCGGGTGTCCTGGTTTGCCCGGCCTGGTCGGATCAGTTAGGTAAGAAATCATGCTAGCTTGGTATGATATGCGTACGAAGGTCTCCGAGAAGGGGCAGATCACGGTCCCGAAGAGTTTGCGCGAGCGCCTCGGGATCCGCCCGGGAGACGAGCTCGACGTCGTAGATCAGGACGGCAAACTCGTGCTGTCCAAGGCCGCCGCAGACGACCCCGTCGCAGCCGTGTACGGCATTCTCGGCACCAACCTCGATACCGACGTGATCATCGAGGAGCTGCGCGGTCCCGTCGACACGGTTTGATCACAGCGGTCGACACGAACGTCCTGATCGACGTGCTCGGCTCAAACGCGGCGTTCGGCCCAGCGTCCGGCCGGGCCCTCCGACGTTGCCTCGGCGAGGGCGCCCTCGTCGCGTGCGAGGTGGTCTGGGCCGAGACCGCCGCCCACTTCGCGAGTGGCCAAGACGCGCAGGCCACCCTTGGCCGGCTCCGCGTTGAGTTCTCCGCGCTCGATCTCAGCTCAGCCCTCGCTGCTGGGGAGGCGTGGCGGGCTTACCGTCAAGCCGGAGGCCGCCGACAGCGCACCGCGCCAGACTTCGTCGTCGGCGGGCACGCGCGACACCAGGCCGACCGTCTGCTCACACGCGATCGCGGCTTCTACCGCCGCTACTTCGAGGGTCTCGAGATCCTCGACCCGACCGCCTGAGCGAAGCGATCAGCCCTCGATCGCTGCGTAGACCTCGTCGATCAGCTTCTGACGGTCGGCGAGCTTGAAGTTCTCGGCCAGGTAGCGGTCGGCGTCGGCGCGCGAGTCGCCGTTGAGCGCCATGTTGAGCGCCACCAGCCGCGCGCTGTCGAGATCGCCGCCGTCGGTCTCGCCGGCGGCGGACTCGGCACGGGCGGCGGCGGCGATGCGCTGCCGCGGCGGCGGCGCCTCCGGGTCGACGTGCACCTCGGGCTCGGCGCTCTCGGGCGGAGACAGCGACGGGTCGGATTGGGCATGGCGCACCTGCGGCGCCGCCGCCCCTGACGCCGGCTGGGGCGAGATCGAAGGCGCGGGCGCGGTGGCGTCGCCGGCCGAGGTGCGCGACTGCGCGTCCGCCGAGGGCCCCAGCGGGCGTGGGGGCGGCGGCGTGGGAACGGACGGCTGGGTCCGCTCCTCGCCGGCGACGGCGCGTGTCACCGGACGTCCGGCCGCCGCGTCGTAGAGCTCGCCCATGTTGGTCTCGACCGCGGCCAGGTCGGCTGCCAGTCGGTTGGCACCCGCCCGCAGGCTCTCGACCAGCGCGCTAGCCTCGCTGTCCATCGCAGCGACCCGCTCGAGCAGCGTCGCCGTCGCCTGCGCGACGGCCGCGACGTGGGCACGGGCACGCTCGATCGCCTCCGCGCGGGTCTGCGCCGCGTCGCGGTCGGCGTCCTCGCGAGTGGCGCGGGCGCTGTCCCGCGCCTGCTGCTCGATGTCGGCCGCCGCCGCCTCGGCGGCGGCGAGGATGCTCTGCACCTGGGTGCCGGCCGCCGTGGCGAGCGAGGGCTCGGCGCCCCCCTCGGCGCGGTCACGCTGCAGCTGCTCGATCTCGCTCGCCAGCGCCCGCAGGTGGGCGTCGACGGCGGCCGGCTCATAGCCGCGCCGGGCGATTGGAAAGTCGCGCCGCTCGATCGCCTGCCGGTCGATGTCCACGGCGGCCATCCTAGGCGATGTCACCGCCGGGAGCCTCGCTTGCGGCGAGCTCGCCGTCGGCGTGCGCCGGATCGCCATCGGGGGCGCTCTCGGCCGCCGGTGCGGCGTCGTCACGTGCCTGCGGTGCCACCGCCCCTGTGCCGCCCGGACCCTCGGCCGCATGCATCTCGCGCAGGTCGCGCCGCAGCTCGCGCAGCTCATCGCGCAGCTGCGCGGCGTACTCGAAGCGCAGCTCATCGGCGGCGGCGATCATCTCCTCCTCGAGCTCCACGACCATGCGCTCGAGCTCGTGCTTGGGCAGCTCGGCGGCGCCGGCCGTCTTGCGCTTGCGCTTGCGCCCGCGCGGGACCTTCGAGTCGCTCTGCAGGAACTCGGCGATGTCGGAGATGCCCTTGACGATGGTCGCCGCCGTGATGCCGTGCTCCTCGTTGTAGGCGAGCTGGATCTCGCGCCGCCGATCGGTCTCGGAGATCGCGGCGCGCATCGCCTTGGTCTCCTTGTCGGCGTACATCAGCACGGTCCCCTCGACGTTGCGCGCGGCGCGCCCGATCGTCTGGATCAACGAGGTCTCGCCGCGCAGGAAGCCCTCCTTGTCGGCATCGAGGATCGCGACCAGCGATACCTCGGGCAGGTCGAGGCCCTCGCGCAGCAGGTTGACGCCGACGAGCACGTCGTACTCCCCCAGGCGCAGGTCACGGATGATCTGGATGCGCTCGAGCGTGTCGATCTCCGAGTGCAGGTAGCGCGTCTTGAAGCCCATCTCCAGCAGGTACTGGGATAGGTCCTCGGACATCTTCTTGGTCAGCGTCGTCACCAGGACGCGCTCGTCGCGCTCGGTGCGCTTGCGGACCTCGTTCATCAGGTCGTCGATCTGGTTCTTGGTCTCGCGCACCTCCACGCGCGGGTCGACGATGCCCGTCGGGCGCACGATCTGCTCGACCACACGGGTGGACTGTGCACGCTCGTACTCGCCCGGCGTGGCAGAGACGAAGAGCAGTTGCGGCGTGATCGAGAGGAACTCCTCGAAGCGCTGCGGGCGGTTGTCCAGAGCGCTGGACAGGCGAAAGCCGTAGTCGACGAGCGTCTGCTTACGCGAGCGGTCGCCCTCGAACATGCCACCGATCTGCGGCACGGTCTGGTGGGACTCGTCGATGAAGCAGATGAAGTCCTCGGGGAAGTAGTCGATCAGGCAGTACGGACGCTCGCCCGGAGCCCGTTTGTCGAGGATCCGCGAGTAGTTCTCGATCCCCGAGCAGAAGCCCATCTCGCGCAGCATCTCCATGTCGTACTGCGTGCGCTGGCGCAGGCGGTGGGACTCGAGCAGCTTGCCCTCGGACTCGAGCTGCTCGCAGCGCTCGTTCAGCTCGCGGCCGATCTCGGCGACTCCATCCTCGATCGTGCCTTCCTTGACGTTGTAGTGCGTCGCCGGCCAGATCGCGACGTGCTCGAGGTCGTCTTCGAGCAGCTCGCCCGTCAACGGGTCGAAGTGCTGCAGGCGCTCGACCTCGTCGCCGAACATGGTCGCGCGGAACGCGGTCTCGGCGTAGGCAGGGAAGACCTCGAGCGTCTCGCCGCGCACGCGGAAGCTCCCGCGCGAGAGCACCTGGTCGTTGCGCGTGTACTGAATAGAGACGAGCTTGCGCAGCAGTTTGTCGCGATCGATCTCCTCTCCGCGCCTGAGGATCTGCATGTTCATCTCATACGTCTCCGGCGACCCCAGGCCGTAGATGCAGGAGACCGAAGCGACCACGATCACGTCGCGCCGGGCGAACACCGCCGCCGTCGCCGCGTGGCGCAGCCGGTCGACCTCCTGGTTGATGGCCGAGTCCTTCTCGATGTAGAGGTCGCGGCTCGGCACGTACGCCTCGGGCTGGTAGTAGTCGTAATAAGAGACGAAGTACTCGACCGCGTTGTCGGGGAAGAACGTGCGGAACTCGTTGCAGAGCTGCGCCGCGAGCGTCTTGTTGTGCGCGATCACGAGCGTCGGTCGCTGCACCGCCTCGATCACGCCAGCCATCGCCATCGTCTTGCCCGTGCCCGTCGCACCGAGCAGCGTCTGAAAGCGCTCGCCCGACTCGACGCCCTGCGAGAGCGCGACGATCGCCTGGGGCTGGTCGGCCGTCGGCGTGAACACGGAGTCGAGCTTGAACTCAGGCATCGCTCCTACCGTAGCGAGGCGCTCAGGGCGCCTGCGTGCGCCTCACTCGAGCCCGAGCTCGCGCGCGTATTTCGAGCGGTAGTCCTGCTGTGCGCCGAGCACGCGTTCCACGTATGCCCGCGTCTCGGGGAAGGGGATCGTCGCGACCGTCAGCTGCCCGCCCTGCGCGCGCGCCCGCGCGACCCAGCGATCGACGTTGGCCAGGCCGGCGTTGTAAGCCGCCACGGCGAGCATCTCGTTGCCGTCGTAGTGGTCGAGCAGGTAGCGCAGGTAGTAGCTGCCGTAGGCGACGTTGATGCTCGGCGTCGCCAGATCGCTCGCCGTGAAGCGGCTGCCGCCGGACAGATGCGCGATGAAGTAGGCCGTTTCCGGCAGGATCTGCATCAGCCCCTCCGCGCCGGCCGAGGAGCGGCGCGGGGAGAATTTCGACTCCGCGTAGATGACGGCCGCGATCAGCGCCGGGTCGAGGCGCTTTTCGGCCGCCTGCTTGCGGATCACCTCGGCGTTCGTCAGCGGCAGTCCGAGCCTGCTGACGGCGTGGTTGACCTCCGAGGCGATCAGCACCGCGAGCAGCGTCACGAGCACCAGCGCGAGCAGCCCGCCGAGGGTACGGCGACTGAGCGAGCGAGCGCGGCGCGCCACCCGGCCTCGGCGGACATGGATCGCCGTCTGCCGACTCATCCGCCTAGCTTGTCAAGAACCGCCGACAGCTCGCGCAATAGGTCCTGCTCGGTGCCGTCGTTGCGGACGACGAACGTCGCAAGTCGGGCCTTCTCCTCCTGGGAGAGCTGGCGCGCGGCGCGCTCGTCGAGCGAGGCGTGGCCGCGCATGGCGGCGCGTTCGCGGCGGAGCTGCTCGTCGGACACGACCGCGATCGTGGCGTCGTAGAGGTCCTGCTGGCCGGCCTCGAACAGCAGCGGGACCTCGACGACGGCGGCACGCGGGCGCACACCGCCGGCCGGCGGCTCTGCGCGCGCCTCGCCCAGCCACGCCGCCACGCGCGCGCCAACCAGCGGCCACAGCAAGCCCTCGAGCCACGCGCGATCCTGCTCCGTCGCGAAGGCGCGCTCGGCGACGGCAGCGCGATCGATCACGCCCCCCGGCGCCAGCTCGGGTCCCCAGCGATCGAGCACCGCGCGGCGAAGCCCGTCGTCGCCTACCCACAGGTCGTGCACGATGGCGTCGCTCGAGATCGTCGCCGCGCCCAGCCGCTCGAGCACCGCGAGCGCGGTGGACTTGCCGGCCCCCATGCCTCCGGTCAGCCCGACGAACGGCACAGCCTCGCGCTTCACGCTCGCCGCGTCGTCCAGCGCGCTTCAGTCCTGCGCCGGCTCGGCCGCGGGCTGCTCGCCCCCGGCCGTCTCCTCGGCCGGGGCCGGCTCCTGCTCGGCCTGCGCGGCGGGCTCCTCGGACGCCGCCGCCTGCGCCTGCGCGTCCGCATCGGTCTGCTCGGCCACCGGCTCCGCGCTCGCCGGCGCGGCCGCTTCCGGCGCCGCCTCGGATGCGGCCTCGGTTGCGGCCGGCTCAGCATCGTCCGTGGCTGTGCCGTCGGCTGTGGGCGCCTCCGCGACCTCGGCCGCCGGCGCCGGCTCGCCCTCGGCGCTCGTGGCCTCGGCGCTCGGCGCCTCTGCCCCGGCGTCCGCGCCCTCGGCCGGCTGCGCCGGCTCGCCCGGACGCGACACCGGCAGGATCTGGTCCTCGACCCGCTTGGCCGACAGCGAGAGGCGCCGACGCTCGGAGTCGATCTCGAGGATCTTGACCCTGATCTCATCGCCCGGATGGACGATCTCGCGCGGGCTCTCGACGTGGTGGGGAGCGAGCTCGGAGATGTGCACGAGGCCCTCGACGCCGTCGAGGATCTCCACGAAGGCGCCGAACGTGACCACCTTCGTGACCTTGCCCTCGAGCTCGTCGCCGACGCTGTAGGTGTCGACGATCCGCTGCCAGGGGTCCTCCTGGGTCTGCTTCAGCCCGAGCGAGATGCGCTGGCGCTCGCGGTCGATGTCGAGCACCTTGACCTTGACCGTGTCGCCGATCGAGAGGATCTCGCTCGGATGGTTGACGTGCGACCACGACAGCTCTGAGATGTGGATCAGGCCGTCGATCCCGTCGAGGTCCACGAACGCGCCGAAGTCGACGATGTTCGAGATCTGGCCCTCGACGACGAGGCCCGGCTGCAGGCGGTCGAGGATCTGCTGGCGGACCTCCTTGCGCTCCTCCTCGAGGACGGCCCGGCGCGAGAGCACGACGTTGTTGCGCGAGCGGTTGAGCTCGATCACCTTCGTCTCGATCTTCGTGCCCATGTACTCATCCAGGTTGGGCACGCGACGGATGTCCACGAGCGAGGCGGGCAGGAAGCCGCGTACGCCGAGATCGATGATCAGCCCGCCCTTCACGACCTCGATCACGGTGCCCTCCACGGGCTCGCCCGACTCGGCCGCCGTTTCGATGCGTCGCCAGGCCTTCTCGAAACGGGCGCGCTTCTTCGACATGATCAGGCGACCGTCCTGGTCCTCCTTGGTCATGACGATCGCGTCGACCTCCTCGCCGAGGTGCACCTCGTCCTTGGGGTCGACCGACTTGCGGATCGACAGCTCGTTGGCGGGGATGACCCCCTCGGACTTGTAGCCGATGTCGACGAGCACCTCGTCCTTGTCGATGCGGACGACGTGACCCGTGACGACCTCGCCCTCCTCGATCGTGCGGAAGGTCGCCTCGTAGTTGGGTACGATCGCCCCGTCGACCTCCAGCAGGAGGCCGTTCGACCCCTCGACCACTCGGGCTTGAGGATTGTCCATCACCGTTTGCACCGGCGAAGCCTAGCGCAGCCACAGCGCAGTCGTACGTATCATTGCGAAGCAGATGCCTGTTCGAGCGACGAGGCGGGGAGCGGCACGCACGCCGCTGCAACGCGACTGCGACGTGCTCGTGTGTGGCGCGAGCTTCGCCGGTCTGGCCGTCGCTCGCGAGCTCGCCGGAGCCGGCGCGCGCGTGCTCGTGATCGACCGCTACGAGATCGGCGAGCGTCAGACCTCCGCCTGCGCGATGCCCACGCGCTGGCTGAATGCGATGGACCTTCAGGACTCCCATCGCCAGACGTTCGACGAGCTGGTCGTCCACACGCCCTTTCACACCTCGCGCTGGTCGCTGCCGTGGTCCTTCTCGACGTTTGACTACCGCGAGCTGTGCGCGCTCCTGTGGGCACAGGCGGACGACGGCGAGCTCGAGTTCGAGACGGCGACGGTCACGGCGCGGGAGGGCAACACGGTGATGACCGACCGCGGCCCGCTGCAAGCCCCCCTGATCGTCGACGCGCTCGGCTGGCGGCGGGTGCTGTCAAACGGCGCCACGATCCAGCCGCCTAACGCGCGTCTGTCACGCGGCCTCGAGGTCCACCCGCACGGGGACGCCGAGGAGATGGAGCTGTGGGTCGACCCGCGCTACGTGCGAGCCGGCTACTCGTGGAGCTTCCCCGCCGACGGCGAGCTGCGCGTCGGCGTCGGCTCCTTTTGGCCATCGCACCACGTCAAGGAGCCGACGGTCAGGCTCGCGCACGACCTCGGCCTGCCCGCAGAGCGCTACCAGGGCAACTGGATCCCGCACAAGCTGCGCCCGGCGGTCGAGGGCGGCGTGTTCTTCACCGGCGACTCGGCCGGGCACTGTCTCCCGTTGACGGCGGAGGGGATCCGTACGGCGCTGTACTTCGGACTCGCCTGCGGTCGCGGGCTGCGCGCGGTCGTCGAAGGCCGCCGCTCGCGTGAGGACGCGCTCGCGCGCTACGGCGCCTTCTCGTCCGCGCACGCGCGGAAGTTCGCCTGGTTGTTGCGCGTGCAGCAGGCCGTCGGTCGGATCACGCCGAGTCGCTCGCTGACCGGGTTCGTCCGCTGCTTCGAGAACCGCCGCCTGTGCGGCTGGGTGTTCGATCGGTACCTCGAGATCGCGCCGCCCAACTTCGTGGCTGACGGGCCGCGCGCGCTCACGCGCTCGCGCCTGACGGCGCTGTCGGTCAACGCGCCGGCCTCTGCCTGAGGCGGGGGCGCCGCCGAGAACGCTACCGGGGCACGTGCTCCTCGGCCGTCGCCGACTCCCACGGCCCGGGCGTGATCACGAGGAAGCACATGTCGACGCGGAGCAGGTCCATCGTGCGCTCGAACAGCGCGCGGCCGAGGCCGTAACGCTCCGCCAGCGCGCGCTCGGCCTGCGGCTCCTCGGCGGCCTCGAGCATCCGCGCCCGCGCCTCGAACGGCGCCCCGAGCGGCCGGCCGCGCACCGTGCACGGCGCGACCAGCAGCCGCGAGTCGTTGCGCAGGCGCTTGAGCTTGCCCGCGTAGCGCTCGGAGCGTACGTAGAGACGGCCCTGAGCCGGCGCCGCCCACACCGGCGTAGGCACGGGCGTGCCGTCCCGGCGGAAGGTGACGAGCAGCGCGCGCTTGTGGCGGGACACCTCCCCGACCGAGCCGGTGCGCGGCATCTCGACGAGCTCGCGCGCTCCCCGCGGCGCCGTGCGGGCGGCGATGCGCGCGCCGAGCAGCGCCGCCGGCAGCCGCCGCTTCGGCACCGGATCGGCGCTTGGGCGGGCCGGGGATGAGGGCTGGGGTGCGATCGGCGTCCGTTTCTGCGCGCGGATCAGAGCGAGTCGAGCGCGCGTGCGAGCCGGCGCACGCCCTCGGCGATCGCCGGCTCCGACAGGTTCGCATATCCCATCACGAGCGCCTCCACCCCGCCCCGCGGATCGATGCGGTGGAAGTTCAGCGGGTAGATGCCGAGCGAGCGCTCCGCCGCGCCGGCGAGCAGCGCCTGCAGCTCTACCGCACGCGGCAGGCGCACGAGCGCGTGCAGCCCGGCCGAGGCGCCGCTCACGCGCGCCTGCGGCAGCTCGCGCGCGACGGCCTCGATCAGCGCATCGCGGCGGACGCGGTTGCGTCGCCGCGCCTTGCGCAGGTGACGGTCGTATGCAGAGGTCTCGAGCAGCCGCGAGAGCACGAGCTGCTCCAGCGTCGAGCAGCCGAGGTCGTCGAGCGCCTTCGCCTGCACGACCGCGTCGATCAACGCAGGCGGCACGATCAGCCAGCCGAGGCGAAGGCCCGGCGCGAGCGTCTTGGAGACCGTGCCGAGGTAGACGACGCGGTCGGGCGCGAGGCCCTGCAGCGCCCCCAGCGGGGCGCGGTCGTAGCGGAACTCGGCGTCGTAGTCGTCCTCGATCACGAGGCCGCCCTCGCGCGCCCAGCGCACGAGCTCGCCGCGCCGCTGCGGCGAGAGCACGACTCCCGTCGGGCATTGATGCGCGGGCGTGGTGAGCACGACCGGCGAGCGCAGAGAGGAGACGACGAGGCCGTGTTCGTCGACGCGCGCGCCGCGCACGCCCAGGCCGGCGTAGGCGAGCACCGCGCGGTGCGGCGGCAGCCCCGGGTCCTCGACGTCGATCGTCTCCACCCCGCCACCGGCGAGCGCGCGCCCGAGCAGCGCGAGGCCCTGGGTGGCGCCCGCGCAGACGACCACCGCCTCGGGCTCGACGGCGACCCCGCGCACACGACGCAGATATGCGCTGAGCGCGTGACGAAGCGCCGGGGCGCCGCGCGCATCGGGGTAGGCGAACGCGCCATCCGGCGCCGTGCGCAGCACCTCGCGTGTCGCGCTCAGCCACAGCGAGCGCGGGAACGACGAGAGGTCGGGGGCGCCCGGAAAGAAGTCGAACGACGGAGCGCTCGGGGACGGCGGCGCGGGCGCCGTATCTGCGACCGTCCCCGCGTCCGCCACGTACGTGCCCGCGCCCTGACGCGCGACCAGGTAGCCCTCGGCGAGCAGTTGCGCGTAGGCGTCGACGACCAGGCGGCGCGAGACGCCGAGGTCGCCTGCGAGTGCGCGCGAGGAAGGCATCCGGTTGCCGGCCGCGAGCGTCCCGTCGCGCACGAGCTCGCGCAGGCGGTCCTCGAGCTGCGCGCGGCGGCGCCCGCCACGCAGCCGGACCAGCAGCTCCGGGCCATAACTGGTACCCGTTTCTGTCGCAAGACTGGTCACTGTTTGGGAACCACCTCTGGGCTAGAGTAGCGGGCGTGTCAACCGCCGGAGAGAGCAGCAGCGCGTCGAGCGCCAGCGGGGCGGGGCGCCTCTCGAGCGGCGCGACCTCGAGCCCTGCCGCTCAGGTGGTTGGCCTCGGCGTGATCGCGTTCGGCGTCTATCACCTGGCGATCGCCGCGATGATGATCTTCACCCCCCACGCGTTCTTCACTGCGATCGGTCCGTTCGGCGCGCAGAACAACCACTACCTGCGCGACACGGCGACATTCAACATCGCCTTCGGCGTCGCCCTGCTGATCGCCTACCGGCGCCCGTCCTGGCGGACGCCGATCCTGTTCTGCGTCACGCTGCAGTTCGCGCTGCACGCGATCAACCACCTCGCCGACATCGGCGCCGCCCACCCGTACTGGCTGGGCCCGTTCGACTTCGCCTCGCTCGCGCTGGCGACCGCCGGGCTGGCGTGGCTCACGCGCGAGTCAACCCGACCCCTGGAGGTCCAACGATGACCAGAATCGAGCCCTTGTCCAAACGCAAGGCGCACCCGCTCGTGCGCTGGACCTTCGGCGCCAGCCGTCGCGACCTCGGACGCGACGTGGACCCTGTCGGCGTGTACGCATACGCGCCGCGCCTGCTGCTCGGCTACGGCGCGTTCGAGAAGGCGACCGCCAAGGAGCACCGTGTCGAGGAGCGACTGAAGGCGCTCGCCGAGACCAAGGCGGCGGCGATCGTCAACTGCGAGTTCTGCTGCGACATCGCCTCCTCGATCGCGCGCGAGGCGGGCATCACCGAGGCGCAGCTGCTCGCGCTCCCGCGCTACCGCGAGAGCGAGGAGTTCTCTGAGCTGGAGAAGCTCGTGCTCGACTACGCGACCGCGATCAGCCGCACCCCGGCGCGCATCGGGGACGAGCTGTTCGCGGCGCTGCGCGAGCACTTCGACGAGCGCCAGCTCGTCGAGCTGACCAACGTGATCGCGCTGGAGAACATGCGCGCGCGCTTCAACAGCGCCTTCGAGATGACCCCGGCCGGCTTCAGCGAGGGGATGGTCTGCGTCGTGCCGGAGACGGCCGCCGGCACGCAGACGTCTCCTGGGCAGAGCGCTCGCACCGTCGCAGCATGAGGGTCTTCGTCGCGGGAGCCACCGGCGCGATCGGCGCGCCGCTGGTGCGCCTGCTGATCGCCGGCGGCCACGAGGTGACCGGGATGACCCGCTCGCCCGCGAAGGCGCAGGCGCTGCGCGTGGCCGGCGCGGAGCCGGCGGTCGCGGACGGGCTCGACGCCGACGCGGTGATGCGAGCGGTCTCGCAGGCGCGGCCGGACGCGGTCGTGCACGAGCTCACCTCGATACCGCCGAGCCTGGACCCGCGCAAGATCGCGCGCGACTTCGAGCTGACCGACCGCCTGCGCACGGAGGGCACGCGCAACCTCCTCGCTGCGGCCCGGGCGGCCGGGGCGACTCGGGTCGTCGCGCAGAGCGTCGCCTTCGCCTATGCGCCCGGCCCGCCCGGGACGGTGCACGTCGAGACCGACTCGCTGGTCACGAACCCGCCGAAGCAGTTCGAGCGCTCCGCCGCGGCGATCGCCGAGCTCGAGCGCGCGGTGCTCGGCGCGGGCGGGCTGGTGCTCCGCTATGGCTACTTCTACGGTCCGGACACGTCGATCGCGCGCGACGGCTCGCTCGGACGGGAAGTCGCCCGGCGCCGCCTGCCGATCATCGGCGGCGGGCACGGCGTGTGGTCGTTCATCCACGTCGACGACGCCGCCCGCGCGACCGCGGCGGCGCTCAGCAACGGCGCATCGGGTGCCTACAACGTCGTCGACGACGAGCCTGCTGCCGTGCGCGATTGGGTACCCGCGCTCGCGCAGGCGCTCGGCGCCAAGCGGCCGCGGCGGGTTCCGGCGTGGCTCGCGCGTCCGCTCGCCGGCGAGTACGGGCTGATGACGATGATGCGCGCGCAGGGCGCCTCCAATGCGCGGGCCAAGACCGAGCTCGGCTGGACGCCGCGGTACGCCAGTTGGCGCGAGGGCTTTCGCGGCGGGCTTGGCTGAGCAGCGCCGACGAAGGCGCTCACTTCCGCACGACGAGCACGACGCCGACGGCGAGCAGCACGAGCCCGAGAATCCGCTCCACGCCGATGCTGTGCCTACCGACGCCGAGCAGGCCGAAGCGGTCGATCACGACGGAGATGACGAGCTGGCCGCCGATCACGACCGCGGTCAGTCCGCTCGCACCGAGCGTGCGCACGGCGACGAGCGCGACGCTCACGTAGACGGCGCCGAGCAGTCCGCCGACGAAGGCCCACCAGGGCGCGCGACCGATCTCGCCGAGCCCGCCGATGCCGCCGCGCGCGATCAGCAGGATCACGACGAGCGCGGCGGTTCCGACGATGAAGGACACGGTCGCCGCCTCGACCGAGCCGACCGACCTCCCCAGGCGCGAATTGATCGGCGCCTGCATGCCGACGAGGCAGCCCGCGCCGACGCCGAGCAGCACTGCGAGGCCGCGGCTCACTTCGCCTCGAGCCAGTTCTCGCCGACGCCGACGTCGACGGCGAGCGGCGGCTCGCGCTCCCAGACGCCGCACATCTCGCGCTCGATCAGCGCGCGCGCTCGATCGACCTCGGCGGGCGGCCCTTCGAACAGCAGCTCGTCGTGGATCGTCAGCAACAGCCGTGTCTGCAGCGCAGACTCGGCGAGCGCCGCGTGACAGCGCACCATCGCGAGCTTGATGATGTCCGCCGCCGTGCCCTGGATCACGGTGTTGACGGCGAGGCGCTCGCCGAGCGTCCGCACCTGGTAGTTGCGTGCCTGCAGCTCCGGTATCTGACGCCGGCGGCCCCACAGCGTCGTGACGTAGCTCTGCTCCTTGGCGCGCTCGATCGTCTCGGCCATGAACGCGGCGACTCGGGGAAAGCGCTCGAGATAGGCGTCGATGAACTCCTTGGCCTCCTCGCGCGGGATGTTGAGGCGGTCGGCGAGGCCGAAGTCCGACAGCCCGTAGACGATCCCGTAGTTGATCATCTTCGACTTCGAGCGCATTCCCGGATCGATCTGCTCGGGCGCCACCTGGAAGACCTGGGAGGCGGTCGCCGTGTGCACATCCTCGCCGCGCTCGAAGATCTCCTTGAGCACGGGCTCGTCCGCGACATGGGCGAGCACGCGCAGCTCGATCTGCGAGTAGTCGGCGGAGATCAGCACGCTGCCCTGCTCCGCCTCGAAGCAGCCGCGGATCTCGCGCCCGAGCGGGGTTCGGATCGGCACGTTCTGCATGTTCGGGTTCGTGCTGGCGAGCCGCCCCGTCTGCGCGCCGGCCTGCAGGAACGTCGTGTGGATGCGCGAGCGCGCATCGACCTCGTGCGGGAGCACGTCGAGATACGTCTTCGCCAGCGTCGAGAGCTCGCGCCAGCGCTCGATCTTGGGCACGATCTCGTGCTCGCCGCGGATCGCCTGCAGCACGCGCGCGTCGGTCGAGAAGCCCGTCTTGCCCCGGCGCTTGCGCGAGAGGCCGAGCTTCTCGAACAGGATCTGCCCGAGCTGCTGGGGCGAGCCGATCGTGAACTCCTCGTCGGCGAGCAGGAAGATGTCCTGTTCGAGCGCGACCAGCTCATCGCGCACGCGAGAGGTGATCTCGGCGAGGCGCTCCAGGTTGAGCCTCACGCCGAGCAGCTCCATCTCGCGCAGCACGGCGATCAGCGGCAGCTCGATGTCGCGCATCACGCCGTCGAGGCCGCGCTCGGAGATCTGTGCACGCTGCCACGCCGCGAGCGCCCTGAGCAGGACGGCGTCCGCCGCGAGCGGATCGTCCAGTTCGCTGGCCAGGCCCCGCTCTTCGCACAGCTCCCCGAACGGGAAGCGCCGCCGCGCCGGCTCGAGCAGAAAGGCACCGAGCAGCGTGTCGTGCGTGAGGCCGGGCGGCACCAGCGCGAGCGCCTTGGCATCGTGCGCGATCACGGCACGTGCGCCCGCGGCCTGCACGACCTGCTCGGGACCCTCGCAGTCCCCGCTCAGCACCTCCGCGCTGTCCCCTTTTGCGACCGCTGCCGCGAAACGCCAGGGCGCGCCCTCGGCGAAGAGCTCGCCCTCGGGCGCCTCGGCCTTGCGCACGACGAGCGCGAGCTCGTCGCTCTCGGCGCCCAGGCGTACGATCGCATCCGGCTCCCCGCCGCGAAGGCGGCCGCCCAGCTTGACCTCGGCGGCGGGCGCGGGCGCGGCCAGCTCGGGGTCGCCGAGCGCCTCCTCCAGGCGCCGCAGCGGGTCGCGCAGCTCGTACTCGCGGAACACCTCACGCACGCGCGAGCGGTCGGGCTCGCGCGCGGACTCGGCGGCGATGTCGAAGTCGACGGCGACGTCGCGCTGAACGGTGGCGAGCAGCTTCGAGACACGCGCGTCCTCGGCGTGAGCCTGCAGGTTCTCTTTGCGCTTGGCGCCTTTGATCTCGTCGATGTGCGCGAGCACGTCCTCGAGCGTGCCGTACCGCTGGATCAGCTCGCTGGCGGTCTTGTCCCCGATCCCGGGCACGCCGGGGATGTTGTCGGAGGTGTCCCCCTTGAGCCCGTAGAAGTCGGGGATCAGCTCCGGAGGGATGCCATAGCGATCGATCACGGCCTGGCGGTCGTAGATCTTCGTCTCCGTGATCCCCCGCGCGGTCGCCATCACCTTGACGAGCCCGCCGTCGTCGATCAGCTGGAAGACGTCGCGGTCGCCGGTCACGATCATCACCGGCACGGGCGGGTCGGCCGCGAGCGCGTGCGAGGCGAGCGACGCGAGCACGTCGTCGGCCTCGTAGCCCTCCACCTTCACGTTCGAGTAGCCGAACGCCTCGACGAGCGGTTCCATGGCCGGCCACTGCTGCTTGAGCAGGTCCGGGCGCGAGCGCCGCTGCGCCTTGTACTCGGCGTAGACCTCGGTGCGCCCGGAGCTGCCCGCATCCCAGGCCACGACCGTCGGCTGCACGCCGTAGTCGCTGACGATCTTCACGAGCATCGAGGCGAAGCCGAAGATCGCGTTGGTCGGCACGCCCGTCGAGGTCGCGATCGACTCGGGCAGCGCGAAGAACGCGCGGTAGACGAGGCTCGGCCCGTCGATCAGGAACAGGCGGCGCTCGCCGTCGCCCGCGCCGCTCGCGGCCTGCTTCGCGCTCGTGCTGGTGGCGGCCATCGGACGCTCACTCTACGAGAGCGGCGCCGCAGCGTCTCGCCGCTTGGCCCTAACATGCCGTGCCGCCCAAACAGCGAGGAGAAGCTCCAGTGAGCGCCACGACAAGCGCGCAGTACCGCCTCACCATCCGCGTCCGCATCGAGGATGCCCACGGCACGCTCAGCCACCTGACCGGCGCGATCGCCGACGCCGGGGGCACGGTCGGCGCGGTCGACCTGGTCGAGATGGATGGGCCCCACAGCCTGCGCGACATCGTCGTAGACGCCTCCAGCCAGGACCACTGGGAGCAGATCCTCGCTGCGATTCGCGAGCTCGCCGGCGTCGAGGTGATCGATACGACCGACCGTACCTTCCTGCTGCACGTCGGCGGCAAGATCGAACAGCACAACAAGCAGCCGCTGAAGACGCGAGACGACCTCTCGATGGCCTACACCCCCGGCGTCGCGCGCGTGTGCACGGCGATCGCCGAAGACGAGGAGAAGGCCTTTCAGTACACGATCAAGCGCAACACCGTCGCCGTCGTCTCCGACGGCACCGCCGTCCTCGGCCTGGGCGACATCGGCCCGCGCGCGGCGATGCCGGTGATGGAGGGCAAGTGCTGCCTGTTCAAGGAGTTCGCCGGCGTCGACGCCTTCCCGATCTGTCTCGACACGACCGACCCGGACGAGATCGTCCGCACCGTCAAGCTGATAGCGCCGGCCTTCGGCGGCGTCAACCTCGAGGACATCTCCGCCCCGCGCTGCTTCGAGATCGAGGATCGGCTCAAGCAGGAGCTGGACATCCCCGTCTTCCACGACGACCAGCACGGCACGGCGGTCGTCGTGATGGCAGCGCTCCTGAACGCCGTGAAGCTGACCGGCAAGCGGATCGAGGATCTGGGCGTTCTGATCATCGGCCTCGGCGCGGCCGGCATCGCGGTGACGCGGATCCTGCACGCGGGCGGGGTGCGAAACATCATCGGCGCCGACTCCCGGGGCGCGCTCCACGTGCAGCGCGAGGACTACCTCAGCGGCGAGATGAGCGAGGTCAAGCGGTGGTTCGCGGAGCAGACCAACCCCGACTGCCGCGCGGGCACGCCGGCGGAGGTGATCGACGGCGAGGACCTGCTGATCGGCCTGTCGGGCGCTCGGACGATGCCGCCCGACGCGCTCGCGCGCATGAACGAGGACGCGATGGTGTTCGCGATGGCGAACCCCAACCCCGAGGTGAGCCCCGAGGAGGCGGCCAAGTACGCGCGCATCGTGGCGACGGGCCGCTCGGACTACCCCAACCAGATCAACAATGTGCTGTGCTTCCCGGGCGTGTTCCGCGGCGCTCTCGACGTGCGCGCGCCGACGATCACCGAGCGGATGAAGATGGCGGCCGCGCACGCGATCGCCGACACGGTCGACGAGTCGGAACTGCGCGAGGACTACATCATCCCGTCGGTCTTCAACCGTGACGTGGCGCCGGCGGTCGCCAAGGCGGTGGCGGACGAGGCGCGCGCAACCGGCTCTGCCCGGGCGGGGCACGAGGTGGGCTTCGCGCAGGGCGACACGCTGACGCCGAACACGGTGGCGACGCCGTGAGCGGGCGCTCGCTGAGCGAGCGCCGCGTGACGCTGACCGGCGCGACCGGCCTGATCGGCCCGCCGGTGGTGGCGGCGCTGCAGGACGCCGGCGCTCGGGTCAGCGTCTTGACGCGCGACCCGCAGCGCGCGCGAGAGCGCCTTCAGCGCGAGGGGAGCGCGCCGGTCGATGCGTTCGCCTGGGACCTGATGCACGAGCCGGCGCCCGTACAGGCGCTGGAGGATCGCGATGCGGTCGTGCATCTCGCCGGCGAGAACATCGCGCAACGCTGGAGCGCCCAGGCCAAGCGGGCGATCCGCGAGAGCCGCGTGACGGGCACGCGCAACCTGCTCTCGGGCATGCGCCAGGCCGAGCGCCCGCCGCGCGCGCTCGTCAGCGCCTCGGGGGTCGGCTACTACGGCCCCCACGGCGAAGAGCCGCTCGACGAGGAGGCGCTGCCGGGCGGCGACTTCCTCTCCCAGGTGTGCATGGAGTGGGAGGCGGAGGCGAGCAAGGCACAGGCACTCAGGGCGCGCGTCGTGTGCGTGCGCACGGGCGTGGTGCTGCACAAGGACGGCGGCGCGTTGGAGAAGATGCTCCCCCCCTTCCGCCTCGGGGTGGGCGGACCGGTTGCCGGTGGGCGACAGTACATCTCGTGGGTCCACCGCGACGACGTCGTCGGCATGATCCTCGCCGCCGTCGGCGATGAGCGCTGGAGCGGCCCGGTCAACGCGACGGCGCCGGCGCCGGTCAGCAACCGCGACTTCTCACGCGCGCTCGGACGCGCGCTGCGGCGCCCGGCGCTGCTGCCGGTGCCGGGCCTCGCCCTGCACCTGCTCTACGGCGAGATGGCGGAGATCGTGACCGAGGGCGCGCGCGTGGTCCCGGCCAAGGCGCTCGTGCTCGGCTACGAGTTCGCCCACCCAGCGCTCGACGAGGCGCTCCGCGCGGCGCTGTCGCGCGGCTAGCCGCGCACGTCGCCCGGGCGGGCAGCCGCCGTCGGCACGGCTCGGCCGGCGATGGTGCCGGCGGCGTCGGCCGGGCTCGGCACGGCCAACTGCGCGCGCCCGTTGCCAGGCTCGCGCGCCGCATCGCGGTTCTCGGTCTCGACGATCACGCGGCACGGGCGCTTGCCCAGCAGGTAGGCCGCGGTCGGCCCGATCCCCTGCTCGCCCGCGGGCGCGTGGATCGTCGACCAGTAGATCACGTCGGCGTCGGTCCGCTGGGCTTCATCCACGAGCGCAGCGCCGGGATGGCGCGTGCGGATCAGCCCTGTGTGGATCTTGATGCCGGCGCGGCGCGCCTGGATGCGCGCGCTCTCCAGCACCGAGCGACCGTGCGCCTCCTCGTCCTCGAGGCCCGAGTCGAGCGAGAGCTGGTTGGGCACGGGCAGCACGAACACGGCGTAGACGACGCCTTCTGCTCCGATCAGCTTGGCCGCGCTGCGCAGCACGCTGGCGCTGACGTCGGCCCCGAAGATCGGCACGAGCGCCGTGCGGTAGTCGAGCGCCTCGAAGTCGGGCGGGCGCTGCGGGCGCTCGATCTTGTGGCGGGTGAGCACGTCCAGGCCCTGCTGCTTTCGGTATGCGACGTAACCGGCGAGGCCGACGAGCATCCAGGGGATGCCGATCGTGCGCGCCTCCGGATGAAGCGCGACGACGGCGCACCACGCCGCGAACGTGCCGAGCGCGCCGAGCACCGCGGTGAGCGGGATCGTTGAGCCGCGGATGCGCACGTTCCACGGCATGCGGTACGGGCGCTCCTGGTCGGGCAGCTTGACGCGCAGCGCGATCACGGCGACGTGCGCGGTGGTGAACGACAGCATCGCCCCGAACGAGTAGAGGTTGCCGAGCAGGTTCGTTTCGCCCGGCAGGATCAAGACGCCGGCGAGGATCGAGAAGAACACGATCGTGAACCAGGGCGTGCGGAAGCTGGTGTGCAGGCGCGAGAAGATGCTGGGCAGCTGGCGGTGCTCGGCGAGCGACCACGACAACCGCGAGATCCCGATCAGGCCGGCGTTGGTGGCGATGAACAGGATCGTGGCCGCGAGCACGCCGACGTAGTCGCGCGCGATCGTCAACATCGTGCCGTGCAGGCCGAGGCGCGAGACGATGCCGAGCACAGGGTCGTTCTCGTAGGTCGTCCCGAGCTCCGTGGTGAAGTGCCCGGCGTGCTGCACCACGGGAAGCGCGGAGAGCGCGACGACCGAGATGCCGGCGTACACGCCGAGCACGGCGAGCAGCACGAGGTTGACCGACTTGGGGATGTCGTGGCCCGGGTCTTTGGCCTCCTCGGCCATGTTCGAGACCGTCTCGATCCCGGTGTAGGCAACCATTGCGACCGACAGCGCGAAGATCACCTGGGTCCAGCTGGGCGCGGTGCCGAGGTGCACCTGGTCGACCAGCAGCGAGGGGTTGAGCACGAGCACGACGCCGAGGCACACGAGCAGCACCTGCGTGCAGAGGTCGGCGATCGCCAGGAACAGGTTCAGCTTGGCCGACTCGCCGAGCCCGCGGATGTTGAGCGCGGCGAGCAGAGCGATCGTGACGAGGCCGCCGATGATGTCGCCAGGGTTGTGGGTCAGCGCGGGGAAGAACGCGCCGAGGTAGTGGGGCACGAAGAACGCCGAGATCGCGATCGTGATGATGTAGTCGAGCGTCAGCGCCCAGCCGGCGAAGAACGACACGAGCTCGTTGAAGGCGTGGCGCGCGAAGCTCGATGAGCCGCCCGCTTCGGGGAACATCGCTGCGCCCTCGGCGTAGGTCTTGGCCGTCAGCACGAACAGCCCGCCGGCGAACATGAACACCAGCGGGGTCAGCCCGAGTGCATGCGCCGCGACCAGGCCGAGCGCGTAGTAGATCGAGGAGCCGACGTTGCCGTAGGCGGTGGCAAACAGGCCGGGGACGCCGACGGATCGACGCAGACCGTGCTCTGTCAGGCGTGCCATCCCAACTCGACGCTAGGCCCGGCGGCATCACGCGCGCATAACGATCGCCGCGCCGCACATAACGATTTCGTGACGATTTGGGAGCGGTTGTGCCGTTGCCCGCCCGGCTCAGGCCGGGACCGGCTCGCGCGCGGGCGCGGGGTGGTTCTCGGTCTCGATGATCACGCGGCACGGCCGCTTGCCGAGCAGGTATGCCGCGGTCGGCCCGATGCGCTGCTCGGGCGTCGAGGCGTGGATCGTCGACCAGTAGATCACGTCGGCGTTGACACGTTCGGCTTCCTGCACGAGCGAGGCCCCGGGGTTGCGCGTGCGGATCAGCCCGGTGTGGATCTTCATGCCCGCGCGGCGCGCCTGGATGCGCGCGCTCTCGAGCACCGAGCGGCCATGGGCTTCCTCCTCCTCCATGCCGGCGTCGAGCGAGAGCTGGCTGGGGACGGGCAGCACGTAGATGGCGTAGACCACGCCGTCTTCTCCGATCAGCTTGGCAGCGTGCGCGAGCACGCTCGCGCTGATGTCCTTGCCGAAGATCGGCACGAGCGCAGTGCGGTAGTCGAACTCCTCGAAGTCGGGGGGCCGCTCGCGCTGCGGCGTCCTGGCGGTCGTGCGCAGATCGAGGCCATGGTCGCGTCGGTAGAGCACGTACAGGACCATCCCGAACGCCAGCCAGAAGACGCCGGCGATCGCGACCTCGAGGTGCAGCACGGTGACGACGACGAACGCGAGGCCGGTGCCGAAGCCGCCGAGCAGGGCGAACAGCGGCAGCTCGCGCCCGGCGATGCGCACCGTGCCCGGTCCGCGATACGGACGCGGACGATCGGGCTCCTTGACCCGCAGGCGGATCACCGAGAGGTGGGCGATCGTGAACGACAGCATCGCCCCGAACGCGTACATGTTGCCGAGGAATTCGGCCTCGCCGGGGATGATCGTCAGGCAGGCTACGCCGCCGAACAGCAGGATGCCGATCCAGGGCGTGGAGAAGCGCGGGTGAAGCTGGGACAGGCGGCCCGGCACCTGGCGGTGCAGCCCCATCGAGTAGACCAGCCGCGAGGCGCCGATGATGCCGGCATTGGTGGCGATGAACAGGATCGTCGCCGCCAGCAGGCCGACGTAGATCTCGCCCGCCGACTGCAGCGCCCCGAGGTGAAGGTGCTTGACGATCCCGAGCACGGGGTCGCCGGCGAAGCCACCTTCGGCCTCGCTCGTGCCGAGCAGCGTCGTGTACTTGCCATCGGCGTTCTGGTGCACGGGGAGCGCCGAGAGCGCGACCATCGGCAGCGCAGCGTAGATGGCGAAGACCGCGAGCACGACGCCCTTGATCGCCTTTGGCACCGTGCGCGTCTCATCGCGCGCCTCCTCGGCCATGTTCGAGATCGTCTCGATGCCCGTATAGGCGATCATCCCGATCGGGATCGCCACGAGGAAGTCTTTCCAGGTCGGCGCGAGCCCGAGATGGACGTTGTCGAGGAGCGTGTCCGGCGAGAGCACGAGCACGACGCCGACGATCACCAGCAGCAGCTGCGTGGCGAGGTCGGTGACGGCGAGCACGATGTTCACCCCCGCCGCCTCTTTGACGCCGACGACGTTGACGACCGACAGCGCGACGACGACGGCGATGCCGAAGACGATGTCTCCGGGCCCGTGCCTGAGCGCGGGCCAGAACAGCCCGCCGATGTAGTGCGGCACGAAGAACGCCGAGATCGCGATCGTGATCGTGTAGTTGAGCATCTGCGCCCACGCCGCGAAGAACGACCACAGCTCGTTGAAGGCATGGCGGGCGAAGCTCGACGAGCCGCCGGCCTCGGGGTACATCGCGGTCGCCTCGGCGTAGGTGGCGGCCGTCAGGTAGAAGATGCCCCCCGTGATCACGAACACGATCGGCGTCAGGCCGAGCGCGTACGAGGCGACCAGCCCGAGCGCGTAGTAGATCGAGGAGCCGACGTTGCCGTAGGCGGTCGAGAACAGCGCACTCGTGCCGAGCACGCGCCGCAGGCCGTGTTGAGACAGGCGCGCCATCAGCGCAGCGTATATATGGCGTCCGCCGCACACGGCGGCCGCGCCCGGGCCGAGTGGCGCCGCGTGGCGCAGCATTCGATAGGCCCGAATCTATGCAAAATCCCATGCACTGCAGTCGGCGGGGGAGGAACCCGCCTTATGATCCCGACGACCCCGGGGGCGTGCGTCTCCCGGTCTGCTCCCATGGATACTTCGCGCCGCGGAAACTACGACTCCGGAGAGGACTTCGTCCTCGAATACGGGGAGCTTCGTTTCACCTTCAACGAGGCCGACTTCGCCGAGCGCTGCGAGCAGGCGGCGATCAAGGTCGGCTTCGTCGGCGGCAGGCTCGGCGAGGAGGAGCTCGAAGACCTCGTCAACCTGGCGGTCAACGGCGAGATCTCCGATCCCGCCTCGGCGCTGGGCCAGCACGTCAACGACTGCTGGCCCGAGCTGGTCGGCCCGGCCGAGCGCTCGCTCGTGCACTGGCTGCGCCGGCTCGTGTTCCGCGGCGCCTGGCTCGATCAGCGCGTCAACGAGGGCGAGCTCAGCGTCGCCTTCGACGGGGACACCGGCAGCTTCGCCTACGTGCAGCCGCCCGACCCGCTGACGGAGTCCGAGGGCGAGCCGATCGAATTGGCGCCCGAGCCCTCCTGGGGCCGCGTCGCGTACCGACGCTAGCCGACCTCCATCGCCTCTGCGCGCGCCTTCGTGATCGCGAGTGCGCCGTCTTCGCCGACCAGCAGCTCGGGGCGAAGCGTGCCGCTTGCGGCGAGGTCTAGGATCGGCTGGCGTCCGGTCGAGGTGAGCGCCACGTCCAGCGCGATCACCGTGCTCTCGCCCCCGAACGGACGCGACGCTGTGGCGATCACCGTCAGCGAGCCGCCCTCGCGCAGATTGCGCGCGGCCGCCAGGGCTTTGCGCGCGGCGTGCAGGTGCAGCCCGTCGAGCGAGTCGATCAGCACGATCGCGTCACCGCCGCGGGCGGCCACACGCTTGGCTGCGTCGATCGCGCGCTCGACCGCCTGCCCCTGCGAATCCGCCGACGCCGCGAAGCCGAGTGCGACGAGCGGCTTGTGCTGCTCGTCCTGCTGCCAGCGCCCGATCTCCTCCGGGCGCGCGCCCGCCAGCACCAGCGAGGCCTCGACGCCGTCACGCGCAGAGAGCGCATAGAGCAACGCGCGCAGCGTCTCGCTCTTGCCGGCGCGCGCGGCGCCGACGATCACGACGCGCGAGCCCAGGCCGAACGGCGTGAGCCACTCGATCGCCTGCAGCGTCGGGTCGCTCGCCTCCAGGGCCAGCCGCTCGCTGGGGTAATCCACGGGCAGATCCTCGTAGCGGGCACCAGCCGAGACCGCGTCCGCCGCCTCGCCGTTGATCGTGTCGATGCGAACGAGCGAGGGGTAGCGCTCGGAGCGGCGCGGCGTGCGTACCGGGCCACCCACGCGGTCGCCCGAGACGAGCTCACAACGGCGCACCTGGGCGGCTGAGATGTAGACGTCGCCGTCCGAGGGCTCCGGCGGCTCGACGCGCAGGAATGCCGAGCCGTTGCCCAGCACCTCGACGACTCCCTCCGCGACCGCCCCGGCGTCGCGCTCCTCGGCGTCCTCGTCGGCCCCAGCGCTGTCTCTTGCGCCGGCGCGGGTAGCGGCGCCGCCGCGACGCGCTCGCGTGCGTTTTGCGCGGCGCTCCTCGCCCGGTTCATCCTCCTCCTCGCCCCCGCCCTCGTCGTCCGCTTCCGCCTCCGCCTCCGCGCCCGCGGACGCGCGTGAGCCCGAGCGCCGCGAGCGTCCGCCGCGTCGCCCGCGCCCACGTGTCGAGGTCGCCTTCTCCTCGTCTCGCCCCTCGTCGCCGGTCGGCTCCTGCTCCCCCGCCTGCCCGGCGAGGATCCTGTCGATGAGGTCCGCCTTGCGCAGCCGCCTGAAGCCATCGAGCCCCATTTGGTCGGCGATCGCGTGCAGGTCGGCCAGTGGGCTTGCCTCCAGCTCGGAGCGCTCGAGCACTGCTGCCATGTCATCTTCTCCTTCTCGTTGGATGGGTGGTTGGCGTCCCGCCGCGTTGGACAACGGCGGGCACCCGTGCTGGCTGCCCAGCCTAGCGGCTGCTGCGGCCGCCCGGCCGGTCGTGACGCAATTCCTCGGCGAGCGTGAGATCCCTGCCGAGCTCGGTCTGGCCCGCCAGCACGGACCGCACGGCGAGGAAGTCCGCGGCGGCCGCGACGTCGTGCACCCGGAAGATGTGCGCCCCCGCGTCTGCGCCGTGGGCGAGCGCTGCGAGCGTGCCGGCCAGCCGCTCGCGCGGCGGGCGGCCGGTGAGCGCGCCGATGAAGTCCTTGCGCGAGATCGCCATCAGCAGCGGCCGCCCCAACTCGTGCAGGCGTGCGACCTCGGCCAGCAGCCGGATCGTCTGCGCCGGCGTCTTGGCGAAGTCGGGGCCCGGGTCGACGATCAGCTGCTCCACCTCGACCCCGGCGGCGCGGGCCGCCTCGATCCGCTCCCGCAGGAACGTCAGCACCTCGGCGACGACGTCCTCGTACAGGTCCGGGTCCTGCAGGCGCTCGCGCGGCGCCGCCCGTGTGTGCATCAGCACGAGCGCTGCGCCCGTCTCGGCGCAGACCTCCGCCAGCTCGCGATCGCGCAGTCCGCTGACGTCGTTGACGATGCTGGCGCCGGCCGCGATCGCCGCGCGCGCCACCGCCGGCTTGTACGTGTCGACCGAGACGAGCGCGCCTAGATCGCCCGCCAGCCGCTCGACCAGCGGCACGACGAGCTCGATCTCTCGCTCGCTCGCCACGGGCGGACGTCCGGTCGTGGCCGACTCACCGCCGACGTCGAGCATGTCCGCGCCCGCCCGCAACAGCTCCTCGGCCAGCCGCGCCTGGTGCTCGAGCGTCGGATGCATGCCGCCGTCGCTGAAGGAGTCGGGGGACGCGTTGACGATTCCCATCAAGAGCGGCCGCCCGCCGAGCTCGAGCGTGTGCCGGCCGGCGCGCAGCCGCAGCTCGGGCGCGGGCTGCGGCGGCTGCGCGCTCACCAGCCGACGAGGCCCTCGGCGCGGGCCTCCTCACCGAACCGTGCCACCTCCGCGCTCGTGCGGTCGCCGTCCCAGCCGAGCTCGCCAGCGAGCACGTCGGCGACGCGCGCGACCGGTCCCTCGCCGTCGGCCGCGAGCTCGCGCGCGGCCAGCAGCCCGAGGCGGGTGCGGCGCAGCAGCACGTCCGACACGCCGCGCGCCTGCTCCTGGCGCGCCGCCAGCGCCGCCTCGGCGAGCAGGTCGGGCATGCCCTCGACGACCGGCTGCGCCAGCTCGCCGCGCTCGGCAGCCAGCGCGAGCACCTGGTGCGCCGCGTGTCCGTAGCGTGCGGCCAGCGCGGCGTAGGACTGCTCCGGCACGCCCTCCACGCGCGGCAGCTCCTCGGCCGCGATCGCCTGCCCGAGCGGGATTTCCTGCGTGCGACAGGGCGAGTCGCTGGCGTCGCGCAGGGCCACGCGGTCGACCGTCATCTTCGCCATCCGCCGCCACGTCGTGAGCTTGCCGCCCGTGATCGTGATCATCCCCGAGGATGTCTCATACAGCTCGGCCTTGCGCGAGATGTCCACCGACTTCTTCGGGTCGCCCGTCGAGATCAGCGGGCGCACCCCCGCGAAGGCGCCCGTCAGGTCCCCCACTCCCAGCTCGGAGCCGAAGAACGCGTTGATCGCCTCGAGCAGGTAGGAGACGTCGTCCGCGGAGGGCTCTACGTGCTCGAGCGAGCCCTCGTAGTCGTTGTCGGTCGTGCCGATCAGCGTGTGGCCGAGCCAGGGCAGCGCGAAGATCGAGCGCCCCGAGCCGGCCGGCACGATCGCGCCGCCGATCAGCGGCAGGTCCTCGTGGCGCAGCGTGACGTGCGTTCCGCGGCTAGGGCGGATGCTCGGCAGCTCGGCCTCGTCGTGCAGCTCCTGCGGTCGCAGCTCATCGGCCCACACGCCGGTGGCGTTGATCACGTTGCTCGCGCGCACGTCGAACTGCTCTCCGCTCTCGCCGTCGAGCGCGCGCACCCCGCTCGCACGCCCGCCGTGCTCGAGCAGGCCCTTCGCCTCGACGCGGTTGGCGCAGACCGCGCCGAAGCGCTCGGCCTCGCCGAGCACCGTCAGCACGAGGCGCACGTCGTCGGTCTGGCAGTCGTAGAACAGGTAGCCGCTCGTGGGCTCGCGCGCCGCCAGCGCCGGCAGCAGCTCGAGCACCTCCTCACCCGAGATCACGCGGTGGCGCTCGGGACTCCACGACTCGCCGTTGTCCGGGTCGAGGGGCGCACGGGCGGCGTCCGCGCCCGACTCGGCGCCCTTGCGCTTGGCGCGGCGCGTGCGGCGGCGTCCGCGCTCGACCGACATCACGTCATACAGGTTCAGCCCGACGCCGACGAGGCGGTCCGGGCGGGCGCCCTCGAACGCCGGCACCACCAGCGGCAATGGGCGCACGAGGTGCGGCGCGAGCTCCACCATCAGCTGGCGCTCGAGCAGGGCCTCGCGCACGAGCCCGAGGTCGAAGTTCTGCAGGTAGCGCAGGCCGCCGTGCACGAGCTTGCTCGAGCGGCTCGAGGTGCCGGCGGCGTAGTCGGCGCGCTCGAGCAGCGCCACGCTGTACCCGCGCGAGGCCGCATCGAGCGCGACACCGGCCCCAGTGATCCCGCCGCCGACGACGACGACGTCGAACTCCTCCTCGCTCAGCGCCGATAGCGCCTGGCCGCGCTCGATCACGCGCGCAGTCTCGCAGAGGCGCGGCTCAGATCTCGCCGAGCTCGGCCGTTATCTCCGACACGGCCGACTTGGCGTCGCCGAACAGCATCGCCGTCTTCGGGTCGTAGTAGAGCTCGTTTTCGATGCCCGCGAAGCCGGGGTTCATCGAGCGCTTGATCACGATCACCGACTGGCTGTCGTTGACTTCGAGGATCGGCATCCCGTAGATCGGCGATGACGGCGTGTTCTTCGCCGCCGGGTTCGTCACGTCGTTGGCCCCGATCACGAGCGAGACATCCGTGCGCTGGAACTCGGGGTTGGCGTCGTCCATCTCCTTGAGCTGGTCATAGGGCACGTCCGCCTCGGCCAGCAGCACGTTCATGTGCCCCGGCATTCGTCCCGCCACCGGGTGGATCGCGTAGCTCACTTCCACCCCGCGTTTCTCGAGCTCCTTGGTCAGCTCACGCACAGCGTGCTGTGCCTGCGCCACCGCCATCCCATAGCCCGGCACGATCACGACGCGGCTCGCGTAGGCGAGCTGGATCGCCGCGTCGGCAGCGCTCGTGGAGCGCACCGTTCCGGCGTGCTCGCCCGCGCCCTCGGCGCCCGCGATCGCGCCGCCTCCGCCGAAGCCGCCCGCCACGATCGCCGGGATCGAGCGGTTCATCGCGACCGCCATCAGGTTCGTCAGGATCGAGCCCGACGCGCCGACGATCATGCCTGCCACGATCAGCGCCGTGTTGTTGAGCGCGATCCCCGTCGCCGCCGCCGACAGGCCCGTGAACGCGTTCAGCATCGAGATCACGACCGGCATGTCGGCACCGCCGATCGGAAGCACCACCGCGTTGCCCAGCAGCGCCGAGCAGATCAACAGCCCGACGAAGATCGCCTCCGAGTGGTTGCCCGCGGCGATGTCCACGCCGGCGGCGACCGCGAGGATCAGCAGCACGAGGTTGACGATCTGCTGCGCCGCGCCCAGGCTGATCGGTCGCCCGGGGATGATTTCCTGGAGCTTGCCGAAGGCGATGTTCGAGCCCCAGAAGGAGACCGAGCCGACGATCGCCGCGAACAGCGAGAACACCGTGATGTACGTCGCGACGCCGGTGAAGCCGTCGGTCAGTCGGAACTCGGACCACGAGATCAGGAACACCGCGCCGCCGCCTACGCCGTTGAACAGCGCGACCATCTGCGGCATCGCGGTCATCTTCACCTGGCGCGCCGCCGGCACACCGACGGCGGTGCCGAGCGCGACGCCCAGCACGATCAGCCCCAAGTTGCCCTCGTCCTGGTTCAGCAGCGTGGCGATGATCGCGATCACCATGCCGACCGCCGCGATGCGGTTGCCGCGTACCGCCGTCGTCGGCCCCGAGAGCCCGCGCAGACCCTGGATGAAGAGCGAGAAGGCGATGATGTAGAGGACGTCGAGGAAGCTCTGGTCCTGCAGGAAGGAGCTCGCGAGGATCACGCGCCGCTCCCGTCTCCGTCGCCGTCCGCGTCCTTCGGCGGCTTCGGCTTGGACTTGAACATCTCGAGCATGCGGTCCGTGACGAGGAAGCCGCCGACGATGTTGATCGTGCCGAAGGCGATCGCGATCACGAGGATGACCTTGTTGAACGTGTCGTTGCCGGCCGCGCCCACGACCAAGAGCCCGCCGAGCAGGACGATCCCGTGGATCGCGTTCGTGCCCGACATCAGCGGCGTGTGCAGCGTGTTCGGCACCTTCGAGATCACGACGAAGCCGATGAAGCCGGCGAGCACGAGAATCGCGAGGTTGGTCGTCAGCGTGCTGGCGAGAATCACTGCTGCGCGCCTCCGCCCGTGGGATCGCCGGCGGCCGGGACCGCGGCGCTGGGCGGGGCCGGCGCCGAAGCTGCGTTCTCCACGGTCGACTTCGCGCCCGCGTTTACGATCTCGCCGTCGCGCACCACGCACGCGCCGGCGATGATCTCGTCGTCGAAATCGAGATTGAGCGTGCCGTCCTCGCCCACCAGCAGTTCCAACAGCGACAGCACGTTGCGGGCGAACAGCTGCGAGGAATGCTCGGGCATGCTCGACGGCAGGTTCAGCGGCGAGACGATCTTCACGTCGTGCTTGACCACGGTCTGGCCCGGCTCGGTCAGCTCGCAGTTGCCGCCCGTCTCGCCCGCCATGTCGATGATCACCGAGCCCGGCTTCATCCCTTCGACGGCCTCCGCCGTCACGAGTCTCGGTGCCGGGCGCCCCGGCACGAGCGCCGTCGTGATGACAACGTCGAAGCCCTTGATCGCATCCGTCAGCGCCTGCTGCTGCTGCGCGCGCTCCTCGTCGGTGAGCTCGCGCGCATAGCCGCCCTCGCCGCTGGCCTCGAGCCCGAGATCGAGCCATTGCGCACCGAGCGACTGCACCTGCTCGGCCACCTCCGGGCGCACGTCGTACCCGGTCGTGCGCGCGCCCAGTCGCTTCGCCGTGGCGAGCGCCTGCAGGCCCGCCACGCCGACGCCGAGCACGAGCACCTTCGCCGGCGGGATCGTCCCCGCCGCTGTCATCAACATCGGATAGAAGCGGCCCATCTCCTCCGCGCCCAGGAGCGCCGCCTTGTAGCCACCCACGTTGGCCTGGGAGGACAGCGCGTCCATCGACTGCGCCCGCGAGATCCGCGGGATCGACTCCATCGCGAACGCCGTCGCGCCCGCCTCGGCGAGCGCCTTCGTGGTCTGCGGACTGGAGAGCGGCGCGAGGAAGCCGATCAGGATCGAGCCCTGGCCGAGCGAGCGGATCTGCTCCGGGTCGGGCGGGGCGATCGTCAGCACCACATCCGAGCTCCACACCTCGGCGGCGTCGTGCGTAAGCTCCGCGCCCGCCTGCGCGAACGCGGCGTCGGGCACGAGCGCATCTGTGCCCGCGCCGCTCTGCACGAGCACGTCGAGGCCCATTCCCTTCAGCTTGCCCACGACCTCGGGCACGAGCGCAACCCGGTGCTCGCCGGCAGCCGTCTCCTTCGGAACGCCAATCCGCATGAAGGGCGGGAACGTATCCGATCACGCGCAGGATCTGCATTCCGGTCGCGGGCACGCCTATCATCGGAGCAGCGAACGCGCCGGGGATCGGCGCCGGCGCGACGGCCGGACCGATCGCCACGAGCAGATGACAGTAAACCTCACCCGCATCTACACCAAGCTCGGCGACGGCGGCGAGACGCATCTCGGCGACATGAGCCGTGTCTCCAAGGTGCATCCCCGCGTCGAGGCCTACGGCACCGTCGACGAGCTCAACGCCACGATCGGCCTCGCCCTGCTCCAGCCCGACATGCCCGAGCAGTTCGCGCGCTGGCTCCAGCGCGTGCAGAACGACCTGCTCGACGTCGGCGCCGACCTGTCCGTGCCGCCACCGCGCGAGGAGGCCGGCGCCGCCGAGCGCGAGCGCCTGCGCGTGGGCCCCGACTACACCGAGTGGCTCGAGCGCGCGTGCGACGAGGTCAACGCCACGCTCGCGCCGCTGCGCTCGTTCGTGATCCCAGGCGGCACTCCGGCCGCCGCGCACCTGCACGTGTGCCGCACCGTCTGCCGCCGCGCCGAGCGTCGCGCGATCGCCGTCGGAGCGGAGGGCAACGCCGAGGTCGTGCGCTACCTGAACCGGCTCTCCGACCTGCTCTTCATCCTCAGTCGCGCGACCAACAACGAGGGCGGCGAGCGGGCCGAGCCGCTGTGGCGACCCGGCGCGCACGAGGCCGAGGAGCGGGCGAGCGAGTCCTAGGAGGGTCGCGCCGGGCGAATGCGCTCGGAGGCGCGCACGGCGGTGAGGCCGAGCGCCGTCCACAGCATCGCCAGCAGATAGCCGCCGAGCACGTCGCTCGGCATGTGCCACACGCGAATCAGCAGCGCGATGCCGACCGCGAGCATGAACACCGCCGCCAGCGCGGCCGCGAGCATGCGCCAGCGCGATGGCGTGACCACGACCGCGCTCAACGCGAGCGCGCTTGCGGCCGTCGCGTGACCGCTCGGCCACGACCCGGCCCCGACCGTCAGGCCGAAGCCGACGTGCGGGTGAGCCAGCATCGGCTTCAGCACCTCCGCGCTGAGCGGCGCCAGCGCCATCACGACCGCCACCGCCGGCGCCAGCCGCCATTCTCCGCGCGCGAGCGCGAACAGCACGATCGCGACAGCCCAGATCGTGTACTGCACCGGGTTGAGCAGGTGCAGCAGCACGCGCGCAGCGCGGTTGATCCGTTCGCCTTCGATCAGCGCGAAGTGGCGCAGCAGCTCGGCGTCGCGAACGCGGAAGGCTTCGACGTGGGTGGCGACCGCCCAGACGAGCACGAGCGCGAGCGCGCACAGCGCCGCCGCCAGCAGCGGCGCGCGCACCCCGCCCTGGGGCGAGCGCGAGGCCGAGCTGCCGCGCGGCAGCGCGCCCGCCGTATAGGCGCGTGCGGACATGGCTCAAGGGTAGGAGCGCGGCTTAAGCGCCGCTGAAGCAGGCCTAGCCGACCGGAAGGGGCTTGCCCGCCAGCGCCATCAGCGCCTGCGCGGTGACCCATGCCGGCGTCTGCGCGCTCGTGCGCGAGTAGCGGATGCTGCCGTTCGGCGCGAGCAGGCTTTCGAGATAGCCCAGCGGCGAGCGACTGCCGCCGCGACGTACCGAGCCGGGGTTGACTCCGGCTGCGATCAGGCCCTGCACCGCCCAGGCGGTCGACTGTGCGTTCGATTCGCCGCCGTAGCGCTGCGGGAAGCCGCCGTCTGGGCCCTGCGAGCGAGTCAGGTAGCCGACCGCGCGCGCCAGCGGGCGGCGGTTGCGCGCTCCGGCCGCCACGAGCGCCTGCAAGGCGGCGCCGGTGTCATCGACGTCGCTGCGCGAGCCATGCGCGCCGAAGCCGAAGCCGCCGTCGCCGTTCTGCTGACGCTCGATCCAGCCGGCCGCTTTGCGGATCGGGCCGTAGGCGCGCGAGTGCCCGACCGCTCGCAGGGCCAGCACGGCGAACGAGCTGAGGTTGACCTGGTCGCCGAAGGAGCCATCGCCGGACCGTCCCCGCAGGACTTCGGCGACGAGGTTGCGTCCGGCGAAGGAGTACGCCGAGGCGCCGCAGGCGCGCGCCGCCAGGACGGTGCGCTCGAAGTCGCCCAGGCTCGACAGCGTCGCCGCTTCGCCGCGCAGCGAGTCGAGCACCGAGTGGCCGTTGCGGCGCACGCTCGCCGGATTGCGCCCGGCCGCGGCCAGGCCCATCGCGACCCAGGCCGTGTACAGCTCGCTGCTGTGCTGGGAGGGCGATGCGCCGTAGCCGCCGTCCGGATTCTGTGCTGCTTTCAGATAGCCCAGCTCGCGCCCGAGCGACGCCGCCGAAGCCGACGGCGCCCGCGCCGCGCCGGCGAGCAGGCCGAGCGCGAGCACCAGCACGAGCACCAGCCTCGCGCCGGAGACACCGAGCGCTCCTGCCCCTCCCGCCGGCGGCGCCTCGCCCGCGACCGATCGCGGGCCGGGCTCGGCGGGCTCCCAGCGCACGTCCATGCGCGCTCGCATCCGTGCAAGAAGGCGCGCCAGCTCGGGCGCGAACGCGAGGCCGAAGAGGAAGCTCGCGACGGTGTCGGTGAGGTCGAACGGCAGTCCCGTGCCGGCGAGCGCCAGGAGGGCCGCCGGCGTGTGGCTCGCTCCGATCGTCCACTGGTAGACGTTCATCAGCTCCTTCGCGCCGAGCGCTGCGAGCCCGCAGGCGAGCGCCAGCTGCACGCGCCCCAGCCGTCGCCCGCTGAGCGCGCCCAGGGCCGCTCCGGCGAGACCGACGAGCCCCCACGCGGCCATCTGCCACGGCGTGTACGGGCCCTGACCGAGCACGAAGTTCGACGCGAGCATGCCGAGCGCGCCGACGCTGAAGCCCGGCAGCGGGCCGAGCGCATAGCCGACCACGATCGTCATCGCCGTGATCGGCTTGACGTCGGGGACCGCGACGAACGCGTCACGTCCGAGCGCGGCGACCGCCGCCAGCGTCGCCACCACGGCGACCATGCGCGCCGAGGGGCGCGCGCGCTCGTAGGCGAGCCAGCCGAGCGCCAGCACGGCACCCACGAGCAGGAACGACGCCAGCGGCCAGCTCATGCCGGCACCGCCTCGATCGGGCTCTCGCGGCGCAGCAGCTCCGCACCCTGCTCGGGCAGCAGCGCCCCGCCGGCGCCGCCGAGGATCCGCGCCGTCTCGGTTGCGAAGTACCAACCGCCGGCCAGCAGCTCGGCCGTCGTCCCGTCGGCGATCACGCGACCGTCGGCGAGCAGCACCGCGCGCACGGCGCACGCCGCCGCGAACTCGGGGTCGTGGGTGGCGACGATCACCGCCTGCCCCTCCCCCGCCCGCGCGCGCAGCTGCGCCGCCAGCTCGGCCTTCGCGCTCCGGTCCATGCCCCGCGTCGGCTCGTCCAGCGCGAGCACCGCCGGGCGCTCGCCGTCGGTGACGATCGCGAGCGCAAGGCGCTGGCGCTCGCCGCCCGACAGATCGCGGGGATGGCGCGCCGCCAGCCCGCTCAAGCCGACGTCGAGGAGCGCGCGTGCCGAGGTCTCCTCGTCGACGCGCTCGTGGATGAAGTAGTCGCCCGGGTTCTGCAGCAGCAGCGCCACCCGCCCCGCGCCCAGGACCCGCCCGCGCGTGGGTTGCAGCAGTCCCGCCGCGTGGCGCAGCAGCGTCGACTTGCCTGCCCCGTTGCGCCCCATCAGCGCGACCGCCTCGCCCGGCATCAGCGTGAGCGTGGCGCCTCGCAGGATTGCCGGCCCATCGCGCAGCTCGTGCCAGACACCGCGCAGCTCGAGCGCCGGCTGCGGAGCGCCCCGGCGGCGGCGTCGCCGCGAGGGCGCACGCCCGAGATCCGGTTCGACCGCGGCGGCGGCGTCTGGGCCGACCGCTGTGTGCTCGCCGAGCGCCGGCGCGGCCGCCGACTCCTGCTGTTCGGGCAGCAGCCCGCGAGCGCGCAGCGCCGCGCGCGCCTGGCGAACGCCGACCGGCGCCGGGTGCAGCCCGGACAGCGCGAACAGCTTCGCGCCCGGCGTCTGCAGCGCCGGCGAGCGCTCGCCGGCCCAGCGCACGAAGTCATGCGGGGCGCCGTCGAATGCGACTCGGCCCAGCTCGAGCGCGATCACTCGGTCGGCCGCCGCAAGGCAGCGCTCGAGGCGATGCTCGGCCAGCACGATCGTCGTCTCCCACTCCTGGTTGAGCCTGCGCAGCAGGCCGATCAGCTCGTCGCCTGCGACCGGGTCCAGCTGCGAGGTCGGCTCGTCGAGCAGCACCGCGCGCGGGCGCCCGGCGAGCGCCGCGCCCAGCGCCACGCGCTGCTTCTCCCCGCCCGAAAGCTCGTGCGTCGAGCGGTCGAGCAGCGCATCGATTCCGAGCGCCAGCGCGACCTCCTCGACGCCGCGGGCGACCGCCGTCGCCGCGTGCCCGCGCGTTTCGAGCGCGAGCGCGAGCTCGGCCCGCACCGAGCTCGTCACCAGCTGCGTCTCCGGATCCTGGAAGAGGGCGCCGGCGAACGCGCCGATCCGCGCCGGGCCGTGCTCGCGCGTGTCGAGTCCGGCGACGCTGACGCGACCGGCGAATCGGCCGCCGTGGGAGTGCGGCACGAGCCCGCTGGCGGCGCGCAGCAGCGAGGACTTGCCGCTGCCCGAGAGCCCGGCCAGGAGGCAGAACTCGCCCGGGTGAAGCTCGAGGCTGACGTCGCTCAGCGCGGGCTGCTCGGTGCCGGGATAGCTGTAGGAGACACGCTCGAATGAGAGCAGCGCTGAGCTCACGGCTCGATCCCCCTGCGGTCGCAGAACGGCAGCAGCACGGCCGCGAGCAGGGCGGCGCACAGCGCGAAGGTCCCCGCGCCGAGTGGCATCTCGATCCGCGGGTAGGCCGAGAACGCGGCCGACCCGGCCAGGCGGCCGTCGAACGAGAGCGCGAGCACGGCCGCCGCCGAAGCGGCGAAGGCGAGGTCGTGGCGCGAGAACGGAGCCCGCCCGCCGGCACCGGCGCCCCGGCCACCCGCCCGACGCCCGCGTCGGTGCGCGGCGAAGCCGCGCACCTCGAGCGTGGCAGCCACGTCCATCGCGCGGTCGAGCGAGCCGGCAACGACCGCTCCGAGCAGCGCCACGCGGCCGCGTGCGCCGCCCGGCGCGCCCCCCGGCCGCGTACGCTGCGCCTCGGCCAGGCGCTGGGAGTCGGCCGCCAGCAGCGGCACCATCCGCGTCGCGAGCGTCGCCGTCAGCGCCGAGCGAAACGAGAGGCGGCGGAACATGCGCAGCAGATCGTCCGGGTCGACCGCCAGCCCGGCGAGCGTCGTGACCAGGATCAGCAGCGCGACCTTCAGCGCGATCACCCCGCCGTAGGCGAGCGCCTCGAGCGTCAGGTCGCCCTGTCCGAACGGGCCGAGGACGCCGAGGCGTGCGAACACGGTGAGCCCGTCGCGGCTGACGAGCAGGTTCACCAGCACGATCGGCACGGCCACGATCAGCGCCGTGCGCAGCGAGCGCACCAGGCGCCGCCCGACGCCGGCTCCCCAGCCCGCGCCGAGCACGGCCGCGAGCAGTGCGAGCAGCGCGAGCGGCTGATAGAGGATCAGCGCGGACGCGGTCAGCGACAGCGCCCAGACGGCGCCGACGCTCGCACGCGTGGCGTGCAGCGGGCTGGCCAGGCGGCGATAGAAGAACGCCGTGCCCACGCTCAGCTCGCCCCGCCCGTCGCCTGTGGGTCGGGCCGCGGCAGCGCGAGCGCCCCACTCGGGCCGAGCGCCACCGCGAAACGATCGCTGAGCGTGGCCTCGTCGAAAGCGCGCGCGGCCGTGTCGGTGCCGGCCTGGTCGGTGCCCGTGACCGCCCACACCGGCGCTTCTTCGCCGCTGCGCGTGGCCGCGACCAGCCCGGCCCCCGCGCCGAGCGTCTGCACGGCGCGACCGCGCGCGTCCAGCAACGCGAGCGTGCGCCCGCCGCCGGCGAAGCGCGCGTACACCCCGCTCACGCTCGGACCCTCCCGCAGTTCGCGCAGCGCCAGTTCGCCGCCGAGCTCGCTCCACGGCGCGACGACGACGCGCAGCGTGTGCTTGGCACCGGCGCCGCCGCCTAGCGCCGCCACCCCGGCCGGCACGCCCTGCGCGCGCAGCCGCTTGGTCACGGTCGTGCAGGCCGGCCCGCCGACGCTCGCGCATTCCACGCGCACGGGCAGGCGCTTGCCGTCGAGGCCGTTGAGGAAGGGCTGCGGGAAGGAGCCGACGACGGCCGGGATGTCGTCGGTCTGGCTCCAGTCGTGGCGGTCCCACCAGATGCGATCGCCCGGATGCACCTGCGTCTCGGCAGCGCCCCTGGACGCCTCGACGCCGTTGACGTAGTAGAACCAGTCGACGGGCTGCCCGGCGTCGCGCCCGCCGGCGAGGCCGTCGATGCTCTGCACGAAGCCCCCCGAGTAGCGCGTGGAGACCTGCGCGTTGCGCATCAGCAGGCGCATCACGGTCTCCTGCCCGCGCGCCTGCGGCGCGCGCCAGGAGCGGACCGTGGCGGCGCCGAAGTCGCGCGTGACGAGGAGCCGCACGCCGCCGGGAGCCTTGCCGGCACCGAGCCCGCAGCCTGAGCACAGCGCGGCGCCGGCGAGCAGGACGCACGCGAGAGCCGCCGGCGCGAGCGACTGCGGCACGGCCCTCATCGCGGCGCGCGCCCCCGTGCTGTCGAGCTATCGCACAAAGAACACGATCCTCGAGCTGCCGCGGGCGAGTGTCGTGCGATTGCCGGCGACGTCGCTGGCCTCGATGTCGAGCACGTAGCGTCCGCGCGCGAGCGCCGCCGGCAGCAGGTAGCTGAAGTTGGGCGTCGAGCCGACGCCGAAGAACCTGCCCTGGCCGCAGCGCACGCGCTTGAAGCGCTCGGCGACGCCGTCGTAGGCGAAGCAGCGGCCGCGGTAGGAGCGACGCAGGCGGAGGCTCACCGAGGCGATGCGCGCGTGCGTGGCGACCGTGCCGGCGAGCACCTTGGGAGCGTGCCGGCGCGCGTAGACGTGACCGTCCTGTATGCCCCTCGCCCGCGCCACCACCGCGAACGGGCCTTTGTAGAACGCCGCGACCGAGCTCGTCGGCGGCGTCGAGACGCCCGACGGGCTCGTCGTCCCGCAGTTGCCGTCGTTGCCGGCATGCGCGCACACGACGAAGGTCGCCGACGGCGCGTCGCCGGCCTTGGTCGCGCGCAGCGTCAGGTTGCCCGCGCTCGTCGGCGTGATCGTCGCGACGCCGCCGGCGTCGCTCGGCGAGGAGGTCGCGCCGGCGCCCCCGACGGTCACGCCGGCGACAGGCGTCGGCGTGCCCTGGCCCGGTTCGGCGAACGTTTCCGCGGGCGTGCGAATCTCGTTGACGTTCACCGTGAACGGCACGCCCACCTGCGCGACGGCGGGGGCACCGGCGACGACCAGCGGCCAGGCCGTCGGCGAGAAGAACGGTTCGGGCTCGTGGTCGGCGACCATCAGCACTTCGTCGCCCTGGTTGAGCGTGTCCGTGCAGATGCCGCCGCCCCACTTGTAGTCGACCCACTCGGCCCACGTGTCGGAGTTGTGCGTGAAGTCGTGCGTCTCGCCGAGGATCGTCTCGGTGAAGTTGCCGGCTCCTTTGTTGGCCTCGCCGTGGTCCCAGTTGCCGCCGACGGCCAGGTCGATGGCCGTGGCGACGCTGTTGGCGGGGCAGTTGCTGACCGGCTCGGGAGCGTTGAGCGTGACGCTGGCGGCCGGCAGCAGCGTCGCCGATTCGCCCTCGATGCGCACGGTGACGGTCGGACCGGCGAACGCGACGGATGCCCCAAGCGCGGCGAACACGACGCTTGCACAGGCGAGGGCGAACGAGAGCTTCTTTGCGAGAAGGCGAGATTCGAGCATGGAGCCAACCCCTTTCCACGAGGGCTTGTGGGCTTTCGGCCGGAGGCTGGTCTCCTGGCTCCCGGGCCTACCACTCCGCGCCTTCCCGAGCCGCTGAGGCGGTCCCGGTGGCTGCGCGCGTCGCGCGCCGCGGCTGGCATCCCCGGTCACAGTGGCGGGTCCGCGTCGGATTCTCACCGACTTCCCTCGACCACCGGCCGTTGAACGAGTGAAAGCGTAGCCGATGGCACCGGGCCGGCGCTCGCCCCGCGAGCGCTCAGCGCCTGCGCTCGACCGCGCCCTTCAGTCGCGCCAGGCGCGACTCCCACGCCGACTCGGCGTCGGCCAGCCACGCTCCGGCCGAGACGAGCGCGCCGTCGCGCAGGCGGTAGCGCACCTCGCGCCCGCTCGCCGGGGCGCGCTCGACGAGGCCGGCGTGATCGAGCGTGGCCAGGTGCTTGGCCACGGCCTGGCGGGTGATCGGCAACTCGGCGGTGAGGCGCGGGACGCTGGTCGTGCCCTCACGCAACAGCGCCTCGATCATCGCCCGCCGGGTGGGGTCTGCGAGCGCGGCGAAGACCTGCCCGAGCTCGTCGTGCCCGCGCGCGGCCCCGTGCGTCGAGATGCTCAAGCGGCCACCCGCGCGAAGCTCTGAGCGAGCAGCGAGATCGGGAAGGCCGGCTCTGACTCGGTCACGATCACGCGTGTGCCGGCCGGCACGGAGACGATCTCGAACTCGACGCGCGTAGGCGGCTCGTCCTCGCCGGTCCACCACCACACGAGCCGGCTCGGCTCCTGCACGACCTCGATCTGGATCTCGCGCTCGGGCGCCTGCAGCCAGCGTTCGCGGCCCCCCTCGGTCACGAGCGCCTCCCAGACCTCCTCGGGCGAGGCCTCGATCTCGACCTCTCTGCGCGCCGCCGCCTCGCTCGGCTGCGCCGCCCGCTCCTCGGTTCGCTCCGCCATCTCGACCTCCTTGACAACCAAGTGGTTGCTATGGTTTGACAACCGTCAAGTTGTCGAAAGGATAGCCCAAATGCCCCTGATCCCGATGGTCGTCGAGCAGAGCGCGCGCGGCGAGCGCTCGTTCGACATCTACTCGCGCCTGCTCAACGAGCGGATCGTCTTCATCGGCACGCCAGTCGACGACCAGGTGGCCAACCTCGTCGTCGCGCAGCTGCTGCACCTCGAGTCGGAGGATTCCGAGAAGGACATCTCGCTGTATGTCAACTCGCCGGGAGGCGTCGTCTACTCGGGCCTTGCCATCTACGACACGATGCAGTTCGTCAAGCCCGACGTGCAGACGATCTGCTTCGGCGTGGCCATGAGCATGGGCTCGCTGCTGCTCGCCGGCGGCGCGCCGGGCAAGCGCATGGCGTTGCCCAACAGCCGCATCCTGATCCACCAGCCCTCGGGCGGCTTTCAGGGGCAGGCCGCCGACATCGAGATCCACGCCAAGGAGACGCTGCAGCTGCGCCGCCACATCGACGAGATCTACGCGCACCACACCGGCCAGCCGCTGGAGCGGGTCCACGACGACATGGACCGCGACCGCTACTTCACGGCTGAGGAGGCTCGCGAGTACGGCCTGATCGACCGCGTCATCTCCTCGCACGAGCTGAACCGGCTGCCGACCGGCTTCGCCGGGCGCGTGCAGGGTGGCGATTGACGGTTTTGATTTCTATTGATTAAAAATCCAAAGAGGCATCGACATCGGCCAACGCCGCGCGCTGCGCCTGGTCGAGCGCCTTGCCCTCGACGATCAGCGCGCGGGCCGCGTCGAGGTCGCCCGAACGGCCCCACGTGAGCGCGGCCTTGACCACGCCCTCCTGCAGGTACCAGTTGGTGAACTCGCCGTCCTCGAGTGAGCCGCGCACGATCTCCTCGTCCCACCCATACGCGGGACCGACGTACTCCAGTTCGCCCCAGTCGGCGAACACCGAGTAGAAGTACGGAACCTCCGCGTGGGGGAGATCGCGGCCGAGCATGTTCAGCGCGGCCGTCTTGCCGTGGTTGAAGGCGACGTCCCAGTGCTCGATGCGCACCGGCGCGCCGCCGTGCACGACCGAGTCGTATTCGCAGATGTCGCCCGCCGCGAACACGCCTTCGGCGGCCGTTTCCAAGCGCGAGGAGCAGATGACGCCACCGCGCTCGCCGACCTGAAGGCCGGCGCGCTGAGCGAGCTGGACGTCGGGGCTGACGCCGGCGCCGATCACGACGGCGTCCGCCGCCAGCTCGAGCCCGGCGCGCGTGATCACCTTCGCCACGCTGCCCTCGCCGTCGAAGCGCTCGAGCTCGTCGTTCGCGTGGACCGTGACGCCGTGGGATTCGAGCAGCTGCTGGAAGAAGGCGCCCGCCGTGGCGCCGAAGCCGCGCTCGAGCGTGTGCCCCTCCTGCATCACGATCGTGCAGCGTTTGCCGAGCTTGGTCAGCGACGCGGCGACCTCGCAGCCGATGTAGGAGCCGCCGATCATCACCACCCGCTCGGCGCCCTCCACGCCCGCGCGGATCGCGTCGGCGTTGCCGAGCGTGCGCAGGTAGTGGATCTGCTCGAGCTGGCAGCCGTCGACGTTGAGGCGGCGCACGTTCGCGCCCGTCGCCAAGAGCACCTTGCCGAACTCGAGCTCCTCCTTGTTCGAGAGCTTGGCCGTGCGCGCCTGCAGGTCGAGCGCCGTCACGCTCGTGCGCAGCAGCAGCTCGATCCCCTGCTCGCCCCACCACTCGTTCGGCCGGAAGAAGGTCTCCTCGCGCTGCTCCTCGGCGCGCAGGTACCCCTTGGAGCACTCCGGGCGGTTGTACGGCGGGTCCGGCTCGCGGCCGACGATCACGACCTCGCCGTCGGCGCCTTCCTCGCGCAGCCAGCGCGCCGCGTTGGCCGATGCCAGGCCGCCCCCGATAAGCAGGTACTCCACTCTGCGGGTGGTCATGGCGCCACCTTATGCAAGAAGCTCAAAGCGCGCAGCATCGATGCGATGATTCGCCTACCCGGACTTCCCAACCAGGAGGACAAATGGCCGGCACCGAGGACACTCCCCAGGCGGGCGGCGAGGAGCCGGATCCCCGCGGCAAGCTCATGCACGAAGTCGCCGAGCAGATGGACGCCATCGAAGCCGACTTCGGCGACGGCTACAAGATCGGACGCGTGATCACGATCGTCGAGGTCTCAGGGCCCGACGGCGAGGTCGGGCTGCGTGTGCGCGCAGGGCAGTACCCGTGGGTATCGCTCGGAATGCTCGAGTTCGCCAAAAAAAGCCTCGAAGCGACGATGGCCGGCTGAGCCGCCGCGGCCCGTTCGGCGCGGGGCTAAAGCCCCGGCGGGTGGCGCACCGACCAGTGCGCCCAGGTCGGTATGTGGTCGAGCAGGCGCCAGCGCGGACCGTCTTCGAGGCGGCTGGGACCGACGTCGGTGCCGTCGTGGCTCGTGTCGAGGCGAAGCCCCGCCACCACCATGAACGCATGCGCCGTCGGACTTGCGGTGGCGTAGATCGTGACCCAACGCCCCGGGCCGGGCTCGCCCCAGTGCACATAGTCCTGGGCGACCGGGTTCTGCGCGAGGATTTCTGAGATCGGCCTGAGGCCCGACCTGTAGAGCACGTAGTTGATGGTGCTCGAGCAATCCTCCTCCAACGCGCCGCGCGGATCCGGATGTCCACCGGGTCCGTAGGGCAGGCTCTGGAGCTCATCGGCGGCCACCACCATGGCCTGCACGACCGCCGGCACGCCGACCGGGATCAGCGCCGCGTGCCCGTCTCCCGGAGCCAGCTGCGCGCGTTCCCCGGCGATGAAGCGGACGGGCGTGATGGTCTGAGAGCGCAGGAGCGTGTCCGCGCCGGCCGGCTGCCCCATCCTGTCTCCCGACGAGCTCCCAATCGTCAGCGCTGCATCCGAGGACGTCGGTAGAGCCGAGCCGCGGTATCGCGCTGCCCACGTCCGAACCTCGTCCAGGTACCAGCCGGCGTGGTTGTAGGCGAGGATTGCTCGCCGGTAGTCGCGCGGAGCGCCGGTGTGCGCGAGGTAGTTGGCCGCGCCATAGATCGCGTCAGCGGGAGCCCAGCGGTCGATCCTCCCGTCCCCATCCCCGTCGACCCCATAAGTGGCCCACGTCGAGGCGATGAACTGCATCGGACCGCCGGCGCCGGCCGAGTTGGTGGCGCCCTCGCGCCAGCACGACGGATCGGCGTCGCGACCCTGGTTGCACTCGACCTCGCCGATCGCCGCCAGGATCGCCCAGTCGATCCGGTAGCGCTGGGCAGCTCGCTGATAGAGGAGCAGGGACGGCGCCGGGATCTCGCGGCTCGCGAACGCCGAAGGTGAATCGCCGGCGCCTTCCACAGCGGCCTCGGGACCCAGCGAGGCGCCGGTGATTCCTGCGACGACCGCGAGCGCCATCAGCAGGCCGAGCAGCGCCGCCGAGGTTGCTGCCGTCAGCGCGCCACCGCCTCGCCCTCGCGGGCGGGCTTCCTCGGCGATCGATCCCGCCGTCATGGCCGTCCGGGACCGAGTTCACGTTTGCGCCCGGCCGCGACCTCGCGTGCATCTCGCATGACCTCCGATTCCGTCGGCCTGCTCGCTCCGGGACGTCTCGGTGCAGACACGGGGCCGCGATGCAGGGGCTTGGCCCTGGAGCCGTCGCCTTCGCTGTGTGGATTGCTCGAGATCGGCGCCGCCGCGGAGCGGCGGATCGGGGCCCGCTCCTTTCGAAGCGCCAGCTCGCGGTCGATCTTCTCGCGCGCTGCCCGCTTCGCGGCCGCGTCGAGCTCCGCGTATTCCTGCCGGCCGTATCCAGCGATCCCGGCGAGCGAGGGGTAGCTGCGCCGGCCGGCCGCCCCGCCGCCTCGACCCTCGCCCGCAGCCAGCCTCGACTGGACGTCGAGGAACCGCTCGTGCCGGGTCCGCGCCTCGGAGCTTGCGTCACCCCTTTGCGGTACCGCTTCGCGAGGCGTCGCTTGGCGGCCTGAGTGTGCGATCCGCTGCGCCCGCGTCGCCAGTCGAGCGGCTCGCCGAACGTTGCCGACCATCAGCGCCTGCGTGCGCTGGTCGGCAATGTGCCTCAGGCGCGCCATGTCATCGCCGCCGCCGGCGCTGTCGTCGTCGGCGTGAGCGCTCCCGTACGGCCACCCCGCGATCTCCCCAGCCGGGACGGCCGCCTCGGCGGTGGGCGTCGGGCTCCCGGACGCCACCGCCCCGGGCGACCCGCCGCGCTCCGCGTCACTCGCGACCCGCTCGCCGGCAGGGAGCCGGCGCGGCGTGCGTGCCGTCTCGGTGTCGAGCTCGGGCGCCGGTCCTCGCGAGCGCTCTCCCCTCCCGCGCACGCGCTCGCTCATTCTCGTGCCCGCGTCGAGCGCACTACTGACGCGACGCAACGTCGGTCGCCGGTGGAGGCTTCGTTCGAGATCGCGTCCACCGCCGGCGAGCGCCAGGATTTGGTGGCGGCGGACAAACAGGCCCCACCAGAAAGCAGACATCAGCAGCCATCGCGTCCACCAGCCCAAGGCTTCGAGGTGCTCGATGATCGCCAGGATCGCGAGCACGACGCCGAGCAGGAAGGCGAACAGCAGCTTCGAGACGGTGGCGCCAAGCAGCTGGGCGCCCCATTTGCGAAACGCAGCCCGACCCGGCTCGCCGAGCGCCGGCGCCAGCGCCGCGACCGGCGCGAGCATCAGAAACAGCAGGCTGAAGATCGCCGCGCCCAACAGGCGCAGCGCCAGAAAGCAGAGCAGCAAGAGCATCCCGACGACTCCGGCTGCGATCAGCAGGAGTCCACCGACTCTCGACCAGGTGCCGCGGTTGGTACGAAACTCGGCCGCAGCCGCCGCCGGGCCACGGCAATCGGTCGCGGTTTCGGTGCGGCAGATCGCCCGCAGCAGCGACGCCGGATCATTGATCGCGTTGCGCGCCGGGCCGTTCGGCGGAAGTGCGAGGAAGATCGCTCCGTTCGTGCGCGCAGCGCGAAGCAGACGAGCACTCTGCACGAGCCCGTTCGCGTCCGATCCTGCGCGAGTGGTGCATCCTGCGAGCGCATCGCCACCCCTACAGCCCGCGTCGTTCAACTCGGACTTGGCCAGTGCCAGGGCCGCAGCGTGTAGCTGCGGATCGAGGCGCGACGGCTCGCGACACCAGTCGACGTCGCCGAACTCGAGATAGCACCAGGGCACTTCGACGGCAGTCGCAAAGACGAGGCCCATGCCGGTCGCGAGCGAGCCCCCCGGGTCGGCCGGGGTGCCGCGCGAGGCAACCGCGAGCGTCCCCAGGCTTGCCTGGTTGGCCCAGTTGCCCAGCGCCCCGACCGTACCGGCCGGATCGACCGTGACCCACACGCCACCCGCCATCATCACGAGCGCAGCCAGCACCTGCGCCACGCTCTCTGCCACCCGCCTGCGGACCAGTCCCTCGTAGGCGCAGAGCACCGACGCGATCGCCAGGACGAGCGCCAGCCATGGCATCGTGATCGCGGCCTCCATCTCGTGCAGACCGCGGGCCACACCGCCCCGCAGCTCCTCGCCGCCGAGCAGATCGATCGTGAAACACCACTCGAGCATGACCACGACCGCGTGCACCGCCCACACGAGCGCCATCCACAGCGGCGTGACGAAGAGGTTCTGGACGATCGAAAGCAGCTGAGCCGAGCTGAGCCCGAGCAACCCGGTGTCGATGTGTATGTCGATTCCGAAGTTGCCGGTCGGGGCTGCCGCCGCCACGAAGCCTGACGTTTCGCAGTCGCGTCGGCTGCTCGCTGCGAGCGCCGCGCCGCCAGGCGCGCCCGTGCACAGCGGGCTGCCGAGCCCGTTGCGCACGAGCGGATCGGTTTCGGCTTGGGGTGAGCCTCCGGCGTCAGGTTCGTCTCCGCCCAGCGCACCCGCCGCGGCCCCGTCCAGCAACGGCGGGCTCTGCGGCGAACGCGCTGGCGCAGGCTTGTCCACGCCTCCTCGGTGACCGTTTGCGGTGGGCTCGGCAGCCCGAGCGCTCGACCATGCCAAGAGCAGAAGCGCGGCGACGGCCGCGACCGTCGCGGCCGTCGCTCGCCGCCGGCCGCGGCTCACGATCGGCCTGGAGTGGTCGAGAAGGCGCGCAGCAGCGAAGGGACCACGACATCCACCTGGATCGCCTCGACGCGTCCACGGTGATCGCGGAACAGGCAGCGTCCGGCCTCCAGCTCGAGCAGGTCCTGCCGCAGGCTTGCCCGCTCCGGGTCGAGCCCGAGCAGCGCGAGGGCGCGCGCCGCCTCGGCTTCGGAGCGCATCCCGAAGACGAAGGTTGCGCCAAGCAGGTTCGCGAGCGACTCGCGCTCTCCGATCAGAGTGTCGCTGACGAGCTGCGTGCTGATGATCGGCACGGCGAGCTCCGAGCGGCCCATGCGCTGCAGCGAAGCCAACAGGCTTCGCCCCGCCGGATCGCCAAGGAGGCGCCATCCCTCGTCGAAGGAGAACAACTTCAAACGACCGCGTTCGGCCGCCATCAGCTGCATCGCGAACATCGCGATCAGCCGCACGATCTGCTCGCCGATGCGCTCCGACTGCAGGTAGTCGCCGCGCGAGGTACCCGGCTCGGGTCCAGGAAGATCGCGGATGGGCAGGTATGTGACCTGGCGCTGTCCGATCGGCGGCAGCGACACGCCCGCCTCGGCGAAGCCGAGCTGGGTGAGTCCCGAGCGCGCGTATACCTCGAGCGCCTTGCCGACCTGCCGATCGACGGCGTCTCCCTGGTGCAGCGCTCGCACGACCTCGGCGCAGGTCGGCCGTGCGCCGCGAGTCACCCGATCGACGGCCGCTACTAGCGCCGTCTCCCAGCTCGGCTCGGCGCGCGTCGGGAGCAGGTCGCGCAGGAAGGAGACGGCCGCGTCCTGGCGCAGATGCGGCGGGGCGATCCTGAGCGGGTCGAGCATCCCCCGCAATGCAGGGTCGGGGCGCAGGGTGACGCACTCGGCGTGCGGCGCGACGTCGTCGAGCAGGTGGAAGCGATGGTCGCCCTTGGGGTCGCAGTCGATCACTCGAGCCCCCAGCAGGAACCCCTCGTACTTGAGCTTCTGGTCGAGCGTCGTCTTTCCGGACCCGAGCGCGCCGACGCTCAAGACCGTGGTGTTGCGGTCGCTGTCGGAGCCCTCGCGCAGGTTGAACCTCACGGGCTGCCTGGAGCCGGTCAGCGTGTAACCGAGATAGAAGCCACCAGGCGATCCGACGGCGTGTGTGGCCGTGGGCATCATCGCCGAGACCTGCTCCACGGTGAACGTGTCGTCGTAGCCGGTCACCCGAGTTCGCTGAGCCGGGAGGTGCTGGAGGAACAGTTGAAGCTGCTCCCCGAGAGGGCGATAGAGGCGGATCTCGCCATACGCGCGCCGGCACAGCTCGACCCGCTCCTCGAGGGTTCGTTGATCGGGCGCCGAAACGGCTATCGCCAGCGTCGCCCGCAGCAGGGGCGGGCGACGCGAAGCCTGGAGGTGCGCGAGCAGGTCGCGCGCTTGCTGGGAACGGGCAAAGCCGAGATCGCTCACACCCTGCTCGCCGTCGGACTCGGCGCGCACGATCTGGTCGGCGTCCTGGATGCGCCTGCGTGCGATCCGCAGTGCCAACTCGTTCGGAAGGAAGCGTGCGTTGAGCGACAGGTCGATCCCAAACGGCAGGCTTTCGGGCGGCGCGAACATCAGCTCCGCACGCGAGCTGGGGAACTCCACCTGGTCGGGCACGGCTCCAAGCAGCAGGTGCGCCTGCCAGCTGGTTCCGCGCTCCGATTCCACCCGCAGGAAGCGGCCGTGGTGCTCGACGCTGCTGTCTACCCAGCGCAGGACGTCTCCCTCCAACGGAGCCAACACGGCTTCGCCGTTGCGCTCGAAGACGAGCGCTCGCGGCTCATGCAAACCGTCGACGTCGGGCTCGTCGAGGCTGCGGCAGAAGGCCCGTCTGACGAGCCACTGCAGCTCGACGCCGCGGGCGGGGCGCGCGGGCAGGAACTTGCGCAGGCGTGCGTGAGCCCGATCGGCGCGGAGGCGTACCCGCTCGAGCTCGCGGGCCCTCAGCACCGACGCATCCCCGAGCCCGAACGCCTCCGCGAGTGCGCGCCTCCATTCGCCGGGCTTGCGTTCCACGACCTTGGAGACGTAGGAGGCGACGTCACGCTCCGGTTCGCGGAGGCTCACGAGCACGAACAGCGACGGCGTTGTGGACCCGAGCTCGGCGATCCTGCGCAGATGCTCGTGCAGGTAGTTCCTGCGCGAGCTCGCGTGCGGCTCGCTGCGGGCGAGTCGGCTCACCTCCTCCTCGAGCTCCAGCACGTAGCGATCATGGGAGGGCCGGCGCGCCAGGCGCAGCACCTGCACGTCGGCTTCAATCGCCTCGAGGGCGCCAAGCAGCCCCAGGAAGCGGGTCCGCTTGGCCTCCTCCCCGAGCCATTCGTAGGACGAGGTGTCGACATGAAATGCGGCCCACGGGTCGGCGAGGCCACCGGCGAACACGCAGTTGCCGTAGGTGAAGCGGATAGGTGCGCGCACTTATCCGACGCGCAAGCGCGCCCCGCGATCGAGCACGACGATCTCGCCGCGCGCTGGACGCGCGACGTCCAGCTCGCGCAGCGCCAGCTCGGACCTCAGCCTCAGCGCCACCAGCGGCCCCCGCCTCAGTCTGCGTTCGTGCGCGACGGCCACGAAGAGCGCGCCCGGGCCCCGGTAGCTGAGCGATCGCATGCGACTATCGGAGCCATCGGGCACCATCACCAATCGGTCCGGCCGCCAGATCGAGAAGGGCGCGCGCGACGATCGGCACGGCCGGATCAGGCCGATCCTCCGGCGAGGGCCCACGGCGCAGGCGAGCAGGGACCGCGCGGCGAGATGAAAGGGACGACCCTCGATGCGGATGACGCCGAGGATGGACGAGAGCGCCAGCGGAAATCCGAGATCGCGAACGTACCAGGGCACGACCTGGCCGACGAGTCGCACAAGGGGCAACCGCTCGGCCACCAGCGTCGTGAGCAGCAGCGAGAGGAAGTAGGCCAGCCCCCGCACCGGTATGCCGCCGGGGTTGAGCCGCACTCGGTCGATCCTGTATATGCGACGCTCCAGATCGAACACGCGACGATACGAGCGGATCACCATCACTGCCCCCCGAACAGCGATCCCACGGTGGCGCGCAGCAGGCTGATACCGGTCGGAGTCGCCAGCAGCACCGAGACGATGCCGACCGCAAATACGCCCGCGGCCTCCTTGAAATCACGACGGAATGCGAGCACCGTCGCGGCCACGGCAAAGGCGAGGCCGATCAGACTCATCGCAACCGCGCGGCCGGTCGCCCCCGCCTTGGCGGCGGCGGCTTCGAGCGAGGTCCCACCTCCGCCCGTCGGCTGGAGGCGTTCGGCGCCGCCTGCGCCGGTGGAAACTGCCGCCGCGGCGTCCGTCGGCGCAAGCGCCGACTGGCAGGTCGCGATACAGATGAGCGCCAGCGCGAGTCCGGCGCACGACACGACCGAGTGCCAGCGTGGACAGGCGCGGACTCGCCGTGTCCGTTCAGCGTGCCTGTCGTCCAGCTCGATCATTGCTCGGGGTCCATTCCGACGGCCGATATCTCCCATCGGCTGTGGACGTCGGTGACGTCGAGTTCGTAGCCGAGCGTGTAGTGCGTACCGCGGAGGTCGTGCGCCTGGATGATCGTCACAAGTGAGTGGTGGTCGTTCGACCAAGCGATGCTCTGCACGCTGTCGAGGGTCAGTGCAACGCTCGGCACGGCCACGCGCGCATCGCTCGACAGATCGGCGTCCAACTCGTCCGGCACTGCTGCGAGGTAGTTGCGAAGCGCACGGCGGACCACGGAGGTGAGCCCACCGTCGGTCACCTGCGGTCCGGTCGGCGGGAACTGTGCGCCTCGGTGCGCCGGCGGCCCGACGAACGCCGGGTAGCTCGACAGGACGAGGCTCCCGTCCGCCTCGCGGGCGACACCCACCGCGAGGTATACGAGACCAAGTCCGTCCGTCTGCGCCGCGACCGTGTAGACGTGCGCGCCCGGCTGCTGCTCGCGCTCTTGGACGACTTCAGCCCAGGCGACGCGCTGGGCGCCAGCGGCCGGCAGCGACAGGCCCGCACCGAGCGCCATCGCCGATCCCGCCATGGACTCCAGCGGCAGGTCGCTCGTCTGAGGCTCTGCCGCATCCCAGGAGAGGTACCGGCGCGCGAACAGGACGGCGTAGCCTTCGGCGGCGCGGTCCGGCGCCGGTGCACTTGGCGTGAAGCTCGGCGCCGCCGCACCTCGTGGCGGCGCGACGGCAAACCGCGCGCTGGCGAAGAGGCCCGCGAAGGCCGCCAGCGAGACAAGCCACCGCGGCAAGCTGTGGATGAGGCGAATGCGCCAAAGAGGAGCACTCGTGACCCTGACGCCACGAAAGGCGCCGGTGGGCCTGCCCAGGTCCAGGTCACCGCTCAAAGCTGAACTCCGCGGCGCCGGGATCGGCCGCGTCGTCTCGCAACGAAGCTCTTGCGACATCCTGCTCGCGCGCGATGGGACGACTCGCGCGGGCGACGCCCCGGTGGAGCCGAGTGTTCATACGCGACCGACCAACGCGGGCAGCGGCGCGCGCTGCCCTGCGTGGGTTGCGTGCGCTGCCTCCGATCTCCGCGCGATGTGCTCTGCCGCGCCCGCGGATTGACCTCACCGCAAGCGTCGCGAGTGTCGGGTTGGCGTGTGCGCGCGCCGGCCGCACCACCGCTTTGTGCCGAGCATGCGTCGCCGACGTGAGCAAGTTGAGCGCCAGCCCGAGCGTGACAGTCCCGGCCCCGGTCAGCAGCGTGGTGACGACGACAACGCGTACGCGTCGGTGCAGCCCCGGGACGGCGGTCGCGTCGGCAGCGATCGCCGACGCACTCGGCGAGCTGACCAGGCGGTCCGAGGCGCAGTCGAGCACCTGCCCGTCACGCGCATGGAACTCGTCCTCCGAATACACCCAAAAGCGAGTCGTCGACCTCGGCGGCTGCGACGTTGGACGCGGGCGCACGCGAGCGGCCGGACTCCGAGCGGGGAGAAGCCCGGCTCCCGGCCGCCTGCGCGCGGATGGGTGTCGCCGTTCCGTCGTGGGTGCGACCGACAGTCGGCGTCCCAGACGGACAGACCTACGTGTGGGGGGTGACGTGCTCATAGGTCGGTCCTGCGTTCTGATCCGACGCGGGCGACGAGCGCGGGACGTCGGCTTCGTCGGCCAGCAGCGCCCGCAGCCTGGCGCGTGCGCGCTGAGCGACCTTGCGGTACTTCTCGCGCGACCACCCGTGCCGAGCGCAGAACTGCGCGCAGGTGTCTCCGGCGACTTGCGATCCGAGCACGAGCCTCTGATCGACCGTCAGCAGCGGCACGATACGTCCGACGCGCCGCAGCTCATCACGGACGATCACTTGCTCATCGACAGCTGCCCGATTGTCCGCGATCTCGACCCCTTCCCCTGCGGTGGCGCCCAATGTCTCGGCCTGCTCGAGCGCGGCCAGGATCGGGCTGCGACCGCTGAACGCCCGGCGACGATCGCGCGCGCGAGAAAGAAACCGCAGCTCGAGCGCATTTGCGATGTGGGACCTGCAGGCGAAGGAGCCGCCGGCCTTCACATGAGCGATCAGCTCGAGCGTGGCCTGGCTGTAGCAGTCCTCCAGATCCTCTGGACGCAGCCGATGTCGGTGCACGCCCAGCAGCAGCCGGCGCTTTGCCGCCGCGACCGCCGCGACCTCCTCGCTGAGATCGCGCGCGCGTGGGCGAGTACTGTCCGCAAGCGAGCGCTTCTCGGCGCGCTCTCCCTGTTCTCCGCATCGGGTAGACACATACGCATGTCGCTGCTGATCGCTCGCAGACCCCCCTCCCAATCTCGCCACAGCAGTCCGCCGGGTCGGCCGGGATCGCCGATGGAGACCCGCCCATGAACCTCACGGACCGCCTCAACGCGCTCGACCGCCGCCAGCAGCACACGCGCGGTGTCCGCTTCGTGGCGGCCGTGTTCAAGAAGTTCACCGACGACCAGGCCGGCCAACTCGCAGCGCTGATCGCCTACTTCGCGTTCGTCTCGATCTTCCCGTTGCTGCTGGTGCTCGTGACGGTGCTCGGCTTCGTGCTGCAGGGTCATCCCGAGGACCAGCGGAAAATCCTGGACGGCACGCTCGGGCAGTTCCCGATCCTCTCCGACCAGCTCAAGCTGCATGCCCTCGAAGGCAGCGTGGTCGCGCTGGCGATCGGCATCGTCGGCTCGCTGCTGGCCGGCCTGGGCATCACGAACGCCGCTCAGAACGCGTTCAACCGGATCTGGCAGGTCCCGTTCAAGAGCCGTCCCAACTTCCTCTTCTCTCGCCTGCGCGGCCTGGGGCTGCTCGCGATCTTCGGCACGCTCATGATCGTCTCGACGGCCGCAGCCGGCTTCGTCGGCACCAGCTCGCACGACGCGGGTGCCGTGATCGGCGGCGTGCTGATCGCATTCGTCCTCAACCTCGCGCTGTTCATGAGCGCGTTCAAAGTGCTGACCGCCGCCGAGGTGAGCTGGCGCGAATTCCTGCCAGGCGTCGTCATGGCGGCGATCGTGTGGCAGCTGCTGCAACACCTAGGCGGCTACTACGTCGACCACGTACTGAGGCAGACGCAGCCGCTCTATGGGATCTTCGCCCTCGTCCTCGGCCTGCTCGCCTGGCTCTACCTCGGCGCGCAGCTCGTCATCTTCGCCGCCGAGATCAATGTCGTGCGCGCGCGCAGATTGTGGCCGCGCAGCTTCTTCTCCGAGCCACTGCTCGATGCCGACCGGCGGGCCCTCACCTCCTCGGCAGAGGTCGAGGAGCGGATCGAGCAAGAGAACGTCGATGTCAGTTTCGACGATCAGGCAGGCTAACCACCGCGCCGCTTGGGACCGGCCGTCTCAACCGCTCGATCGAATCGCTCATCCATCGCTTGTACACACGTCTTGGGATGCGACTGTGCGCGCCGCTCATGGCCGATCGCGTCGGTTGGTGGTTCAGACGGGTGCATGCACCCGTCTGGGTCGGGCCGCATGCGGCCCGACCTTCCGGCGGCGCATGCGCCGCCGGGGAGGCCGCACATGTGCGGCCTCCGGCGGGCCCGCATGCGGGCCCGCCCTCCCCAGGAACCACCGCTCGAGCGCGAACTTTTGGCTCCAGCAAGCGCTTTCCGGGACCATCCGGCGATACTTGCGCGCGCAACCACCTCGCGCTATACTAACTACACTTTCGTAAGCTCATATGGAGCAATAACTGATGACTTCACCCGCTGACACCCCCCACACACAGCCGCCCGAGCCGAAGGCCCTGCTGCGGCTGATCCCGCTCGACGACACAGTCGTGTTCCCCAACATGGGCATCACGCTGACCGTCGACGTCGGGGACGACGAGCGCGTCGTGCTCGTGCCGCGCCACGAGAACGAGTTCCTCGAGGTCGGCACGATCGCCGAGGTGACCGAGCAGATCCGCCTGCCCGGCGGCGGCCGCGCCGTCGCCATCTCCGGTGAGCACCGCGCCCTGATCGGCGCTGCCCAGACCGGCCCAAACGGGGAGCTTCGGGTCGAGGTCGATGAGCGTCCCGACGAGGTACCCGTCGACAAGCGCACGCGCGAGCTCGAGCGCGAATACCGCGCCGTGGTAGAGGAGATCCTCGAGCTGCGCGGCGATGACGGACGCATCGCCGCCTTCCTGCGCGCCATCGCCGAGCCCGGCGCGCTGGCCGACTCCGCCGGCTACTCCCCCAACCTGTCATACGAGCAGAAGGTCGAGCTGCTGCGCACCCTCGACGTGACCGACCGCCTCGAGCTGGCCGTCAAGCTGCAGCGCGAGAGCCTCGCCGAGCTGCAGGTGCGCAAGCGCATCCGCGAGGACGTGCAGGAGGGCGCAGAGAAGCAGCAGCGCGAGTACTTCCTGCGCAAGCAGATGGAGTCCATCCGCAAGGAGCTGGGCGACGACGACGCCTCCGTGGCCGAGGAGTACCGGGCCAAGATCGAGGAGGCCGACATGCCCAAGGAGGTCGAGGAGCAGGCGCTGAAGGAGCTCGCCCGCCTCGAGCGTATGGGCGAGCAGACCGGCGAGTCCAGCATGATCCGCACCTACCTCGACTGGTTGATCGCAGTGCCCTGGGGCAAGCGCTCCGAGGAGCACCTCGATCCGGTCGGTTCCCGTGAGGTCCTCGACGCCGACCACGCCGGCCTGGAGGATGTGAAGGACCGCATCACCGAGTACCTGGCCGTGCGCAAGCTGCGCCAGGACCGCAACATCGAGGCCGACCCCAAGTCGGGGGCCATCCTGACTCTGATCGGCCCGCCTGGCACCGGCAAGACCTCGATCGGCGAGTCCATCGCCCGCGCCACCGGACGCGAGTTCGTGCGCATGTCGCTCGGCGGCGTGCGCGACGAGGCCGAGATCCGCGGTCACCGACGCACCTACATAGGCGCGCTGCCCGGACGGCTCGTGCGTGCGCTGCGCGACGCCGGCACGATGAACCCCGTGATCCTGCTCGACGAGGTCGACAAGGTCGGGGCCGACTGGCGCGGCGATCCCTCCGCGGCGCTGCTCGAGGTCCTCGACCCCGCGCAGAACCACTCCTTCCGCGACCACTACCTCGATGTCGAGCTGGACCTCAGCCAGGTCATGTTCCTGGCCACGGCCAACGTCGCCGACACGATTCCCGGCCCGCTGCTCGACCGCATGGAGGTGATCCGCTTCGACGGATACACCTCCGAGGAGAAGCTCGCCATCGCCAAGGGCTATTTGTGGCCGCGCCAGCGCGACCGCAACGGTCTGCGCGAGGACGAGGTCGAGATCTCCGACGAGGTGCTGCGCACGGTCATCTCCGAGTACACGCGCGAGGCCGGCGTAAGGAGCCTCGAGCGCGAGCTCGGCACGGTGCTGCGCAAGACCGCCACCAAGATCGCATCGGCGCAGAGCCAGACCGAGAGCGACGAGCAGCCCGGCTCGGCCGAGGCCGCCGAGAAGCCGGCCCCCGTGAAGATCGAGCTGGAGACCGTGCGCGACGCGCTCGGGCGCCAGAAGTTCTTCCAGGAGTCAGCGTCACGCACCGCCACTCCAGGCGTTGCGACCGGCCTGGCCGTGACCGGCACCGGCGGCGACGTGCTGTTCGTCGAGGCCACCGCCATGAAGAACGGCAGCTCCGGCGGCAGCGGCCTGGTCCTGACCGGCCAGCTCGGTGACGTGATGAAGGAGTCCGCGCGAATCGCCCTCTCCTACGTGCGCGGGCACGCCGAGGAGCTCGGGATCGAGCCCGGCGCCTTCGAGAACAAGGAGTTCCACGTGCACGTACCCGCCGGCGCCATCCCCAAGGATGGGCCGAGCGCCGGCGTGACCATGGTCACCGCGCTCGCCTCGCTGCTGTCAGGGCGCCCGGTCAAGCACACCGTCGGCATGACCGGAGAGGTCACGCTGCAGGGTCGTGTGCTGCCGATCGGCGGCCTCAAGCAGAAGGCGCTAGCCGCCCACGCCGCCGGGCTCACCGATGTGATCCTGCCCGAGCGCAACCGCGGCGACCTGGACGACATCCCCGAGGAGGTTCGCAAGCAGATGGGCTTCCATCCGGTGATGACCGTGCAGGAGGTGCTCGACCGCGCTCTGGAGCCCGCACGCGATGTCGCGCCAGTCTCCTAACGGCCGCTGCAAGCCCGTCCCCGCGGAGGTCCGCCAGACGGCGGACCTCCTCGAGCGGCGCTGGCAGCTGTCGATCATCTACGCCGCGCTCACCGGCGCCCTGCGCTTCAACGAGTTCGCCGAGGCCGTCGCCGGGATCTCGCCAAGGATGCTCTCCGAGCGCCTACGCGACCTCGAGGGCGCCGGTCTCGTCGAGCGCACCGTGATCCCATCGAGCCCGCCCACCGTCGAGTATCGCCTGACCGAGCGCGGGCGCCGGCTCGGGCCGATCATCGATGCCATGCGCGCCTACGCCGAACCCGTCTAGCGCTTCACGCCCGGACCGGCTCGGTGGCCGGGCCGCCGATCTCTGAGCTCGCGCCGACCAGCTGACCGCCCGGGCAGCTGGTCGCATGGATCTCCGCCTCTTCCGGGCGCGGGTTGCGGATGCCCAGCACGCCGATGAGGCCACCGATCGCCACCAGCGCCGCCGCGATCATCATGCCCATGTGGAAGCTGTGCAGCGAGGCCCCTTCCGCCGCCGCCCTCACCGCATGTGCCTGGCCCGGCGGCATCCCGTGCAGGCTCGGCAGCCCCAGCGGCAGGCGCTTGGCCTCCTTCACCGCCGCCCGCGCCGCGCCGCCGAGCGCGACGCCCGAGAGGCGACTGTCCATCGAGGACGCAAAGGAGGAGGCGATCGCCGCGCCGACGGCCGCCGTGCCGAGCAATCCCGCCACGCGGGCGATCGCGTTGTTCACGCCCGAGGCGACCCCGGCCTCCTTCTCCGAGCCGTACAGCACGGCCGCCGTCAGCGGTGCCACCGTCATCGACAGCCCCAGCGAGAAGATCAGCAGCGCCGGCATGACTTCCGAGACGTAGTCCGCCTCGATGCCGGTCGCCTGGAACAGCAGCAGGCCGGCTGCGGCCACGAGCGGCCCCACGCCCATGAAGAAGCGTGGCCCGAAGCGGTCCGCGAGCGCGCCGAAGCGCCGTGAGAGGAAGAACATCAAGACCGTCACCGGGAGCGTCGCCAGGCCGCTCTGCAGCGGCGTGTAGCCACCGATCTGCTGCAGGAACAGCACTAGGAAGAAGAACAGGATCGACAGCCCCGCGTACATCGCCAGCGTCTCGACGTTGCCCGCCGAGAAGTTGCGCCGGCGGAAGAGCACCAGCGGTAGCATCGGATCCTTCGCGCGCGACTCATACAGCGTGAACATGCCGAGCAGCACGATGCCGGCGATCAGCGGCAGGTAGACCGCCGGACTCGACCAGCCCAGCCGCGGCTGCTCGATCAACGCGAACACCGGTCCGGCCAGACCCAGAGCGCACAGCAGCCCGCCGACATAATCGACGTGCCTGCCCCCGCGGTCGCGCGCCGGCATCGGCGGGATCGCCGCCAGGATCAACCACACGCACGCTGCAGCGAGTGGCACGTTGATCACGAAGATCCATCGCCACGAGCCGATCGCCAGCAGCTCGCCGCCCGCCAGCGGCCCGAGCACGCCCGCGATCGCGCCCCACGCCGTCCAGGTGCCGATCGCGCCGCCGCGCTCGTCCGGTCCGAACGTGTTCACGATCACCGCCAGCGAGCTCGGCACGAGCAGCGCTCCCGCGATTCCCTGCAGCGCGCGCGCCGCCACCAGCACGCCGATCGATGGCGCCAGCGCACACAGAACCGAGGCGGCGCCGAAGCCGCTGCCGCCGATCGCGAACACCCTGCGCTCGCCGTAGAGGTCGCCGAGCGAGCCGCCTACCAGTATCAGCGAGCTGAGCGTCAGCAGGTTGCCGTTGACCACCCACTGCTGCGCCGCCAGCCCGCCGCCCAGCTCGCGCTGGATCGTCGGCAGCGCCACGTTCACGACCGTGCCGTCGAGCAGCGCGATCCCCGAGCCGAGGATGCACGCCACGAGGGTGATGCGCTTGACCGTCGCCTCGCTCTGGCTGCGCATGCTGCCACCGTAGCTCGCGCCGGGCGAGCGAGGAGGCCTCAGGGAGCGCTTACGCAGCTGGAGAGCCCGGCGGCCTTCGCGATCGCTCGAGCTTTTTCGGTCGCTTCGTATTCGCGTTCGCCCGCGAGCTTGTTTGAGTCCGAGCCGGGCGTGGTTTCGAGCGCGATCTCCGTCGCCTGAACCGACGCTTCTCGGAAGCGAAGCCATTCGGGCACGAACTTCACAGCCGACGATGCCGGGATCCTTCGGAGTAGTTCGTTCGTGGCTCTCCGTGCCCTGATCGCTTCCTGCACTTTCTGTCGAAACGACTTTTTGTTGGTGCTGAGACGCACGCTCGTGCGTTCGAGGGCGGTGCACACGGCTTCGGCTTCTGTTTTGTACTGGGCTCGCGTGAGCTTTCCGGCCGATTTGCGCTCGGTCGTGTGCGCGCCGGTCGACTGACTCGAAGTCTGGCTCGCACTGCCGCACCCCGGCAGGGCGACGATCGCCAAGACCGCGACAGCGCACACCCATCTGGGGGGTCGCACGTCGTTCACCTGAACCTGCACGCCGGCACCATTGCCGCGCAGTCTAACCACGAGCCCGCCGGTGGGCGCAACTCGGGGCGGCGACCTGCCGGCCTGCGCCGCGAGCAGCGCACGCGGTGAAACTTCTGTCCATCCCGCTACAGCCTCGTGCGTCGCCCGCCGAGGAGTGCGCATACGCGCGCGAGGACCGTTCACAGGCTGACAACCCCCCTCCGCCCGCGGAGACCTAACGTGGACGCCATGCAAGACGACGAGCAGTTGACGCTCAAGCAGACCGCCAGCAACTACTGGATCGTGGAGCGGGGTCCGCAGGCGATCTCCGGGGCGCTCACGCGCCAAGCCGCCGAATCTGAGCGCGAGCTGATGCGCCGGCTGCGACGCCGCACAGCGCAGATGCGCGCCGCCGCGCCCGCGCGGCCACGCGCTCCGCGCGTGCCTTCGCCCTGAGGCGCGCGAGCGCCGCCGGCCGACGAGCCTGCGCGCAGATCATGAACATCTCGATCGGCGCCTCCGAAGCGGCGCCTCGGGCCGGGCCTGGGCCCTGCTCGCCGTCGCGCGCCCTACCCGCTCGTGCTCGCGAGCGCGGCACGCCTGGCCGTGGGCGCGCCGGGCTGGAGAAAGCCCACATGAGACATTTGTTGCTTGCACTCAATGGCCGGCCCGGGTCGCCCGATGTTGCGGGTATGCGCCTCACGCGCAACCCCTATCAACGCGTCGCCGCCGGCTGCGCCCTGCTGGCCCTGATCGCGAGCCTGACCGCCTACCCACCGGCGGCCGTGCCGATCCTCACGATCGGGCTGGCGCTGGCGCTGCGCGCACGCTGAACCGGATCGGCGCCTGCGCGGCCGCGCACGCGAGCTCGCGCCCCCGGACCACGCGATCTGTTTCGCGGTCGCCGCAGCCGGGAAATACCGGCTCGAGCCGTTTCAACACGCGGCTCATCGTGATTGCTGCGGCGTGTTCAGGGCCGATCCCCTGGGCACGTCGCGGTTTTCACGTGATCTTCGCGGAGAGCCGGCTGGTGTCGGCCCCTTCCATCGTCGTCCCCCAGCGCCGGCGCCCCGGCCCGCCCGGCGGGCGCCGGGGAACCCGGGTTCGGATGGCACGCGACGCTCGTTAAATAGTCGGGGCGTGGAGCCAACTGGCCCCACGCCCCGCTCCCTAGCCCGCCGCTCGCGAGATCCCGCTGGGGCCTGGCTCAGGGGAGATCCTGCATTAGGTCGAGCGGATCTCGATCTTTTCTTCGGCTTTCACGATCGTCGTGGCAACCTGGCTGGACGGTTCGAGCGGTGCACCGGTGAAGCTCGTTTCGAGGAACATGTTCGGTCCCCCTTCGAATTTCGTCGGTTTCTGCACGCCTTTCGAGCCCGTGTATTTGACGACCTGTTCGAGCTTCATCGCGTTTGATGTGACCGGTGAGATCACGGAGTTGTGCACATCCGCCGTAAGCGCCGCTGCGCAGGCGAAGAACACGAATTTCGACCCCGAAGTCGGCGTGCCGCCTTTAGGCCAGAGCACGTTGCCAATTTTGTCTTTGGTCGACGGGCTGACTTTGGTGATGACGCCGAGTTCGCCTTCGAGTTCTTTCACTTTGATCACGCCGACACCATCGCCTTCGGTGTTGCATTTGATGCCGCCGGATTCACATTCGGAGAAGACCACTTCGGTCGCGACCTCCGTCGTGAGCCCCGTGATTTCGCCCGAGGATTTAAGTTTCGAGCACGTGACTTTGGTGCCCGATTTGTTTTCGAGCGTGGCGAAGGTTCCTTCTTTCAGCGTCCCAGTGAGTTTCTTTTTGAGTATTTCTTTGGTCCACTGGTAGTTGCCTTTTTTCAGTTTTTCGGCTTCGGTGCCGGCGTCTTCGCTGGCGAATTTGATGCACTTCGCGCTGTCGTAGTTCGTCAGCGCTTTCGTCGCTGCTTTGAGACAGCGCCCGTATTCCGGGTTCGCCGCCGACGCCGTGGCCGACATGGTCACGCTCACCGCGCAGACGGCGAGGAGACAGAGGCCCGCGATCTTGATGCGTCGCATCTTCTAGCTACTCCTTTTTTCCCTCTCCAGTACCTAGCCGGCGGCCGAGGCCCCGCCCTGCGACGATCCCCGACGCCAGTCACTACCCCACTTGACCCATATACCCGGCTGAGGGCCACTCCAACCCCGAGCTCGCACGGGGATCCCCGAGGATCGGCCAATCGGCGCCTATACCGACCTGAAAAACCCTTGATTTGCAGGGCCTTTATCGCGATCGGGGCGGCCGGATTTGAACCGGCGACCCCCTGCTCCCAAAGCAGGTGCGCTACCAGGCTGCGCCACGCCCCGTCGGGGCGCGATTCTACCGCCGGCCCTCCGCGCACCCGGCGTCCGATCGTGGAGCCGGGCTCCCCCACTGCGATCTGGTGCTCGCCCGCGCAGGCGCCCGGACCGCTGCTAGCCTCCGCCACCGCCCATGGCAGACGTCCAACCGCTGCGTGCTCTGCACTACGACCCGGCCGCGGCCGGCCCGCTGACCGACGTCGTCGCCCCGCCCTACGACGTGATCGACGCCGGCCAGCGCGCAGAGCTGATCGAGCGCTCGCCGTTCAACATCGTCGCCGTCGACCTGCCGCAGGGCGAGCCCGATCGATACGAGTCCGCGCGCGAGCAGTTCGAGGGCTGGCAGGCGCAGGGGGTGCTGGTGCGCGACGAGCAGCCCGCCCTGTGGGCGCAGACGCAGGATTACGTCGGCCCCGACGGGCAGCCGCGCACCCGCCGCGGCTTCTTCTGCCGGGTGCGGATCGAGGGCTACGGTCCCGGCCGCGTGCGCCCGCACGAGCGCACGCACCCGGGACCCAAGGAGGACCGACTGCGCCTCACCCGCGCGACGCGCGCCAACATCTCACCGATCTTCTCGCTCTACTCCGACCCGACCAATGCGGCGTGGGCGGCGTTGGGGCCGTCGACCGAGCACGACCCGTTCGGCGAGGTGACCGACGGCGACGGGACCGTGCACCGGCTCTGGCGCGTGACCGATCCCGAGGCGATCGCGGCCGTGCAGGCCGCCACCCGCGATGCCGAGCTGCTGATCGCCGACGGCCACCACCGCTACGAGACGATGCAGGCCTACGCCGAAGAGGTCGAGGCAGCCGGCACGCCTCCGAACGACGAGCACCGCCACATCCTGATGTGCCTGGTGGCGCTCGAGGATCCGGGCCTGACCGTCTTCCCCACCCACCGGCTCGTGAACAGGCTCGACGACGCTCGCCGCGCCGCGTTGGCGGCCGCGCTCGAGCGCGACTTCGAGATCCGCGAGGTGCCGATCGACCAACTCGCACCGGCGCCCGGTTCGGGCCCGCTCGAGCTCGGCTACGTCGCCGGCGGGGACGAGCGTGCCTACCGTCTCACGCTCAAGGATCAGCGCATCGCCGACGAGGCGCTGAGCGGGCACTCCGAGGCCTACCGCCACCTCGACACCGGCGTGCTGGAGACATTGCTGCTCAAGGGCGCGCTCGAGCTCAGCGACGAGGACATCTCCCACTTCAACGGCCTCTTCTACGCGCGCGACACCGAGGAGGCGCTGCGGGTCGTGCGCTCGGGCGAATACGACGCCGCCTTCCTGATGCGCCCCACGCCGGTCGAGCAGGTGCGCGAAGTGGCAGCCGAGGGCGAGAACATGCCACCCAAGTCGACCTACTTCTTCCCTAAGCTGCTGACCGGGCTCCTGTTCAACCCGCTCTCGTAGTCCGGTTCGCGCAGTACCATGTAAATGAGAGTTCTCGGGGCCTTTGAAAGGAGCGAAATGGGTGGATTGGACGGTTCGAGTCGGATGAAAGCCAGCGCGCACCGCGACGGAGGCGGCTTCAGGCACACGGTTCAGGTGCGCGACCACCAGCTGACGGTCGACGAGCCGCTGCTCACCGGGGGACAGGACTCCGGCGCAAGCCCCCAGGAGCTGCTCGCCGTGAGCCTCGCCTCCTGTACGGCGATCACGATGGAGATGTACGCGGCGCGCAAGGGCTGGGACATCGGCCACGTCGAGGTCGACGTCGAGTACAGCCCGGCCGAACGCGGCTGCCCGACCAAGTTCGAGCTCGTCACACGGCTGCCCGACGATCTGCCCGAGGACCAGGTCGAGCGGCTTCGCGTGATCGCGGCGAAGTGCCCCGTCCACCGTGTCCTGGACGGCGAGGTGATGTTCCTGGAGCGCCTCGAGCGCGTCCACATGGCAGCCTGACGCGGGCCGCTTGCACGCAGGCACGCCCGACCCCCGCTGGCCGACGGCCAAGGACCCCGCCGAGCAGACCCAGGCGGCGGTACTCGTGCCGCTGTTCCTCCCCTCCCAGACCGAGCCCCCGTCGGTCGTGCTGACCAGGCGCCGCTCCGACCTGCGCCGCCACGCCGGTGAGATCTCGTTCCCGGGCGGGCGCCGCGACGCCGCCGATGCCGACCTTCGCGAGACGGCGCTGCGCGAGGCCGAGGAGGAGATCGGGCTCGCGCGCGAGCTCGTCAGCCCGCTCGGCGAGCTGCAGCCGATCTCGACTTTCGCCACGAACTACCTGATCCACCCGTTCGTGGGGCTTATACCGCCGGGGCAGAGCTGGCGCGCCTCGCCGCGCGAGGTCGACGCCGTGCTCGAGCTACCCCTCCACGACGTGCGTGAGAGCCGCACGCGCACGGAGATCGAGCGGCGCGGCTTCACGTTCGAGGTCGACGCCTACATCCTCGACGGTCATCTGATCTGGGGGGCGACGTTCCGCATCATCGAGGAGCTGCTCGGGCGGCTGCGGGCGGGCGCCTTCGAGGACGCCCGCCTGCTGCTCTCCTAGCCGGGCGCTAGCTCGGCTGCGGGACGATGCGGATGTAGGGGCGTGGCTCCTCCCACCCGTCCGGGTAGGTCTCCTTCGCCTGGTCGTTGGAGACCGAGCCGGCGATGATCACCTTCTCGCCCTGCTTCCAGTTGACCGGCGTGGCGACCTTGTGCTTGACGGTCAGCTGCAGCGAGTCGATCACGCGCAGCACCTCGTCGAAGTTGCGACCGGTCGTCATCGGGTAGACGAGCACCAGTTTGAGCGTCTTGTCGGGCGCGATCACGAACACGTTGCGGACGGTCTGGTTGTCCACCGGCGTGCGGTCGGAGACCTCGCCGGACGCGTCGGCAGGAAGCATGCCGTACAGCTTTGAGATGCTCAGGTCGTCGTCGCTGATGATCGGGTAGTTGGGCGCCGTCCCCTGGGTCTCCTCGATGTCCTTCGCCCACGCCTCGTGGTTGTCGAGCGCGTCGACCGACAGGCCGATGATCTTGACGTTGCGCCTGTCGAACTCGGGCTTGGCCTGCGCCATGTAACCGAGCTCGGTCGTGCACACGGGCGTGAAGTCCTTCGGGTGCGAGAACAGCACCGCCCACGAGTCGCCGATCCAGTCGTGGAACTTGATCCGGCCCTCGGTCGTATCGGCCTCGAAGTCGGGGACTACGTCGCCAAGTTTCAGCGTCATTGATGTCTTCCTTTCTCAACGGGCAGCCGTCGCGGACCCTCAGGAGCTGTTGACCGACCCACCTCGAGACAAACCCTGATCGGCTTTACAGGTATTACCCCTCAGGATAGCGGACCGGCATGCCCCGCCGACCCTGGCCGGTCAGGTCTCAGGCGTCCAACCCGACAGCTCCGACCACACGTCGGCACCCCCGGGAGAGCCCTTCGCGGCGGCAGTCGCCCCCGGACTCCACAAGGCGCCCACGGCCATGCTCACGCAGCCCAGCAGCGCCAGCCAGGCGCCCTCGCGCAGCGACAGCGACACCAGCTGGCCGGCCGGTGAGGGCCGATCGACCATGCGGAAGACGACGCAGGCAGCGCCGAGGAGACCCAGCAGGGCCAGCGGCACGCGGTTGGCGTCGCTCGAGGCGGCCGCCGGCCCGGCGAGCGCCATCAATGCGATCAGGATGCCGAGCCCGGCGAGGATCAGCAGGAGCACGTTCAGCGTGCTGAGCGCCTGGTGCGCGCTGAGCGCGAACAGTTCGTGCCCGACGAGGCCGCCGAGGCTGGCGTGGAGCGCGCCGAGGTGGCTCTGCAGGGCGGGGGTGCCGAACGCAGCAACGAACTGTTCTCCGGCCCGCTCGGCGCTCGCGACGCCGTCCGCAGTGAAGCTCACGCCATACCAGGGCAGGAACACGGACACGGCCAGCAGGATCGCGCCGAACGCCGACGCGAGCAGGCCATACGCGGAACGCGATTCCCCCATTGCCGATTCCCCCATTGCATTGATGCATCGGCGCGCCGGAGGCCGGGCTTTACCGCCGCCGGGCCGGCTCGACAGGCGGCGAGGCGCGCCTCAGCGCCGACGGTCGAGCAGCGATTCGACGGCCTCCTGCGCTTCGGTCAGCCAGGTGCGCTCGCCATCCTCGGCGCCGGCTGCGCCCTCGCCGAGCACGACCGACGGAATCGAGTTGAGCTCGGTCAGCGAGCGGAAGATGCTGGCCCCCTCGCCGAGCATCGCCCTGGAAGGGCGCCGGTCGCCGGGCCGCCGCAGCTCGGTCGCCTGCTCGGCCTCCCGCTCGGTCGCGTGCGCGGGCCGCGCGTCGTAGATCAGCCCGCGCACGGTCGTGTCGATCGCCTGGCCGAGGAAGAACTCAAGGCGCGAGGAGTGCAACGCGGCGAGCTCCCCCTCGCTGGCGCTCGCGCGCGCGAGCATCCAACAGGCGATCGTCACGTTCTCGAGCGCGCCCCGCAGCGTCGCGAGCCGATCGGGCGTCCCGACCCAGCACTCGGCGCCGGTCGCCTCGATCGCGCTGCGGCGAGCCTCGCTGCGCGTGGTCGCGCGCACGGCGTGCCCCTGAGCGACCATCAGCTCGGCCAGGCGCCTTCCCGGGCAGCCGCCGCCGACGATCAGGATGCGCGCCACGGCGGGCATCCTACGGCCCGCGCGCCCGGGTCACAGCCGGCCGGTCGATCGGCATCCGGAAGGCCGGATTGCGGTATGCGAGCGCCTTATTGCAAGCCAATACCCAGGATGTTTAGAACCAGTCAAGTCGGGTATCACGACTTGGCGTGGTGCGCCACAAGGGGTGGTACTCGCTGCGTGCAGGGCCCGCCAATCATCGTAGAAGGGAGACAGCACCATGGGGACTCGTGGAGCGCGTACTGCGCGCCGGGGGATCAAACGACGGTTCGTACCGGCGCTCGCGCTCGTCGCGCTCGCAGCCGCACTCACGCCAGGCGCAGCCTCGGCGGGCACGATCAAGGAAGAACTCGCGCCCTTCGCCAACTGCCCGCTCGAAACGCCGGGCGTCGCTGGATGCGTGGTCGCGTTGACCACCGGTGGTCAGTTCACGATCGGGAACTCGACGGTTCCGATCACCCGCACGGTCACCCTGCAGGGGGGGACGGTCCCCCCCTCGCTGGCCCTCGCGCCCCCGCGAGGAGGCGAAATGCTCTCGAAAACGCCCCTCCCCGTGCCGGGTGGGCTGCTGGGGATCGAACTGCTCGGAAACCTGACAGAAGTCACGGCGACAGCGGAACTGACGTCCCCGCCGGAATTCGGCGAACTGGTCACGCTCCCGGTCAAGGTCAAACTCGACAATCCGCTGCTCGGCGCCTCGTGCTACATCGGCTCGGACTCGGAACCGATCGTGATGAACCTGACCGGCAAAACGACCAATCCACCGCCCCCGAACGAACCGATCACGGGAAGCGGCGGCGTACCGGACGTGAAATTCGGAGGACGGCTCGTGAAGTCCACCAACACGTCGCTGGTCGACAACGCCTTCGCGGTGGGTGGTGCAAACGGCTGCGCCGGCGTCCTGGCACCGATCGTCGACCCCTCGGTGAACCTCAAAGAGGGGTTGCCGGCGGCGGCCGGTCACAACACGGCGATCCTGAACGGGACGCTCGAGCTCGCGACGGCCGAACTGGTCCGCGACCCGCCGCCCGAGTTCGGTAGGTGCGTCAAAGTGGCCAAAGGAACGGGCAAGTTCCACAACTCGGGCTGCACTGCGCACGAACCGGGCTCCTACGAATGGGTCCCGGGTGTCGTAAAGAGCGGCTTCACGACGGCCGGCGGCGCGACCAAACTCGAAACCGTCGGCAAATCGAAAGTCGCCTGCGCGGCCGAGAGCGGTGGCGGTAAATACAGCGGCACCAAAAACGTGACCGCAGTCTCGGTCAGGTTCACCGGCTGCGTCGGTCCCAACGCGTCGAGCTGCTCGAGCGCCGGAGCCGGAGCGGGCGAACTGGTGAGCAAGGCGCTCGAAGGCGAACTGGGAGCTATCACCGAAGGGGTCATCGAAGGAAAAGAATTCCGAAAAGTCGGCCTCGACCTGTTCCCGACAGGGCACACCGGGCCGCTGTTCGAATTCACCTGCGGTGGCTCGGCGCAAGTGATCACGGGATCTGTGATCGCGGCGGTCTCGTCCGGAAAAACATCCGTGAGCGGCACCGAATCGTTCAAAGCCTCGAAAGGCAGGCAGGTGCCGGAACGGTTCGAAGGCGAACCGGTGGACGTGCTGCGGTCCTCGATCGCCGGTGGGGCCAACGAACAGGCCGGACTCACGGTCAAACTGACCCGGACGAGCGAAGAAGCCGTCGAGATCAACCCGATCGCGTAGGGCGCACGCGCAGACGCGCGAGCTCGATACGGGAGCGGTGCCGGCGCAAACAGCCCGGCGCCGCTCCCGGTCGGCTGCACCGGACGTGGTCGCGGAATCCGCGTCGCGTCGGCCGGAGCGTGCGCGACGGCGCGGCCGCAGCGAGCCGATGGCCCGGCCACCGGCACCATCTCCTATGATCGCCGCCGGCGTCGAGCGACGGCGCTCACCACCACATGGGCCACGCGACCATCTCGACAGCCTCTGCCCGCTACGGTCATCCCATGCATGCAGACGCGATCGGGGCAGCCGCCGCGGCGGACGGCATCGGCCATGGCTGAGCCCGAAAGCGGCGCCGCCCAAGACGTCGTGACGATGGAGAAGATCGTGGCTCTGTGCAAGCGCCGCGGCTTCGTGTTTCCGTCGTCTGAGATCTACGGCGGCGTCGGCTCGACCTACGACTACGGCCACTACGGCGTGCTCCTGAAGTCGAACGTCAAGAGCGAGTGGTGGCGCGCGATGATCACCGAGCGCGACGACATCGTCGCGATCGACTCGGCGATCCTCCAGCACGCGCGCGTGTGGGAGGCCTCGGGACATCTCGAGGGCTTCACCGACCCGCTCGTGGACTGCAAGACGTGCGGGCAGCGCTTTCGCGCCGATCACCTGCAGGAGCTCGAGTGCGGGCGCAAACCGTCCAAGCACCCGGGCGAAGCCGACGAGTGCGAGCTGACCGACGCGCGTGACTTCAACCTGATGTTCGAGACGACGATCGGCCCGGTCCGAGAGTCGGGCTCGGTTGCCTACCTGCGCCCCGAGACGGCGCAGGGGATCTTCATCAACTTCAAGAACGTCCTGCAGTTCGCGCGCAAGAAGCCGCCGTTCGGCATCGCCCAGGTGGGCAAGTCCTTCCGCAACGAGATCACGCCGGGGAATTTCATCTTCCGCACCCGCGAGTTCGAGCAGATGGAGATGGAGTACTTCGTGCCGCCGCAGGAGGCCGAGCGCTGGTTCGAGCACTGGCTGGCCGAGCGGGAGCTGTGGTACACGGGCCTCGGCATCCGCCCCGACCACCTGCGCCTGCGCGCCAACGAGGCGGACGAGCTCTCGCACTACTCCTCGGGCACGAGCGACGTCGAATACCTGTTTCCGATCGGCTGGTCCGAGCTCGAGGGCATCGCCAACCGCGGCGACTTCGACCTCACCCGCCATGCCGAGTTCTCGGGTGAGAAGCTCGAGTACTTCGACCAGTCAAGCGGCGAGCGCTACGTGCCCCACGTGATCGAGCCGGCCGCCGGCGCCGACCGCGCGCTGCTGGCGTTCCTCGTCGATGCCTACGACGAGGAAGTGGTCGAAGGGGAGGGCGCGGGCGACGGCGAGCTTCGCACGGTGCTGCGGCTGCACCCGCGCCTGGCGCCGGTGAAGGCCGCGATCCTTCCGCTGCTGCGCAAGGACGGCCAGCCGGAGTTGGCGCATGAGGTCCACCGCGCCGTGCGCTCGCTCGTGCAGGCCGAGTACGACGAGGGCGGCTCGATCGGCAAGCGCTACCGCCGCCAGGACGAGATCGGCACGCCGTTCTGCCTGACCGTCGACCACCAGAGCCTTGAGGACCGGACCGTGACGCTGCGCGATCGTGACACGCTCGAGCAGGAGCGCGTCCCGATCGAGGGCATCGCAGAGGAGATCGAGCGGCGCGTGACGGCGCCATGGCAAACGCCGAAGCTGGCTTGAACGCCGGCTCGGCCCGAGAGGAGACGAATGGACTTCGAGTTGACCGACGAGCAGCGCCTGATCAAGGACACTGCGCGCGACTTCACCAACAACGAGATCGTGTTGCAGTCGCGCGAAAACGCACGCAACCACCACTTCGACGTGGACCTCGTCCGCAAGGTCGCCGCACAGGGCTACCTCGGCGCGATCGTGCCAAGCGAGTACGGCGGAGCGGGCCTCGACTATCTGTCCTACGGTCTGATCGTCGAGGAGATCGGCCGCGGCGACTCGGCGATCCGCACGGTGATCTCGGTGCAGACCTCGCTCGTCTGCTCGGGCATCCTCAAGTGGGGCACGGAGGAGCAGAAGCACGCCTACCTGCCAAAGCTGTGCTCGGGCGAGTGGCTCGGCTGCTTCGGCCTGACCGAGCCGGACACGGGCTCGGACGCGGCGAACCAGCGCACGCGCGCGACGAAGACCGACGGCGGGTGGGTCATCAACGGCGCGAAGATGTGGATCTCGATGGCCAACTACGCGAAGGTGGCGCTGATCTTCGCCCAGACCGACCCCGACCTCGGCCACAAGGGCATCGCGTGCTTCATCGTGGACACCGACCAGCCGGGCTTCAAACCGCAGACGATCGAGCACAAGATGGGGCTGCACGCCTCCGACACGGCGTCGATCGCGCTGGAAGACGTGGAGGTGTCCGACGAGAACGTGCTCGGTGAGGTGGGCCAGGGCTTCAAAGTGGCGATGTCGAACCTCGACTCCGGCCGCTACTCGGTGGCGGCGGGCTGCGTGGGCATCTGCCAGGGCTGCGTGGACGAGTCGGTGGCCTATGCCAAGGAGCGCGAACAGTTCGGCCGCCCGATCGCAAGCTTCCAGCTCGTGCAGGCGATGATCGCGGACATGACCGTGAAGACGGAGGCCTCGCGCATGCTCGTGTGGCGCGCGGGCTGGCTGAAGGACCAGGGCAAGCCCAACACGCTCGAGACCTCGATCGCCAAGCTCCACGCCACGGAGGCGTCGCTCGAGTGCGCCAATCTGGCGATCCAGGTCCACGGCGGCGCGGGCTACGTTGACGACCACCCGGTCGAGCGCTACTACCGCGACGCGCGCGTGACGACACTGTACGAGGGCACCTCGCAGATCCAGAAACTGATCATCGGGCGCGAAATGACCGGAATCGGCGCCCTCGTTCCGGCCTGAGCTTGGGCGGGCGTTGGGCGTGTCCACCACCGATATCCCGGAAGCAGACGAGAGCGCCGACTCCGCGGGCTCGGGCGGCCGCCCGGCAGCCGTGATTGGCGTGCTCGGGGCGGGCACGATGGGATCCGGGATCGCCCAGCTGGCAGCGCGCAGCGGGGCACGAACGCTCCTGCACGACCCCGTGCCCGAGGCGCTCCAGAGCGGTCTCGAGCGCGCGCGCGAGGGCCTGGGCAAGGAAGCCGCCAAGGGCCGGCTCTCAGAGGAGGAGGCCGAGCTGGCGAGTGCGCGCCTGGAGCCGGTCGACTCGCTGCAGGCGCTGGCCCCGTGCGAGCTCGTGATCGAGGCGGCCCCGGAGAGCCTCGAGCTCAAGCACGAGCTCTACCGCCGCCTCTCGGAGATCGTCGATGAGCGCTGCGTGCTCGCGAGCAACACCTCCTCGTTGCTCGTGACGGCGCTGGGACCGGCCGCGAGCCACCCGGAGCGCGTCGTCGGCATGCACTTCTTCAACCCGGCCCCGTTGATGGCGCTGCTGGAGGTCGTCGCCGGCGAGCAGTCTTCGCAGGAGGCGCTCGCGCTGGCACACGCGACCGGCGTGGCGATGGGCAAGACGGTGATCCGCGCCAGCGATGGGCCCGGCTTCCTAGTCAACCGCTGCAACCGCCCGTTCGGGCTGGAGGCGCTGCGCCTGCTTGCAGAGCGGATCGCCGACGTCGAGACGATCGACCGCATCTGCCGGATGGGGGGCGGCTTTCGCATGGGCCCGTTCGAGCTGATGGATCTGGTCGGCGTCGACGTTGGCTTCGAGATCTCAAAGAGCTTCTACGCGCAGAGCTTCGGTGAGCCGCGCTGGCGCCCGTCTCCGATCGCCGCGCGCTACGTCGCGGCGGGACTGCACGGGCGCAAGAGCGGCCGCGGCTACTACACCTACCCGTCCGAGCGGCCGCCGGCGGGGGGCGGGCCTGGTCACCGGCCGCCCGATCCGCAGGCGCACGAGGGCCAGACGCCCGCCAGCGGCGAGGGCGTCGTCGTGATCGCCGGCGCCGGCCCCGTGGCCGAGCCGCTGCGCCACGCGGCGAGCGAGGCTGGCTACGAGGTGCGCTCGCCGCACGATCCGACCGGCGGCGTGCTGCCCTCGCTGGTGATCGAGTGCGCCCGGCTTCCGGAAGCAGGCGACGAGCTGTCGGTGCCGAGTGCGCCGGCCGCGCCGGAGCAGCCCCAGGGAGGCGCCCATCTGATCCTGTGCGAGGCCGGCTCGCTCGGCCGGCTCGACCCGGGCGGGAGCGCCGTCGGATTTCATGTGCTGGCGCCGCTCGAGCAGGGCGCGCTCGTCGAGCTGACGCGTAACGAGGGCTCCTCGCCGCTGGCGGCGGCGCGCGCCGAGCGCTTCTTTCAGACGCTCGGCAGACACGTGGCCTGGGTCGGTGACGCGCCGGGACTGGTGCTCGGGCGGATCGTGTGCCAGGTCATCAACGAGTGCGCGTTCGCGCTCGGGGAAGGCATCGGCGATGCAGCCGACATCGACACGGGCATGGTGCTCGGCCTGAGCTATCCGCGTGGCCCGCTCGCGTGGGCGGACACGATCGGGCTCGACCGCGTGCTGCGGCTCCTGGTCGCGCTGCGCAGCGAGTACGGCGAGGAGCGCTACCGCGCGGCGCCGGCGCTGCGGCGGCTCGTGCAGGCCGGGCGGCTGGGTCGCGCCGCCGGAGCCGGCTTCTTCCTCTACGACGGCGAGGGCTGAGCGGATCCCGGCGCGCGAGGCCGATCGGAGCGCGTCCCGCCCGGCGATCTCACGCACCTCGCCTCATGGGCGTTATGCCGGTGTGAGCGCGACGTCGCTGCGGTCGAGACGGCCGCCCCCGTTCCAACGCTTCCTCGACGACGAACGCGAGGTGGTCTGGCGCTACCTCGTCTCCCAGGTCGGCGCGGCCGAGGCCGAGGACTGCTTTCAGGAGACGTTCATCGCCGCCCTGCGTGCGTATCCGCGGCTGCGCCCGGAATCGAACCTGCGCGCGTGGGTGTTGACGATCGCGCAGCACAAGGCGCTCGACGCGCACCGCGCGCGTGGACGCCGCCCGGAGCCGGTGGCCGACCACGACCGGGGCGAGTCGCGCGAGCGCTCGACACCGAGCGCGCAGGAGCAGCTGCTCGCGCGCGAGGAGCAACTGTGGGCGGCGGTCGGCGAGCTGCCGGAGCGTCAGCGCTCGGCGGTCGTGCTGCGCTTCCTCGCCGACCTGCCGCACCGCGAGATCGCGGCGGCGATGGACTGTTCGGCGGAGGCCGCGCGGCGCTCGCTGCACGAGGGACTTACGAAGTTGAGAAAGGCGGTGCAGGCATGAGCAGGCGAAACGGAGTGTCGGGGGCGGAGCTCGAGCGGGCGCTGCGGCGCGGCCCCGGCCACGCCCGCGACGTAGGCGAGAGCGGCCCTCGGGAGGGCCCAGACGCGGTCGCGGAGGCGGCGCACACGGCCGCGCGACGGCTCAGCGACCGGCTGGCCGAGCAAGGCCTTGCCGACGTCAGCTACGCGCCCGTGGACTCGCCCTTCGGCAAGCTGCTGCTTGCGGCGAGCGCCAGCGGCCTGGTCAGGCTCGCGTTCCCCGAGGAGAGCGAGGAGCTCGTGCTCGAGCGACTGGCCGCGCGCATCTCGCCGCGGATCGTGCAGGCGCCGGCCCGGCTCGATCCGATCCGCCGCGAGCTCGACGAGTACTTCGCCGGGCGCAGGCGCGTTTTCGAGCTGCCGCTCGACTGGAGCCTGGCCGGCCCGTTCGCGCGACGCGTGCTCGGCGCGACCGCGCAGATCCCCTACGGCCGCGTGCTGAGCTACGCCGAGGTCGCCGCCGAGGCGGGCAGCCCGCGCGGCTCACGCGCCGCGGGCAACGCGCTCGGCGCCAACCCGATCCCGATCGTCGTGCCCTGCCACCGCGTCCTGCGCAGCGGCGGCTCGCTCGGGGGCTACGCCGGCGGTCTGGAGCGTAAGCAGTTCCTGCTGGAGCTGGAGGGCGCGCTGGGCGACCGCTGACCGGCGCCTCGCGGCGTCCTACCGATCGTGGATCGAATGCGATCCCCGATCGGCCAGCTCGCGTGCTACTCCGCACGCCACACTCCCTGCGTCCTTGCGAGGCTTGGTCATCGCCCGCCCACCTGGACGCTAATCCTAGGCGGATGCGTCTGCAGCGGCCGGCTCGGCAGCTACGGCCGGCGGCGCCCACTGCGCCTCGGCGAGGTCGCCCTCGGGCATGCCGGCCGGCGTGGGTACCTCGGGGGTGTCGCGCAGGTACCACTCGGCGTCGAGCGCAGCCTCACATCCGGAGCCGGCCGCGGTGATCGCCTGGCGGTAGGTGTGGTCGACGAGGTCGCCCGCGGCGAACACGCCGGGGCGATTGGTGCGGGTGGACCTTCCCTGGGTCTGCACGTAGCCGTTCTCGTCGAGCTCGACCTGGCCCTGCACGATCCGCGACTGCGGCTCGTGGCCGATCGCGATGAAGGCGCCCGAGACGGGCAGCTCGCGCTCCTCCCCCGTCTCTGCCTGCTTCAGCCGGGCGTGGCCTAGCGCGCCGTTCTCGCCCGGCACGAACTCCTCCACGACATACGGCGTGAGCAGCTCGATGTTCTTCTGAGCGCGGGCGCGCCCGAGCATGATCTTGGAGGCGCGGAAGTCGGCGCGGCGGTGCACGACGGTCACCTTGGAGGCGAACTTGGAGAGGAAGATGGCCTCCTCCATCGCCGAGTCGCCGCCGCCCACGATCACCGTCTCGGCGCCGCTGAAGAAGGCGGCGTCGCAGGTCGCGCAGTAGCTGACGCCGCGTCCGGAGAGCTCCTCCTCGCCGGGCACGCAGAGCTTCTTGTGCTCGGCGCCCATCGCCAACACGACCGTGCGCGTGCGGTGCTCGGTGTCCCCCACCCACACGCTATGGATGCCGCCGGGCTCGTCGGCGAGCTCGACGCGATCGACGTCCTCGGTCTCCAGGCGCGCGCCGAAGCGCTCGGCCTGGTCGCGGAACTTCTGCATGATCTCGGGACCCATGATCCCGTCGGGGAAGCCCGGATAGTTCTCGACGTCGGTCGTCTGCTGCAACAGGCCGCCCCAGGCGAAGCCCTCGAACACGAGCGGGCTCAGGTTGGCGCGCGCCGTGTACAGGGCCGCCGTATAGCCGGCGGGCCCGCTGCCGATGATGATCACGTTCTCGACGTCGTTCATCTCTCTCCAATCGGTACTTTACTAAGTAAAGTATAGCCCTGCGACTGGGTTTCTGTATAGCGGTTCAGGACGCGCCGCGCGGCGCCGGCCGATCGGGCGCCGCCCGGCGGCGACTCACCGCGCCCCGACGGCGCCGGCCGCGCCGACCGAGCCCGCATGCAGCTGCCCGGCCTGTGAGCTCTGCTCCTCGCGCCAGCGGGCGACGGTGCGGCGCAGCTGGAAGTAGGCGACCGCCCCGGGCACGGTGGGCAGCCAGAAGGAGATCGCGCGATATGTCAGCACTGCCAGCACGGCCAGGTTGAAGTCGACGCCGAAGGCGGCGAAGGCGCCGATCATGGCGCCTTCGACGCCGCCCAGCCCGCCCGGCAGAGGCAGCAGGTTGCCGAGCTGGCCGATGAAGTAGGCCATCCAGATGACGGTGAACGGCGGCGGCGACCCGAACGCGTGGAACATCGCCCACAGCACACTGATGTCGAAGCCCCACCACGCGATCGCGCCCAGCAGCCCGGGGTTGCGCGAGCGCACCAGGTCGATCGCCGTGCGCACGCCGCTCGCGGCCAGCGCGGGCACGGTGACCTCGCGCGCGAGCCAGTGCGCGATCCGTCCAGAGCCTTCGGCGCGGCGTTGCAGCCGCCTCTCGACATCGCCCGGCAGGGCCGCGACGGCGGCGGCCGCGCCGAGCAACAGCGTGCCCACGATCGCGGGCACCCACGTGATCGCGAACGAGCCGCCGCCCGGGAACAGGCCGGACCCCAGGCCGACCCCATCCACGACCAGCGAGCCCGCGAAGACGACGTACAGGAGCGCCATGAAGGCGACCATGCGGCAGACGACGATCCGCGGCTCCATGCCCGAGCGCCGCAACGCCCACGCCGTCAGCGCAATGCCGCCGGCGCCCGCGGTGGCGAACAGCCGCGTGGCGGCAAGGCCGGCCATCGTGATCTCATAGCTCTCGGGCCAGCCGATGCGGCCGTCGCCCCTCACGAACACGGCCCTGAAGAGGATCACGTAGCCGGCGAAGGAGAACAGCTCGAGCACGGCGCCGATCGCGATCCACCAGGTGTCGCCGTGCTCGATCCGGTTCACCGTTTCGCTGACGCCGCTCAGCTTGGGCAGCACGAAATAGAAGAAGGCGATGACGGTGAGCACGAACAGGCCGAATGCGATGGCGCGCCTGCGCGTGACCACGACGCGCGGCATCTCCTCTTCGCTCGCCCCGCCCCTCCCGCCGACCGGCGCGGCCTGCACCAAAGCCTCACGCACCTCCGGGTCGCTGTGCTGGTCGCTCACGCCGCCACGCTGCCTCCCTCGTGCGCGATCGCCTCGAGCCCGGCCACGCCGCGCGCGAGGCGACCGGCGAGCGGCGCCGCGTGCGGCGCGAGGCGGCGCACCGCGCCCGTCAACGCAGCGCCGGCGAGCAGGTCGACGACGTAGTGCTCGCCGAGGTAGACGAGCGCGAAGCCGAGCGTGAACGCGTAGGCGAACCCAAGCGCGCCCGCCACCGGCCCGACCTCTGCAAGCAGAAGCGCGGCCATCAGTGATGTCGCGAAGTGAAGCGAGGGCATCGCAGCTAGGGGATTACCCCCGAGGACACTGTAGAGCGGCCCCCAGCCATCACGCCAGAAGTGCTCGCCGTACTCCACCATCATGCGCCGCACGGCCGCGCCCTCGGCTGCCTCGGACGGTTCCAGCCCGCGCACGGCCGCCACCGCGCCGGGGGCACGGCTCACGGCGGGGACGCCGTCGAGCGCGTAGGCGCCCTCGGCGGCGTACCAGGGCGGCGCCGTGGGCAGCACCCAGTAGATGCTCGCGCCGATGTTGAACACCGCGTATGTCATCGCCGCGGCGCGCGGAAAGCGGGCGGGATGACGCAGCAGGATGTAGGCCACCGTGCCGTGCGGGACCGTGAACCAGGCCCAATGCGTCCACACGAGCACGCGGTCGAGCGCACGCCATTCCGGCCCGTCGGGTCCGTTGCGCGCGAGCGCGCGCTGCAGGCGGACGGTCGGCAGCTCGCCGAGCCCAAGCACGCGGTCGGCGACGATCGGGTACCGAAAGCGCGTCTTCTGCTCCTGCGCGTCGGGGTCGTCGTGCGGCGACTTGTAGGCGGCCACGTACGCCCACATCTGCAGACCGCAGACCGCCACATCGCGCACGCGTGACCGGCGCATCGCGACCGACAGGCCGAGCGGCGCGGCGAACGCAACGGTCTGCGTCAGGACGGCCGGTGCGCGCACGCGCTTGCGCACGAGCGGCGCCGAGATCCCGGCGGCGACGACTCCCCAGGCGATTGCTCTGATCGCGCTGGAGCGGCGCACCAGGCCGAGTATATGTCCGTGCCCGGCGCGCCCAGCGGCCGCTCCGGCGCACGCGCAGCCCGTCCTGCGCGCCCGCGCCGAGCCCTAGCGCACCGGCACCCGTGCGCGTGCGTGCTCGGCGGCGGCCTGCACGAGGCCGCCGATCACGGGGCTCATCGCGTCCGCCTCGGGGTGCCACTGCACGCCCAGCACGAAGCTCCGGTCGGGCTGCTCGAGCGCCTCGATCAGACCGTCGGCCGCGGCCGTGGCGCTGACGATCAGACCGTCGCCGACGCGGTCGACGCCCTGGTGATGGTGGGACTTGGTGCCGTGCCGGCCGGCGCCGATCACGCGCCGTGCGAGCGTGCCGTCGAGCACATCGACGTCGTGATCGGAGCCGTCGAAGGAGCCCATCACCCTGCGGTGCTCCTCGTGGCCCAGGTGCTCGGGCAGGTGCTGGGTGAGCGTGCCGCCGAGGGCGACGTTGATCAGCTGCATGCCGCGGCAGATGCCGAGCACGGGCACGTCGCGCTCGATTGCTCCGCGCGTGAGGGCGATCTCGAAGGCGTCGCGCTCGGGCACCGTTTCCTGGGTGTGCGGATGCGGGCTCTGGCCGTAGGTCCCCGGGTCGATGTCGGCGCCGCCGGCCAGCAGCAGACCATCGAGCATCGCCACGAGCTCGCCGGGCTGCTCGACCAGGTGCGGGTCGGGCGGCAGCAGCAGCCCGAGGCCGCCGGCGCGCTGCACGGCGTCGACGTAGTTGCGCGGCAGCAGCACGGCGGGCTGATCCCACACGCTCCACTGGGCGCGTTCGAGCGCGGTGCACAGGCCGATGACTGGTCGCTCCATCGCTCACACCATAGGATCAAGCGGCGCCGGCCGCGGTCGAGCGGGCCGCCTCGCGCGCACCCCACGCTCACCAGCCGCGCGATCGGAGGACTTCAGTGACCGAGTCAAGCACCCAACTACAGACGGTCAACGTGAGGGTCGCCGATGGAACGGCGAGGGTCGAGCTCAACCGCCCGCACGCGCTCAATGCCTGGAACGCGCAGTTCGGCGATGACCTGCTGCGGGCGCTGGGAGACCTCGGCGCCGACGAGCAGGTCCGCGCGGTCGTCCTGACCGGCGCCGGCCGCGCCTTCTCCTCGGGCGCCGACCTGAAGGACATCAGCGGCGAGACGACGCCGGACGGCCGCCCGGACGTCTACAAGACGCTGACCGAGCGATACCACCCGATCATGCACGCCGTCCGCACGATGCCCAAGCCCGTGATCGCCGCCGTCAACGGGCCGGCCGTCGGCATCGGCTGCTCGCTTGCGCTCTGCTGCGACTTGATCCTGGCGGCCGAGAGCGCGTACTTCCTGCTCGCATTCGTGAACATCGGGCTCGTCCCGGACGGCGGCTCCTCGCTGTTCCTGCCGACCCGCATCGGCATGGCCCGTGCCACGGAGCTCTCGATGCTGGGTGAGCGCCTGCCCGCGGCGAAGGCGCTCGAATGGGGGCTGATCAACCGCGTGGTGCCGGACGGGCAGCTCGACGGCGAGGCGTCGGCGCTGGCGACGCGGATGGCGGCGGGCCCCACGCGCTCGTATGCCGGTGCCAAGCGCCAGCTCAACAACTGGCTGTACGCACGCATGGAGGAGCAGCTCGAGCTCGAGGCTCAGATCCAGCAGGAGATGGCCGGCAGCGCCGACTTCGTCGAGGGCGCGCTGGCGTTCGCGCAGAAGCGCGAGCCCCGCTTCACCGGGGCGTGACCGCGCCCCCGCCCCGCGCTGCGCGGCGCGTGATCCCCCGGCCGCCCGACCGCCGCCCCGAGCTCGTGGCAGACGTCATCAAGCGCCTCCGGTGCACGCCTGAATAGAATCCCGGCCGCCTTGGGCCACCTGCTCTCCGCAACGCTCGCGTTCTTCACCCCCGAGTCGGGCGGCTCGTCGAACGCCAACCAGACGGACAGCCTCTACAAGATCACGCTCGTGATCGCGCTCGTCATCTTCGTGCTGGTCGAGGGAGGCATGCTCTACGCGCTGTTCCGCTTCCGCGCGCGCAAGGGTGCCGTGGCAGCGCAGATCCGCGGCAACACTCGCCTCGAGGTCGGCTGGACGGTGGCGGCGGCCGTGATCCTGCTGGCGCTGGCGGTCGTCACGTTCGCGAAGCTCGACTCGATCCAGAACCCGCCCAACTCGAGCCCGGAAGGCGACAAGCTGGCCAGCGCCGACGTCACCCGGCTGTACGCGAGCGACGCGCGCAAGCTGCCGCCAAACGGGAAAGCGCTCAACATCAAGGTGATCGGGCGCCAGTTCATCTGGCAGTACGTGTACCCGGGCGCAGACGAACCGGACGGGCTCGGCGCGCCCTACTCCTACGAGCAGATGGTCGTCCCCACGAAAACGACGGTCACGCTCGACATCGTCTCCTCCGACGTCGTGCACTCCTGGTGGGTGCCGCAGCTCGGCGGCAAGTTCCAGGCGGTGCCGGGCTACCACAACTACACCTGGTTCAAGATCGAAAAGCCGGGCGTCTTCAAGGGCCAGTGCGCCCTCCTCTGCGGCCGCGGGCACGCCCGCATGATCGCCACCGTCAAGGCCGTCCCGCCGGCCCAGTTCGACGAATGGCTGGCCTACCAGAAGAAGCTGATCGCCGAAGCCAACGAACAGGCGAAGCTGGCGCGAGCGAAACTGAACTCCCAGACGGGCGCGGGACAGGTAGAAAACCCCTAGGACACGAGGAACCAAGCGCACGATGGCCACCGCACAACTCGCACCCGTCCCACAGGTGACGGCTCACGCCGCCGAGCGCCGCGCGCGCGGCTGGACGAGCTGGATCACGACGACCGACCACAAGCGGATCGGGATCATGTACATGGTCACGACCTTCGTGTTCTTCTGCCTTGGAGGCGTGGAGGCGCTGATGATGCGCCTGCAGCTCGGCGCGCCGGACAACACGCTGATCACGCCGACGGTCTACAACCAGCTGTTCACGATGCACGGCACGACGATGGTGTTCCTGTTCGTCGTGCCGATGATGGCCGGCCTGGCCAACTACTTCCTGCCGTTGATGATCGGCGCGCGCGACATGGCCTTCCCGCGCCTGAACGCGCTCTCCTACTGGCTGCTGCTGGCGGGCGGCATCGTCTTCTACGCCTCGCTCTTCTGGAACCCGCCGGAAGCCGGCTGGGTCAGCTTCGTGCCGCTGGCCAACAGCACGTACTCGCCCGGCGGCGGCCAGGACGCGTGGATCTACCTCGTGCACCTGACCGGCATCTCATCGATCCTCGGCGCGGTCAACTTCTACGTGACGATCGCCAACATGCGCGCGCGCGGCATGAGCTGGGGGCGCCTGCCGCTGTTCGTGTGGACGATCCTCGTGTACGCGGTGCTGATCATCTTCGCGATGCCCGTGATCGCGGCGGCGGCGACGATGCTGCTGACCGACCGCCATTTCGGCACGCACTTCTTCGACCCAGCCAACGGCGGCTCGCCGGTGCTGTGGCAGCACCTGTTCTGGTTCTTCGGCCATCCGGAGGTCTACATCATGGTCCTGCCCGGCTTCGGGATCATCTCCGAGGTCCTGCCCGTGTTCGCGCGCAAGCCGATCTTCGGCTATCGGGCGATCGCGGCCTCGACCGTGGCGATCGCCTTCCTCGGCTTCCTCACGTGGGCGCACCACATGTTCACGGCGCCGATCCCCGAGGCGATCCTCGTGTTCGTGATGCTCAGCTCCTACTTCATCGCCGTGCCGACCGGCGTGAAGATCCTCAACTGGATCGCCACGCTGTGGCGCGGAACGGTGGAGTTCCGCACGCCGCTCTTGTTCTGCGTGGGCGCGATCACGGTCTTCCTGATCGGCGGCATCTCGGGCATCTTCCTGGCCACGTTCCCGATCGACTGGCAGGTCAACGAAACGTACTTCGTGGTCGCCCACCTGCACTTCGTGCTGCTCGGCGGATCGGTTTTCACGATCTTCGCCGCCATCTACTACTGGTTCCCGAAGATCACAGGCAAGATGCTCGGCGAAGGGCTCGGCCGGCTCAGCTTCGCGCTGATGCTGCTGGGCGTGCTGACGACGTTCCTGATCCAGCACGTGATCGGACTGGACGGCATGCCGCGGCGCGTGTACGAGTACGACAACGTCGGCCACCTCGAGCTCTACAACCAGATCTCGACGGTCGGCTCGTTCATCCTCGCGCTCGGCGTGCTCGTGACGATCATCAACGTCGCGCGCAGCCTCAAGGTCGGCGTCGTAGCCGGGCCCGACCCGTGGAAGGCGAACACGCTCGAGTGGTTCACCACCTCGCCGCCGCCGGACAACAACTTCGACATCGTGCCGGTCGTGCGCTCGGTCGAACCGATGAAGGACATCCGCCGCGAGATCGAACGGCGCAGCGGCGCGGCGCCGGTCTCGGGCGCGGTGGTGCCGACCGGGGCCACGCAGGTCGGGGTCTAGCATGCCGAGCGCAGCATCATCAGTTGCGCCACGTCTCGGGCTGGCCCCGCGCACGCGTCAGCTGCTGAGCGACTACGTCGAGCTGACAAAGCCGAAGGTGCAGTCGCTGCTGCTGCTCACGACGATCACGACGATGTACGTCGCGGGCGACCCCTCGCCCCTGCTCGTGCTGCTGACCTGCCTGGGCGGCTACCTCTCGGCCGGTGGCGCCGGCGCGGTCAACCACTGGTTCGACCGCGACATCGACGCACAGATGGCGCGCACTTCCACGCGCCCGATCCCGGCCGGGCGCATCTCGCCGCGGGCGGCCCTCATCTTCGGCTGCACGCTGGCCGCGCTCTCGCTGCTCGAGCTCTCGCTCGCGGTTAACCCCCTCGCGGCTGGGCTCTCGTTCTCGGGCTTCCTCGGGTACGTGCTCGTCTACACGGTCTGGCTGAAGCGGCGCACGCCGCAGAACATCGTGATCGGCGGGGCCGCCGGCGCCGTGCCGCCACTCGTCGGCTGGGCGGCCGTCACCGGCTCGGTCGGCGGCACCGCCGTGATCCTCTTCTTCATCGTCTTCTTCTGGACGCCGCCGCACTTCTGGGCGCTGTCGCTGCTGATGAAGAGCGAGTACGAGAAGGTCGGCGTGCCGATGCTGCCCGTCGTCAGCGGCGAGGCCGAGACGCGCAGGCAGGTGCTGCTCTACTCGGTGCTGCTGTACGCCGTCACGCAGCTGCCGTTCTGCGCCGGCGGCTTCGGCGCCATCTACCTCGCCGCCTCGCTCGTGCTCGGGCTCGGCTTCATCGGCGGCGCCGTGCAGCTCTACCGTCGCGCCGACCGCTCCTCGGCGCTGCGCCTGTACCTCTACTCGCTGGCCTACCTCGCGCTGCTCTTCTGCGCGATGGTCGCCGACGCGCATCTGTAGCCTTTTGCCGATGAACAGACGACTCGCGCTCAAGAACCTCCGCACCGGCTGGATCGTCGCCGCGATCATCATGTTCATGTTCGGTATCACGTTCGTAGTCGCTGCGGTCTACGTCTCGTGATCCTGAACCCGCATGGCGGCGCCGGATCGGCGTCCTCGGTCGCTCGCGTGCCGAAGCCGGGCGACGCTCGCTCCGCTCGCATCCCCGTTTCGGCCAGCACGCCACGCTCCCTGCGTCCTTGTCCGGCTTGCCCTGCGAGTCCAGGATGGCGTAGTCCTGAAAAGGACGCGAAGTGAGTCCGCTCGACCCCGAGGTGCCGCCGGTCGGCGAGGAGATCCATCTCCCCGGGCCGAGCATCCTACCCGTGCTCACCGCCGTCGGCATCACGCTCACGCTCGTAGGCATCACGACGTTCGTCGAGCTCACGATCGCCGGCGGCGCGCTCACGATCGGATGCGTCGTGCGCTGGATCAAAGACACGCGCAGCGAAGTCGACGAGCTACCGCTCGACTAGTCCCGCCTGGCCGCCGACCTCACGATCGATCAGGGCCGCATGCGGTGATCTTTGCTGACAGGCCGCATGCGGCCTGTCACGACCGGTACATGTACCGGTCGACTGACCGTGCATGCACGGTCAGGACGGGTCCGCACATGTGCGGACCCGCGGAGGGCGCATGCGCCCTCCGAACAACATCATCGATCGGAGAGGGTGCCGCGCGCGGTCCCCACACCGCGCGCGAACCCTCATTCACCCCACTGCAGCGCTTGCCGGAACGGGACAGATCGCTCCGTCGTCGGTCCAGCAGCGCACGACGTCGCGAACGGAGAGAATGCCCACAGTCTCTCCCCTCTCGACGACGATTAGATGGCGAAAGCCGCCCTGCACCATCGCGGCGGCGGCCTCCTCCAAAGACCAGTCGGGGGCGGCGTAGACGACGTCGCTCGTCAGGTGATTGGCCACGAGCTCGGCGTCCGGGTCCTCGCCGGCGCCGAGCGAGGCGAGGATGTCGCGCTCGGTGATGATGCCCGGCCCGGCACCGTCGGGGTCCATCACGACCGCGGCGCCGACGGCGCGGCGCGACATCAGCTTGGCGACGGCGCGCAGGCTGTGGCTGGGCCCGACCGCCAGCACCGTCGGACTCATGCCTTCGCTCACCTGCATGGCCGCTCCTTTCGCGCTAGCCCGCTCCCGGGCTATCCAGCACTTGCAACTATTGGCTCAATCTAGTACCCGAAGGCGCGCTCGTCAAGCATGCGATCGACCATGCGCGGGTGCCCGCGATCGGGCGCAGGCCGTCCGTGCCGACCCACCCCGCGCAGCGCCGAGCCGTTCGGGGGGAGAAGGCATTAGGATCACGCCTCCCGATGGAGAGGACCGCAGCAGACACCGATCACGCGACCATCGCCGCACCAGGAGGCGCCGTCCGTGAATAGACAGCGCCAGATGGTCCTCACGCTCGTGGCGGCCGCGCTGGCGATCGCGGTCGGGATCGTCCTCAGCTACGTGATCCACTGGTTCCCGGTCCAGGCCTCGACGCAGGCGCGCAACACGGACCGGCTCTACCACGTGCTGGTCGACGCCTCGATCCCGATCTTCGTGCTCGTCCTGACGGTGGTCCTCTACTGCGCCTGGCAGTTCCGGATGAAGCCGGGCGAGGAGCTCAAGGACGGACCGCCGATCCACGGCAACACCCGCCTGGAGGTCTTCTGGACGGCGATCCCGGCGATCCTCCTGCTCGGCCTCGTCTCCTACTCGTTCGTGGTGCTGCACGACAACGAGAAGAAGCCGGCCCGCGAGATGGAGATCGGCGTGACCGCACAGCAGTTCGCCTGGACCTTCCAGTACCCGCCGTCGGTCACCGGCGGCAAGCCGGTCGAATCGGACCAGCTGTGGCTGCCGGTGAACGAGCCGGTGCGCTTCGGCCTGCACTCCAAGGACGTGATCCACGCCTTCTGGATCCCGGCCTTTCGCCTGCAGGAGGACGTCGTCCCCGGCATCACCGTGCACTACCGCGCCACGCCGGACCGCCTCGGCACCTACCCGATCGTCTGCAACCTGCTCTGTGGCGTCGGGCACTCGCTGATGCGCGCCCAGGTGCACGTGGTCACCGCGGCCAGGTTCAAGGAATTCCTCAAGCAGCGGGCGGCCCTCGCCGGCGGCGCGACCAGCAGCACGGCCGGCTCCGGCGGCGGGTCGAGCTCAAGCACGACCGGGACGGCTGCTGGATAATGTCGGCGATGAGCGTGCGCACGGAGTCGAGCAGGGACGTCGGGGGGGCGGCCTGATGGCAACGACCGTTCCAGCACAGAGCCCCCCGCAGTCGGGCTCCGGCGGGTATGGCGGCGCTGGCCTCTCGCTGGGCGCCAAACTGCGCGCTCCCGGCTTCTACCGCGCGAGCTGGATGATGGCGCTGGGCGTCGCCTTCTCCTTCTTCATCACGTGGGTCGTGCGCATGAGCACGGGCCACTCCACGTTCCGCCACTACATCAACGGCGAAGCGATCCTGACCGTCTCGCTGCTCGCCGTGCCGCTTATGTTCCTGATCGGCATCGGCGGCTTCGACTACTGGTTCTACTGGGCGGCCGGGCGCAAGACCCGCCCCGAGGACCACTCCGGTCACGGCGCCTACACCTGGCGGGACTACTTCCGCATCAACACCGACCACAAGGTGATCGGCATCCAGTACACGGTCAGCTCGTTCTTCTTCCTGCTCGTGGGCGGGCTGATCGCGATGCTGATGCGCGCCGAGCTCGCCGCGCCGGGGGCCCAGTTCGTGGACGCCAACACCTACAACGGCCTGTTCTCGGTCCACGCCTCGCTGCTGATCTTCCTGTTCGTCATCCCCGTGTTCGCGGGCCTCGGCAACTTCGTGATCCCGCTCATGATCGGAGCGCCGGACATGGCCTTCCCGCGCCTGAACGCGCTGTCCTTCTGGCTGCTCCCGGTCGCCGGCCTGATGATGCTCGGCAGCTTCTTCGCCCCCGGCGGCGCCTTCGCCGACGGCTGGACGGCCTACGCCCCGCTGTCGGTCAACGCGCCCGTCGGGCAGACCTTCTTCTCGATCGCCGTGCAGTTCGCCGGCGCCTCATCGATCATGACCGCGCTCAATTTCCTCGTGACGATCATCACGATGCGCGCGCCGGGCATGAGCTTCTTCCGCCTGCCTCTGCTCGTGTGGGCCAACTTCGCGACCTCGCTGCTGGTCGTGATCGCGACGCCCTTCATCGCCGCCTCGCAGTTCTTCGTGCTGCTCGACCGCGCCCTCGGCTTCAACTTCTTCAACGCCGCCAAGGGCGGTGACGTGCTCATGTATCAGCACGTGTTCTGGTTCTACTCGCACCCGGCCGTCTACATCATGATGCTGCCCGGGTTCGGGATCATCAGCGAAATCATCGCCGTCAAGTCGCGCAAGCCGATCTTCGGCTACCGCATGATGGCGTTCTCGCTGCTGGCCATCGTGGGGCTCGGCTTCACCGTCTGGGCCCACCACATGTTCACCTCCGGCATGGCCGACTGGATCCGCATCCCGATGGCGATCACCACGGCGATCATCGCCGTACCGACGGGCATCAAGATCTTCTCCTGGCTGGCCACGCTGTGGCGAGGGGTGCTGCACCTCGACACGCCGATGCTGTTCGCGCTCGGCTTCCTGACGACGTTCACGCTCGGAGGCATCAGCGGCGTGATGCTCGCGATGATCCCCTTCGACATCCACGTCTCAGCGACGTACTTCATCGTCGCCCACATCCACTACGTGCTGTTCGGCGGCTCGCTGATGACGATCTTCGCCGGCGTCTACTACTGGTTCCCGAAGATGACCGGGCGCATGTATGACGAGCGCCTGGGCAAGTGGCACTTCTGGAGCACCTTCATCTTCTTCAACGCGACCTTCGGGCCGATGCACATACTCGGCCTGCAGGGCATGCCGCGGCGCGTGGAGGACTACGCCTCGAGGTTCAGCGACCTCAACCTCGCCATCTCGATCATGAGCTTCGGGCTCGGCCTGAGCACGCTGATCTTCGTCTACAACATGGTCACCAGCTGGCGCGGCGGGCCACGGGCCGTCAAAAACCCCTGGCGCGGGATGACGCTCGAGTGGCAGGTCTCCTCGCCGCCGCCCGTGTTCAACTTCGACAAGGTCCCGACCGTCGTGGGCGGCCCGTACGAGTACGGCGTCCCCGGCGCCGTGCACGGCACGTTCGCGCCGACCCCGACGCCGGCCACCGTGGGCGCGGCCGGCGCCAGACCGTCAGCGGAGCCCGACGAGTGAGCGTCGAGGTGCGCCCGTGAAGGAGGTGCTCGTCGTCGCCAACCGCACGCTCGGAGGCGCCAAGCTGCTCGAGGCCGTGCGTGCACGCGCCGCCGAGGGCAACGTGCGCTTCCGCCTGGTCGTGCCGCAGAGCGACCCCAGCGCCGGCCTGGTGATCTACGACGAGGCCGTGCGCGAATCGGCGCAGGCGCGCGTGGACCTCGCGCTCTCGCTCGTGACCGGCGAGGGCATCGACGCCACCGGCGAAGTCGGCGACTCCGACCCGTTCCTGGCCACCATGGACGCCGTCGCCGAGCGCCGCCCGGACGAGATCATCGTGTCCACCCACCCTGCCGTCAGTTCCGGCTGGCTGCGACGCGACTTGATCGAGCGCATCCGCAACGCCTCGGGCCTGCCGGTCGAGCACGTGGTCGTCGACATCGAGCAGGAGGGCCTGCCGTTCAAGGTCACGCTCGTGCTCGCGTCCAAGACGCTCGGCGGCGAGGAGCTGTTGGCGCGGCTGAAGGAGAAGGCCGCCGGAGAGCGCAGGCTGTTCATCGTGATCGTGCCCCAGCCCGACGGCAGCGGCGGCGCGCCCAAGCTCGCGCGTGCGCGCCTGGCCACGATGCTAGACAGACTGCACAGCGAGGGCCTGGTCGGCTCGGGCATGATCGGCGACCCCGACCCCTACACGGCCGCCGTCAACGCGCTCGAGCTGTTCCGTGTGGACGACGTCGTCATCTCCACCCTCCCCGACCAGCGCTCGGGCTGGATGCGATCGAACCTGATCGAGCGCGTCCAGCACATGACCTCTGCGCCCGTCGAGCACGTCGTCGTCGACCTCCAGGCCACCCCGACCGCGGCTCCAGCCGCCTAGGCGTATGGAGGCAGCGAGTTTCCCGCATCCTGTCGGGCCCGGCGCGCACGCCGAGGACGCGCACGACCACCACGGCCCGCCCCCGGCCAACGCCAGCTCGCGCGTGAACCCCGCGCTGCTGGGGATGCTGCTTTTCATCATCTCCGAGGTGATGGTCTTCGGCGCGTTCTTCACCGCCTACTTCTTCATCCGCATCGCGCAGGGCGACCCCTGGCCGGCAGCCGGGACCAAACTCCCGGTCGACGTGGCCGGCATGAACACGGCGATCCTCGTGTCCTCCTCCTTCACCATCCACTGGGCCGAGCAGGCGATCAAGAAAGGCAACCGCTTCGCGTTCAAGGCCGGCATGCTCACGACCTTCCTGCTCGGCTGCACCTTCCTCTTCATCCAGATCAACGAGTACGCCAACATCGGCTTCGCCCCCCAGGACGCGGCTCAGCAGACGATCTTCTACTCGCTCACCGGCCTGCACGGCGCTCACGTGTTCATCGGCCTGCTGCTGCTGCTGTTCGTCACGATCAGGGCCTTCCGTGGGCACTACAGCCCCGAGTCACACCGCGGCGTCGAGGTGCCCGGGATCTACTGGCACTTCGTCGACATCATGTGGCTCGTCGTCTACACCACCGTCTACATCCTCTGACGCTCGTATGCGCGGCGCGGAGCTGCGTCCTCGGTCGCTCATGTGCCCAATCCGGGAGACACTCGCTTCGCTCGCATCCCCGTTTCGGCCAGCACACTACGCTCCCTGCGTCCTTCACCAACCGCTTCGCGGTCGGTGCCGGCTCGATCTACGAACGTCAGGGGCGCCGGAGCAGGTCCCGCTGTGCTTTGCTCGTGCCTTCCTGGAGCCCAAATGAGGGATGAGCTGTGCTGAACCCGCTTCGCTCCGAGGGGGAGGCGTTTCGGCTGCTGCTGTACGTGCTCGGCGTGATCGTCGTCGTGATCGCCCTGATCTTGATCGTGCGCGCCGTAACCTAAGGGCCCGGGCGGCCGCCGAGCGGGCGGGGGCGTACTCTGAGCGCATGGACCCCGAGGAGCGCGATCGGCGCGCGTTGATCGGCACGATCGAGACGATCGCCACGCTCGTCGTCGTGCTCGCGGTCGTGGCCTTCCTCGTGTGGTTCCTGTTCTTCGCGCACAACCCGCTATTGCGGGTGTAGGGGCTTCCCCGCTACCACCTGGGGCCAGGCGCGGCGGCAAGCCCCGTCGCAGTCGAGCCGATCACCGTTTTGGTAGCAATTTGCTACCATATTGGGATGAGCAAGCAGATCGCGGTTCGCCTGCCAGAGGAGCTGGTTGAGTTCGTCGACAGCGCCGTCACGGCCGGCAAGGCGCGGAGCCGCGCCTCGGTTGTCACGCGGGCGCTGGAGCGCGAGCGTCGGCGTGCCCTCGCCGAAGCGGATGCCGAGATCCTCGCGCGGACCGGCCCGGATCCGGAGCTTCGCGGTCTGGCAGAGCACGCGGCAGGCACGCCCTCGGCGCTTGCGTGATGCGTCCGATCCACGTCGCGCAGCTCGACAAGGCGCGACCGGTACTGATCCTGACCCGCGAGCTCGTGCGCCCGCATCTGAGGACCGTCACGGTCGCGCCGATCACGAGCACGATCCGTGGGCTCTCCACCGAGGTGCGCGTCGATGCCGCAAACGGGCTGTCAGGCCCGTCCGTCGTGAGCTGTGACAACGTCACGACGATCCCGGCCGAGGCGCTGAGAGATCAGCTCGGCGTGCTGCTCGACGATCAGGAGCAGCAGCTCAGCGAAGCGATCCGGGCCGCCTTCGATCTCGACTGAGGCAGACTCGCGGTGCGGACGTCCGGCGGACGCTGCAACGCGAGCGTCCACGACCCGTGGCCTGGTCTACTTGACCGTCAGAGTGCCGTACATCCCGGCCTGACGGTGCCCGGGCACCTCGCAGAAGAAGGTGTAGCTGCCGGGCTTGAGCGTGACGGTGACTTTGGCCGTGCCCTTGGCGATGATCGGGGTCGCGCCGACTTTGCCGCCCTTGGGCGTGGCGCCACCTTCGCCGGTTTCCAGTGCGAGGTTGTGGTCGACGCCGGACATGTTGGGCATTTCGATCGTGACCGGCCCGGTGGTCCCGGTCGCTTTGTTCGTTTCGTAAGCAAGCTGCCCCTGCGCGTTCGCCGGGATCGAGAGCTTGCCGTCCTTCTCTTCGGCCGGCTTGCCCGAGCCGGGCGCTTTGACGGCTGTCGCCAGAAGGCCCGTGTCCTTGCCCGATCTCGCCACCGCTCCGGCGACGTAGGCCGAAACGTCTTTGGCCGTCGAGCCGCTGACGAGGTTCTTCGGCATCGCGCCTTCGGGATTGGGGATCTCGATCTGTTTTTCGACGACCCCGCGAACGGTGTCCCGGTTGGCGCCTTCTTTGAGGCTCACGCGGAAGGCTTCGTCGAGGTTGGGCCCGACGACGCCCTTGGTTTCGGCGCGCGCGAGCGTGTGGCAGGAGCCGCACTTTGCGACAAAGGCCTTCTTACCGGCGATCAGGTTGGCGTCGTCGCCACCCTTGACCGAGCAGCCGGCGCCGGTGAGCACGGCGATGGCCAGCGCTCCAAGCACCGAGGCGCGCCGGAGCAGCCGGCGGGGTCCGCCGGGGGCGGCGTCCCCTGCGGCCGTTTGAGCGTCGGTGCCGGGCATGAGCGGGCGGAACACTATCCCAAGGGGCGGGTGGCTCGACGGCAGCCACCGGCCCCGTTGGCCGCTCCGGGAGACCACGGCGCGCGCCCTCTCAGGGCAGCGCGAGCCCCTCCAGGCGGCCCCGCGCCGCTGCCACCACGTTCCGGGCCACCCCGTCCCACGACCAACGCTCGCGCACGGTCTCGACGAGGCCCGCGCGCGTTTCCTCTCGCAGGCTCGGCTCGGCCGTCAGCCAGCCGACCAGCCGCTGCGCGATCGCCGGCACGGCCCCGTCGTCGACCGGGAAGGACAGCAGGCCGGCTGCGGCGGCGGGAACGGCCCTGGCGAGCGCCTCGCTCACCTCGGCCAGCCCCGAATGGGCGGCGCTGACGGGCAGGGCACCGCATGCGGCCCCCTCGGCGGCGACCATCCCGAATGCCTCGGGGAAGGTGCTCGGCACGACCAACGCCTCGCAGGCCGGCAGCAGCTCGGCCAGCTCGTCGTGCTCGAGCCGGCCGGTGAGCAGAGCGCGCTCGCCCAGCGCGCGCGCCGCCGCGACATAGCGCTCGCGCTCGGCCCCGTGCAGGCGATCGAGGAACGCCAGCAGATGGCGCAGCGGCTTGGCCTCGGCGGGCGGGCTCGCGAGCTCCGGATCGGCCTCCAGCGAGCGCCCGGCGCGGGCGATCTCCCTCGCCCGCTCGAGATCGCCCTCGCGGAGCGCGTCGCGCAGGCGCTCCAGGCCGGCGCGGTAGGCGCCGAAGCCGACCACGACGAGCCTCGCGTCGGGCACGTCCTCGAGCACGAGCGGCCACGCCGCCAGCAGCAGATCGACACCCTTGCTGACGATCAGCTTGCCGACGAAGGCGACCGGTCGGTCGCGGTCCAGGTCGAGCCGGGCAAGCGCCGTGCCCGCGGCCCGCTCATCGCGGGCAAAGGCATCCCCATCGGCGGCCTTGGGCGTGTCGCCGGAGGGGCTGGCCTCTTCGTCCTCCCCGACCCCGCGCAGCCTTGCCGCGAGCGCCGCCAGCGCCGCCGCGGCCTCCGGGCGCTCCCGCGGGGCAAAGCGCTCGACGTCCACTCCCGGAGGGCCGAGGCGCGTACGCCGCTCGACCTCCGCATCGGCGAACGCCTCCCACAGGCTCGTGGCCGTGTGATTGGAGCCGACGAGGATGCCGCGAGCTTCGCGAAGTCCCTCGCGGGCGTATGGCAGGAAGCGCTCCGGTTCGGGCTTGACCGTGTACTCCAACGCGCTTCCGTGCACCTTGACGGCGTATGGGACCTTGCCTTCGAGCGCGCGCGCAAGGATCGCGGGGCCCATCACGAGGTGGTTGGCCAGGGCGACGTCCGGCGAGACGAGCGCCGCGATCTCGCGCACCGCCGCGACATTGGCGCCGAGGTAGGCTTCGACCTCGGCTTCGCTGCACTCGGCGAACGTGCGCGCCCGCAGACCCTCGTAGCGGTCGGCCACGTAAACGGGCAGCAGGCCGCCGATGTCGGGCCGGTAGACGGTGCAGCTCCCGCCGCTCACCGCGCCCGGCTCGCCCCCCTCGAGCGCCCTGGCGCGGGCGATCTCGCGCAGCTGCAGCCTGCCGCCGTCCCAGTCCGCGACGACATCGACGAACGGCTGGCGCTCGGGGTGGCGGTCCTGACAGAGCAGGTGCACCTCGTGGCCCTGCCTCACGAAAGCCGCCGCCAGACGGGCGTTGTAGACGTTCGAGCCGGTGCCCGCGAGCAGGTAGCCGTGGAATATGAGGATGCGCACGCGCGCGAGCCTATCGACCCCCTCCCCCGCGGCCGCTCCGATAAAGTCCCGCCCGTGAGCAGTCAGCGTTATCGCCTGCGCAACCCCGCCAGCGGGCGCGAGATCGTGATGGAGGCGGAGGCCGGCGAGATCTATCTCGACCGCGACACCGGCGAGCCGATGGAGGTCGTCGGCAAGGTCCTGCCGCTCGCGCCGTCCAGCTCGCGTCTGCCGTGGTCGGTCGAGAACCTGCGCTTCTGCTCGTGGTGCGGGCAGCTCGCCCAGAAGGACCTGAACGACTGCCCCACCTGCGGGCGGCGCATGGGCCCGCTCTCCTCGCCGGCGGGAGATCGGTGAGCGTACGCGCCGGACTGCTGGCCCTCGCGCTGGCGCTCGCCGCCCTCACGCTCGGCGCGTGCGGTGGTGGCAGCAGCGCCTCCGAAGACGTGCCCAAGAGCACGCCGCACATCACGCCTCCGAACGACACGAGCGCCGAAAAGGCGGCGGGCCAGACGACCTCGACGTCGACCTCGACGACCGGCACCTCGACGACCGAAAGCCCGGCCAACGAATCAGGCGGCAACGAAGCGACCGAAGAACCCGAAAGCGGCGGCAGCTCGAGCGGGGCCAGCGAAGAAAGCAGCGCCTCCGGCGGCGCCTCGGCCGAAAAAGAACCGACCAAAGAATCGGCGGCCGGGTCGAGCCCGACCGGCGGCGCCGGCGCTCCGAGCGGCAAATAGCGGCGCTGGCTCGCTAGGCCATCAGGCGTCCGACGATCCGCGTGGAGCTGTGTATCTGCGGCTCGGTCGCGAGCACCGCGTCGTTGTAGAGGAAGGCCTCGGCCATCCGCACGATCGCGTAGGAGAGATTGCGCAGCTCCGACTTCGGCGTCGCCAGCGCGCCCAGCTCGTGCTCCTCGTTCAGCAGCTCGTGGATCGCGCCGACCATCGCCGGGTGCACGTGGCCGGTCCGTGAGGTCAGGATCCGCACCGCCAGTTGCTGATCCTCGCGCAGCATCGTCTGCAGCGGGCGGAAGCTCGCGGCGCTGCACGCGAACTGGTCGTAGACGGCGAGCACGCGCGCCGTCCCGCGCTCGTAGCTGTGCTCCGCCTTCGCGCGTGCGAGCAGCTCGAGCGCGAGCACGGCGGTGATCTCGCCGAGCAGCGACTCGCGGTCCCCGCACCATTCGTGCAGCCGCTCGAGCGAGACGCCGAGGCGCTCTGCCAGGGCCGGCATGTCGAGCGCCTCGCCCGCGACGAATGCGCGGCGCGCGAGCTCGAAGGCGTCCGCCGGCGTGCTGCCGGCGCCCGCGAGCTCGGGCTGGCCCTCGCTCGCCGCCCTGGCGGCGGGCGAGGCCTCGGGCAGTTCGAGGCTGACGCCGTCGTAGGCGCGCCCGAGGCATACGCGGTTGCGTCCTTCCGCCTTGGCACGGTAGAGCGCCCGGTCCGCGGCGATCAGCAGATCGTCGAAGTCGCCCTCGCGGCCATCGCCCACGCTCACGCCGAGCGATAGCGTCATCCGCAGGCCGGCGGGGTGGGCCGCGCCGATCGCGTCCCGCACGCGCTCGGCCGTCGCCAGCGCGCGCGCCTCGTCGGTGCCGGGCAGGAGGATCACGAACTCCTCGCCGCCGTAGCGGTAGATGTAGTCGAATGTGCGCAGCGTCGCCCGCAGCGTGCTCGCCGCCTCGCGCAGCACGGTGTCGCCGACGTGGTGGCCGTGGTTGTCGTTGACCAGCTTGAACTCGTCGAGGTCACCGATCAGAACGGCCAGCGGCATGCCGGATACGCGCGCCTGCTCGATCAGCTCCCCCGCCCGCACGGCGAGCGCCTGGCGGTTGAAGAGTCCCGTGAGCGGGTCCACGACGGCCTCCGCGCGGTGCTTGACGTCAGAGCGCATCAGGGCGGTCGACAGCACGACCACGCCGCCCAGCAAGACCAGCGGCACGATCAGGCGCTGGGGGCGTTCGGCGACGGCTCCCGGGCTGACGCCCACGGTCACGCCGATCATCACGAAGACCGTCCAGATGAAGCCGACGATCACCCCGCGCAGCCTGAAGCGCGAGCTGAGCGTGACCGCCGGGATCGCCAGCCATGGCAGGAACACGCTGCGAGGCCCGCCGGTGACAGCCACCACGATGCCGGTGGCGGCCTGCGAGAACGCCCAGGCACCCATGAACCAGTACTCCGGGCGCGCCGAGCCCGGCATCCTCCGACCGGCCACGAGATATCCGGCAAAGGTCGTCACGATCACGAGCAGCGGCCACCACCCGACCCACGGCGCCAGGATCGCGAGGCCGATCGTGATCATGGCGAACACCGCGAGGCGCGCCGAGGCCATGTGGCTTTCCATGTCGACGAGGCGCTGGCGCGTGGCTTCGTCTTCGCACAGCATGCTCGCGCCGGAGTCGTGCCCGACGTGCGATGGCGTCACGTCCTCGAGGGGGCCGACGTGCAGAGCCGCGCCGGCGTACCCGCCGGCGCCCGCGTGGCCCGGCTCCCCCGGCGACCGCGAACGGTCGAGTGTCCTCATCTAGCGGTTATCGGCCGCAGATGAACCTGCTCAAGCGCTGCAAGATCGCCTCGACGGAAGGCGGCTCCCCGGCGCGGCGCCCGCCGAGACGGCTAGGGCGTCGAGACGAGCGTGGCGCTGTAGGTGAGTCGGGCGGTCTGGTAGAGGCAGTAGTACTGCACGGCCGAGCCGATCGAGGTCTGCGTGCTCTGCGAGCTCGTGCTGGAGCACTGCTTCTTTTCCCGGCTCGCACGCCACGAGGTGTCCTTGCCGAAGCCGAGCGCCAGCGCCGGTGCCCACGTCGGCACGGTCAGCGCCACGATGTAGCCCTTTTTCACCGGGATCGAGCGTTCCAGCGGAAACTGGGCGGTCTTGCCGAAGTAGTGTTCGAGTTTGACGGTCGGGCTCGAGGCGATGAGCTTGTAGGTGAGGTTCGGTTTCTTCTGTGGCGCGAGGATCGCGATGCCGGCCGCGGCTGCGCCGCCCTCGTTGGCGTTGAAGAACTTGGTCTGCGTCGCGTTGGGCTTGCCGAGGCTGATCGTCCAGGCGACGATCGAGCCGGCTTTGGGAACGCTCGTGAGGGTCGTGTTCGTGGCGACCTTGACCTGGAAGCCCGTCGTGCGGCTGACCGCAAGGCACGGGTTGGCGGGACAGCTCGGCGTCGTTTCCGGCGTCGTCGGTGGGATCACGCCGACTTCGGTGATCGTGGCCGTGGCGAGGCCCGGCACGGCGAGGGCGAGCGCGAGGCTCGCGAGCAGGGCGATGTATGTGCGTTTGATCATTGCCATGCAAACACGCGCGGAGGGCAGATGTAGCGATATCGACATTTCGCTATTCCTGTCCGAGTTCCTGCGCGGCGGCCGCGATCTGCTCGGGGTCCCCCGCCGTCGGAACCCAGGGCAGCCGCAGCGAATCGCCCTCGTAGCGAGGAATCACGTGCACGTGGAAGTGGAAGACCGTCTGGAACGCGACGGCGCCGCACGAGTTCAGCAGGTTCACGCCGTCGGCGCCGAGTCGCCGCGTCATCCGCCCGGCGAGCCGCTTGGACGCCAGCCCGACGGCCGCGAGGTCGTCCGGCTCGACGCCGAGCAGATCGGGCGAATGCTCACGCGGGATCACGAGCGCGTGCCCGCGTGTGGCCGGCGAGATGTCCATGAAGGAGATCGTGCGCTCGTCCTCATCGACGATCGTCGCCGGCAGCTCGCCGGCGACGATCATGCAGAAGATGCAGTCGGGATCGCGCATCGGCGAAGCCTATTGACTATGCGAGCGCGCGGGCGTGCGCGAGCGCCTGCTCGCGCGTGGCCACCTCGCCGGCGAACTGCGCCTGCGCCAGGCGCTCGAGCAGCTCGCCGAGTCGCGGGCCCGGCGCGATCCCGAGCTCGCGCGCGAGCTCGTCGCCGCGCAGCAGCGGCGCGGGCGGCCCTTCGGCGCGCCAGCCCAGCGCATGGCCGAGCATGTCCTCGGCCACCGCCAGGTGTGCCGCTATCGCCTGCTCGGCACGGTCGCCGCGCGTGGCCAGACGGTCGGCGACCGAGAGCAGCGTGACGTCGACCTCCACCGGCTCGGTCGCGCGCATGTACTCGAACACCGTGCGCCGCGAGATCGGCTGCGGCTCGTGCACGAGGAAGCCGAGCCGCAGGTGATTGCGCACGAGCGCCGCGACGTGGCCGCGCAGGCGCTCGCTCGCACGCAGGCGCGTGAGCACCTCACGCGCGAGCTCCGCCCCACGCTGATCGTGGCCGATGAACGTCACGCGGCCGTCCACCGGGCGCACTCCGCGCGTGAGCGGCTTGGCGGCGTCGTGCAGGAGCGCTCCCCAGCGCAGAGCCTCGCCCCGCGTGAGACCGTCCGCCAGTGGCTCGGCCAGCAGCGCGGCCACGGCCGGGCGGTGCTCACCCAGCGCGGCGCCCAGCGCGGCCAACGCGTCATCGCCGCTCTGAGTCCTGGCGCCGACGGCGCTCGTGTCGTGCTCGATCCGGCCCTCCGCAAAGTCGCACAGCGCGATCGTGCACCTCAGCACCTCGAGCGTGTGCCCGTGCACGTCGGCATGGTGGTAGCGGTTCTGCTCGACCCCGCGCAGCGCCTCGAGCTCGGGCAGGACGATCTCGGTCGCCCCCAGCTCGCTCATCAGATCGAGGCCTCGCAGCACCGCGCGCGCGGCGACGATCCGCTGCAGCTCGGCGAACACGCGCTCGGGCGAGCAGCGCCCGAGCCCGCCCGCATTCGCCCGAGCTCGCTCCAGCGTGTCCGGCTCGGGCTCGAACCCCAGCTCGACCGCGACGCGCACGAGCCGCAGCACGCGCAGAGGATCACGGGCAAACGCGTCCGGAGCGGCCATGCGCAGACGCCCGGCCGCGAGGTCCCCGAGGCCGCCCAGCGGGTCGATCGGCTCCCCCCCGGCGATCGGCTCGGCGATCGCGTTCACGGTGAAGTCGCGCAGCGCGAGGTCGGCGTCGAGCGAGCCCCCGCGCAGCGGCTCGACGTCCACCTGCCAGGAGGAGTCCCGGGCCGAGACTCGCCATGCGCCGAACTCCTCCGACAGCGCAAAGCACGCCGCCCGCCCCGCCGCGCGCGCGATCGCGCGCGCGGCCTCGCCCGGATCGCCCTCGACGACGACGTCGAGGTCCGTCGTCGAGCGCCCCAGCCGACGATCACGGGTCGCCCCGCCGACGAGCCAGGCCGGGCGGCCGGCGAGCGCCCGGCGAGCGGCCTGCAGCGCGTCAGCCATCCGCGCGCCCGACCGCGACGCCGTCGCGGTGATGCACGCGCGGGACGCGCGGCGTCAGTCCGCACGTGATCTCGTAGTTGATCGTGTCCAGGCGCCGCGCGAGCTCCTCGGCCGTGATCCGCTCCTCGCCGTCGGCTCCGATCAACACCGCCCGAGCGCCGCGCAGGCGCTCGGCGCTCTGTTCGGCGCCGAGGTCGATCGTGATGTTGTCCATGCTCACCGTGCCCACGAGCGGCCGGCGCAGGCCGTCGACGAGCACGTCGGCATTGTTCGAGAGCCCGCGCCGCCATCCGTCGCCGTAACCGATCGGCAGCACGCCCAGCCAGGTGTCGCGCGCGGCCACGAAGCGCCGGCCGTAGCCGGCGCTCTCGCCCGCGCGGCACGGCTTCACCTCGGCCACGTAGGAGCTCAGCTCGAGCGCCGGCTCGAGCTCGCGCTCGGTCGGCTCGACGCCGAACGGATCCATCCCGTAGATCGCGATCCCACAGCGCACCATGTCGAACTGCGCCCGCGGCTCGCGCAGCAGCGCCGCGCTGTTGGCCGCGTGCACGATCAGCTCGGGGCGACGCGCCTTGTGCTCGGCAGCCCAGCTCGTGAATGCCTCGAGCTGACTCGCGAAGAAGCCCTCGTCATCGAGTTCGTCGGCCGTCGCGAAGTGCGTCATCAGCCCGACCGGCTCGACCCCCGCGCTGCGCTCGGCCAGCGCCAGCACGGCCGAGGCGAGCGCCGGGTCGCGCGTGCCCAGCCTGCCCATGCCCGAGTCGAGCTTGACGTGCACGCGCCCGCCACCCGCCCTCGCCACGTCCAGCACGTGCTGCTCGCTCCACGCCACCACATCGGCGCTCGCGGCGAGAGCTTCGGAGAGCTCGCCCGGTCCGAGCGCCCCCATCACGAGGATCGGCACCTCCTCGATGCCGGCCGCGCGCAGCTCGCAAGCCTCCCGCGCACTCGCGACAGCCAACCAGCTCGCCCCCCCGGCCAGCGCCGCGCGGGCGCTCGGCGAGGCGCCGTGGCCGTAGCCGTCGGCCTTCACGACCGCGCACAGCAGCGCACCCGTGTGCAGCTCGGAGCCGAGGCGGGCGCAGTTGCGCTCGATCGCCGCAACGTTCACGCTCGCGCGGGCGCGCGCGACGCTCTCGAGCTCGTTGAGCGGGCGAGCCGCGGCGCTCACGGCCCCTCCCTGTCACGCACCGCCGGCAGCGCTTCGATCACGTCGCTCGCGATCACGCCCTCCGGCGCGCCGTGGCGCCGCGCCGCCTCGCGTCCCGCCGCCGCATGCAGCCAGACGGCGGCGACGGCTGCCGTGAACGACCCCAAGCCCTGCGCCAGCAGAGCAGCGACGACGCCGGTGAGAACGTCTCCCGTGCCGGCCGTGGCGAGCGCCGGGCTGCCGCCACGGCTGACCGCCACAAATCCCGAGGGGTCTGCGATCAGCGAGTCGTCGCCCTTGAGCACGACGACCGCACCCGACTGCTCGGCCGCGGCGCGCACGTGGCGCAACCGCTCGCGCTCGACCCGCTCGCTGTCGAGCTCGAGCAGGCGCGCGAGCTCGCCCGCATGCGGCGTGAGCACCGTCGGCGCCCGCCGTACGCGCAGTTCCGCCAGCCGTCCCTCGTGCGCATTCAGGCCATCTGCGTCGAGCACCATCGGCGCCTGCGCCTGCGCCGCCATGCGGCGCGCGAACGCAAACGCGTCCTCGCTGCGCCCCAGGCCGGGGCCCACCGCGAGCGCCCCGCCAGGACGGATCGCCTCGATCGCCTGCCCGACCGCAGCCTGCGCGAGCGAGCCGTCACGTTCGGGCAACCCGCGGGTCATCAGCTCGGGCGTCGCGGCGCTCACGAAGGCGTCCTGCACCGACGCCGGCACGCACACGATCACATAGCCGGCGCCCGCGCGCATGCTCCCGTGCGCGGCCATTCGCGGTGCGCCGGTGAGCCCACGCGACCCCCCCGCCACGACGACCTGACCGGATGCGAACTTGGTCGAGTCGCCCGATCGTCGGGGAAGCTGCTCCGCGAGCGCGGAGGTGCTCAGCCCGATCCTGGCCTCCATCGGGGCGCCGCGCGGGATGCCGATGTCGATCGTCCGCACCTCGCCCGCATGGCGCTTGCCCGGCATGATCCACAGGCCGGGCTTGCTCGCGTGGAAGCTCACCGTGACGTCCGCGCGCACGGCCTCGCCGGCGATCACGCCGGTCGATGCATCGACGCCACTTGGCACGTCCACCGACACGACCGCGCCCTTCGCCGAGTTGATCATCGCGATCGCCTCGCCCACCTCTCCGCGAGGCGCGCCCGCGAAGCCGGTGCCCAGCAACGCGTCGACGATCACCGTCGCCAGCTCGATCGCCTCGGCGCCCCGAGCGAGGGCGACGGGAGCCTCACCGGGCAGCCGCTCGAGGTTCGCGGCCGCGTCGCCTGCGAACTGCTCCGGCGGCGCCACGCAGACCACCGTCACGTCCCGGCCGGACTCGCGCAGCAGCCGCGCAGCGACCAGCCCGTCGCCGCCGTTGTTGCCCTTGCCGCAGACGATCGCTACCGGGCCGTCGCCGGCGTGGACCTCGACCGCGCGCGCAACGCCGGTGCCGGCGCGCTCCATCAGATCCAGACCGGGGATCCCCTGCGCCTCGATCGCCCAGCGGTCGATGCTCCGCATCGTGTCGGCGTCGGGCAGCGGCTCGAGCCAGTCCGGGAGGCGCTCCACGAGGAGCGATGCTAGTGCTACTCGACCGTGACGGTCTTGGCGAGGTTGCGTGGCTGATCGACGTTCAGCCCGCGGTTTCGTGCGACGGCGTAGGCGAGCAGCTGCAACGGGATCACGGCGAGGATCGGCTGCAGCATCCAGTCGGTCGCCGGTACCGGGATCGTCGCGTCCGCGTGGGGCTCGACATCGCCGTCGCCTTCGGTCGTGACCGCGATCACGCGTGCGCCACGCGCGCGGGCCTCCTGGATGTTGGAGACGAGCTTGTCGAGCACGGGCGAGCGCGTGGCCACGCAGACCACCGGCGTGGCCTCGTCGAGCAGCGCGATCGGTCCGTGCTTCATCTCGCCCGCCGCGTAGGCGTCTGTGGAGATGTAGGAGATCTCCTTGAGCTTGAGCGCGCCCTCGAGCGCGACAGGCAGGCCGACGTGGCGACCGATGTAGAAGAAGAACTCGGCGTCCCAACATGTCTGCGCGATCTGCTGCGCCTGCTGCTCGCAGTGCTCGATCAGGCCGTCGATCCGGTGCGGCAGGCGCTTGAGGTCGGCCACGAGCTCGGCCACGCGGCCGGGCTCGAGCGTGCCACGCAGCTCGGCCAGGCGCAGCGCCAGCAGATACATCACCGCCACCTGGCAGACGAACGTCTTCGTCGCCGCAACACCGATCTCGAGACCGGCGCGCGTGTAGAGCACGCCGTCGGCCTCACGCGTGGCCTGCGAGCCGCGCGTGTTGGTGATCGCGAGCACCGTGGCGCCGCGCTCGCGCGCCAGGCGCATCGCGGCAAGCGTGTCCGCCGTCTCCCCCGACTGCGAGATCCCGATCACGAGATCTCCCTTGCCGACGACCGGGTTGCGGTAGCGGTACTCGGAGGCGATGTCCATCTCGACCGGCACGCGTGCCCACTCCTCCAGCGCGTATCGGCCGATCAGGCCGGCGTGGTAGGCCGTGCCGCAGGCCACCACGACGATCCGGGTGACGCCCGCCAGGATCGACTCGTCGAGCGCGTCCTCCTCGTCGAGATCGACGCCGTCGCCGCGCGCTGTGCGGTCGAAGATCGTGTCGGCGACCGCGTCGGCCTGTTCGTGGATCTCCTTCAGCATGAACGTCTCGTAGCCGCCCTTCTCGGCGGTCTCCTGGTCCCAGTGGACCTGCTCGACGCCGCGCTCGACCGGCTCGCCGTCTCCGGTCATGATGCGCACGCCCTCCGGGCGCAGGACGACGATCTCGCCGTTCTCCACGTACTGAACGGTGCGCGTCTCTGAGAGGAACGCCGGCACGGCCGAGGCGACGAACTGCTCGCCCTCGCCGCGGCCGACGATCAGCGGGCACTCCTTGCGGGCGCCGACGAGCACATCGGGCTCGTCGAGGGTCATCGCGACGAACGCATAGTGACCCTCGAGCTCGTTGAACGCCAGGCGCACCGCCTCCGCGAGATCGTCGGTGTAGTGCGCGGCGATCAGGTGGGCGATGACCTCGGCGTCGGTCTCCGACGTGAATACGCAGCCCTCGGCCAGCAGGCGCTCCTTGAGCACCATGTAGTTCTCCACGATCCCGTTCACCACGACGTACACGCGCTCCTCGCTGTCGTAATGGGGATGCGCGTTCTCCTCGCTCACCCGCCCGTGTGTCGCCCAGCGCGTGTGGCCGATTCCCGTCGTCGCCGGCTTCGGCGCGACCGCGACCGAGCCGTTGTCCTGGGCCCGCGCCTGGGCGCCGCTCAGCTTCGCCTCCAGCGCGCTCAGGTTGCCGACCGCCCTGACCGACTCGATCTCGCCGTCGGCGATCACCGAGATGCCGGCCGAGTCATAGCCGCGGTACTCGAGCTTGCTCAGGCCTTCGAGCAGCAGCTCCCGCACCGGACGCGCGCCGACGTAGCCAACGATTCCGCACATCGAACCGAAGATACCAGCGCTTTTCGGCCCGACTCGGCCTGCACGGCGCCCGTCGGACGCTCGTCCTAGCCGAGCTCGGCGCGCACCAGTGCCACGAGGCGCTCGCACACCTCGTGTGCCTCCGCCTCCGTCGGCGCCTCGACCATGACCCGCACCAGCGGCTCGGTCCCGCTCGGGCGCACGAGCACACGCCCGCGCCCGCTCAGCTCCTGCTCGGCCTCGCGCACCGCACGATCCACGCCGGCGGCCGCTGCGAGCGCGTCGCGGTCGCGGACGCGCACGTTCACCAAACGCTGCGGCAGCTTCGCCATCGCGTGACGCTCGCTCAGATCGCCGCCGGCCAGCGCCTCGAGCGTCAACAGCGCGCTCGCGATCCCGTCGCCGGTCCGGTTGAACCCCATCTCGATGATGTGCCCCGACTGCTCGCCGCCCAGCGCCCACTCGCGTGCGCGCAGCTCCTCGAGCACGTAGCGGTCGCCCACGCTCGTCGTCGCCACGCTCACACCCGCCTCTTTCATCGCCGAGTGAAAGCCATAGTTGGTCATGACCGTGACCGCAACGCCGTCGCCGTTGAGTCGCCCGCTCGCGCGCAGGTGAAGCGCCGCCAGCGCCAGCAGCTCGTCGCCGTCGACGACCTCTCCCTTTCGATCGACGGCCAGCACGCGATCGCCGTCGCCATCGAAGGCGAAGCCGAGCGCATGCCCGCCCGCGACGACGCGCTCTGCCAGCGACTCGACGTGCGTCGAGCCCACACCGTCGTTGATGTTGCGCCCGTCCGGCTTATCGGCGATCACGCTCACGCTCGCGCCGAGACGCCGAAAGATCTCCGGTGCCACGTGAAAGGTGGCGCCGTTGGCGCAGTCGAGCAGCACGTCCACCCCCGCGAGGTCGAGCTCGGCAAAGCGGGTGTGCAGCTCGCGCAGGTAGTCCTCGGGAGCTCCCCGCAGCTCGCGCACGCGGCCGATCGCCGCGTTGGCCGGCGGCGCGTCGCGCCCCAGCAGCCGCTCGATCGCGTGCTCGGCCTCGTCGGAGAGCTTGTATCCGTCGCCCGCGAAGAACTTGATTCCGTTGTCCTGGAAGGGGTTGTGCGACGCCGACAGCACGACCGCCAGGTCGAACCCGTACCGACCCACCAAGAGGGGCGCGGCCGGCGTCGGCAGCACGCCCCCCAGCAGCGCGTCGCCTCCCGCCGCGCTCACGCCCGCCGCGACGGCCGCCTCGAGCATCTCCCCAGACTCACGGGTGTCGCGCACGATCAGGACCTGCGGGCGCTCCACCGAGGTCTGTTCCGTGGCCGCCCGGCCAAGCGCAAGCGCAAGCTCGGCCGTCACGAACTCGCCGGCGAGTCCGCGAACTCCGTCGGTCCCAAACAGCTTGCGGGGCATCGTCACCCTCGTGTGATCGGCGCTAGCGCTTGGAGAACTGCGGCCGCTTGCGCGCCTTCTTCAGCCCGGCCTTCTTGCGCTCCTTCGCGCGCGAGTCGCGCGTGAGGAACCCCCTGCGCTTGAGCTCTCCGCGCAGGTTCGGGTCGGCCTCGAGCAGAGCGCGGGAGACGCCGTGGCGCAGCGCCCCCGCCTGCGCCGAGATCCCGCCTCCGTGCAAACGCGCCACCACGTCCATCTTGTCCTGGTAGCCGACCGTCTCGAGCGGCTGACGGATGTTGCGCTGCAGCGTGTCGCGCGGGAAGTGCTGCTCGAGCGGGCGTCCGTTGATCAGGTAGGTGCCCTTGCCCGGGCGCAGCGTCACGCGGGCGATCGCAGTCTTACGCTTGCCCGTCGCGCGATAGCGAGCGCCCGCGGCCAGGTCGATCGCGGCCGTGGCGATCGGCTGACTCAGCGCTCCATCAGACTCCTCGGCCTCGCCCTCGACCTGCGCCGCCGGCTCGGACTCCTCGACCGCGTACGGGTCCTCGTAGGGGGTCTCGCCCCGCCCGAGCGGGTCCGCGCCCTCAGGCACGATGTCCACCTCCAGGTGCGCGCCCGGAACGGCCGGTTTGGCGGTGCTCGCCGCGACGTCGGCACCGTCGCCTTCGTCCTCATCCTCGTCAACCGCCGTCTGTACGGCCTTGGCGTCCTCCGACTCCTGCAGCGCCTCGAGCGCCGCGTCCTCCGCGGCTCCCGCAATCTCCTGCGCCTCCTCGCTCGGGACCGCGTGGCCCTCGCCGCCCGGCTCGACGGTCGCCGGCTGCGGCGCCGGATGATCGGCGGGCGCCTCGCGTGCCTCCTCGGCCGCCTCCAGAGCCGCGTCCTCCACCGAACCGGCGATCTCCTGCGCCTCCTCGGTCGGCACTGCGTGCTCGGGCGTCTCCTCCGCGGGCGTCTGCGGGGTCTCCTCGTCGGCCATCACTCGGTCTCCTCCGCAGAGCCTGCCGCTCCGCGCTTAGATGTCATCGCTCGATCTCCCGCCGCCTGAAGCTCCAGCGGTTGCGGTTTCTGAGCGACGTGCGGGTGCTCCGGCCCCGCATAGATCTTGAGCTTGGTCAGCTGCTTACGCGCCAGGCGGTTGCGCGGCATCATGCCTTTGACCGCGAGGCGGATGATCTCCTCCGGCCGGCGCGCCTGCATCTCCTCGAACGTGCGCGAGCGCAGCCCACCCGGGTATCCCGAGTGGCGGTAGTAGCGCTTGGCGGCGCGCTTGTTGCCGGTCACGTGGATCTTCTCGGCGTTGACCACCACGACGAAGTCGCCCGTGTCGACGTGCGGCGTGTACTCGGGCTTGCGCTTACCGCGCAGCACGTCAGCGATCTGCGTCGCCGCACGGCCGAGCGTGAGCCCGTTCGCGTCAACGAGCACCCAGTTGCGCTCGCGCTCGGTCGGTTTAGCTACATATGTCCTCGTCGAGGGCGCCATGGGCGTGAAAAAGGCCACGCGTGCCGGTCATCCGGACGCGCGGCGAGGCGGACATCATAGGCGAACCAGCCCTACTTCGTAAGGCACCGCGGCAGTCTGGTTCGGCCCGCCGGGCGTCCAGGCCGACGGATCGTGGTTCCTGGCAAGGACGCAGTGAGCGAAGTGGCTTCGCACACGAGCGATCGAGGACGCAGCCAGGGGCCGCGAGACTAGGTCTGGGTCACTCCCACTCGATCGTGCCGGGAGGCTTCGAGGTGATGTCAAGAACCACCCGGTTCACCTCGCGCAGCTCATTGATCATGCGCGAGGCGATCGCCTCGAGCAGCTCGTAGGGCAGGCGCGCCCAGTCGGCTGTCATCGCGTCGTCGCTCGTGACGGCGCGCAGCACGACGACATATCCGTATGTGCGCTCGTCGCCCTGGACGCCGACCGTGCGCACGTCGGGCAGGACGCAGAATGACTGCCACAGCTCGCGATAGAGGCCGGCGCGTCGGATCTCCTCCTGCAGGATGTGATCGGCCTCGCGCAGCACGTCGAGGCGCTCCTTGGTCGCTTCGCCGCCGACCACCCGGATCGCGAGGCCGGGACCCGGGAACGGCTGGCGCCAGACCAGGCGCTCGGGCAGCCCCAGCTCGATGCCCACCGCGCGAACCTCGTCCTTGAACAGCGCCCGCAGCGGCTCGATCAGCTCGAACTGGAGGTCCTCCGGCAGCCCGCCCACGTTGTGATGGGACTTGATCGTCGCCGCACCCGTGCCGCCGCCCGACTCGATCACGTCCGAGTAGAGCGTCCCTTGCACGAGGAAGCGGGCGTCCTCGCCGCCGCTGCGCTCGGCCAGCTTCGCCGCCTCCTCCTCGAACACGCGGATGAACTCAGCACCGATCGTCTTGCGCTTGGCCTCCGGCTCGGTCACCCCCTTGAGCTTGTCCAGGAAGCGTCGCTCGGCGTCGACCGCCACGAGCGGCACCTTGAACGTGTCGCGGAACGCGCTCACCACCTGCTCGCCCTCGTCCTTGCGCATCAGCCCGTGGTCGACGAACACACATGTGAGCTGGTCGCCGATCGCCCGGTGCACCAGCAGCGCGGCCACCGAGGAGTCAACGCCGCCCGAGAGACCGCAGACGACCTGGGCGTCGCCGACCTGCGCCCGTATGCGGCGGATCTGTTCGTCGACGATCGACGCCGCCGACCACGTCTGCTCGCAGCCGCAGATCTCGGTGAGAAAGCGCGTGAGGATCTCCTGCCCATAGGGCGTGTGGACGACCTCGGGATGAAACTGGATCCCGTAGATGCCGCGCCCGGTGTCCTCCACGGCCGCCACCGGCGAGGAGCTCGAGGAGGCGAGCGCGCTGAACCCCGGCGGGGGCTCATACACCGTGTCGCGGTGCGACATCCAGCACGTCTGCTCGCGCGGGAGGTCGTGCAGGAGCCGGCCCGGCTCGGAGACGTGCAGGTCCGAACGGCCGAACTCGCCCACCTCGGCCTGCTCGACGCGCCCGCCCAGCTCGTGCACGAGCAGCTGCATGCCGTAGCAGATGCCCATCACCGGCACACCCAGCTCGAGCAGCTCGCGTTGCAGGCGCGGCGCCCCCTCCGCGTAGACCGAGGCCGGACCGCCCGAGAGCACGATCCCGCACGGCTTGCGCTTGGCCACCTCCTCGATTGTGACCGTGTGCGGCAGCAGCTCTGAGAACACGCCGCAGTCGCGGATACGGCGGGCGATCAGCTGGCTGTACTGGCCGCCGTAGTCGAGCACCACCACCTCTTGCGTGGCAGTCTCGATCGTGCCCGCCTCACCGGCGACCGCCTCGGGCGCCGTGACGGCGGCGTCAGTCATTGACGAGGGCTGCAGCCTTCCCGTTGGTGGCGCCCATGCCGACCTGCTGGTCGCGTTGCAGCGACTTGCCCTCCGTCTGCAGCGACGGCGCGATCACTACCTCCGCGCGGTTGAACTCCGCCAGGTCCTTGTGACCGCACGTCGCCATCGACGTGCGCAGGCCGCCGAACAGGTTGAACGTGCCGTCGTTCTCCCGCGCCGGGCCGACGAGGATCTCCTCGAGCGTGCCGTTCTGGTGCGTGGCAACGCGCGCGCCCCGCGGAAGGCTCGGGTGGAACGTCGCCATGCCCCAGTGGAAGCCTCGGCCCGGCGCCTCGAAGGCGCGCGCCAGCGGCGAGCCGATCATGACAGCGTCCGCGCCGAGAGCGATCGCCTTGGAGACGTCGCCGCCGTTGCGCATGCCGCCGTCGGCGATCACCTGGGCGTACTCGCCCGTCTCGAGCATGTGCGTCGAGCGCGCATGCGCCACGTCCGCGATCGCGGTCGCCTGCGGCACGCCGATGCCGAGCACGCCCCGCGTGGTGCAGGCAGCGCCCGGTCCGACGCCGACCAGCACGCCCGCGGCTCCCGTGCGCATCAGGTGCAGGCCCGTGTGGTAGGAGGCGCAGCCGCCGACCACCACCGGCACGTCGAGCGAGGGGATGAACTCCTTCAGGTTGAGCGGCTCCGAGACCGTCGAGACGTGTTCGCCGGAGACGACCGTCCCCTGGATCACGAGCACGTCGAGCCCCGCCTCCATCGCGATCTCGTGGAACTGGAGCACGCGCTGCGGCGTCAGCGACGCCGCCACCACCACCTTCTGTTCCTTGATCTCCGCGATGCGCTGCGCGATCAGCTCTGGCTTGATCGGCTCGGAGTAGATCTCCTGCATCTCACGCGTGGCGAGCTCCTTCGGGAGCGAGGCGATCCGCTCGAGCTGCTCCTCGGCGTCCTCGTAACGGGTGAAGATGCCCTCGAGGTTGAGCACCGCCAGACCGCCGAGGTTGCCGATGATCCCCGCCGTGCGCGGCGAGACGACGCCATCCATCGCCGATGCGAGCATCGGCAGCTCGAACTGGTAGGGCCCCAGCTTCCAGGAGATGTCGATGTCGTCGGGGTCGCGCGTGCGCCGCGACGGCACGATCGCGATGTCGTCGAATCCGTATGCGCGACGGCCCTTCTTGCCGCGCCCAATCTCTATCTCCATCGGTTGATCCTCGCAATCGCTCCGGACGAGACGACCCCGCTCAGGGCGGGGCCGAAGAGGCGTCGGCGAGGCGCCTGGATGGTGTTGTTACTGACGTCGGCCAACGGATTTTGAGCATAGCAACGGCCCCCTCGCGCGAAGGTCGGATGGATATCCTCGTCGGACATGAGCGAGGGAGATGAACATGGGCTCGCCCACGAGCTATGACCCACACGCGATCGAGGCCGGCAGGCAGGCTGCCTGGCGCGCGCGCGATGCCGCCCGGACGCCTCCGCTCCAGGACGATCAGCCGCACCTGTACATAAAGCCCTCGGCGCCGTTCACCTCGGGCAATGTGCACATCGGGCACGTGCGCAGCTACACGATCGGCGACGCCTACGCCCGCTTCCGACGCGCCCTCGGCGATCAGGTCCTGTTCAACTTCGGCTTCGACGCCTTCGGCCTGCCCGCCGAGCTCGGGGCGATCGCCGGCGGTGTGCCGCCGAGCGAGTGGGTCTCGCGCTGTGCCGCGCACATGACCGGCCAGCTGCAGCGGCTGGGCTTCTCCTTCGACTGGGAGCGCACCTTCCTCAGCTCCGACCCCGTCATGTACCGCTGGTCGCAGTGGCTGTTCCTGATGCTCCTGGAGGCCGGACTGGTGTACCGCGGCACCGGCACCGTCGACTGGTGCGACACCTGCCAGACGACGCTCGCCACGATCCAGGTCGAGGACGGGCTCTGCTGGCGCTGTCACAACCCGGTGCGCCTGATCGAGCGGCCGACGTGGTACCTGCGCCTCAGCGCCTACGTGCCCGAGAACGATCGCCGTCTGCAGGAGCGCGCCGCCTCGGGCAAGTGGGACGAGGTCGCGCTGGCGAGCCAGCGCTTCGTGCTCGGCCGCGTCGACGGCGTCGAGGTGCAGCTGAGCGCCGAGGACGCTACGACGCTGACCGTCTTCACGCCGCACGCCGATGCGCTCGCGCAGGCGCGCTTCGTGCTGATCTCGCCCAAGCATCCCGAGATCGACGCCTGGGCGGTCGAGCCGGACGTGCGTGAGCGCCTGGAGGAGCTGCGCTCGGGAGGGCTCGAGCGAAGCTCGCGCGACGCGGCCGCGATCGCGCTCGTCGACACTCACCGCACGCTCCCCGCGCCCGGCGGCGGGCCATCGCTGCCCGTGCTGATCTCCCCCGGCGTCGACGGGCGCTTCGGCGCCACCGCGGTCTTCGGCATACCCGAGGCCGACCGCACCGACGACGTCATCGCCGATCGCATCGGCGGTCTCGTATCAGACGCCCGCGAGGGCGTCTCATCCTCATCCTCCACACCTGGCGGCAAGCCGCACGAGATGCCGGCAGCTCGCCCCGCCGTCCGCTACAAGGCCGAGGACTTCTCGATCTCGCGCCAGCGCTCGTGGGGGACGCCGATCCCGGTCGTCTACTGCTCCGAGCACGGCGCTGTGCCGCTGCCCAAGGAGCAGCTGCCGGTGCTGCTGCCGCTCGACATCACCCCCACCGGCGCCGGCAACCCGCTGGCCGAGCTGCCCTCGTTCGTGCAGACCGTCTGCCCGCTCTGCGGCGGCCCCGCCGAGCGCGAGACCGACACCCTCGACTGTCATTTCGACGCGCTGTGGCTGTGGATCCCGGCGTGCGTGCCGCCCGAGTCGCGCGAGGACCCGCTCGAGCAGATCCTCGCCCTGCCCGACCTGCGCCACTGGCTTCCCTCCGAGCGCGTCGTCGCCGGCTCGGACAGCGGCAACTTCGTCTTCGACCAGCGCATCGTGACCAAGGCGCTGCGCGACATCGGCCCGCTCGCGTTCCTCGAGGACGGCGAGCCGTTCGCCGGCTGCCTGTTTCACGAGATGGTCATAAGCGACGGGCGCAAGATGAGCAAGCATCTCGGCAATGTCGTCGACCCCGACGCGCTGGTCGAGCGCTACGGCGCGGACACCGTGAGGCTTGCCGTGCTGTATGCCGCGCGGCCGCAGAAGACGCTCAACTGGAGCGACTCGGCCGTGCTGCGCGCGCACCGCTTCCTCACGCAGGTGTGGGAGTTCACGCAGTCGCGCCTCGACACCGCGCGTGAGCTCGCCAGCACCGACGAGGTCGACCGCGAGGTCGGGGCGCCGGCCGCCGACGGGTCCGCCGGCGCGGGATCCGAGCCCGTCCGAGACACGACCGAGCACCTGCGGCTGAAACTGTCGCAGTGGTCGGAGAAGGGCGTCGAGAAGATCACCGAGGACATGGAGGGACTCGAGATGCACAGCGCCGTGCGCAACGTGATGCGGCTGTTCGATCGCATCAAGGACTTCGAGAAGCGTGCGCTCGCGCGCGAGGAGCGCCTCGGCGCGGCCGACACCGAGGCGCTGCTGCGGGCCCTGTCGCTGCTCGCGCAGGTGCTTGGCCCCTTCGCCCCGCACATGGCCGAGGAGCTGTGGATCGCGCTCGGCAACGACGAGAGCGCTGTGCAAACGCCGTGGCCCGGCGTATCGTTGCAGGGGATAGCCGCATGAGCCCCCAGACGATCGAGAGCCCCGCGCAGGGGTCCAGGCAGCGAACGCGCTCGTGCGCGACCGGCCTCGTCTGCCATCGCTGCGAGAACAGCTATCCGCTGGAGTCGACCGTGTTCTCGTGCCCGGATTGCGGCAAGGGCCTGGACATCCTCTACGACTACGAGCTCGCCGCCAGCCACTTCCGCGACTTCCCCAGCTCCGAGCGTCCGCAGAACATCTGGCATTTCGAGGAGCTTCTGCCGATCGTCGACGCCGGCGCGCAGGCGCGCGTCGGCCGTCACTCCGGCTACACGCCGCTTATCCGCGCCGACCGGCTAGGCGCCGAGCTCGGCATCGGCAACCTGTACCTCAAGGACGACTCGAGTAACCGCCCGAGCTTCTCCTACAAGGACCGCGTGGTCTCGATGTCGATCGCGCGACTGCTCGAGCGCGGCAAGTCGGAGATCGGTTGCGTCTCGACTGGCAACGTCGGCACCGCCGTGGCCTCTTTCGCCGCCAAGGCAGGCGTCGACGCGTTCGTCTTCTACCCGAACCGTCTGGAGGACATGAAGGCGCGCGCCTGCATGGCGCTCGGCGCGAAGGTCGTCCAGGTCGAAGGCAACTACGACGAAGCCAACCGACGCTGCCGCGAGGTCGCCGCGGCGACCGGCATGGACTTCGCCAACATCACGCTGCGCCCGTTCTATGCCGAGGGCGCCAAGACGGCCGCCTTCGAGATCGTCGAGCAGCTCGACTGGAACTCGCCCGACCACATCGTCAGCCCCGCCGCCGGCGGCACGCTCTCCTCGCGCATGCACAAGGGCCTTGGCGAGCTGGAGCTGCTCGGCCTCGCCGAGACCGCCGCGACCGCGATCCACATCGCACAGCCGAGCGGCTGCAACCCGATCGCCTCGGCGATTCTCGCCGAGGAGGCCGAGGTCCATCCCGTGATGCCCGAGACCGTCGCCCACTCGCTCGCGATCGGCGCGCCCGGCGACGGCTACCTCGTGATCGACGCCGTGCACAAACGGGGCGGGACCGCCGCCTTCGCGAGCGACCCCGACATCTTCGCCGGCATCGACCTCCTGGCGGCAACCGAGGGCCTCTTGACCGAGCCGGCCGGCGGCACGACCGTCGCCGTGCTCGAGAAGCTCGCCGCCGCCGGGCGCTTCGCCGCCGGCGACACCGTCGTCGCGCTGATCACCGGCAACGGGCTGAAGACGCTCTACGAGCACCCGCAGAAGCCCTGGCCCGACAAGATCGCTTGCGAGCTCGACGCGATGCGTGCGGCGCTCGAGGAGCTGAAGGATGCGCCTACCTTGATGCAGACCGCGCATCAAGCGCTGCAACTCTAGGCGCGGCGCAGCCGCCCGACGGCCGGTAGAGTGCTCGCATGGTCGCCGAGTTCCCCTCCGACCCGCTGCTCGATCTCGACGAGCGCCGGCGCAAAGAGCGCGAGGCGGTCGAGGAGGCCGGAGGCGGCGAGTCCGAGGGCTTCGAGCAGGCCGAGCAGGAACTGATCGAACACACCTCGCACGGGGACGGTCACGCCCCCGCCAAGATCTCGCAGGATGCTTTCCGAGAGGGCGAAGAGGAGCCGTCGCAGAGCGAGTACGGCGAGGCCGACGAGGAGCACCTGCCCGACTAGGGCCGCCGTTGCAGGCGCACGAGCAGCGGCGCGTGATCGGACAGCTCGACGTGCTTGCCGTCCAACGGGACCTCGCGGGCGAGGATGTGAACATGGTTCGACGCGCCTTCCCCCCCGGGCGCGAGCTCGTCCACATCGGCGCCTGCGAGGCCGCGCGCGAACAGGTGATCGACCCCGCTCCCCGCCACGTGCTCGATCGGCCCACCCTCGGCCTGGGCGCGCTGCGGCGCCGAGGGCGAGCGCAGGTTGAGGTCGCCGCCGAGGATCAGCGGGTCGGCTCCGGCCCAGGCCAGCGCCTTCCGCCACAGCCGTGACAGCTCCTGCTCGGCGCGCGCCGGGCGCGTGCTCGCGTGGAAGTTGACAACGCACGTGCCGTCCTGCAGCCGAGCCAGCTGGGCTACCCGCCGCTCGGGCCAGCGGCGCAGGCGCAGCTTGGTGTGCTCCGCGATCGGGATCCGCGAGAGCAGCGCGTTGCAGCCGCCGCCGTTCGCCTTCACCAGCTCGGGGCGGTGCTCGGCGAGCGCACGGCGCACCGGCAGCAGCGAGTTGCGCGACGTCAGCGCCCTGCGCTGCGCCATGCCCAGCTCGCGCGCCAGGCGCTCCGGCCACCACGGCGGAGCCTCCTGCAGCAGCGCCAGGTCCCAACGCCACCGCCCGAGCGTGTCCGCGAACTCGCCATAGAGCGAGCGCCGTGCCGGCGGAAGTGAGCGCCCGTGGAAGAGGTTCCAGCTCAGTACGAGCATGATCGGGTCATGCAGGGTCGTGCAGCCATGTCCTCACGCCCTTAGAGCTTCGCGCAAGTCGTCCGCTGGCGAGCCTTGTCCTCGTGCCGAGCCCGACGCTCGTCCCGAGCCGGGGTGCCCGCTCCCGGCTCGGGACTCGCGTGGCGCATCGCCACCGGCACGCTCAGCCGGTTTCACCGCCGGGGGGCGGTCCACCGGCCTGCCCACCGATGCCGTGCGGGCCTGGCGTGCCCGGGCCGGCCGGCTGGAAGGAGGAGTCGGTCGCGAAGACCCTCGTTGCTTCCGAGGAGGAGCTGACCGAGACGCGGTCTTTCGCTTTGATTTCGCCCAGTGAGGCGGCCTTCCCATTGCGGACGATCGTCGCCGAGGACGGAACGCTGAGCGTGACCGTCTTGTAGGTCGCGCTCGCCGTTCCCTCCACGATCGTGATCGTGCCGGCGCCGCTGTCGACGCTCTGAACCGTGCCGCTGTCGCTGGTCACCGTGATGAAGTCCGTGCCGGCCTTGTCGGGCACGACGCTTACCGAATGAACGGTGCCCCTCGGTCCGGCGCCGTCTCCCATCATCCCCGCGGGCGGGCGACCCGCGGCGGTCGAGCCGGCGCTCGCTTTCGACGCCGACGTTTTGGTGCCGCTGCTCGAGCCTGTCGTTCCGCTGCTCGAGCCCTGCGCGATCGCAGCCACGGATATCGCGATCGCGCATGCCACTGCCAGCACACCGATCAGCATCTTGCGGTTCATCGGAACCTCCTGCTTGCGGTTTTGCCGAGCACTTGTGCCACGGCCTCGCCGCAATGCTCCGGCGTGGCGCTAAGCCATCCGTGTGAGCCGTCTAAGAGTTCCGTCGGACCCGCGGGCCCGCTCCCGCGCGCCCCGCCTCAATAGAAAAGCCCCGCCGGAGCGGGGCCTTTCCTTAGCGGGTCGATAAGCCGGATTCTGTCTCGAGCAGCCATCCATCTGAGCGGCCTACCTGGACCTTGGCGGGCTACCTGCGAACGGTCCCGTTTGGCCTTGCATCGGGTGGGGTTTACCCAGCCGCCGCGTCACCGCGACGCTGGTGCGCTCTTACCGCACCATTTCACCCTTGCCTGTGGGCCGTTCACGTGGGACGGCCCCATCGGCGGTGTGTTTCTGTGGCACTTTCCCGCGGGTTTCCCCGGGTCAATCGCTCGACCACCCTGCCCTGCGATGTCCGGACTTTCCTCGAAGGTGCGAGCCTCCGCGGCTGCTTGACCTGCATGTCCACGGTAGCGCCTGCGCGGCGCCATGGGAAGGGGCTGGTCCGCCGCGCTCGCCGTCGCGCCCCGGCTGGACCCGACAGAGCGACGCCGACTCGGCGCTCAGACGCTTCTCAGCAGGCCGACCACGCGACCGAGCACGGTGACCTCTTTGCTGCGGATCGGCTCCATCGCGTCGTTCTCGGGTTGCAGGCGAATGTGGTCGGACTCGCGGAAGAAGCGCTTGACCGTCGCCTCCTCGCCCAGCAGCGCGACGACCACGTCGCCATCGCGCGCCGTGTCCTGCGGGCGCACCACGACGAAGTCCCCCTCGATGATCCCGGCGTCCTTCATCGAGTCGCCGCGGATGCGCAGCAGGTATTCGACTTCGCCGCCGCCGGCAATCTCGGGAACGGTCACGTAGTCCTCGATGTTCTCCTCCGCCAGCATCGGCTGCCCGGCGGCGACGGCGCCGAGCAGCGGAAGTCCGTCTGAGCGCACCAGCCCGCGCACTGTCTCCACCGCTCCGCCCATCGCGCGGTCGAGCAGCTCGATCGCGCGCGGCTTCGAGGGATCACGCCGCAACAGGCCCAGTTTCTCGAGGTTGGCGAGATGCGCATGAACGGTCGAGGAAGAGGCCAGGCCGACCGCTTTGCCGATGTCGCGCACCGTGGGGGGATAGCCGTACTTCGCCGAGTACTTGCGAATGAAGTCGAAGATCTCTTGTTGGCGCTTGGTCAGATCCATCTCTGCTCGACTCCCTGTTCGGGTGGACGATGTCCTAAAACGAACACCTGTTCGCACTGTAGCGGCGGCTGTGGACGGATGCAAGGACCGAGGCCCATTTGCAAGCCCGCCCTCGTAGGCCAGCTCGATCTCCGACGAGGCCGCGCCACCGGAGCACACGATTTCGGACGGCCGCGCGGGGCTATACTCGCGCACTCTGCGCTCGTGGCGGAATTGGTAGACGCGCAAGGTTGAGGGCCTTGTGGGGAGTTTTCCCCGTGGTGGTTCGAGTCCACTCGAGCGCATTGGGCAATGCGTCCTGCACCAGTGAGCGCGGGCGCGCCTCGGCTTACCCTCCTCATCAGCAGGCGGGACGGCGCCGGTTCTCGGACACCGGTTGACCGTGCCACGCGACCACGCATAGACTGGGCCCGATTCGCGTGAGGACAAGCGAGGAGGCAGGATGAGCCAGGCCGCGAACACCGCAGGGGCGTCGGGGATCACGCTGCGGGAACCCGGGGAGGCCGACGTGCAGGAGTGCGCGCGCATCTGCTACGAGGCGTTTGGGCAGATCGACGACCACCATCGCTTCCCGCGCGACTTCCCGTCCGTTGAGTTCGCCGCAATGGTGATCGGCGGCTGGGTCCAGCACCCGAACGTGTGGGGCGTGCTCGCTGAGCGTGACGGGAAGATCTTGGGCTCGAATTATCTCGATCAGCGGGGGCCGATCGCCGGCGTCGGCCCGATCTCGGTCGATCCGGAGGCCCAGAACTCCGGCGTCGGGCGACGGCTGATGGAGGCGGTGATCGAGCGCGGCAAGGACGCACCTGGCGGCGTTCGCCTCCTGCAGGACAGCTTCCACATGCGCTCGCTCTCCCTCTACCAGTCGCTCGGGTTCAATGTCACAGAGCCCGTGGTGATCATGAGCGGCAAGCCGCGCGGCGGGCCGGTCGGCGGCGCCGAGGTCCGGAGACTCGAGGCGGGCGACATCGACGCCTGCGAGGCGCTCTGCAAGCAGGTTCACGGCTGGGAGCGAACCGGCGAGCTGCGCGATGCGATACAGGCCTTCGCGCCGTTCGTGGTGGTGCGGGATGGAGAGGTGGTCGGCTACCTGACCACGGCGACCATGTGGCCGATGGCACACGGCGTCGCTGAGACCGAGGAGGACATGGAGGCGCTCCTGCTCGGCGTCGCGGCGCAGTCCGAGGAGCCTCTTTCGTTCCTCGCGCCGATCCGCTGGGAGCTGTACCGCTGGGCCCTGCGCGAGGGCTTGGCCGCGGTGAAGCCGATGAACATCATGGCGCGTGGCCCCTACCAGGAGCCTCGCGGCGCCTGGTTCTCGAACGTTCTGTACTGAGATCGAGCTGCCGGCGTCGTTAGTGGGACCGCCGCCGTCGTAACGGGGGCCTCTGCCGTCTCCGAGTCCTCATGGACGAATGCGGATGACTGTCTTGCCGTTGCGTCGCACGGTCGGGTTGAGGGCGGCGACGGCGTCGTCGAGGGTCGCGATGTTGCCGATGTTCGTCCGCAGCCGTCCGTCGCGCACCCGTTGGACGATCTCAACCAGTTGGGCACGATCGGACTCGACGACGAAGTCGATCGCCAGGCCGTCGGCGGGCCGCGCCTCGGTCGGGCCGACGATGGTCACCAGTGTTCCCCCGGCCCGAACCAGACCCGCGGACCGCTTCTGGATGTCTCCGCCGATGACGTCGAATACCAGGTCGACGCCGCCGACGTCTTCCAGCGCGTCGTTCTCGAGGTCGACGAACTCCTGTGAGCCGAAGTCGAGTGCCTTCTGACGGTCGGCGGCGCGTCCGGTGCCGATGACGTAGGCGCCGAACTCACGTGCGAGTTGCGTCACCATCGTCCCCACCGCGCCGGCCGCGCCGTGCGCGAGGACGCTCTGCCCCGCCCGAAGGCGGCCGTGCTCGAACAGTCCCTGCCACGCGGTCAGACCCGAGATCGGCAGGCTCGCGCCCACCGTGAAGTCGACGTCGCCCGGCAGCGGCGCGAGGTTACGCGCCTCGATCGCCACATACTCCGCCAGGGTGCCGTCGCGATGCCAGTCCGCGAGGCCGAACACCCGCTGTCCCACCGACACCCCCGTCGTGCCGTA